>Ga0326728_10000114_pt1 | contig 324618 bp, 267 predicted proteins | sample MB3enrmetagenome_FD_207602 | JGI IMG/M metagenome (GOLD analysis project Ga0326728, IMG submission 207602) | Lab enriched peat soil microbial communities from McLean, Ithaca, NY, United States - MB31MN | ecosystem: Environmental > Terrestrial > Soil > Wetlands > Peat | place: USA: New York...
TGCCCCATCCTTGCGCGTTCTTTGCGCAAGGGTGGGATTCCACGTTAGCCACCCGATCCAAAACTGTCATCCTGAGCGGAGCCGGGACTTCACGAAGTGAAGTCCCGGCAGAGTCGAAGAGCCTGCCCTGAGCGAAGCCGAAGGGACCCCTGCATCGTTCGCGCTCAGCAAGGACGCATCGGGGGATTTGTGGGATGGTGTGGGGAGCCTGTGATGGGACACACACATGTTATGTGGCGATTGCGGAAAGACCCCGCCCAAGCAAAGCTTGAGCGGGGCACCTAAAAAGAGTACGCGGCCACAACATACCGTGCACCCGGCGGCACTCCTACCTTCGGGCGACCGTATTTTCTCGACCATCCCCTATGGCTGATAAATCTCCACGGTGCCGACGGTCGCACCCCCAGCGCTGTATGAACCACCGAAGCAGTACAGCCGCCCCTTATAGGCGACAGAGCCGCCTAAGTTCATCATACCTTGGGGCATGGGAGCCAGAGTTTTCCAGTCGCCGGTCGACAGTGTGAACGATTCTGTGAGGGTTAAGGCCGCGTTGTCCACGTCGTCCCAGCCACCTGCGGAGTACAGTCGCCCACCGATGGAACCACCACAGGTGTTTTGCCGGAATGTGGGATCCGAAGTGAGCCAACGCCACTTGTTCTTGTGCACGTCGTACCCCTGGTTGTGTGCATCAACATAGTTATCCGAACCGTTAGTCACTAAAATCGTAGTCCCGATTCGCGCTCCCGAGGCGCTGTCCTCCGCACTCGACATAGGCTGTAGTTGCCCGGGTTCTGTCCATTGATTGGTCGCGGGATCGTAACCTTCGACCGTTGCGAGGAAGCTGTAGTCGCCGTAGCCGCCGATGACATAGATGATGCCCTTGTCTACGACACACACCGCACCAGCCTCAGCCGTGGTGGGCATGTAAGCGACCGGGGTCGAACTCCACGTTTTCGTCTTCGGGTAGTAAGCCCATACCGCGTCGGTATACTGCGGGTTGCCGTCGACGTAGCCGTCGGCGCCGCCGATAAAGTACAAGACATTGTTCACCACTCCAGCGCACCCGCTCCCGGTCGCTATTGGTAGGGCGACCCCAGTACTCCATGTATCCGTGGCGGGGTCGTAAATTTGGGTGTCGGCGAACAACATGCCGTTATCGTTTTGGCCTCCTACGACATAGATTTGATTTTCGAGAACTGCGACAGCCGTGCCACCAAGAGGCACCGGCATCGACGCACCGTAGCTCCATTGATGGTGCGCGACAACTGGTTCCTGTGCTACGGTCATTGATGCCGTGCCAAGCAGCATCAGTAGTACCACTGCCACTACGGATTTCGTTTCCATGACTCCTCATTTCTCCTTTCGGGATGGGTTCAAGCGCTAGACCGCGCCGAATTTACTCAAAACGCAAGTTTGCACGAGGGCCGAAAAAATCACGAAGACTCTGCGGTCTCAGCAGCGCCACAATAGCGCTTTGCGCAGCCGTGTCAACCAAGTTCTAACTGAGTAGTAAATGAGCGCGGAAGGCGCTGAAAAAAAAGGTTTTGACTGCGGGAATGAGTTGAGGTAAGTTCGGGAGTCGTAAGAAGTGGGGCCCCGCACGACGACTCCGAGGTTGGCATGGGAGGGTGTTGTGGCGGTCGAGGGTAAGGACGAGTCCTCGTTAGTCCGTCCGCCGATCCGGTTCGACCTGTTCGAACTGGATGCAAAGAGTGGGCAGCTCCGAAGGAGCGGGTCGCCGGTAGATCTATCGCCGCAATTACTTACAATTCTGGTAATGTTGGCCGAGCGGCCTGGGGAGCTTGTTACCCGCAAAGAGATTAAAGAAGCGCTGTGGCCGGAGCAATCCTACGGCGACCTTGACAGCAGGCTGAACTTCGCCGTCAAGAAACTAAGGGAAGCGCTCGGTGACGACGCCGAACAGCCCCGCTACGTTCAGACTGTACGCAACGCAGGATACAGATTCATTGCCCCCGTGCTGGAGCCACAGCCGCTCCCTTCCGCTCTTCGCGACCCAGCCGATCACTCGGGGCCCAAGCGAGATGACGCTTTGCCAGAGTCAACGCAGCAAGCCTTGGTTGCGCGCAAGAAGTTTCACGTTGGCATGAACGGACCCTTTCTCGCTCTCACGGCGGTCGTTATCGCGGCGGTTGCGGCTACGGCTATATTGGCGCTACGACAACATGGGCCGGGCCGGTTGGTATTCTCTGAGAGGGCGCAGCCGGTATCCAATGGGCTGACAGACGAAGTGCGTATTGATTCCGTGACTCCCATCCTCCCGCAGCCCAGACAGAAGATCGTCATCAAGGGCATTGGCTTCGGCTTGCACGTTCGGTATTTCCGGACCGATTCCCCCTACCTGTCCATTCGGGACAAGACCCTGGGCTGGGGAGCGGGGCGATTGATCCCGCAGAATTGGGACGCGGTCATGGTAGATGTCGAAAGCTGGACTGACACTGAGATCGTGGTGAGCGGTTTCAGCGGAGAGTACGGCCAAAACGGCTGGAAGCTTAATCCGGGAGACCTCGTGGAGGTCGCGGTTTGGAATCCGCAAAGCGGAGTTGGCCCCGCGCTATACCACGTTACGGTGAGCGCGAACGCTCCTTGATGAAGTGACGCTCCACCCAAAACGGAGCTACGCCTTCAACTTCTTGTACTCATCGAAAGCATCCAAAAACCGGTCAATGTCCTGCCTCGACAGGTAGTAAGGCGTGGACAGCCGCAGCTTGTGCGGGTCGCCTCCTCGGATGCGAATTTTCTTTTCCTTCCACAGCCAGTTTTCCAAATCCATCCGGACAAGCGGCGGCACATTCACGGTTGCAATCGCGCAGCGCATCGAGGCATCTGGAGAGGTCCACGACACCGCGCCGCGTTTGATCATGGCGTTCAGAATGTAATCGCAAAGCTGGCGATGCCGGCGTTCTATCCGATCCATCCCGATGTCGTTGGCCAGTTGAATCGAGGCGCGCAATCCCCACAGTGCGGGCACGTTCGAACTGCCGATGCGCTGGAATCGTTCGGCGCGAAGCTTTGTGTCGTCCCAGCCCTCGGTCGCGATCGTGTTCCACACGCGGTCGATCATTTCGTCGCGCACAAAAAGAAATCCCGAGCCTTTGGGCGCCTGCAGCCACTTATGCGGGCTCGATGAATACAGGTCGCAGCCCAACTCGTGCAGGTTCAGGCGCATCATTCCCGGAACGTGCGCGCCATCGACTGCTGAAATAATTCCTTTGCTGCGGGCCAGCGCGCAAAGCTCCCTGGCCGGCAGCACCACGCCAGAGAACGTGGGGATGTGGCTGAAAAACAGAACTCGCGTACGCGCAGTAATAGCGGCGCTGACGAGATCCAACACCTGCGCAGGATTGATGACCGGCCTCGGCAGCGTGATCTTCTTCACCACGATCCCGTAGCGCTTGGCCCGCAAATTCCACGGGTGCTCGCCTCCGGGATGCTCCTGGTCGGTCATGAGCACTTCGTCGCCCGCCTTCAGATCGATGCCGTTCGCAATGTAGCTATTGGCCTCGGTGGCGTTTCTGAGAAGCGCGATCTCGTCGCGATTGCAGCCAACAAACGCCGCCAGCGGATCGCGAAACTGGTTCCACGCCGCGTATCCCCAGATCGGATAGTCCTCGGGATCGGCCTCGTTCAGCTTCTCGCACGCCTCATAGCCTTCAAACACCGCGCGCAGCACGGGAGCCGGGCTCGACCCCACGGTGCCGTTATTCAGGTAGATTTCGTCGGCGGGAATCAGGAACTGCCTGCGCAGTTCGCGCCAGTAGGCGTCTTCGTTCGAATCGAAAAGGGAGCGAGCTGGCAGCTTCGACGGCAGCGACTCCAATTGCGCCCATAAATTTCCGCGCCAGGCCAGGCCGGCGCCCACCGCGAGCGACGAAGCGAAAGACGACGATAGAAAGCTGCGACGGTTCAGCATGCAGGGTTCCGCCTTTCTAAAACGCGCCATAGTACACCGGCGGCCAGGAAAAGGGAAAGGGATCTCGCACCGGCGGCTGCCAAGAGAACCCCAGCCGGCACATTCTGTGAAAATAACGGACAACTTTCCGGGTAGTGGGCTACCTTGAAACCCATCGTCCTCAAAAAGAAAGCGTCCACCTTGCAACGAAACCGCCTAGTACGCCAAAAGCCAAATTTAGGGCTGTGCCGATCATGTAAATGAGAGAGCCAGGAATATGTCTTTCGTCTTTCTCGTCAATTTTCCATCGCATGACCGCCTTAAAAGCGAGCCAAACCGCGATCCCCTCGGGCTTTCCAAGCAGGATCATGCTCGTATAAATAGTTCGTTCCGTGACCCCGTGCCAGAAGCGTATTCGACGGGGAGGTCGCAGCGACGGGTCTTCGCTCACACCCACGGTCCGCCACAATGAGTCAATTGCCCCAGCGACAACAAAATGACCAGCAAAGGCAGAAACGATGTAACCGACGAGAACCCGAGCAATGTGAAGCAAATCCATAAGAGCCATCCATCCCGATCAGGGACGTCAACGATCTTAGCAGCTATGCCGCTCTTTCCACCCTCCGTTGTTCGTAGGATTCCCAGAGGGCAACTAAGTCCTCTACACTCCGCAGCCGATCCGCGACGCCAGCGGCCATGGCTGGGGACACGCGAAGTGCACGACGAATTTTGATGAAGTTGTAGGCGAAATAATAAAGGCCGGCGGGCCACCCGCCACAGCTCACGATCCTAGAGCATCGCGGATTTTGCTTCTAACCAGGGTCCAAGTTTCGGTCTGTTCGTCCTTCATTCTCTTCGCGAGCCTACGTTTGAAATCGAACTTACTCAGCCGTACCGTGTGCTCCCTATAGATATCGTCGATTAGCCGCTTCCCGCTGCAAACTTTGACCCAATCGTTCCTCCAGCGGTCGATCTGTTCGGCGTGCTTGGTTTCGCACTTCGATACAAATCCGTTCCTCCACCTATCGGCGTCGAATGTACCAAGGCCTGACTTTATGTTGGCCAATCGCCCTACAAGAATGTCTGCGATCTCCAGAAAGGACTTCCGCTCAACTTCCCATGGGCGCATTCCGGGGTTGTCGGGCTCCAGATCCCTGTAAATTAGTTTCGCCACAAACTCATTGAGTTGAGACACCGCGAGTTCAACCACCTCTTGTTCAAAGCTGCCGCGAGACCCCAGATCCGCCACGCCGGCGTCGGTTAGTTCGTCAAACAACAGTTTGCGATCGGCGAGATAGTTCTCAAGGCAATACCTGTCCCACTGAAGGACCCGAACCAATTCGGAGCTTTGCGCTCCGGCGGGGAGACGGTCCAAATCGAAGATGAAGCAGTTAAGCTTGTCTAGCTCTCCCTTCTGCTCGCCGTCCTGAAGGGCACCGATCTCCCTCTCTACCTCCTTCCGCCCTCCTAAGCTCGTTATCTTGTAGCCCATCACCTGCTCGTAGAATCCCGCTTCGAGAATGGCTGCGTCGTGCTCACCCTCCACAAAAATATTCCCTCGCGCAAACAGGGTTTCCACTGCGGTGGTCCCGAGGCGCCGCAACGCATCGAAGACCTCACGGTTGTCGCGCTTGTAAATCTTAGTTGCGTCCTTGTGTGATCGAAGATGGTGAATGCTGCAGTCGGGTCGGTCGAAGGCCGAGCCCAAGATATCTCCGGAGTGGGTGCAGAGAATAATCTGTAGATCGTTGTCTGCCACAATCGATTCGCAGAGAAACGGAACAATGTTCTTCTGAACAGCGGGATTCAGGTGAAGTTCTGGCTCGTCAAGAAGCGCAATGCCGCCTCTAGCGAGGCTCTTACGCAGCAGCATGAACGTAAGTATCAGGCCTTTTTCGCCGCTGCTCATGCTGTCAATGTCGAATACCTTTCCCGTCGCCGCCTCTCGAATTGAGACCTTTAGGGTGCCCACAGTAGTTACGGAAAGTCCGGCGAGTTCCTTTCCCGGCAGGAGCTTTCGCAACACGTAATCAAAATCTTGGCGCAGCCCGTTTTGGTCCACCCCGGACAGCAACAGGTTGTTAACGATAGTTTGTTTCAGGCGCTGGTACTTAGCAGCCGCCGTGCCGATGTGGGACTGGATCTGGACACTTGCCTCGGCAGAGCCAATCTGTATATTTACCTCCCCGGTCGGGAACGCCCGGTCAGCTGGGAAGTAGCTAAATAGCGCCTGATGCGGGGGACAGCGGCGCTCCAATGCTACGATAAGCGCCTGGTTAAACGGGTCGGACCCCTGCATCTGGCCCGTGGACCCGCTAAGAGTGAGTTGGAATGGGAGGCTGTACGGCGGCTTTAGTGACTCAAGCTTTTCCTCTACTACTTTGGCAACTCCCTCCAGTCTCGCCCTTCCCTGGGTCGAGGACATGTACTGTGTTAGCGCCAGCAAACTCTGATCATCGGGCCGTCCGAGTTCGCCCCTGAGAAGCTCGAACCCAATCTGTTGCCCAGCGGACTTAACGTATCCGACCTCGTCCGCGCCAAGCTCGATGCTCATGGATACTTTAAGGGGCTCCGACGTGTCTCGGGCCAGAGCAGCGTAGTCTAGGAAGCTGCTCAACTGGGGATGCTGAGACATCGCGCCTAGGGAGACCAAGACTTGCTGTGCCTCTTGCCAAAAGCGCGGCATAAGTAAGGCCTTCGCCATGCGGATTGCCTCAAGAATTGTGGTCTTGCCGATGGCGTTTGGCCCCACGATTATGTTCGTCGGCTGGTCAAAGTCACACTCCACGTGGCTTAGCCCGCGTAGGTTTTCTATCTTGAGCTTCCTAATCTTCATCTAAACAGAGCCCCCTTTCCCGCATAAGTATAACGCAGGAGGACCTGGCGGGTGGCCGTCCTATCGCGAAGCGAAGAGCGGGCTCGCGGGGTCGCGTTGCCGGACGGTGTGACTAATACAACTAACCGCCATTAGTAATATACGGTACAGTTCTTCCTCCGTTTGCCATTTTCAGAAATGTAGTCCCTTAGTTCATCGGAAAACGGGTAGTATGTCGGTTCTAACAGTTTGTCGTGCGCACTAATGATTCCCTCATTCACACAACGCTCTCCAAGCGGGGAGTGTCTGTATACCCTTGTCCGCGTAAACATTCCTACACGGTCGGGCCGCACCTGGTCGATGAAATCAAACGTTTCGTTAATTGTGTCCCTGTTTTCTCCAGGAGCCCCAAACCCTATGAACCAGGATGTTTCGATTCCCTTCGCCTTAAAAAGCTCCGTGGCACACTTAATATCGTTCTTAGAAAATCCCACTCCATATGCATTCAACATTGCCTCCGACCCGATCATCCTGCTTCCAATATCTGCCCGGCCCATCCCTGACTTCTTCATGATTTCCAGAAGTTCCGGAGGCAGAAACTTTTGGACTGGATATATGTAAGCACTCCAGCGGATTGGCAAGCCTGAAATACCTTCGCAGATTGCGTACGCATGTTTGACAGGCACATTGAATGTGTCATGCATGAATGAAATACGTTCTATTCCCTGCTCAACCAGATTTCTGACTTCTTCAACAACATACTGAGGCTCTCTCAGCCTGAACTTGACCGCGAGTGTTGGGCAGTGGAAACATTTCTCAAAACACCCGATTTTGGTGCCGACAAATACTTCTTCCTGTTTTGAGTAGTTGTTTGCATTCACCAGTCTTCGCTTTGGAGCGAAGTCCAGGTATTGGCCTTTCTCATCGCTAACAATACTCCCAGGACGCTCGGAACCGAATCGTATGCGCCGAAGAAGCTCAATGAATGAAGGTATACCGCTGCCGGCAACACCGTAATCGCCGCCGGCATATTCGAGAATGTCCTCCGGTTGCAGGCTGAAACCATAACCGCCAAGAACCACTGGGGCCTCGGTACGCTTGCGGATGTCGGAAATCATGGTTCTGATCTCAGGCAAAAAGAATTTGACTTCGTCGCGCCCCGTGTCCCACTGGGTGTTGAATATGCTTATGCCAATCGCACCGTATTTTTCGTGCTCGATGGCTGTTCGGACGGCTTGTTCAGGAGCCTCTTCAGTGGCGAGATCCAGGATTTCTACAGGTATGTTCGCGTTCCAGACGGCTTCTGCCAGGTATTCAAGTCCGCTAGGTCTGCATATACCTCGCGTCTTTGCGTTAATTAGCAGAATTGATTCTTCCATTCCTATCTCCCTAGCCGGGGATTCTCGTCGTGATCTCCCAGACAGGCACCTGGAGGCCGGACCTTCATCTTAAGCCGGATGCCCCACCCTTCGCTTCCCGAAGGGTGGGATCACGCCTAACTCCCGTGTTCAGCAACGACGGCGATCTTCACGCCCAGGGCGCGCAGGACAGAATTGATCGTTTCGAAGCGTGGGTGTGCGCCCGCACTCAGGGCCTTGTAGAGGCTCTCCCTGCCAAGCCCGGAGTCCTTGGCGATCTGCGCCATGCCTCGCGCTTTGGCCACGTCGCCGAGCGCGGCCACGAATACATCGGGGTTTGGGTCTTCGGCAGCCGCCGAAAGATATTCGGCAATGACCGCATCGTTATCGAGATACGCCGCCGGGTCGAACGCCTTGTAAGTTGTTTTTCTCTTCATCGTCTAGTCCCCTTGAGTTCGAGAGCCATTCGCTTCGCTTTCGTAATGTCTTTCGTCTGGGATGCCTTTACGCCGCCGGCCAGCAAGACATAGACGGTCGATCCGGTTCGCGTGTAGTAAACCCGATATCCCGCTCCCACATGAATGCGCATCTCGGAAACGCCTTCGCCGACGGGTTCCGAATCGCCGAAATTTCCAAACGTCGCACTCCGAAGGCGAGCCAGGATTCTGGCCTTTGCTTTTTGATCGGCCAGATTCGATAGCCAGGCATCGAAATCCGATGACCGGACAAATGTATTCACGGAGTCTAGTGTATCCGAGTGGATACTATCCTTGCAAGGGGCTTTGCGGCAAGAAGCGGACGGCCCGTGCCTTCCCGCCCACCAAATCATGACAGTGTAATAATTACAGTGTAATAATTACTCGCTTGTGTCTATTTAACCACAAACGACCCTGAGCGTTATCAATAACTTACAATCGCCGCATGCGGCAATGAAATATTTACACGGGTCAGTTTCGAGGTGTTTACCGGGGAATGTACGGATACAGATGTAAGTACAATATAGCCAGCACAAAATGTTCCACGTGGAACACTTTTCCAAAATGTTCGCCTAAGAACTAACCCTCCGACAACCTCCTTACCGCCTTGGCAATCTCCGGCAGCTTGGCGTAGACGGCGCAGCACTTCAACCACAACCTGTGGTCGATGGCAGGAGCGCCGCTGACCATGGCTCCGGCGGGAACGTCGTGCGGGATGCCGCTTTGCGCGATGGCGATGGCTCCGTCTCCGATTTTGACATGGCCGGAGACGCCGACTTGTCCGGCGAGAATTACGTTGTTGCCTACGTCGGTGGTTCCGGCTAGGCCTACCTGGGCGCAGAGCAGCGTGTCGTGGCCAATCGTGCAACTGTGGCCGACTTGAACCAGGTTGTCGATTTTCGCGCCGCGTCCGATGCGGGTCTCGCCAATGCTGGCGCGGTCGATGCAGGTGTTGGCCTGAATCTCGGCGTCGCTCTCGACCACCACGTTGCCGGACTGGACGATCTTGTGCCAGCGGCCGTCCTCTTCATTCTTGGCGAAACCAAGACCGTCGGAGCCTACAACGGCGCCGTTCTGGAGCAGCACGTTGTCTCCGAGTCGGCAGAATTCACGGACCACGGCATGGGCGTGCGCGAAGAAATTGTCGCCTATAGTTACGCCGCGATAGATGACGACGTGAGCCAGCAGAACGGCGTTGTCTCCGATGACGGCGTCTTCGTCGATCACTACGTAAGGGCCCAGGTGCGCGTTCTTGCCCATCTTGGCCTTGGGATGAACGACCGCGGTGGGATGGATTCCGGGGGCATAGCTTGGCGGCTGGTAGAAAAGTTCGATGGCCTTCGCCCAGGCTAGATACGGGTTCTTGCTGCGCAGCATTCCCGTGGAGATGGCGGGGAAATTCTCGGCGACGATGACCGCTGAAGCCTTCGTGGTTTTGGCGGCGGCGTTGTACTTGGGGTTGGACACGAAGGTTAGCTGTCCGGGGCCAGCGTGTTCGATGCCGGCGACGGCGGTGATTTCGGTGTCGGGAGAGGCGTTCTCGAGGCGAGCGTCTAGGGCGGTGGCAATGTCGGCTAGTTTCATGGCAGTGTCTCGGAGAATTGTAGCGTGTTACTGCTCGAACAGCGTGACCTGCCTTGCATCGGGTTGCCCACCTCTGCGGCGGCGGTTTGCCGCGCCGATTACCGCTAGCACCGTCACCGACGTCAGCGCCAGGCGGGGCACGAACACCCGCTGTGTGTTCGAGCGCAGGTCGGGAGGGTTCATCAGGAATCCTTCGGCGGGATTTTGCGTGAGGTCGTTGGGCAGGATGCCCTCAATCACTTCGCTGTCCTTGAACTTCAGGCGCACCCACAGGCCTTCGGTCCGCGGGCGGGTGGTGAAGGTCTTGCGGAGCATCAGGTCGGTATCGGAAAACTCACGGACAAAATAAACGGCCTTGATGTCTCGCAGGTCGATGGCGACAACGTTGCCGGAAGTGTTGAGCAGTTCGAGCTTGCCATCCACGACGAAGTCGGCGGGAGCGACGTAACCGCTGACCGAGTCGCGGTCCTGTTTCCGCACGATCACTTTCTTGTGGGTCGAAGGCATGGGGTTGGGGGGCTTTCAAAGTTTCGGCACTCCCACTCATTCGCAAAAAACGCGAATGAGTGGGGCACCCGCAGCAATGGAAGCTCCAGATGCGATTCTCGCACTTTCCCGATAAATCCGGACAATTTGTGCCTTCGCAGTAGCCAAACGGTAAACGTTGTGTTATTTTTTGTAGTTTACTGAAATTATAAGTGTGCGGTATAAGTCTAATGTCTAGAGGGAGTTAGATTCCGCGGGCCGGCAGCGCGTCAAGTTTCGGTCTGCTCCCCCTGTGGAAATCCTGTGAAAAACGCCCAGGCCGAGCCCAGCGAAGGGCCACCGCAAGGCGACTAGGAAGGCATGGCCGATTACATATACATGCTGGAAACCCGGCTCTCGCCGGACCAACAGAAAGCAGTCACCCTCGTCCTAGACTCCGCCAAAGCGGCGGGGATGAATCTATATCTTACCGGCGGCGCCATCCGCGACCTCATCACCGGCTTTCCCATCCGTGATCTGGATTTCACGGTTCAGGGCAACGCGCTCAAGCTGCAGAAAGATCTGGAGCGGGCGGGAGCGGTGGTGGGCGACGCCGACGACGAGACGCGGACCTTGCTGCTGACGCTGCCTGGTGGCGTTCGCGCCGAGATTGCGATGGCGCGCTCGGAGCGCTATGAGAAGCAAGGCAAGCCTCCGCAGATGGCTCCGTCCACGATCATTGAAGATCTTCGCCGCCGCGATTTCACCGTGAACGCGATGGCGCTGTCGCTGAACGAGGGATCGCGCGGGCTGTTGATGGATCCCTTCAACGGTGCGGCCGACATCGAAGCCAAAGTGATCCGCGTGTTGCACAACTACGCGTTTCTCGAAGATCCGTCGCGGATGATCCGCGCCACGCGCTTCACCACGCGCTTCCACTGGCCGCTCGAGGAGCGGACCCAGGCGCGTTATGATGCGGGGAAAGAAAACGGTTACATCGAGTACATCCGGAGTTCGAGCATCGGATACGAGATCGAGCAGTTGGCTTACGAGGACGATCCGCACGGCGTTCTGAAGGCGTACGAAAAAGAGGGATGGCTGAAAGTGCTGAATCCGCGCTGGAGCACGGCCAAAGTGGACACGGCCGGATTGGGCGCGCTGATGAAGACCCGGCAGCAAATGAACGAACTGGGCTATACGCCGGAGGTTGCGCCCTTGGTGCTTCATTTCCTTACCGAGCGGCTGGGTGAAAAAGATATTGCGGATTTGCGCCGGGCGATTCCGCGCAAGGATCTGGTCGAGGCATGGAAGGATCTGGATTCGAACGCCCACAGCCTGGCCAAGCGTTTGACCGGCAAGGAAGCGGCCACACCGTCGCGGACGTGGCGATTGCTGTCGTCGGCGCGTCCCGAGATGATTCTATTTCTTGCCATCACGGCGCGGCAGCAGGCGGTGGCGCAGAAGATCAAGAATTTCTTCACCAAGTGGCGGCTGGTGCAGCAGAAGATTCCGCTGCCGGAGATGACGGAACTCCACATCACGCCGCAGATGCCGGCGTATCCGAAGATCGCGAACGATGTGTTCATGCTGTTGTTGGATGGTAAGCTGCGTTCGCGGACGGAGACGCTGAAATTTCTGAAGCCGCTGGCGCCGCCACCTCCGCCGACGCCACCACCTCCATCCGCCAAGCGGGGCAGAGGAGCCAAGGCTGCTGCCGCTGCCGCTATTGCCGCAGCGGCGACCGGCAAGCCGGGTGCTAAGGGGAAAGGAAAAGTTGCGGCGACCCCGGCAACACCGGTTTCCCCGATCCAAGTGAGGCAGAAAGACAAGTCTGCCCCGGCGGCGAAGCCTGTGGTGGCGGCGAAGCCTGTGGCTCCTGCAAAGCTAGCGAAGCCCGCCACGGCTGCCAAGGTCAGCAAGCCAGCCAAGGCTCCTGCCGTGAAGAAGCCGGGCAAACCTGCCAAGTCCACGAAACCGGCCGCCAAAAAGAAGGCAAAAGCCAAGGCCAAGCCCAAGAAAAAGGGCAAATAAGGCGGCTTTGGGCTGCGGTGAACATCGGCCATGGGCTTCATTCTCCGACGGCCGAGCGCATTTTTCTTCGTCGGGAAACAAGTCAAACTGCGCTATAATGTGGGCATGCGGCGCTGGTTGTCGATAGCGGCGTTTAGCCTGATTTTGCTCACGCTGCCGGTGCGGGCACAACGGCGCGGCGGCGGCAGCGGTGGTGGCGGCGGTGCCCATTTCGCATCGCGTGGCGGGCCTGCCATACACTCCTCCGGGTCGTTTCACAGCGGAAGTTTTAATCACAACTCCGGCATTCGTATTCGCACCGGAAACCCTTACTACAATCATCGAGCCTTCTACGGGCGACGGGGCTATTACCCGTACGTGGGATATTATCCCTGGGGCTATTACGGCTGGTACGCAGATCCTCTTTACGACACAGGCGATCAGGATTCGTATGCGGAAGAATATCACCCCGCTCCCTACCGCGAGGACAGCGGAGTGCAACGCGACCTCGATCAGCTAAATGGGAAGATCGACCGGCTGCAAGCGGATTTGGAAGCGCGCAATCGTCCGAAGCCAGATGCGGAACCCGCGACGGCGCTGGTTTTCCGCGACCAGCATGTGGAAGAAGTGCGGAATTACGCGATCGCCGGTGGAACGCTCTGGGTGCTCAACGAGCAAGCCGCAAAGAAGATTCCACTCGCCCAGCTCGATATTCCCGCCACGGTCAAGATGAATGACGATCGCGGCGTGGATTTCCAGGTGCCGAGATAGATCCCATCGCCCGGTAGTGGACCAGTTTCAAGATGAGGACGGAGACACCTAATCGTTTGAAATCGTGACGGTTCCAGTTCTACCTTCATAGACCATCGTAAAAGCACGCAGGAACGTGCGACCTATCAAGGCACTGTGCACTTGTCCACCGGCCTTGAGGTTAACTCCAGCGAAGGCTCCCCAAATGGTATATGCGAGGAATGGAATGTGAACTTGAGCGAGGTAGACATTCGCCTGATGGGGACCCGCGCTCCCGGCAATCATGCGCCTGTCAACAATTGGAAGATTCAACTGCGCGGCAAGCAGGTTGTCTATACAGCTTTCTATCGCTCCGGTATCGACGAGGCCATGCAGTCCCGTGATTCCGGGCGCTGGCAGCTTTCCGGTGGCTAGCTGAGCCGGATCGAAGGTGGGGTCAAATCCGATATCAATAGTTAGCGTAGGTCCTAAGCTTACCAACAACTCAGAACCAGGTACACCGCCCGGTACGTCGTTAAACCCGCACTTTGTCTGAACCATAATCGAGTCGATACGCAACGGATGCCGGCAAGACGACCGGAGGAGCACCAACTTGGCGAATGAGGTAAGGACCCCTTCCGAATTTTCCAACAGCAACGGTCGCGGCATCATCAAACGCGTCAAATGTGCCTACCAATTGGCCATCGTGGACGACTACCCATTTCCCCATGGAATGGGCTTCTAGTTCGTTACGCATCCTGTCATAAGCCGCAAGTTCGCTGTCAAGATCAGGCATAACCGGCACCCCCAAAAATTATATCGTCAATCCGCTGCTCCTGATGAGGCAACATCACGAATGGTCGCGCCCTGTCGGGGCGGGAAGTCCACCTTAAACTTAGGACGTTCCGAAAGCAAATAGCCGCTGGCGGGCGGCATTCGCTGGCCCCGTGGAGATTGAAACTGGTGCACTAGCCGTCGCCCCGCGAAATTGCACCACTTTCTGTCATTGCGCGATTTTCTCCAGCCATTAGAATGAAGTCGGTTCCATTTCTGAAAGCCAAGAGCTAACGCTAAAAGCCAGAAGCTAGAAGCTAGAAGCCAGAAGCTACCTTCATGTCCCAATTCGTCCACCTGCATCTGCATAGCGATTACTCCCTGCTCGACGGCGCTTGCGACGTTGAGAAACTCGTTGACCGAGTCCACGAACTCGGCATGCCCGCCGTGGCCATGACCGACCACGGCAACATTTTTGGCGCGGTGCATTTTGTAAATGCCGCGAACAGGCTCGGCGTCAAACCGATTGTGGGATGCGAACTCTACATCTGCAAGAAGGACGATCACGTCATTACGCGCACTCCGCCCGATGGCGACACTTATAACCACCTGCTGGTGCTGGCCGAAAACGAAGAAGGCTATCGCAACCTGGTGAAGATCACGTCGGAAGCCTCGCTGCACGGCTTCTACTACAAGCCTCGCGTGAGCAAGAAATTTCTGGCTGAGCATTCGAAGGGACTGATCGGTCTTTCCGGATGCCTGAAGGGCGAAGTAGCCGAGCGGCTAATGGAAGGGAACTACGACGCGTCGCGTTCGGCAGCCGGTTTCTACCGCGACCTCTTCGGCAAAGAGAACTTCTTCCTCGAGATTCAGGACCAGGGTCTCGAAATGGAGCACCGCATCCATTCTGGGTTGTTCCAACTGGAAAAAGATCTCGGGCTGCCCATGGTCGCGACCAACGACAGCCACTACCTTTGCGAAGACGATGCGCACGCCCAGGATGTGATGCTGTGCATTCAAACGGGGAAGTCCATTCAGGACACGAACCGGATGAAGTTCGAGGGCACGCAGTTTTACGTCAAGAGCGGCCACGAGATGTTGCGCCTGTTCAAGGACGCGCCCCAGGCGCTTTCGCGCACGCTCGATATTGCCGAGCGCTGCAACCTTCGGCTGGAAAAAGTCCCCAGCCCGTTTCCGCACTTCGAGGTTCCCGACGGATTTACTCTCGACAGTTATTTCGAGCACATCACGCGGCAGGGATTCGCGCGGCGGATGGAGAGCCTGCGGACCTCGGCGGAGAGCGGCCGGCTCAAGCATTCTCTGGCGGACTACGAGCAACGACTAGCGCGCGAGATCGCCATCATTCAGCAGATGAAGTTCTCGGGTTATTTCCTGATCGTTTGGGACTTTATTCGCTACGCTCGCGAACGCGGCATTCCCGTGGGTCCGGGGCGCGGATCGGCGGCGGGAGCGGTGGTTGCGTACTCGCTCGGGATTACCGGCATCGATCCGCTGCAACATGAACTTCTGTTCGAACGCTTTCTGAATCCGGAACGCATTTCCATGCCGGATATCGATATCGACTTCTGCATGAACCGGCGCGGCGAAGTGATCAAATACGTCACTGAAAAGTACGGGCGGGAAAATGTGGCGCAGATCATCACGTTCGGCACGATGGCGGCCAAAGCGGCGATCAAGGACGTGGGCCGCGCGATGGACGTGCCCTACAGCGACGTGGACCGCATCGCGAAGATGGTGCCGCCCACGCTGAATATCAAGCTGGACGACGCGCTCAAGGAGTCCGTGGCGCTGCGGGAGGCGTACCAAAAAGATGCTCAGGTGCGGCAGTTGCTCGACACGGCGCGGAAGCTGGAAGGTCTGGTGCGGAATTCCGGCGTACATGCCGCGGGCGTAGTGATTTCGCCGCGTCCGCTGATTGAACTGGTGCCGCTGCACAAAACCAAGAACGGCGAAATCGTCACCGCCTTCGACATGGTGGCCATCGAAAAGATGGGCCTGCTGAAAATGGATTTTCTCGGGCTGACGACGCTCACCATTCTCGACGATGCGTTGAAACTGATCGCGCAGAAGGGGACGAGTCTGAAACTGGACGACATCCCGCTGGAAGACGAGGAGACTTATCAGAAAGTTTTCCATAGGGGGCTGACCTCGGGGGTGTTCCAGTTTGAATCCTCGGGCATGAGAGATGTGCTGCGGCGTTACCAGCCAAACTCGATCGAACACCTGACAGCGCTCAATGCGCTCTATCGTCCCGGCCCAATGGCGATGATTGACGATTTCATCGAGCGCAAACATGGGCGCCGCAAAATCGAATATGAAGTGCCCGAATTGAAAGAAATCCTGGAGGAAACGCTCGGCGTCTTCGTCTATCAGGAACAGGTAATGCAAGCGGCCAACAAACTTGCGGGCTACTCCCTGGGAGAAGCCGATTTACTGCGGCGCGCGATGGGCAAGAAAAAGCCGGAGGAAATGGCGGCGCAGCGCGAGCGCTTTGTGCAGGGAGCGACGCAGCGCGGCTTTCCGCCGAGGAAAATCGAAAAGATTTTCGATTTGATGGCGCAGTTTGCGGGATACGGTTTCAATAAGTCGCACTCGGCGGCCTACGCGCTGCTGGCGTATCACACCGCGTACTTGAAGACGCACCATCCGATCGAGTTCATGGCGGCGCTGCTGACTTCGGTGACGGGCAGCACGGATGACGTGGTGAAGTACATCAACGAATGCCGCGAGATGGGAATTGCGGTTGAGCCGCCCGATATCAACGTCAGCGATGCGAACTTTACGCCGCACGGGCAGGCGATCCGGTTTGGGCTGGCAGCGGTGAAAAACGTTGGCGGAAATGCGATCGAGTCCATTGTCGCGGGGCGGAAGAAGCTCGGCCGGAATTTCCGGTCGTTCTACGAATTCTGCGAAGAAGTGGATCTGCGGCTGTTGAACAAGCGCGTGCTGGAGTCGCTGATCAAGAGCGGCGCCATGGATTGTTTCGGGCGCCGGGCGCAGATCATGCAAGCGCTAGATACTGCGATCGAGCAGGCCCAGAAAGCGCAGCGGGACGCGGAGTCGGGACAACACGGCCTCTTTGGTGTGTTTGCCGATGAAACCGCGCAGGCGGCGAACGACGCGCTCCCCAACGTGCCCGACTGGGATGAACAAACGCGGTTGTCGGCGGAAAAAGAAATTCTCGGGTTTTTTATTACCGGGCATCCGATGGAAAAGTACAAAGAGAAACTCGCCGACCTGAATGCGCTTTCCACCGAAGATATTGCCGCCATGAAGAAATCCACGGGCAAGGATGAGAACATCACGACTGCGGGTTTGATTTCGGGACTGCGAGTCGCAAAATCGAGAAGAGGCGATCTCTGGGCGCAAGCCGCGCTTGAAGACATGTCGGGGAAAGTGGAACTGCTGGTCTTTCCCGAGGCGTACAAGAAACTCGCAGAGAAAGTGAAGCTCGAGGTTCCGGTTCTGATTCGCGGTGGTGTGCGCATTGAAGAAGGCGCAAATCCAAAAGTCACCGCCAACGAGATCATTCCGCTCGACGAGGCGCGCGTTCCGCTGTGGAAAGAGCTCCGGATACGGATTCCTCTCGACAGCGCAACTGTCGGCACGGTCGACGCGCTGCACGCGCTCTGCAGTGAGCGCAAGGGCGAGGCCAAGGTGCTATTCGACTTGGACCGCGAAGGCGATTTCATGGTCGTGATGGAAGCCGCAAGCTATAATGTGATGCCGGACCGCGCTTTCCTGGGTCGTGTGGAAGAGCTGTGCGGGCGCGGCAGCGTGCGCGGAATCAGTTGATCCGTGCCAATTAACCGATGCGGCCAATGAGACGAGCGAAAATAAAGCGGGGACAAAAGTCGGATCATGGCGCGGAGAATCGCGCGGAAAATGCCGCCATCGCCGTCGCGGACCTCATGCTCTCGATGGTGGAAGCGCATCATACGCTAAGGAATGGAAACGTCAATACGATGGATTCTGGATTGAAGGCGCAGCAGGAACTGGAACAAATCGAGGAGCAGATCACGCGGCTACTGGCGCTGGAGGGGCAGAATGCGGAAACGCTCCGCCAGGTCCAGCAATTGCACGAGCGGGTGGATGGCCTTCGCCGCGAAATTTCTTCGCACCTGAACGCATGGCAGCGCACGGAACTGGCGCGTCATCCGCAGCGTCCCTACACGCTGGATTATGTCGAGCGCATTTTCACCGATTGGAGCGAGATTCACGGCGACCGCGGATTCCGCGACGATCCGGCGATTATTTGCGGAATGGCTCGCTTTCACGGCGAGGAAGTCCTCATTGTGGGCCAACAGAAAGCGCGCGATGCGAAACAGCGCGTGTATCGGAACTTCGGCATGCCGCACCCGGAAGGATATCGAAAGGCGCTGCGGGTGATGAAGATTGCGGAGAAATTCAAGCGGCCGATTCTTACCTTCGTGGACACCGACGGCGCCTATCCCGGACTGCACGCCGAAGAGCGTGGCCAAGGAGAAGCTATCGCCCGCAACCTGCTGGAGATGGCGCGGCTGGAGGTGCCGATCATTGCGACCATTATTGGCGTAGGCGGCAGCGGCGGGGCGCTGGCGATTGCCGTGGCCGACCGCGTGTTGATGATGGAGAACTCGGTTTATTCGGTGATTTCGCCGGAGGGCTGCGCCTCGATCATGTGGCGCGATGCCAGCAAGAAAGATCTGGCGGCGGAAGCCATGAAGATCACGGCGAAAGATTTGAACGAACTGGGCTGCATCGATGCCATCATTCCGGAACCCGCCGGAGGCGCGCACACCGACCATGAGCAGGCGGCGAAGTTGCTGGACCGAGCGCTGCAGCAGCACCTGGCCGAGTTAAAGGGCATGCCCCTCGCCGATTTGCTCGAAGCTCGCTATGGAAAATTCCGCAACATGGCACAGTTCTTCCTGGTGGAAGCGTAGCAGACTGTGGTGAAGCTCGAGTTTCCCAATCCGGCGCCTGAAGCCGCGGTGATGCTGGGTCTCTGACCGCGTGATTTCGTGCTTCGCAATTGAGCGCCATCCGATCCCAGGTCCCAAGAGAGGGACCCGGGGCACCCGCCCTGTTCGCGATCATCGGGATGGTGCCGATCTCTTCTCCGAATTAAGATAATTGCCATGCAAAACGCAACGCCGGCGGCCATTGCGGTGCTTGTGCTGGAGCTTGCACCGGCAGCCGTGTTTGGATTTGCCGGGGAGCGAGTTGGGCGGGCATGCGCCCGCTGGCCGTCAACCGTACGAACCGCCTTACCGGTGCTCTGCGCGCTGCCTTACGTTTTGCTTTCCTCGTCGCAACAGATGTTTTCGTGGAGATGGTGCGCTCTGTACGCGGCGCTGCCCGTGGCGATCGCGTGGCTGCTGGGGCAGGCCGCAATCGCCGATCCCGAACAACGCGGCAATTGGCGAGACGCGATCATTCTTCTAACGCTGGGGCTGGCGGTCGATTTGCGCTGGTTCGAGCGGGCGTGGCCGAGCGGGCTCACGGGTCTGGGGAAACTGCTCCTCGTCGATGCGGCGTTGTATGGATTCGTGGCGATCCGGCGGCTCCGCGGGACCGGCTTTGACTTTCACCTTCGCTGGATCGATTGGAAAACTGGGCTGCGGGAACTGGCTTTCCTCACGCCATTGGTTCTGGGGCTGGGGCTGACGTTGGGCTTTCTTCATCCGCATGGCCACGCGCTGCGGCTCTCGATGATTCCGGCGTGGATCTATATCTTCATTTTCATTGCGGTTCCGGAGGAACTTTTCTTTCGCGCGTGGGTGCAGAACCTGCTGGAACGGCGGGTGGGACGGCGAGCGGCGCTCGGAATTACGGCGGTGTTGTTTGGGCTCTCGCATTTCAACAAGCATTTCAGTAAAAGCTCGGCGCACTTCAACTGGCGATACGTCTTGCTGGCAAGCGTTGCCGGGATCTTCTACGGCCGGGCATGGCGCCGGCGGCGGCGAGTGCCGGCCTCGGCCATCACCCACGCCAGCGTGGACGCCATTTGGTCGTTCTGGTTTTAGCGCGGGACCGGAGGATCTGCAGCCATGGGCAAAATGGAGGTTGAGTCGAGAGCTTTCCCCGCGGTTCCGGCCGTCTGGCGCCGGTACTTTGTTTGGGCCCAGATCGTCATTGCGTTTCTGTTTCTGGAGTTTGCGATTTGGGCGCCGACGACGGCAATCCGGAACCGCTGGGCCGCCGTCGCGGCCATCACGATTCTGGTCCTGATGCTGATTGACCGGCCCTCGCTCCAGCGCCTCGGCCTCGGATTGCCGAACATGTTCGGCGCCAGCCTGGTGCTGGGGATCGGTTTTGCAACCGTTGCGGTCATGGTGATTCTAGTGCACTGGCTGGGCGGCCAAATTCCCGCTAATCCCGCCTGGTGGCCGAATCTGCAGTTGGCATGGGGGTACGCGATCTGGGCCCTGATTCAGGAATTCATGTTGCAATCGTTTTTCTTCAACCGCTTTGAAGAGCTGTATGGAAGCTCGGCTGCGGCTTGGATGGCATCCACGCTCTTTGCCTCCGCCCACCTGCCCAGTCCCGTTCTCACTACCGCTACGCTCATCGGCGCGCTTTTTTTCTGCGAAATGTTCCGCCGCTACCGCAGTATCTATCCGCTCGCGATCGTCCATGCGATGCTGGGACTGACCATCGCGCTCGTCACACCCGACAGCCTGCTGCACCACATGCGAGTGGGGATTGGATATCTGAGGTACTAGAACTCCGTTGTCAAACTAACTGAAGTCAGCCTAACTGACAGCTTTGCGGTGGAACTGTCTTAGCCCGAGTCCAAGAAAGAGCAAGTCAAAGATGGTCAGCGCTGCGAATACCGCCAATAGTGAAAGGTGCGGAAACTGGGGTACGAGCGTGCCTCGCAGGCCCTCGCTGGCGTAAACGAGAGGATTCACCAGGACGACTCGCTGGAGGATTGGAAAGTGTCCGAGGGCGCTCCAAGGATAATAAGTGCAGCCAAAAAAGATCATTGGAGTCAGGACCATGCTGAACATGAGTCCGATGTGAGTCTGGTTCATGCTGCAACCAAGAGCAAGGCCGCCGCAGGCCGAGAAAAGCGCCACCAGCAGCGTAACGCAGGCAAAGCTTAGCGGAGAACGCAGATTCAGTCCCACTCCCGGACGGAGCAGCAGCCACCCGGCCGGGATCACCGCCAGTCCGGCGATCAGTGCTTGGAACGTGCCAAAGAATACTTTCTCAATCGCCAGCCACGAGATTTCTATCGGTGCCAGCAAGCGGTCTTCGATCTCGCGAGTGAACTGAAATTCGGCAATCAGAGGCATCGCGACCGCCCAAACGCCGGTGAACGCCATGCTGATCGCCATGATCCCGGGCAACAGCAGGCTCTTGTATTGAGGAGGCATGTAGCCGCTCGACACCATCACCCGGCCGAAGATGAACACAAACATCAACGGCTGCAGAAAGGTCTGCATCAGCGAAGGCACGAGGTTTCGGCGAGCCACATGAGCGTCGCGCCCGAGCAGCGCCAGAAAAGTTTTCCAGTTCAATCGCGTAGACTCCTTCCAGTATGGTGCAAGAAGAGATTCTCCAGGCTGGGCTCCGAGATGTGCACATCGCACAATTCGACCGAGGCGCTGGAGGCGAGATTGGCAATCTCAGAAACCAGCGAGCCTCCACGATCGGCGTACACGTCGGCAGAGTTGTCACTGCCTGCATCCGAGTTTGCGCCGTTGCTCGTTTCGTAATGCGTGAGCACCTCCCTCACGCCCGCCAGGGTTTGAAGACGCTGCAGCAGTTCCGGAGAGTGTTGCCCGAAGCGCAAGCGCAGCACAAAGCCGCCGGGCACCGAAGCCTTCAACTCGCGAGGCGTGCCCAGTGCGATATTGCGGCCATGATCGATGATGGCCAGACGCTGGCACAAGGCGTCCGCCTCTTCCATGTTGTGCGTGGTCAGAAGGACGGTCTTGCCGCGCTGGTTGTATTCCCGGATGATTTCCCAGAGCAGCAATCGGGTTTGCGGGTCGAGGCCGGCGCTGGGCTCGTCCAGGAAAAGCACTTGCGGGTCGTGCATCATGGCGCGCGCGATGGAGAGACGCTGCATCATGCCGCCGGAGAATCCGCGAACCATCTGATCGGCGCGGTCGCGGAGTTTGAAGCGATCGAGCAGAGCCTCCGCACGCTGCGCTCGCTCCTCGGAGTCGAGGCCGAAATAGGCGCCGTGGAAGAGCAGAATTTCGCGAGCGGTGAGAGAAAAGTCCAGGTTCGGACGCTGCTGAACTACTCCAATCAACCGCTTGACCACGACCTGCTCCGCCCACACATCGTGCTCGCCAATCCACGCCTGGCCGCCCGTCGGCCGCACGCGGGTGGTGAGGATTCCAACCGTCGTCGACTTGCCCGCGCCGTTCGGTCCCAGCAGTCCGAAGATCTCTCCGGGGGAGATCTCAAGCGAGAGGCCGTCGAGAGCAACGATCTGCGGCTTGGGCTGCTTCTTCCCTTTGCCGGGCGCTGCGCCGAAGCCGAAGCCGCCGCCCGACGCGAGAGGCGGCGGTGAAGTGTAGATTTTGCGTAAGTCGCGAGTCCGAATACCAGCCAGCATGCCGAAATCCCCGTACCCCAAGGTACGAACACCCAGGAAGATTCCGAATAGCATACCAAACCGGGCAGCTAATTGCCTTCGGAATGGCGCACTCGTGGGGACAAAGTTTTAGAGAAAAGTCACAAAACTCTACAGTACAAGTCGGGCGAGAACGGTATCATCCGACTAAGACAGCGCCGAATGTCTGCGCGACGCCATGAGGAATCATGCTCTTCGATTTCCGGTTATCAAGGGCAGGCTGCGGCCGCAGTTCGTCTTTCGGCTCCTCTTCTTATTTCATCTTGTCGTGTTTCACCCGCATCTGTTGCGCGGGCAGGCGGTTGCGCCAGCGGCTGCAGGACGCGCCATTCACGGCGTGGTCAAGTCGGGGAATATGCCAATTCCCGGCGCTGGAGTTTCCGCGGCGAATGCGGCCACGAAGGAACAAGTCGTTACCTCGACGGATGTGGACGGCAGTTACTGGTTGCGGATTCCCGCCGATGGCCACTATACCGTGCGGGCGCAGATGGCGGCGTTTGCCGGGAGCGCGCAGGAAGTCGTGCTGGACGCAGCGCATCAGGACGCGCGGGCGAATTTTGAACTGGCGCTGCTGTCGCGGGCACGCGAGGCCGGCAACGATAAAGACCAGCAGCGGCGCGCGAATGCTGCCGGACGTGGTTTTCAGAATCTTTCCGTGTTTCAAGGTGAAGCGGGGCAGGATGCGGCCGGCGCTTCGGCCGGTAGTTCGATGAGCGACGTAGCGCCCTCCGGTATGCCGGTTCCGGGGATTGCGCCGGAAAGCGCGACGGAATCCGTGGCGGTTTCGGGCAACACTTCCAATTCGTTCAATGCCATGAGCGCTGACGAACTGCAGCAGCGCTTCAACGATGCCCGCCAACAGGGGGGAGGACTCGGTGGCGGAGGCGGATTTGGCGGTCCGGGCGGTGGTCGCGGCGCCGCAGGGTTCGGCGGCGGGGGCCCGATCGGTTTTGGCCGCCGGAGTTTTGACATCAATCGCCCGCATGGGTCGCTATATTACGGCGTCGGCGATTCGGCGCTGAATGCATCGCCGTTTGCGCTCACCGGCCAGCCGACGGAAAAACCGGCGTATTTGCAGAATAGTTTCGGCGGCTCCATGGGCGCACCGCTGAATATTCCTCACATCTACCACGGCGGGAGCAAGACTTTTTATTTCATTAACTACAACGGCAGGCGCGCGGACAATCCTTTCGATCAGTTTTCTACGGTGCCGACATTGGCCGAGCGGCAGGGGACATTGCCGGTGGAGATTTTTAATCCTGTGACCAACACCACGGGGTACACAATTTCGCCGCCGCCCGCGCAATCAGGAGCCTGCATTCCCACCCCCGGGGATATAAGCTGTATCGCGCTGGGATTGTTGCAATATATTCCGTTGCCGACGAACTCGCTGACCAGCTATCAGAACTTTCATTACGTGACTTCCGCCAATAGCGACAGCGACGATCTGAACTTCCGTTTGAACCACAGCTTCGGCGCAGCACCCGCAGGGGGACGCCGCGGCGGAGGCGGAGGCCGCAACGCTCCACGCAACAGTTTGCAGGTCGGCTTCCACTACCACGAATCGAGCGCCACTCTGACGAATCCGTTCCCGAGTGTAGGCGGCAGCACGACGGTCCGCAGCTTTGACATTCCCGTGTCTTACACGCGCAGCATCGGAAAACTGACTAACATTGTTCGCGCCGACTTTAACCGCAACCGCACCCGCACGCAGAATCTCTACGCTTTCAATAACAACATTACCGGCACGCTGGGAATGACGGGAGTTTCAACAAATCCGTTCGACTGGGGATTGCCGAATCTGTCATTCACAAACTTCGCCAGTCTGCAGGACACGAATCCACAGCTTAACCGAAGCCAGACTTATACGTTCTCCGACAATGTAATCTGGAATCATGGCAAGCACACCTGGCGCTGGGGCGGAGATTTCCGGCGCGTGCAGGTGAATCCGGAAACGGACAGCAACCCGCGCGGCTCGTTTGTCTTCACGGGCGTCAATACTTCGGAGATGAGTGGTGGCCAGCCCGTGCCAGGCACGGGATATGACTTTGCCGACTTTCTGCTTGGATTGCCGCAGCAAACTTCCGTGCAGTTTGGACAAAGTGACCACTTCCGCGGCAACTTCTGGGATTTGTATGCGCAAGATGAGTGGAAGATGCGCGCCAACCTGACGCTTAATCTGGGCGTGCGCTACGAGTACGTTTCGCCGCTGACGGAAGTGAACAATCTAATGGCGAACCTCGATCTTTCTCCCGGAGTACTGAATCCCGGGCTACCGCTGGGCTTGATGCCGGTGACGCCGATTCAGCCGGGGCAAGCCGGGCCATACAGCGGCAGCCTGCCGGATAGCCTGGTGCGCCCGGACCGTAACAACTTCGCGCCGCGAATCGGCTTTGCCTGGAAGCCGCTTTCCAAAACCGTGGTGCGCGGCGGATATGGCATCAACTACAACACGGGCGCCTATCAGGGCATCGCGCAGCAGCTCGCCTATCAACCGCCGTTCTCCACTACGGCGACCAACGTTGAGCCGCTACCTCCAACGTATCCCGCAACGCTGACACTGCAAAACGGATTTCCGCCGCCTGCCGGCATCACCAACAGCTATGCCGTGAATCCGAATTACCGGCTGGGCTACGTGCAGATTCGCAATCTGGACATTCAACAGCAGATTCGCCCCACCCTGCTGCTGAATATCGACTACACCGGAACCAAGGGAACGGATCTCGACATTCTGGAAGCGCCGAACCGAACCGCAAGTGGGATTCGTATTTCCGGCGTTGACGCCTTCACCTACGAAAGCTCAGTGGCGGATTCGGAGGCCAACGCGGCATCGGTGCGCCTGCGCAAGCGGCTGTCGGCAGGAGTCGCGATCGGCGGCATCTACACGTTCTCCAAGTCGCTGGACGATGCGTCTTCTATCGGCGCGGGAGCAACTTCGGGAGCGAGTACCCCCGGACTGGGCGCGGGCGGCACCGGCGCGGGCGGCGGCGGTTCGTCGGGAGGAGGCGCGGCCAACGTGGCGCAGAATCCTTTCGATCTGTCTGCGGAGCGCGGGCTATCCAGCTTCAACCAGACCCATAAGTTCACCGCGGATTATTTGTATGAGCTACCCTTTGGCCACGACAAGCGCTGGCTCACGGGAAATATTCCTTTGCGCTCGATTTTTGGCGACTGGCAATGGAGCGGCGATTGGACGATCGCATCCGGCCTGCCATTCACGCCGCGACTGCTGGGCAACATCGATGACGTGAACGGGGGAACGAACGGTACACTGCGGCCGAACTTGGTTTCCGGGCAATCGGTGAGCCTGCCGAGTCCTTCGATTGCGGCGTGGTTCAATATTGCCGCGTTTGCTAAGCCGCCCACGGGCACCTACGGCGATGCGCGCCGCAACAGCATCATCGGCCCGGGCAGCAAAGTGTTCGACATGGCATTCACGAAAATTTTTCCCCTGAGGGAAGCGCGCGTGCTGGAGTTCCGGGCGCAGGCCACCAACATTTTCAACAAACCGAATTACTCCTCGATTGATACGAACTATAACTCGCCCTCCTTTGGCCGGGTTACGGCGGCTGGGGCCATGCGACAGTTCACGATTACTTCACGCTTTCGTTTTTGAGGAGGATGCTGCTGCGAAAGATGCTCCGGAACAAGACGCTCTCGCAAAGTTGCGGAGAAGCTCGAGATTCGTATCAGGGTATCGCTTTAGCGATACCGTTAGTCACAAGAATCAGACGCCCCTTTAGGGGCTGGGCGTCAGGTATCGACTTTTTTCCGCAGCCTGCTGCAAAAGGATCGCGATGACTATCACCCCAACCCGATTCGATAATAGACCTGCAGCGCTGCTGCTCGTTCTTGTGGTCGTGTGCGGCACTTTGCTTTCGCAGCAGCAAACGGGATATGTGTTTCACGCGGAATCGGATCTCGTGCTGGTGAATGTGACGGTGAGGGACAAGAGCGGAAAGTTTGTGCCGGGAATGAAGCCCCAGGATTTCACGATTTTCGAGGACAACAAACCGCAGAAGATTGTTTCCTTTGATGTGGAGGACGTCGATGCCGTGCCCGCGTCGGACGTGGCGCAGGCGAAGCCGCTGCCGGAAGCGGCATCTGGGCAGACGAATCCGGCGGCTGCCGCGGCGGATACAGCGGCCCAGTTCAAAGACCGCCGTCTGATTGTTTTGTTCTTCGATCTCTCCGCCATGGAACCGGATGAAATCGACCGCGCGGTTACGTCCGCCGAACGCTATGTCGATAGCCAAATGGCGCCTGCGGATCTGGTATCGATTGTTTCGCTGGGAAGTTCACTGCTGGTGAATCAGGACTTTACTACGGACCACGCGCTGCTGACAAAGCAGTTGCAGGCATTCAGCACGGGCAGTGGCCAGGGTTTCGAGGAAGGCACCACCGGCACGACCGAGGGGACACCCGACACCGGTCAGCCCTTTACCGCCGACGATACCGAATACAACATCTTCAACACCGACCGGCGTCTGGAGGCATTGCGCTCGGTGGCGGAAAGGCTGGCGCACGTTCAGCAGAAGAAGTCGCTGATTTATTTTTCCAGCGGCATGGACCGTACCGGCATCGAGAATCAATCGGAACTGCGCGCGGCGGTGAACGCGGCGGTGCGTTCGAACCTGGCGATTTACACCATGGACATGCGCGGCTTGCAGGCGCTGGTAGCGGGCGGAGAGGCGCAGAACGCCAGCCTGCGCGGCGTTTCGGCGTATTCAGGACAGGCGACGCTCAATGCGTTGAATTCGAATTTCACCACGCAGGAAACGCTGGTGACGCTGGCCAGCGATACCGGCGGTCGCGCTTTTCTCGACTCGAACGACTTCAGCAAGATTTTCAAAGGAGTGCAGCAGGACACGTCGACTTACTATCTGCTCGGCTATCACAGCATGAACACCGCACGCGACGGGCGTTACCGTCACATCGTCGTGAAGAGCAATGTCCCCGGAGTGAAGATCGACTACCGCCGCGGCTACTATGCGCCTGCCGATTATCAGCATTCCTCTAAGGACGACAAGGAGCGGCAACTTGAGGAGGAACTCGCATCTGAGTTGCCGGCCACGGACTTCCCGCTGTATCTGGGCGTCGCCTACTTCCGCCTGGAGGGCAACAAGTTTTTCGTTCCCATTTCGCTGGTGGTGCCGGGATCGCAGATTCCATTCGTCCGCAGCAGCGACCGCGACAAGGCAACGCTCGATGTGATTGGCATGGTGCTTGACAACGAACGCCATCCCTTGAACAGAATTCGCGATACCGTGAAACTCGCGGTAAGCACATCGGCCGAGGTGCAAAAAAAGAATGTGCAGTATGACACCGGGATGAGCCTCGTGAGCGGCAAGTATCACCTGAAATTTGTGGTGCGCGAGAATCAGACCGGCCGCATGGGATCGTTCGAAACCGACATCGAGGTGCCAGAGTTGAAGGCAATGCCGCTGAAAATGAGTTCCGTGGTGCTCGCGAGCCAGATTGAAACGGTAAAGAAGGCTGCGAGTCTGAATCCACTGGTGCGCGACGGTTCCGAGATCATCCCGAACGTCACCCATGTTTTCTCGGCCACGCAGCACCTGCTTCTTTATTACGAGGTGTACGATCCGGCGCGGAGGGCTGCCGCGGATTCCGCAAAAGACCGGGACAATAAGCTCAGCATCCGGCTTTTGACAAACGTCGCCTTCTTCCAGGGTAAGTCGAAAGCCTACGAAAGCTCGTTGGTGGAGTTGACGGAATTGAATGCGCGCGAGCGCAAGGCTGCCGTCTTCCAGTTAGACGTGCCACTAACATCGCTCAAACCCGGTTTTTATACCTGCCAGGTAAATGTGATCGATGACGCCGGCGGGCACTTCCTGTTTCCGCGGCTTGCCTTGCTGATCCGGCAAGAGAATGCGAGCGCCGCCCGCTGAAAACAAATTCCCAATTGTGCGTTTAGTGCGCCGTCATCCCTTGCGCATTCAGCGGCACTTACGGCACGCCTGCCCTGTTCTTCCCAAAACCCGCTCGAATCACAGTTTTCGGCAGCCTTCTAATACCTCACGATTAACGCGAACGATTTGGGATCGAGCGAAGCTCCACCGACCAGCGCGCCATCAATTTCTTCTTCGGACATCAGGGCGTGGGCGTTCTCTGGTTTGACGGAGCCGCCATAGAGGATGCGGAGTTTGTCGGCGAATTCCTGGCCGAAGGATTCGGTAGCCTCGGCTCGGATGATGGCGTGGGCGTCGGCGGCCATCTGCGGGGTCGCGGTTTTTCCGGTGCCGATGGCCCAAACCGGTTCGTAGGCGACCACCAGGTTGACGGCTTTTTTGGCCGAAACTTTGTGGAAGGCGCGGAGACACTGGCGGCGCAGGACGTCGTCGGTGAGCCCGGCTTCGCGTTCTTCCAGGACTTCTCCCACGCAGACGATGGGGATGAGTCCGGCTTCGAGGGCGGACTTGAGCTTAAGGTTGACGGTGTCATCGGTCTCGCCGAAGTACTGGCGGCGTTCGGAGTGTCCGATGATGACGTGGGTGACGCCGACGGCGAGCAGCATGGCGGCGTTGATTTCGCCGGTGAACGCGCCTTCTTTTTCCCAGTGGAGATTCTGGGCGCCGATGGCGACGTTCGAGCCTCTGGTTGCGGCTACGGCGGCGTCGAGGCAGAGGTAGGTGGGGCAGACGACGATTTCGTCACGGTCGTGGCCTAGCACCAGGGGAAGAAAATCGCGGAAGAAGTCACGGGCTTGGTCGGGCGTTTTGTACATCTTCCAATTGGCTGCGAGAATTTTTTTTCTCATGAGGGACCTTTCTCAGATTTCAAGACAAAAGATAGCGGAATTTGCGAGTGGTTGTTGGGACAATTTTTCGGCGGCTTGGACGTAGGCTTTGCGGGTGCCGATGTCGAAGAGCGCGAAACGGACGTGCTCTACATGGGCACAGCGCGGTAGAGCTTCGACAATGGCGCGAACTGCGATTTCAGCCGCCTCAAGAACAGGATAACCGAAAGCTCCGGTCGATATCGAAGGGAAAGCCAGGGATCGGATTCCGTGATCGTCGGCGATGCGGATGGACTCACGATAGCAACTGGCGAGCGTTTCGGCCTCGCGCTGCTGGCCTCCGCGATACACCGGGCCGACAGTGTGAATGACATATTTGGCGGGCAAGCGTCCGCCGGTGGTGATGACGGCTTTGCCGGCGGGGAGGGCGCCGGTCTTCATTCTCGCCACGATGCGCTTGCACTCCTCGAGGATCGAGGGGCCGCCCGCGCGGTGAATCGCGCCATCGACGCCTCCTCCGCCGAGCAGGGAAGAGTTGGCGGCGTTGACGATGGCTTCTGTCGTCTCCTTGGTGATGTCGGCGGGGCCGTGGAGTTCGAGCGTCTTGCCGTTCGAGAAAGTCAGTCGGGCTGCGAAGTCGGACATAGCGAGAACAGGTCTCAGGTGTTAGGTCTTAGGTCTCGGGAAAACCTTGACGTGCTCGCAAATTGATTTTGCTTTTTCTAAGACCTGACACCTAAGACCTGACACCTTAAGACCTGACACCTTAAGACCTGACACCTTAAGACCTGACACCTAACACCTATTTTTTATCCGTCAGCGCTTCTACTCCGGGCAATTTCTTGCCTTCCAGAAATTCCAGCGAGGCGCCCCCTCCGGTTGAAATGTGAGTGATCTTATCGGCTACGCCGGCGGCTTTGACGGCGGCTACGGAATCTCCGCCGCCAACGATGGTTATGGCTCCAGCGTTTTCCGCCACGGCGTGAGCGATCTTAAAGGTGCCTTTGGCGAAGGGCGGCAATTCGAAAACGCCCATGGGGCCGTTCCAGACGATAGTGCGGGCGCGGCCGATTTCTTCGGAAAACGCCTCGATCGATTGCGGGCCGATATCGAGCGCCATCATGTTGGCGGGGATGGGCTCGCCCGGGCCGACGATTTTGGTCAAGGCGTTGCCTTCGACGCGGTCGGCGATGACGTGATCGGTGGGCAACAGGAACTTGAGCTTGTGGGTTTTCGCCTGCTGCAAAAGATCCCGGGCGAGTTCGATCTTGTCTTCCTCGACCAAACTCTTGCCGACGGACTCGCCTTGCGCTTTGAGGAAGGTGTACGCCATGCCGCCGCCGATGATGAGAACGTCGACTTTGCTGAGCAGGTTCTGGATGACTCCGATTTTGTCGCTGACCTTGGCGCCGCCGAGGATGGCGACGAAGGGGTGCTCCGGGTTCTGCAGGGCGCGGCCCAGATATTGCAGCTCTTTTTCCATGAGCAAACCGGCGGCGGATTTCTGCACGAACCGGGTGATGCCAACCGTGGAAGCGTGGGCGCGATGAGCGGTGCCGAAGGCGTCGTTGACGTAGAAGTCGGCGAGCTTGGCGAGTTGCTTGGAAAAATTCTCGTCGTTCTTTTCTTCCTCGGCGTGGAAGCGGAGGTTTTCGAGCAGCAGCGCCTGGCCTTTCTCGAGTTTAAGCGCCATTTCTTCGGCTTCGGGCCCAACGCACTCGGGGCAGAAGCCGACGTTTTCGCCGCGCGACAGTTCTTTATCGAGCACCATCCGCAGACGCTCGGCGACGGGCCTGAGGCTCAGCTTTGGATTCGGCTTGCCTTTGGGACGGCCCAGGTGAGACGCGAGGATGAGACGCGCGCCGTGGCGCAGAGCATACTCGATGGTGGGCAGGGTTTCGCGGATGCGCGTGTCGTCCATGACGCGCCCGTCGTCGAGCGGGACGTTGAAGTCGACCCGCATGAAGATGCGGTGATCGTTGAGAGGCAGATCGCGAATAGAAAGTTTAGACATGGATAGCGCTCCGTCGTTCGGCGTTGGTTGTCTCCGCCGTTGGTTGTCCGTCATTGATCGTTCAGGTTCGACGCTACACGAACCTACAGTCCTTTGGCCGCCATCAGGTTGATCAGGTCGTGGACACGGCAGGAATATCCCCACTCGTTGTCATACCAGGAGATCACCTTGATGCAATTGCCACCGACGACCAGCGTCATGTTCGCGTCGACGATGGAAGAGCGGGCGTCTCCTTTGAAATCGCACGAGACCAGTTCGTTCTCCTCGAACCCGAGGTAGCCCTTCAGCGGGCCCGCCTCGGAGGCTTTTTTCAGGGCGGCGTTGACCTCTTCCTTGGTGGTCTTTTTTTCTACCCAGACAACGAGGTCGACGACCGAGACGTTGGGCGTAGGCACGCGCATGGAGAAGCCGTCGATTTTGCCGCCCAGTTCGGGTATGACGAGCTTGAGCGCTTTGGCCGCGCCGGTGGTGGTCGGAATCATGTTGATCGCCGCGGCACGGGCTCGCCGCAAATCTCTGTGCGGGAAGTCGAGGATCACCTGATCGTTCGTATAAGAATGGATGGTGGTCATGGTGCCACTGACGATCTTGAAATTGTCGTTGACAACCTTGGCCACCGGGGCCAGACAATTCGTGGTGCAGGAAGCGTTCGAGACGATGTGATGCTTGGCGGGATCGTACTTCTCTTCGTTCACGCCGAGAACCACGGTGAGGTCTTCGTTCTTCCCGGGGGCGGTGATGATGATTTTCTTCACGGGGCCGCGCAGATGCTTTTTCGCTTCGTTGGCGTCGGTGAACTTCCCAGTCGACTCGATGACGATCTGAGCTCCGACGGAATCCCAGGGCAGGGCAGCGGGATCTTTTTCCTTGAAGACTTTGAGGGTCTTGCCGTCGATCGAAATACTGTCGGCGCCGGCAGTGATTTTGTTCGGCAGGTTGCCGAGGATCGAGTCGTACTTGAGCAGGTGGGCCAAGGTCTTGGGATCGGTGAGATCGTTAACGGCGACGAAGTCGATGTTCTTGTCGGTGAGCGCGGTGCGGAGAACGTTACGTCCGATGCGTCCAAATCCATTAATGCCAACTTTCACAGCCATGGTGCCTCCAAAAGAAATTTTACTTGCCTTAGAAAATACACAGGAGCCTGGGACAACATTCGATGTTAACAGGGTCGAGCAGCCAGCGTAAATGTCCTGCGCCGCAGAAAGCTGTCCTCATTTTCCCGAATTGGAAGCTCGCTGTAGCCGGCAGAGAGCCCGTTCGCGGAGTTCTGTTCATGCCGGCCTATTCATGCGAGCGTGATTTCCAATGAGGTGTCGGTGTTGCGCCACAGGAAGGGGACGCGCGCGAGCCAGTATTTTGCTCTGATGGCCTGGCGGACGCGGGAAAAATCTTCCGGCGGAAGGATGCGGACGGTCGCGGGAAACTCGGGGCCGGTGATTTTTCCGCGCATGGTGCAGGGGGCGACCTTGGCTTGCGGGTTGTTGCGGATGCGCTTGCACTTTCCCAATTTGCTGTTGGTCATGAAGTAGAGCTTATTGTCGTATTCGGCAAACCAGACGGGCGTGTAGACGGCAACGCCACTTTTCCGGAAGGTCGCGAGGCTGATGTAGCGCTGGCCGTGAATTTCAGCGGGGACGGTTGCCATGGGGATATTGTAGAGCGCCGTGGGCGGTTTTTGCGGGAAGGCAGAAGCTAGTGCTGAAGATCCTCGATTTTCTCCCCGCAACAGTCTCCCACGCTCATCCTCATAAAGGCGGAATGAGGGCACCCTCCGCTGAGGCATGCGGAGGGTGCGTCGCGCTTCTCCGCGAGGGCCGATCAGGGAGCCGCGCGGGCGAGGGTTCTCGCGCCCATACGATCAGGCGTCGAGCGAGACCAGTGGCTGCGCTAACAGGGCGCTCGTCTGCGATGAGGAGAGGGATCCACCGCCGAGGGCGAATTGTTGCAGTTCTTGCTGCAGCGTAGAGTAGGCCGTTTGAGCGCCGGCAAGGTTGCTGGAGGTGAGGCTCTGGCCGACCTGGTTGAGATCCTGGAGCAGGGAGTTCTGGGTGCCTGAGTCTCCGCTTCCGGTGCTGATGTGGCGATGGTGATGGTGGCCGGTCGAGGGACCGCCCTGGCTCTGGAGATCCTGTTGGACGGTGGAGTAATCCTTTTGCGCGGCGGTAAGGTTGCCGGACTTGAGATCGGTGGCGAGCTGGTTGAAGGCTTGGGTGATGGGATTGGAAGTGGAGGAAGAAGAAGTGGAGGCAGTTGAAGTGGAGGCAGAAGCGGCAGCGGGCTGCGAAAAGGCTGCCTGCAAGGTGGCGAAATCGGACTGCGCGGCGGAGAGGTTGCCGGACTGGAGATCCTGGCTGAGCTGTTGCATTTCCTGTTTGTAAGGAGAGCAGACGGCGCTGAACTGGTTTTGATTGTAACTGCTGTTCAAAATCCCGGAGATGGACATTGATGCACCTCGATGTGAAAGTTAAAGAAGCGTTCGGCGGGGAGTTCGCTGGCGTAGAAAGATCGATGCTGGCAGCCGGCGAAATTCCGAGTGAACCTGGAGGAGTTGAAGCACGCCCGATTCCATCTGGCCCGGGGAACAGTGCGCAAGAAATGTCGAAGCATTTTGTGGCGCTTGCGGGGAATGGTATCCGGTGAGATGGCGCGGTGGGGGGTGCGTGGGCAAAGCTTGCAGGGGTTGGCGGAGGCAAGAGTTGCCGGGGCGCGGGCGGTGAGCTGCCGTGCTGCCTGCCGGCGGCGTTTTGCTCCGCGCCCCAAATTACAAAATTACCTGATTACCAAGTCTTTTCGCCGATTGACTTCCCCTTCATTTCGCGGGAAACTCGGCTCAGAGCCTGCTTTCCCCCCACATCACGGCAGGCTGCCGGAACAAATTATGTTCCCGCAATCTATGTCGAGGCCCGAGTTCCGCCCTGACGATTCGCCTCTTGACCTGACCCGCCTTCTTGAGCAGCACCTCCGCGCCGGTTTTCCGCCCGGCCTCGCTCTCGATCTAGTCCTCAATGAACTTGTAGTCCGCGCCGCCGAAGCCACCCACGCCAGCGCCGCCGCCCTCGCCCTCGTCCGCGGAGATGAAATGGTCTGCCGCGCCGCCACCGGACACCTCGCCCCGGATCTTGGCGTCCCTCTCAACCCCCGCGACGGTCTCTCCGGCGCCTGTCTTCAAACCCGTCAACCCCAGCTTTCCGTCGACACCGAGTTCGACCCACGCGTCGACCCCGCCGTCTCCCGGCGCCTCGGCATCCGCTCCATCCTCATCGTTCCCGTCTTCGACATTAACGACAACGCGCATTTCACCGGAATCCTGGAAGTCTTTTCGACTTCTCCCGCCGCTTTCTCCCACACCGGCCAGCAACTGCTCGAAGGTTTCGCGGAGGAGTGCGCCCGCGTTCGCCAAGCTGCCATCGAATTCAGCCAGCGCCAGCCCGCTGCCGCAGTCGCATCGCCTGAACTCGTCCCGCCGGCGCTGATTCCCTCCGATTCCGTCCCATCCGATTCCGCCGCACCCAGCCCTCTGCCTGCTCGCCGTTCTCCCTACGAAGCCTGGACCCTGGTCCTCGGATCTCTAGCCATCCTCGCCACCATCGCCGTCAGCTTCCTAATCGGCTCCCGCATCGGATGGTTAGGCCCACCTGGAACTTCGTCCCGCAGCCAGATCCAGCAGCCCACCCCGGCAGAGTCAAGCGCGCCACCGCAGTCCTGCGTAGGGACAGCCACTCCCGGCTGTCCAGCCGACAGCACCGGGGCAACCACGGCCACAACCCACCGCGCCAATCCATCATCGTCGGAAAAAATGCCCGCAAAAGCGTCCACCCAGACGTCTCCGGCTCCCGCCGCCACTCCCGCCGAAGACGAGTTAGTCGTTTACGAAAAAGGCAAAGTCATCTTCCGCATGAAACCCGCTCCCACCAAGCAAGACCAGGCGCAGAACGGCCAAACCAAGACCGGCCAGGCGAAGCACCCTCAGGCCAAGCCCGCTCCGATCAAGCAAGCCAGCGATTCCATTGTCGAAGCGTCGTCTACGACTAAGATCGCCGCATCCCAAAGCGTCTGGCTGTCTCCCGAGAAAGCCGAAACCCGCCTCCTCAGCCGCACCGAACCCCAGTATCCCCCCGAAGCCGCAGCCGCCCACCGCTCCGGCACCGTAGTCCTGGAAGTCCAGGTTGCCGAAGACGGATCCGTCTCCTCCATCCGCACCCTAACCGGAGACGCCCTCCTGGCCGCCGCCGCCGCCGAAGCCGTCCGCACCTGGCGTTACCAACCCTATCGCCTCCGCGACCACCCCGCCCAGTTCCAGACGGACGTAACCCTGACCTTCACCCTCCCCAACTAATCGATCGCACAACTCCCTATAGGGCCGTCGCTTTAGCTCGCTTGCCAACATGCCGGCGCCCTGCTTGCCTGAGTCGCCCCGGCAGTCCCTGATCTTCCGTGACCTCGGAAGGATGCTCCTCACTTGGTAAGCTCCGACTGAGTTCCAGGAGGCCCCGTGCCCGCGACCGCTCACCAACCCGATCACCCGTCAGCTTCCCCATCAACCATCAAGATTCTCTACGGCGAGTCGGACGAACACACTCTCTCCGCCCAAGCCGCCGAAATGAAAAAAGCCGGCCATCGCGTGACCGCTGCCCTCAATCGCCAAGGCGTTCAGGAAGCCCTGCGCCGCGATGCCTTCGACCTCGTCATCCTCGGCGCCACCTTGTCCAAGGACGATCGCCATCACCTGCCCTACATGGTGAAGAAGGCCCACGCAGGAACCAAGGTTCTGGTCATGCACGCCGGCACGCACCATCACGAAGTCGACGCCGCCGTGGATTCCAACCTGAGCATGCACCGGATCCTCGAGCGCATCGCGGCCCTGCTTCAGCCTGAGCCCGTCCGCTGACCGCCAATCGACCTTTCCGCTACAAGAACAAAAAAAAGGTCTGGCTGGGGTGGAGAGAGTTGCACCCCGCCAGACCGCTTCCAGGCTGACAGCCATTATTCTCGCTATACCCAGCCCAGCACTTGTCACAGTCTTGTCAACTTGTCGTCATGTTTTTCCGCTGATTTTGTCCGCGTGGAAGTCCCCAAAACTTAAAATGGGCCGCCAGCCAAGAAGCGGTGACTCTTCCTTGGCTATCGGCCCATTCGATCCGGACTGGGATCGGAGGTGATATCTCCATCGTAGACCCTCCGCCTCGATTGTCAAGCATCATCTTTCGCCTCAAACAGCGTTTCAATCTGGGAAGTTTCCCCGCCAAATCGTCCTCCAATCATTGACACCTTCCGCGCCACAGTGTTATTTTTATTGGTTTCAGAAGCGGTTCTTCTTCCAGCAGAATCGGCCAGAATCAGCAAGGATTCGATCGTCAGTAGGATCATCACAAAATGGGCCAGACACTCCAACAACTAGGCGAACTACTGCTCGGAGCCGTGCCCACGGTCATCCTTCTGGCCACGCTTTACATCCTTTATACCTTCATCGTCCATCGTCCACTGACCGCCGTGCTCGCCGAACGCCGCCGCCGCACCGAGGGCGCCCTGGAAAAAGCGCGCGCCGATATCGCCGCCGCCGAAGCTCGCACCGCCGACTACGAGCAGCGCCTCCGCGAAGCCCGCCAGAAGCTCTTCAAGAGCCAGGAAGCCCGCCGCCAGCAAGCCACCCAGTCCCGCACCCAGGCCGTGAACGAAGCCCGCACCCGAGCCCAGGATCAGGTCAAGCTGGCCCGCGCCGCCATGGAAGAGGATAAGCAGCAAGCCATGTCGAAGCTGCAATCGGACGCGGCCAGACTCGCCACCGATATCGTCCGCATCGTCATGCGCCCCATGGCATCGCCCAGCCAGGTCGGTGGCCAATGAAAATGCCGCTGCACGCCATGAGCCGGACGACAATGAAGCCGAAGACACTGCTCGCAATCCTCCGCCCGCTGCTGGCGCTAGCGCTGTTGGCATTCCTGTCGGGGGCTCCCTCGCGAGCCAGCGCCTACGCTCAAGCACAACCCGCGGCCCAATCTTCCGCGCAAACATCCGCTGAGCCCACGAAAGAGGCCAACCAGCCCGCCCCCGAGCAAGAAACCATCAGCGGCGACCTGGCCCATGAGACCCGCGAGGCTGAGGGGGAAGACCAGGAAGAAAACGCAAATCTTAAGCAAGCCGCCCCGGTCCGTTGGCTGGCGCGTAAAACGGCTCTGAGCGTGCGTCAGGCGTATTTCCTGTTGCTCTCTCTGAACTTCGCCACCATTGTCGTCATCGTCTTCTGGGCCGCGCGTAAGTCCCTTCCCGGCATGTTCCGCAGCCGCAACGCCTCCATCCAGCGCGCTTTGCAAGAAGCGCGCGCTGCCAGCCAGGATGCCAATCGCCGCTTAGCCGACATCGAGAATCGTCTCCGCCAGTTGGACGTCGAAATCGGACGGATGCAGGCCACTGCGGAAAAAGAAGCCGTAGCCGAGGAAGGCCGCATCCAGAAAGCCGCCGAAGAAGATATTCGCAAAGTGGTGCTGGCCGCCGAGCAGGAAATCACCGCCGCCGCCAAGCAAGCCCGCCGCGATTTGACCACCCATACCGCCGGACTGGCCATCGCCCTGGCCCGCCAGCAGATTCACGTCGATTCCAATACCGACCAGGTACTGGTCCGCACCTTTGCCTCGAAGCTGGCTTCAGGTAACGACGGCGGAAAGGAGCCCAAGTAGCATGGCTTCCGTCGTCGGCACCTATGCCCGCGCCTTCGCCGACGTAGTGATGACCCAAAGCAACCTCCTCGATCCCGCGCGCATGTTGCAGGAATCGCGCGGCATCGAGGCCCTGCTCCAGGAAAGCGATTCGTTGCGCCGCGTCCTGGAAAACCCGTCCATTCCCGGCGACCGCAAACGCGCCGTGCTCGATGCCATCGCCATGCGCCTGGGCAGCACCAGACAAGTCCGAAATTTCATCGCTGTACTCATCGATCACAGAAGGCTGCCGCTGTTCAGCGAGATACTTAAACAGTTGGAACAGGAATTAGACGGCCGCCAGGGTTTCGCGGAAGCGCAAGTAAGCACCGCGCGCCAACTAAGCGACCCCGAGAAACAGATGTTAGAAGCCGAGATCGCAAAATTGACCGGCAAGAAAGTCCGAGCCCGCTACGAACAAGATGCTTCGCTGTTAGGCGGAGCCGTAGTGCAAGTGGGCAGCACCATCTACGACGGGTCGGTAAAAGGCCAGTTAGAAAACATTAGGGAGCAACTGGTGCAGAGCTGACTGCTGCGAGACATGAGCTACGAGTACACCGGTTCGCTCGCAGCCCGCAACCGTGAAGGGGGAGCAGGCGCGAACAGCGAACGACGAACAGCGAACGACTAACGACTAACGACTTGACTTTATGGCACAAATCAAAGCAGACGAAATTACCCAACTAATCCGCGAGCAAATCGAGAACTACGAATCCAAGATCGAGGTCGACGAAGTTGGCACCGTCATCACCCTCGGTGACGGCATCGCCCGTGTCTACGGCCTCGACAAGGTCATGGCCGGCGAGTTGCTCAGCTTCCCGCACAACATCGCCGGAATCGCCATGAACCTCGATGAAGATCAGGTGGGCGTGGTCATCCTCGGCGAATACACCGGGATCGAAGAAGGCGACGAAGTCAAGCGCACCGGCCGCATCATGAGCGTGCCCGTGGGCGACGCCTTGATTGGCCGCGTCGTCAACTCGCTCGGCCTGCCCCTTGACGACAAGGGTCCGATCTCGACCGATAAGTTCATTCCCATCGAGCGCCTTGCTCCCGGCGTCGTTGAGCGCCAGCCCGTGCGCGAACCCATGGCCACCGGACTCAAGGCCATCGACTCCATGATCCCCATCGGCCGCGGACAGCGCGAGCTGATCATTGGCGATCGCCAGACCGGCAAGACCGCCGTTGCCCTCGACACCATCATCAACAACAAGGGCAACAACCTCATCTGCATTTACAACGCCGTCGGTCAGAAGCGCTCCTCGATTGCGCAGGTGGTCAAGATTCTCGAAGATGCCGGCGCCATGGAGTACACCATCGTGGTCGCCGCTTCCGCTTCCGAGCCCGCTCCCATGCAGTACATCTCGCCCTATGCGGCATGCGCCATGGGCGAGTTTTTTCGCGATGCGGGACGCCACGCCCTCTGTATCTACGACGATCTTTCCAAGCACGCCGCGTCTTATCGTGAGATATCGCTCTTGCTCCGCCGCCCTCCCGGCCGCGAAGCCTATCCCGGAGATGTGTTCTATCTGCACTCGCGCCTGTTAGAGCGCGCCGCTAAGTTGAGCGACAAGAACGGTGGAGGATCGCTAACTGCACTGCCCATCATTGAAACCCAGGCGGGCGACGTTTCGGCATACATTCCGACCAACGTGATTTCGATTACCGATGGCCAGATTTATCTTGAAACCGACTTATTCAACCAGGGCGTCCGCCCCGCCGTAAACGTAGGACTTTCCGTAAGCCGAGTAGGCGGCAGCGCCCAGATCAAGGCCATGCGCCAGGTGGCCGGAACCCTAAAGCTCGAACTAGCCCAGTACCGCGAATTAGCCGCCTTCGCCCAGTTCGGCAGCGATCTGGATAAAGCCACGCAGGCCCAGCTCAATCGCGGTCAGCGCCTGGTGGAACTCCTGAAGCAGGGCCAGTTCTCGCCGCTCCCTTTCTCGAAACAGATTCTGATCATCTTCGCCGGCACCAGCGGAATGCTGGATGACATGCCGGTCGACCAGCTCCGCGACTTCGAGAAGGATCTTTACAAGTACGTGGAAACCGCAAATCCAGGGTTGCTAAACACCATCATGGAAAAGAAGATTCTGGACGACAATCTGAAAGCGGAGATGTCAAAAGTAATCAAAGAAGCCAAACAGCAGTTCGTAGATGCAAGGCAAGCAGCAGCGAAGTAAAAGTTCTCAGTTCTCAGTGAACCCTGAATTCCAGGAGAGTCTGACTGAAACTGAGAACTGAGAACTGAGAACTAGTAAATGGCAAACATCCTCGACATCCGGCGCCGCATCCGCAGCGTGGTCAACACGCGGCAGATCACCAAGGCCATGAAGACCGTTTCGGCGGCAAAGTTGCGCCGCGCCCAAGAGGGTGCGCTGGCCGCGCGTCCCTATTCGCAGATGCTCACCAACGTTCTCAAATCGCTCGTCTCGCGAGCCGATATCTATGACCCGCTCACCGGACTGCCGCGTCATCCCCTGCTCGCCGAGCGCCCCGAAAAGAACATTCTGCTGATCGTAGTCACTGGGGACAAGGGCCTGGCCGGCGCGTTCAACACCAATATCCTGAAGATGGTGTCAAGGTTTATCGAGTCCAATCCAGATCGCAATATCGACGTCGAATGCATCGGACGCAAAGGCCGCGACTTCATGCGCCGCCGTTATCCACTAGCCCCAGAGAGAACCTCCGGCGATGGAGCGACTGCCGATGGAGCGACGGGCGCCTCGCCCGTCACGCCAGACACGGAAGTCGCTCCACCGCGCGCCGGTCTCGTGCAGATCGCAGGCGAATATGTCGGAGTTCTCAGCAAGGTCGACCATAATTTCGCAAATACGCTTAGTCAGAGTGTGATCGCCCGCTACACCCGCGGCGAGATTGACGCTGTCTACATTCTCTTCAACGAATTCAAATCGGTGATCGCGCAACGCCTCGTCGCCGAGCGCCTGTTGCCCATCAAGGAGATCGGCGAAGTCGACATCCAGATGGCGGAAGAGCCTTCGGTGGAGGAACGCAAGAAGCGAATCGAAGCGGCGAAGTCGGCGGGCGTCGGTCTGCGTCCAACCGATACCAAAGCCGTCGACGAAGCCGCCGCCAGATTCGGGGCGTTGCCGGTGGATTACATCTACGAGCAGAAGCCAGAGCGGCTTTTCCAGGGTATTCTGGCGAAGTACATCGGCATCCAGATTTTTCACGCGCTGCTTGAGTCCGTGGCCGCGGAGCACGCCGCTCGCATGACCGCGATGGATGCGGCAACCATCAACGCCAGCGATATGATCGATTCGCTGACGCTAATAATGAATCGCGCGCGCCAGGCCAAGATCACAAAAGAAATTATCGAAATAGTAAGTGGAGCGGCAGCAGCGCAGTAAGCGGTTCGTATCAGGGCATCGCTTTAGCGATGCCGCAAGTTTCGAAATCAGATGCCCCTTTTAGGGCCTCATAAGAGTACTGATACGAGATTGTTGATCCTTGAAACTTTGAAACTTTGAAACCTTGAGATTTCATCTATGGCAGAAAATATCGGAAACGTAATCCAAATCGCCGGCCCCGCCGTCGACGTGCAGTTCACCGAAGCCGCCATGCCTCCCATCTATCAAGCGCTGAAGGTTGTCAGCGACGGCTTCACCGTGCCTTCCCCGATCAGCGTCATTCTCGAAGTGCAGCAGCATCTCGGCGAAGGCCGCGTGCGCTGTGTTGCCATGGAAGCCACCGAAGGCATGGTGCGCGGCATGAAAGCGATCGATCAAGGTGGACCTATCTCCGCCCCCGTCGGCCGCGGCACGCTCGGCCGCGTGATGAACGTCATCGGCGAACCCGTGGACAATCTCGGCCCGATTGCCTATGAAAAGAGAATGCCGATTCACCGCATGGCGCCCGCGTTCGATGAACAGTCGACCACCGCGGAAATGTTCGAGACCGGCGTGAAAGTGATTGACCTTATCCAGCCGTTTTTGAAAGGCGGGAAGACCGGCCTCTTCGGCGGCGCCGGCGTCGGCAAGACCGTCGTCATTATGGAGCTGATCAACAACGTAGCCAAGCAGCACGGTGGATTTTCCGTCTTCGCCGGAGTGGGCGAGCGCACCCGTGAAGGCAACGACCTCTGGCTGGAAATGACCGAGTCGGGAGTAATCAAGCCCGGCAAGCCTGACGAGTCGAAAGCCGCGTTGATCTATGGCCAGATGACCGAGCCCCCCGGAGCGCGTCTAAGAGTGGCGCTGACCGCGCTAACCGTAGCCGAATATTTCCGCGATGAAGAAGGCTCTGACACACTGCTCTTCATCGACAACATTTTCCGCTTTACCCAAGCTGGCTCCGAAGTGTCCGCCCTATTAGGACGCATGCCCAGCGCCGTCGGTTATCAACCAAACTTAGCTACCGAGATGGGGGAGTTACAGGAGCGGATTACCTCTACTAAGAAGGGGTCGGTGACTTCGGTGCAGGCGATTTATGTGCCGGCGGATGACTTGACCGATCCGGCGCCGGCTACCACGTTCGCTCACCTGGATGCTACGACTGTGCTTTCGCGCGCGCTTACGGAAATCGGGATTTATCCGGCGGTGGATCCGCTGGCTTCCACTTCGCGGATTCTCGATGCTCGAATTGTTGGGCAGGATCATTACGATGTGGCGCAGATGGTCAAGAAGACGCTGCAGACTTACAAGGACCTGCAGGACATCATCGCCATTCTGGGCATCGACGAACTTAGCGAAGACCAGAAGGTGACGGTGGCGCGCGCTCGCAAAATTCAGAAGTTCCTTTCGCAGCCGTTCTTTGTGGCGGAGGCGTTCACGGGCACTCCGGGACGCTATGTGAAGATTGCCGACACGGTGAAAGGTTTCCGCGGGCTGGTGGAAGGGAAGTATGACGACATTCCCGAGCAGGCCTTCTACATGAAGGGAACGATCGAGGAAGTGCTGGAGACGGCGGAGAAGATGAAGGGGGCGGCAGCGTAAGAGCTGTCGTTGGTCGTTAGGCGCTGGTCGTTGGCAAGTGCCAGCGGCGGGCGTTGTAAGCTGGCGACGCATGACCTAGCGACCAACGACCAACGACTAACGACTAACGACTAACGACTAACGACTAACGACTAACGACTAACGACTAACGACTAACGACTAACGACCAACGACCAATGCCTGACACTTTCCAACTCGAAATTGTAACTCCCTCCAGGCTCCTGGTGAAGGATGTGGCGGAGGAAGCGCAGATCCCGGGGTTGAGCGGGTATCTGGGGATTCTTCCTGGGCACGCTCCTTTGATTACCGAGCTTGCCGTCGGCGTGATTACTTACAAGGCGAGTGGCGCGACGCACACGCTGTCGGTGGCGTGGGGGTTTGCGGAAGTGCTGCAGGACAAGGTGACGATCCTGGCGGAGGCGGCGGAGCGTCCGCAGGAAATAGACATAGAGCGCGCGCAAAAAGCCAAAGACCGGGCCGAGCAGCGCCTGAAGAGCAACGATCTTAAGGTTGACTACACGCGCGCAGAAGGCGCATTGCAGCGCGCGGAAACGCGTCTGAATGTCGCGAAGGAAAAGTAGACTTCCTGCGCGAGGGTACGAAATACCTGGGCCCGCCAGGCTTAGCGGCACGCCTGGAGCCGCGCCCTTCCCAAAACCTGCTCGAATCAGGGCTTTTCCGCAGCCTGCTGGGGGTCCACTCCGGTGCTGGCGGCCGGGCGGCCCACTTCTCTAAAACCGCGAGAAGCGCGGCGCCCTGATCTTCTTTTCTGCCGCCGCCATTGGAGTGCAGGGCCGGCCACTTTCTTGCGCGCGGAAAATGCGGTAGCGTATCTTCGTGGCTCGGAATCGGATTCATCCCATCTTCGTCGTGGTAGCGACGATCGCCGCACGCGTTGGGGTCGATCGCCGTGGGGGGACGCTCGGTGTCTAGTCCAAGCGCCAGTCTGTCTGCGGGAGATGTCGTCGGCAACTACAGAATCCTCGGCATGGCCGGAGCCGGGGGCATGGGCGTGGTGTATCGCGCGCTCGATGTGAAGCTGGAACGGACGGTGGCGCTGAAGTTTCTTCCCCAGCACGTGGCTGCGAGCAGCGAGGACAGAGAGCGGTTTCTGCGCGAAGCGCGGACGGCGTCTTCGCTCGACCATGCCAACATTGGTGTGATCCACGGGCTGGAGGAGACCGGCGATGGGCGCTCCTTCATTGTGATGGCGTATTACGTGGGGGAAACGCTGGAGCAGAAAATGCGCAGCGGTCCTCTGCCGGTGGGCGAAGCGGTCGACATCGCCATTCAGATGGGCGAGGGCCTGGCGGCAGCCCATGCGGGCGCGGTGGTGCATCGCGACATCAAGCCTTCCAACGTGGTCCTGACGCAGAGTGGAGTGGCGAAGATCGTGGACTTCGGGCTGGCGCGGCTGGCGTCGACGACAGGCAGCACACAAAGCATTAGCACCGCCGGAACTGTCGGCTACATGTCGCCGGAACAGACGATCGGCAAGCTCGTGGACCAGCGCACCGATATATGGTCGTTGGGGATCGTGCTGGCGGAGATGGTTACGGGGAAGAATCCGTTTTTGCGGGAGACGCCGGCGGCGACCATTTTTGCGATCCTGAACGAGCCGCCGCGGGCCCTGGACGAGATCCCGATCGATCTGCTGCGCGTGATCTACCGCGCGCTGTCGAAGGAGCCGGCCACGCGCTATCAGAGTTGCCGCGACATGTTGGCCGACCTGAAGGACTTCCGCAGCCGGTTCGACCCGGGTGCGATGGCGGCGTCAAGCGCGAGCCGGCCATCGTCCCGGTCGTCGTCTTTGTCCGCGGCGGATCTGAGGGCACAGATTGAGCAAGCTTCGCGTCCAGTATGGGGCACGGCGGTCGCGCCGGGGCAAAAGTGGCGCCGGTGGCTGGCGGGTTTGGGAGTGGCTGTGGTGGTGCTGGCAGGGCTCTCGTTTCTGCCGCCGGTGCGCGAGCGCATGGCGGGATGGTTTGCCGGCCAGGAAGAGCACATTGCGGTGCTGCCGTTTGAGAATGCGGGGAACGATCCGGCGAACGAAGAGGTTTCCGCCGGGCTGATGGACAGCCTGGCCAGCCGCTTGACGAACCTGGAAGCGGGCAAGCAGTCGCTCTGGGTGGTACCGGCGAGCGAAGTGCGGCGGCGCAAGATTGCAGATCCGGCGTCGGCGCTGCGTGAACTGGGAGCGACGGTTGCGATGGAAGGAAGTCTGCAGCGCGACGGGCAGACGATCCACCTGATGGTGAATCTGGTGAACACCAGGAACCTCCGCCAGATCGGATCGGTGACGCTGGAAGACCGTGCGGGAGACTTCTCGTCGCTGGAAGACGAGGCTGTGGCACGCGTGGCCAAGCTGATGCGCATCGAGGTGACGCCCGAGATGCTGCGAGCTTCGGGGGGCGCGGTCAATGCCGGAGCGTATGAGTTGTACCTGAAGGCGCTCGGCTACACCCAACGTTACGACAAGGCGGGAAATCTCGATCTGGCCATCGCCGCGCTCGACAATGCGGTGAAGGCGGATCCGCGATTCGCCTTGGGATTTGCCCAGCTCGGCGATGCTTATCGCCTGAAGTATTCGCTTGACAAGGACGGCAAGTGGCTCGATGAAGCCCTGGCGAATTGCCAGAAAGCGCTGCAACTGGACGATCGCTTGCCCATGGTCTATGTGACATTAGGGAAGATCCACCGCAGCACGGGAAAATACGAGCTCGCCTTGCAGGAGAACCAGCGCGCGCTGCAGCTCGACCCGCGCAATGCCGACGCGGTCGTCGGCCTGGCCAGGTCCTACGACAGCGCGGGACGTACCACCGACGCCGAAGCTGCGTTCAAGAAGGCCATCGCTCTTCGTCCCGATTTCTGGGATGGTTACAACTCCTACGGGGCTTTCCTGGATAGCCACGAGCGTTACGACGAAGCCGTTGTGGAGTATCGCCGTGCCATCGAACTCACTCCCGACAACGCGCAACTCTTTCTCAATCTAGGCGCAGCATACAGCGCCATGGGAGACAGGCACTATCCCGAGGCCGAGCAGATGCTGCGGAAGTCACTCGCCCTGGAGCCCAGCTACGGCGCCTACGCCAACCTTGGACATCTATACATCCAGCAGCAGAAGTTCGCCGAAGCCGCAGCCGCGACGGAGAAGGCCCTGCAACTGAACGATAAGGATTACGTGGTATGGGGCAACCTGGCATTTGCCTACGAATGCCTCAAAGACAAAGGAAAAGCGGGCAAGGCGCAGGACCGCGAAATGGCCCTGCTCGAACAGGCGGCTCTTGACACCCCGCGCGATGCCATGGCGCAGGCGGGCCTGGGACTGCTTTATGCCAAGAAAAAGTTGCGCGAAAAAGCCATTTCTCGCATACAATCGTCGCTCGCGCTTTCGCCAGACGACCCCAATGTTCTGGCAACCGTCGGCGAAGCCTACGAAAACCTGGGTGATCGCGCCCAGGCCTTGCAGTACATCGAAAAGAGTCTGCAGAGAGGTTATGACCTTACGGACCTGAAGAACACCCCAGACCTGCAAGGTTTGCTCTCGGATCCCAGTTTTCGGCCCAGCGCTAAGTAAGCAAATTCAATTTGAAAAAGGAGCCAGCCATGGCCGCAGCACCCAACCTTCCAATGCCCGATGCAGCAGTTACTCGGACCATCTCCATCGACGATACCTTCACCCCCACGCCGCAAGGTCTCATCGTGAACCCGGGGGATACAGTAATGTTCCAAAACAATTCCGGAGTCGAGATCACCATTCAGTTTGCACCCAATTATACGAGCCCGGCCCTGTCTTCCAACCTGGACGTTCCCGATGGAGATGAGGTTGGCTTCGTTGCACCCGCGACCGACGCCGCGGCGAACTACGGTATATACGTGGGGGCGACCCAAGAGAGCGGCCCTTGGGTCATCCAGGTGGGCGCCGGCCCCATGTATGTCGTCCTTACCGGCTCCGGAATCTGCAACTTTCCGACGGTGGCCGTTCCTCTCGGGAACATACTCACGGGGTTTGGGAAGCTGAGCATAGGCCCCAACCAACCTAGCAGCAGCCTCGGCGTCTCTTTTCCCACCAACCCATTCAATCCACCGATCATTACGAACGATGGCTCTCACCCGGTCAAAGCTGGGGCCGACCCTGGGTCGTACAGCTACACGGTCGTGGACCCGGACAACAACCCAGGCCCTGGCAGGGTAATAATTCAGAACTAGCAGCCGTGCGAGTGCCAACTCGCCCCCGTGATGGCTCCGCCGCTGCGGCCTGAGTTGATTGGTCGCAGCGGTGGAGTTGTCGAGAAAGTCAATCGTGGTAAAGCTTTGCGGGGGACACTGCACCAGGTGGAAAACTCCGCTCACACCGACTTGCTATTGCGGTATAATCTTCTTAGCCAACCGGGTCTCCACGGGGTGTCCAAATGTCGTTCCGTAGATTGCTAGTCTCCCTGAGTTTACTAGCGTTGATGGCGGTGTCGGCTCTGGCGCAGGATCAAGCTTCCCAGACTCCAAGCGCGCAGCCGCAAGCCTCGCAGTCGCAAACATCAAAAGATCAGACCGCGCAACCTCAGAGCACGCAGCCATCGAGTGGCACAACGAGTGGATCGACGACTGGCGCAACGCCAGCTCCGCCGCAGGATCCCTCGGCAACCCCAAGCTCGACTCCGGCTCCGCCCGCGGACGCTTCTTCGAGCAGCAGCGACTCGGCGCCTAGTGGGCCGCCTCCCATCCAGGAGCCCGACGAAAGCAAGGTCAAGCACGACGGCAAGGAGGACGATGTCGATGCCATCGGCAACCGCAACGTCGGAGGGCGCGGCTTCGGCGACTGGTATTCGCTCGAAAGCGAAATCAAGATCGGCAAGCAATACGCGATGATGGTCGAAAACAGCGTGAAGCTGGTTCAGGACCCGGTCGTGAACGAGTACGTCAACCGCATCGGCCAGAACCTGGTGCGCAATTCCGACGCGAAGGTGCCGTTCACCATCAAGGTGATCGACTCCGACGAAGTGAACGCGTTTGCGCTCCCCGGTGGATTTTTCTACGTGAATTCCGGTCTGATTCTGGCGGCCGATGAAGAGGCCGAACTGGCCGGCGTGATGGCGCATGAGATTTCGCACGTTTGTGCCCGCCATGGGATGCGCCAGATGACGCGAATGAATATGGCGCAAATCGCCACCCTTCCTCTGATCTTCGTTGGCGGTGGCATCGGCTACGGAATCTACGAAGCAAGTGGTCTGGCCTTGCCGCTCACGTTCATGAAGTTCCAGCGCAATTTCGAAGCGGAAGCGGACTACCTCGGCCTGCAATATATGTACAAGACGGGATACGATCCGCAGGCTTTCATCAGCTTCTTCGAAAAGATTCAGGCGAAAGAAAAGAAGAAGCCGGGCACGATCGCCAAGGCCTTCGCTTCGCACCCGCAGACGCCCGACCGCATTGAGGCGTCGCAAAAAGAGATCGCGACCATTCTTCCGGCGAAGGCGCAATACATCGTTACCACGTCGGAGTTTGACGACGTGAAATCGCGGCTAGCCACTATCGAGAACCGGCACAAGGTCGTCGAAGAGAAGGATGCGAGCAAGCCCAGCCTGCGCCGCACTTCAACCAGCGACAAGACCAGCGGCACGGACAACAGCGGCGACGACGATCGCCCGACGCTGAAGCGCCGGGACGATAATCCGAACCAGACTCAACAGCAGTAACGGGAATTGCGGAAACAACAAGAAACCGGCGGGCCGTCCGCCGGTTTTTTTGTTGGAGTTAAGCTGCGATTGTGTGGGTTACGATCCCGCGGCCACCGACTTTACCGTGATCGTGGCCCCGTCCACTTCTCCGGTCACCTTTGCCTTCGCTCCGGCCAGATCGTTCAGCTTATCGAGCGCGGCCTTATCCGAGGTCTCCAGGGTGTAGACTTTGCCCCCCACCACGAGCGCGTACTTCGACCCATGCTTTACGCAGCCGCGCGTGCAATCCGCGGCGCTGCCGGCCATTTCATGTTTAGCCCCGCACATGGCGTCGCTCACTTCGCCGGTCAAGGTCTGGCTCTTACCGGCAGCCAGCGCCGGAACCGCCGCCAGCCCGGCCAACATCTGCATTCCAAGAACCGCAGCCGCAATTTGATTCACTTTCATATTGTTTTCCTCTCAGGTGAAACGGAGTGATAGTTCAACAGTGAAACCCCACGTGACGCTTGTACTAAGGATTCGCGCGGCGCCTTCGGGTTACAAAATATTTGTCGTTTAGACGCCGCTGCTTTCAGCGCTATTGCTGCTTGAAACGAATCTCAACGTCCACGGTCTTGTCCTTCGCGTCCAGCGATTCATGAACGGCGATGTTCCACCGCACGCCTCGAGGGGCGAGCTGTCCGGTATCGTCCAGAAATTTCCTGGGATAGTCGGCATTGTAGGGCTGACCTTCGCGCAGAGTCCACGCCGCCACCATCCGAGCCGTGGCCTGCGTGTCGAGTCCTGCGATCTGCAACTCTCCCATCTTGTAGAGGTCGCCTTCGACGATGTGCAGGTCGTAGTGCACGGTGCTTTTCTCGTCGTCCAACTGGGCGTCGGGCTTGATCTGAACCGTCATGTAGCCGCGGCTGCGGTAAAGCTTGCTCACGTTGTCAATGTCGCGGAGAAGACGCACAGCGTCGGCGGGTTGGCCGTTCGGCAGGTGCAGGAGAGAAGCGACTTCGGCGGTGGCGATTGCAGAGTTGCCCCTCCAGTCGACGCCGGAGGTTGAATATATCTTGCTCGGCGTTACCGGCACGATGGCATCCACCTGAAGTTCGGCGGGACCGTGCGCATCGGGCGCCGGAGCCGGTTGAGGCACAACGCGGGCGTCGGACGGCCCGAATGCGGCCTTCAAATATCCGCGCTGCAGGTACACGGGGAGCAGGTCGAGCTTCACGGCCGCGGCTAGAGAAGAGCGTTCGTAGATTGCTCCCGTGAGGCGGCGAGCTGCGGTTGTGAGCAGAGCCGACTGCTCCGGTGAAGCCCCTGGGAATTCGACGCCGTGAATCCGGATGGCGACTTCCTCGACGCGGTAATCGATTGCGGTCAGGGCGTCGTCCGACTCCTCTCCCTCGCGCAGGTAATCCACCCGTCCCGGATATTCCTTTTCGGTGAGGATGGCTTGCAGCGCCTCGGACACCCGGTCGGGAAGGTTGCCTGAAATCGGCAGCGACTGCTTGAACAGCGGAACGCGGCTTTGCAAGGCGGTGCGCAGTTCGTCGTCGGTGAACCAGACAAAGTTTTCAAACCGAGCGGGAACCAGCTTGCTCGGGTCGGTATCGGCGAGTTGCAGTTCGAGTCTTACGCCCGCATTTGAAGCGGAATACGAATAGACGACGTTGCTGAACAGGCCGGAATCGCCCAGGCGCTGCACTGCCTCCTTAAAATCGCCGTCGGCGGCGTTCTGGCCGATCTGAAGGCCGCTCGCGGCGAGAATCTCTTTGTCGGTATAGCGCGCCGTTCCCGTGACTTTCAGCGCGATCAGCTTGTAGGCTGCGACCGGGGAAAGTTTACCGCTGGTGGACTGCCTCTGAGCTGCGGCAGCCGAAACAAGCAAGGGTATGAAAAGGATGAAACTCGTAACCCTGCTCATTTGGATCGCTTCCCAGCCCCGGCCGTGGACGTCGAGAAATTCTTTTGCTTCAGTGCGATGTCCATGAAAGCCTTGGCGGCGCGGCTGAGCGATTTGTCTTTGCGGAACACGAGCGCGAGGTCGCGCCGAATTTGCGCGTCGGCGAGCGTGATAGAAACCAGCGCCTTGGCCCGGATATCCTCTTCGATATTCGACCGCGCGATGAATCCCACCCCGACATCGGCTGCCACAAAACGTTTCAGCAATTCGCTGGAATCGAGTTCCATGGCCAGGTTCGGCTTCAAGTGATGGTCATAGAGCAGCGCATCGAGTGCGTCGCGGGTGTGGCCCAGTTTGGGCAGGACGAGGGGATAGGTCGAGACCTCGGCCACGGTGACCGTCTTCTTCGCCGCGAGCGGATGTTGCGGAGCCGTGATCACGACGAGTTCGTCGCGGTGAATCATCTGCGCTTCGAGCCGGTTGTCGGTCACGGGCAGCGAGACCACGCCAAAGTCCACCACGTTCTCGATGATCGACTCGAGAATCTTGGCGTAGTCGGAGCGCTTGATACTCACGGCGACCTTCGGATAATCGCGTTTGAATTGCGCGAAAACCTCAGGCAGGATGTGCAGGCACGTGCCTTCATTTGCTCCCACGACAATTTCGCCGCGGGGCACGCGCTCGGTCTCGGCGATCTCGGTGAGGATGGTCTTGCGCCGCTCGATCGTCTCCTCGGCATATTTGAAAAACAATTTGCCGGACGCGGTGAGCGAGACGCGGCCTCCGGAGCGGTCGAGCAGGCGAGCGCCCACTTCTTCTTCGAGCGCACGAATCTGGGATGAGATGGCGGGCTGGGTGCGAAAACGCTTCTCCGCCGCGCGCGAGAAGCTGGAGAGGCGCGCCACTTCGAGAAAAATTTCGAGCTGATCAAAGTCCATTCGATACCGTGTCCGTTGGGTCGTTGGCCGCTCAGACTATAACATCTTCGAGGCGTCGCGGGTGCAATCGTGTGCTGTCATGAAAAAGCAGATAGACATGATAAGCTGTCAGCCAGATTAGACTCACCGTTGAGCATTTTCTTTGTTTTGATCGCGTGCCGCGTACCCATGTCTGGATTGCAAACATTCCTTGGCGTCCTGATCGTCGCCACCTCGACTGTCGTCTTCTCGCAGAGCAACGATACGAGGCCGCCAGAGTCGGGCGTCGTCGCCGGCAGCCAGATGCCGGCTCCTACTACCGCGAACCCGTGCGCGTCCGTCGCGAAGCAGCTCGGACAGGCAGAAATTCTGACCGACACGATGGGGGTAGATTTTGGGCCTTATATGACGAAGGTGGCGAAAACGGTGCGCGAGACCTGGTATAGCGTGATGCCGCCATCGGTTTACCCACCCGTTAAGAAGCAGGGAAGGGTTTCGATCGAATTCGCAATTCAGAAGGATGGGAAGGTCACCGGCGAGAAGGTGGGGACATCCTCAGGGGATGTGATGCTGGATCGGGCGGCGTACGCGAGCATCAGTGGGTCGGGTCCATTCGCCCCCCTACCCAAGGAGTTCCCCGGTCAACGATCTGAGTTTCGTTTTTACTTCTTTTACAATTTGACGCCCGACACTACGCGCATCTACATTGCGCCCTGCATTGATGTTCGAGTTCCCGTTGGTTCAACGTTGCAGTTCTCCGTCCCGATTGGAGGAATCGAACGTGCCGCTGTCACCTGGAGTGTTTCAGGTCCCGCATGCAAGAATGCGGCCTGCGGCACAATCTCTGAGAGTGGGCTTTACACAGCCCCGGCGGACATTCCTAACCCTCCAACAGTATTCGTGGAGGCGACGCCGCGGAACAACGGAAGTTTTCCTGCCCAAATTAGGCTAATGGTTGTGCGGGCGGGCCCGTTGCGCTAGATGTGCGAGCGAATTAGGCGCACCACCCCATCTGTTCCCCACCCACGCTTACGTGCTCTAGACGTTGATTATCGCAATGAGTTCCTTCACGGCGGCGGCGCTTTTGTCGAGGGCCGCTTTCTCTTCCGGAGTGAGTTTGATCTCGATAATCTGCTCGATCCCCTTGGCGCCGAGTTTCACCGGCACGCCGACAAAGAGTCCGTGGATGCCGTACTCTCCGTTGAGGTAGGCGGCGCACGGGAGAATCTTTTTCTTGTCTTTGAGGATGGCCTCGACCATTTCGGTAGTGGCGGCCGACGGGGCGTAGTACGCCGATCCGGTCTTGAGATACTTGACGATCTCGGCGCCGCCGTCGCGGGTGCGCTGGACGATGCGATCTAGCGTGGCCTTGTCCATGAGTTCGGTGACGGGAATGCCGGCGACGGTGGAATAGCGGGGAAGCGGGACCATGGTGTCGCCGTGTCCCCCGAGAACGAAGGCGGTTACGTTCTCGACGCTGACTTTGAGTTCCTGGGCGATAAAGGCGCGGAAGCGGGCGGAGTCGAGGATTCCGGCCATTCCAATGACGCGCTCACGCGGAAAGCCGCTCATCTTGTAGGCGGCCTGCGCCATGGCGTCGAGAGGATTGGAGACGATGATGAGGATGCAGTTCGGCGAGTGCTGCACAACCTTGCCGACCACGTCGCTCATGATTTTGAAGTTGATATTCAGAAGATCGTCGCGGCTCATGCCGGGCTTGCGCGGAATTCCGGCGGTGATGACGACGATGTCGGAGTTCGCCGTGTCGGCGTAGTCGTTCGTACCGAGAATTGTGGAATCGCGTTTCTCGATCGGCATGGCCTGGAGCAGGTCGAGACCTTTGCCTTGGGGAACGCCTTCGATGATGTCGATGAGGACGACATCGGCTAGTTCTTTCGATGAGATCCAATGAGCGGCGGTGGCGCCCACGTTTCCGGAACCGACAATCGTTACTTTGTTGCGCATAACGTTTCCTTTCCAAATGCTCGGCAAACAATTTCCTGTAGAGACGCGGCTTGCCGCGTCTCCCGCGGCGCAGACGGGGCAAGCCCCGTCTCTACACCTTCATGTTTTCGATCATGCAAGTGGCGAACTCGCTGGTCTTCACCTTGGTCGCGCCTTCCATCAGACGCTCGAAATCGTAAGTTACCTTCTTCTGCAAGATGGTACGCTCCAGGCTCTGCTCGATCAGATCGGCGGCTTCGGTCCATCCCAGGAAGCGGAACATCATAACACCCGAGAGAATGACGGAGCCGGGATTAATGACGTCTTTGTCGGCGTATTTGGGAGCGGTGCCGTGAGTGGCTTCGAAAATGGCGTAGCCGTCGCCAACGTTCGCTCCGGGCGCGATGCCGAGGCCGCCGACCTGCGCGGCGCAAGCATCGGAAATGTAGTCGCCGTTCAGGTTGGGCGTGGCCAGAACGCTGTATTCGTCGGCCCGGGTCACAACCTGCTGGAAGATGGAGTCCGCGATGCGGTCGTTGATCATCAGCTTCTTCTTCCACGCGCCTTTGCCGTGCGTGGCGTAGATGGAATCGAGACAGCCTTTTACTTCTTTGTAGATAGTCTGGCGGAAGTCGTCTTGGGCGAACTCAAGGCCGGGTTCGATGAGGTTCGCGTTCTCTTCGACGGTGAGATTGGGATTCTTATCCTTGTTGTCGATGATCCAACTCTCGCGCTCGGTGACGACTTTGTCGCGGAACTCCTCGGTGGCGAGTTCGTATCCCCACTTGCGGAACGCGCCTTCGGTGAACTTCTGGATGTTGCCCTTGTGGACGAGAGTGACCGCCTTATTTTTGTTGTCGAGCGCGTGCAGGATGGCCATGCGCACCAGGCGTTTGGTCCCGGTCACGGAAATCGGTTTGATGCCGACGCCGGAATCGAGGCGGATTTGCTTCTTGCCGCCTTTCAGCATGTCTTTGTTAAGGAATTCAATCAGCCGGGCGCAATCGGCTGTGCCTTCTTCCCATTCGATGCCGATGTAAACGTCTTCTGTGTTTTCGCGGTAGATGACGATGTTCATGCGCTCGGGATGCTTCACCGGCGACGGCACACCGGCGTAATACTTCACGGGGCGCACGCAGCCGTAGAGATCGAGGGTCTGGCGCAGGGCGACATTGAGCGAGCGGATGCCGCCTCCGACGGGCGTGGTCAGCGGACCTTTGATGGCGACGCGAAATTCGCGGATGGCGCTGACGGTGTCATCGGGGAGCCAGCTTTGAAAGCGAGACTTGGCTTTCTCGCCGGCAAAGATTTCGTACCAGGCTACGGCGCGCTTGCCGTGATACGCCTTTTCGACAGCGGCGTCGAACACACGGACGGAGGCTTTCCAGATATCGCGGCCGGTGCCATCGCCTTCAATGAAAGGAATGATCGGGTGATCGGGAACGTGGTACTTGCCGTTGCTGTATTCGATCTTCTGCCCGTTGGATGGGACGGGAACTCCGTTAAACGACTGCATGAACTTGCCTCCAGAAGCCGGGAAGGAACCGAATCATTATAAAGAAAACTTAGAGAAGGGAAAGGAGGTTGGTTGAATTAGTCGCCGGCCGCGGAAAAGAGACGCAGCAAGTTGCGTCTCTACCACCGGTCCTTTCCTATCGCTCGATCTTCACTGACTTCACGACTACGTCTTTGTGGGGACGATCCTGTTTGTTGCGAGCGGCTTTCGAGATTTTTTCCACGACTTCGTATCCTTCGACTACCTCGCCAAAAATTGTGTGCTTGCCGGTGAGCCAATCGGTGTTGCCGACCGTGATGAAAAACTGCGATCCGTTGGTGTTGGGGCCGGCGTTGGCCATGGCCAGCTTTCCCGCCTTGTCGAAGCGATGCGGCGAACCCTTGGTTTCGTCTTCAAACTGGTAGCCGGGACCGCCGAAACCGGTGCCCAGAGGGTCGCCGCCCTGGATCATGAAGTCGGGAATCACTCGATGAAAAACCGTCCCGTGGTAGAGGGGATCGCTGGTCTTCTTGCGCGTGGCGGGATGCGTCCACTCGCGTTTACCTTCGGTGAGGTCGACGAAATTGGCGACAGTCTTGGGAGCGTCCTTCTCAAACAAGCGGCAAACGATGGTGCCCTCGCTGGTTTCGAACACGGCATAGGTTCCGGGTGTGCGGGTCATAGTCTCCTCGAATTCTTAAATAGACTTTCTCATTCTTGGTGTAGAGACGGGGCTTGTCTCGTCTAAGACGCGGCAAGTCTCGTCTCGATATGGGCTGCTTCACGCCAGCCTAGGGTTTGGGTGCGCCATGGATTTCGATGTGCGTGATCTTGACAGGACGGAGCGGGCGTTCGCCGTCCGTGGCCATGCGAGCGATTTTCTTGACCAGTTCGACCGCGGCATCATCGCACTGGCCGAAGATGGTATAGCCGCCATTGAGGCTGGGGTAGGGAACTTCGGTGATGAAGAACTGCGAGCCGTTGGTATTTGGTCCGGCGTTGGCGTATGCAAGGCGCCCGGGTCGATCGAACTTGACCGTGGGCGAAGTCTCATTCTTGAATGCGTAGCCCGGATCGCCCATGCCGGTCCCGGCCGGGTCTCCACCCTGGATCATGAAACTGGGAATCACGCGGTGGAAGATGGTGCCGTCATAAAGTGGGATGCCGTGCTTCTTGTCGTGAGAGACAGGGTTGGTCCAGTCTTTGGTGCCCTCGGCCAGGCCGATGAAATTCTCGACCCCGATCGGGGCTACCTTCGGCAACAGCGTGCAATGCAGGTCGCCAGCCGTGGTGTGGATGATGGCCGTGGGCTCGGCTGCCTGCGCGGCGGCGAACAGGGACGTGGAGATGATCAGGACGAGGGTGTGGATTAGAGTTCGCATGGATGCTCCTGTAGAGTGTTTTGGCAAACGTTAATTGTACGACAGTCGCTTCTAGCTTGCTGGTGGAGCGACGGGCGTCTCGCCCGTCCCGCCGGGCGGGGCCCGGCGCTCCACGCTTCATTTGCTGCCTTGCATCTCGCGGCTGACACGCTCCGCTTCGCGAAAGACTCGGAGCAGGTTGCCGCCCAGAATCTTGCGGATATCGTCGGCGCTGTAGCCGCGGTCGAGCAGGGCTTGCGTGATTTTGGGCAGGTCGGCAGCGGAGTCGATGCCTGCGGGCGTTGCGCCGCTGACGCCGTCAAAATCCGAGCCCAGGCCGACGTGATCGATGCCGGCGACTTTCGCGATATGGTCGATGTGATCGATCAGCGATTTCAAGGGAGGGCGCGGAATTTTGGCGGCCCACTCGCGCTCGATGCGCTCGGCGTCGAGGTAGGTAACGGCTCTCCCGGCGGCCTTGAGTTGGTCGGTGTAGGCCTTGACGGCGGCGTCGCGATCTTTGGCTTGCGCTTCGGCGGCCTTGCGGTAGTTCTCGTCGATGAAGGCGTTGTAGAAATTTACCTGTACCACGCCACCGTTCTTGGCGACGGCGCGCAGCATGTCGTCGGTCATGTTGCGCGGATGATTGGTGAGGGCGCGCGCGGAAGAATGCGACGCGATGACGGGCGCTTTGCTTACGGCGATGGCGTCATAGAACGTCTTGTCGGCAACGTGGGAGATATCGACCATCATGCCGAGGCGGTTCATTTCGAGGACGATCTGCTTGCCGCCATCGGTGAGGCCGTTGTGGTGCTCGACTTTGGGATTGTCGATGTCGCCCGAAGAGTCGGCCCACTCGTTCGTGTTCGACCAGCTCAGGGTCATATAGCGCACGCCGAGGCGGTAGAAATCGCGCAGCAAACGGACATCGTTCTCGATGGAGTGGCCGCCTTCAATGCCGAGCAGCGCGGCGAGTTTGTGCTCGCGGTGGGCGCGCTCGATGTCGTCGGCACTGGAGGCCATCATCATGCGGTCGGGATGGCGGGCAGCCTGCTCGTATACGGAATCGATGAGATCGAGCGTGTGGTGGGCGAAGTGGCCCTGGTTGGTTTCAGGCTCGACCCAAATGGAAAAGAACTCGGCGCCGAGATTGCCGGCCTTGGCCTTATCGAGGCTGATGTTACCGGGGTCCTTCGGATCGGTCGATCCGATGTCGTAGTTTTCGTCGAGGAAGCGTTGCGGCGTATCGGCGTGCGTGTCGATGACGATGGCCGAGTTGTGGATCTCGCGGGCCTTGGCGCTGACGGCGGTCTGCGCGTAGACAGGAAGAGCAAAGACGAGTGAGAGTGCGACGGCAAGGATTCGCTTGTTCATGGCGAGCTTCTTCATGTGAACAAGGATTCTATACGATGCGGCAGCGTGGTCTAGCCGATTCTCGGGAGACCAGCCATCGGAACAATCATTCTGCGGAGATTGCAGCGGAGGCCGAGTCTGGCTGGAGTCTCAGTTGGAGGCACTTACCGCAGTGGCAGCGGCAGTGACCGTGCCCGGCGCGGTGACTGGCTCTTCCACCGGCGGACGCGGGAAAATCGTCTGCGTCTGGCGCCAGTCGTTGTAGCGGTCGGAAACCATCACGTGGAAGCACCAGTGGCGGCGCTCCTCTTCGGGTTCGACCAGACCGAGTGCCTTCAGATAAAACAAGTAGTGTTCGACGAAGCGCATCTGCTCGATCGTCATGCCACGGCGCTGAAGATCGACCGTGATGCCGGCAAGATGAGAAGACGCGACTTCGCCTTCCGCCGGCGCCGCGTTGCGATTGCGGCGGCGAAGCTTCTTCTGCATCTTAACGGTTCGGACGGCGGAGTTTAGCTGGATTTGCGCGTGAAACTGGCGGTAATAAACTTCGGCAAGGTCGGTGACGAAATCGCGGGTCCAGGGGCGGCAGTAGCGGCGTGAGGGATCGAGACTGCGCTCAATCTTCAGAGATTCGCTCGCCTCGATGGGCACCAGCTCACCCGATGCCTTGAGCGCTTCCAGCTCAGCATCGTCTTGAATGCGCGGCAGATCGAGGCGGTTGATTTCCTCGTTTTGCCGGACCAGGGAATCGTGCGTCGGGCGGAACATCGGGTTCCAGAGCAAGCCACGAAGGCCCCGGAAGTGATACGAGTGCAGGATCCGGTGGTGGCGATGGTCGACGCGGTTCAGTGCGAAGGCGGTTCCGGACGCCGCGACCATAACGAAAATCGCAAGCATGATCGGCGCAAACGCCAGCGCCCCCGCCGGCTTTGAGGTTTTCAGGCTTCGCGTTAGGAATCTTGGCGTTATGAATCTTCGCGTCATTATGATGGCATCATTGCGTAACTTGAAACAACCCTCCGAGGCTGTGGAAAAGTGCCCATCTCCCGAGAGGAAGAACGATTGTAAACCACAGGTCAACAAACGTGTGAAGCAATTCCGGCTAAACCCCCTTACTAAAGGGAGTTGCCGGTGGTTACCGGCGGGCAATCTGTTGCATTCACGTGCCAGTCCGGGGAAAGCGCCGTTTCGGGATGGCAAAGTTGTCCTCTGCAGGATTGCGGAAAAATCAGGATGTCGATAGCCCCTAATTTCCTGTAGAGACGCGGCTTGCCGCGTCTCAGCCAGGGCACGCCCCGTCCCCACAGGCGAAAGAACAGTCTCATTTGCGCAGCAGGTCGCCAAGCGCCTGCTTCATGACTTGGCCGCCGACTTCGGCAATCGACGTGGTCAGCGGGATGTCCTTGGGACAAATCTCGACGCAGTTTTGCGCGTAGCCACATTCCTGGATGCCGCCGTCGCCCATGAGCGCCGTAAGCCGCTCGCGCTTCAGGGCCGCGCCGGTGGGATGCGTGTTAAAGAGGCGCACTTGCGAGATCGTGGCCGCGCCCACGAATCCGGTGTCTTCGTTGAATTGCGGACAGGCTTCCATGCAGCAGCAACAGGAAATGCAGCGCGAGAGCGGATAGGCCTTTTCCTGGTTCTCGGCGCTCAAGCGCGGGCCGGAGCCGAGGTCGTAAGTCCCGTCGATTGGAATCCAGGCTTTGATCTTCTTCAGGTTCTCGAAGATCACGCTGCGGTCAACCGACAGATCGCGCACCACGGGAAATTTCGAAAACGGCTCGAGCTTGATCGGCTGATCGAGGTGGTCGAGCAGGGAGGAGCAGGCCATGCGGGCGCGTCCATTGATCAGCATGGCGCAGGAGCCGCAAACCTCTTCTAGACAGTTCGAGTCGTAGGTGACGGGCGTGGTCTCGTAGCCGTCGCGCGTGACCGGATTGGCCGCGATCTCCATCAGCGCCGAAGTAACGTTCATGTTCGGCTTGTAAGGAATCTCGAACTCTTCCCACGACGGCTTGGCCTCGGGAGTGAGTTGGCGTTTGATCTTGAGGATTACGGTTTTGGTATTTGCCATTAGGTCTTAGCTCTGACTTTCCGGCCACGCGCGCCCCCGCAGAAGCGAAGCGAGTTCGGCGATGCTATTTGGAATTTTTGTGCCCAGGACCTCTTCTAGATCGAAGTAACGGTGGCCCATGATGCCGCCAGATGACGTCTTGCGGAAATCCGTCTCGACCAACTCGTCGCAGAGGTAAAATTTGTGTCCCCTACTAACGTCCCAATCGTGTGTCTCAGCCCGGCGGCTTGCTCCGAGAACGCGCTGCGCCTCACCCGTGGTCAAGGCTACGCTCTCATCCTCCACAGTCACCGTATTGCCCGCCAGATCCACGTTGCAGGCGGCGATCTTGACGATCCGGCCGATCGCTCGTACCGCCTTGTTAGCGTAGATGCCAAGATACTCAACTTTCTTCCGGCTATACGTTACAGGGCAGTAGTACAAGGAGAACTCCAGGTTGTCCTGGAACGACTCCCGGCAGGGAGGCACAAACATGGTGTACCTATCTCTGGGCAGCAATTTCCACTCACTGCAAAACGACTCGTAATCATCAACGAGAGCCAGCATCTCCTCATCGTGCTCGGACAAACAGCTCCGAGCTTTTCCTACGATATCCTCAAACGACGTATGAAGAACCTGGATGTTCTGCTCCCTCGCGTGAACTCGAATCGATTCGAGAATCGTGTCCGAGATGGCCCCTGGTGTGGGACTGAGCAGAATGAGAAGCTTGTGTTGCTCCGCCCCAAACACCGTCAGGGGGTTCTCAAGTTGCACCAGATCAAATGCGTCGGTCAGCTTCGTTTCTACGGCAATCTTGATGCTGTCCTGGCTGATGAACCCGTCCAGAACGCTTTTAGGTGTAACTCTTTGTTGCCGAAAGTGTAGCCATGAAGAAGAAAGCTGAAGCTCTTGGTCGGCGCACAGTTTCTCCATGAATCGCTGAAACTTGAGTCGGTTGTACTGATTGAGCCTCAAAAGAAGCAGTAGCGTGTTGTTCGTAGTGAAGTTCTCCGGCTGCGAGTACCGCGGGAAGTAGTGGATTTCGCTCATTGAAACCTCTCTGTCGGCCCGAGCCGCATCAGTACTTCCTCGGCCGCGGCTGAATCAGCTTCGCATCCACCGGCTCGAACTCAAACTTCGGTTCATCCAATTCGGGCGCGTAGACGGCTTTCGTGGTTTTCATCCAGTTCTTGTCGTCGCGCTCGGGGAAATTCGGCTTATAGTGCGAGCCGCGAGACTCGTCGCGCATGGCCGCTCCCTGCGCGATGACGCGCGACAATTGCAGCATGTTGTACAACTGCCGCGCGAAAGCAATCGTTGTGTTGGCCCACTGCGAGCGATCGCTCAGGTTGATCTTCTGGTAGCGATTTAGCAGTTCCACAACTTTGGCGTCCGCTTCCTCGCACTTCTTGCTGTAGCGGATGACGGTGCAGTTCGCGGTCATCACGTCGCCGAGTTCGCGCCAGAGCAGGAACGGATTCTCGCTGCCGTTGGCTTTCATCAACCCGGCATTGACTTCTTCCTGCCTCTTACGCTCTGCCTCAAAATGACCGTTGCTGGGCGCGGCTTGCAGATTCGTGGCGTACTGCACGGCATTTGGCCCGGCAATGAAGCCTCCGAAGATGCACGACACCAGCGAGTTCGCGCCCAGCCGGTTCGCGCCGTGATACTGATATTCGGCCTCGCCAGCGGCGTAGATTCCGGGGATGTTCGTGGCTTGCTTGTAATCCACCCACAGTCCGCCCATGGTGTAGTGCATGCCGGGGAAAATCTTCATGGGCACGTCGCGCGGATCGTCGCCGACAAACTTCTCGTAGATTTCCAGAATGCCTTCCAGCTTGCGGTCGAGAGTCTTGCGGTCGATATGCGTGAGGTCGAGGTAAACCATCGGCTTGCCGTCGATGCCAAGGTTGAGCTCGTACACCACCTTGAAAATCGCGCGCGTGGCTACGTCGCGCGGGACGAGGTTGCCGTATTTCGGATACCACTCTTCGAGAAAGTACCAGCGGTCGCTCTCAGGAATTGATTTCGGATCGCGTTTGTCGTTCAGAGTCCTCGGAACCCAGACGCGTCCCCCTTCGCCGCGCGCCGATTCCGACATGAGGCGCAGCTTGTCTTCGCCGGGGATGCAGGTGGGATGCACTTGTATGAACTCGCCGTTCGCGTAATAGCAACCCTGCTGATAAAGCGCGGACTGTGCCGATCCCGTGCACACCACCGAATTCGTGGACTTGCCAAAGATGGCGCCAATGCCGCCCGTGCAGATGATGATGGCGTCGGCGGGGAAGGTGCGCACCTCCATGGTGCGCAGATCCATCGCGCAGATGCCGCGGCAGACGCCGTTTCCGTCGAGCACGGCCGAGAGAAACTCCCAATGCTCGTACTTCTTCACCTTGCCTTCAGACTCGTAGCGGCGCACCTGCTCATCGAGCGCGTAGAGAAGTTGCTGCCCGGTGGTTGCGCCCGCGAACGCGGTGCGGTTATAGAGCGTCCCTCCAAAGCGGCGGAAATCGAGCAGGCCTTCTGGCGTGCGATTGAAGGGGACGCCCATGCGGTCGAGCAGATCGATGATGCCGGGAGCGGCCTCGCACATGGCCTTTACCGGCGGCTGGTTGGCCAGAAAATCGCCACCGTAGATGGTGTCGTCGAAATGTATCCAGGTGGAATCGCCTTCGCCCTTCAGGTTCTTGGCGGCGTTGATGCCTCCCTGCGCGCACACCGAGTGCGAGCGCTTCACGGGGACGATCGAGAACAGGTCAACTTCACCGCCCATCTCGGCGATCTTGATGACGGCGGAGAGGCCTGCCAGGCCTCCGCCCACGACGATGATTTTCGGAGTTGCTGCCATGCTGTATGAATCCGATCTGCCGGGATCAGCCCGGGCCTGCTAGTACAAACTCTTCCGCCCCATTTACCAGATTTTGTCATCCCGAGCGACCGGGGTCCCCAGCAAGCCGCTTTTGCTTGCTGGGGTGGGGGAGCGAGGGATCTGCATTTTGCGGCGAACTGCAGATCCCTCGCTTCGCTCGGGATGACAATTCATGGGAAGTTCAATTTGCGCGTTACTCCCCGACTTTTACCACGGGCGCTCTACCGCATTACGATATTTTCCGAAGCATTCGAATCCAAAGGCTGATACGGCGTCTTCAGGAATCCGTACATACTGGCCGCTCCAATCGAAACCAGGCCGAGAGCGAGCGCGAGGCAGAGATAACCAAAGCGGCGGCGCGCCCTTTCGCCTGTGGTAATTCCCCACTTCGCGGCGAACAACCACACCCCGTAGCTGAAATGCCAGGAAGCGGCGATGATGCCGACCGCATAAAAAACGATCATCCACGGATTCTGAAATTCTCCCTGGACTTTGGCGAACGCCTGCATGGGGTGCGTCGGCAGATGCACGCCGGTGAAGCGCAGGTAATAAGTGTGCTGCACGATGTAGACGAGCGTGATGATGCCGGTCCAGCGCTGGGAGGTGTAAAGCCAGTTGCCGGTCCAGGGATAATCGCCGACGTTGGTGTCGCCCTGATACCAGATGTAGACGCCGTAGAAGCCGTGATAGAGGATCGGAATCCAGATGAAGAACAGTTCCAGCAGAAAAACGAAGGGCAGGCTGTTCAGAAACTCGACTTGCTTTCCGTAGGCCAGTGGGCCTTTGAAGGCTTCGGCATTCGAGATGAAGTGTTCGAGCAGGAAGGCTCCGATGGGGACGACGCCGGTGAGGGAATGCAAACGGCGCAGCAGGAACGACGTACCCTCGCCCGCGCGCAGTGGAGCGACGCCCGCTTTGATCTTTGGAACTGGAGCGACGGGATTGGCAGTTGACGCCACGATGACTGCTCCTTAGTTGGTCCGATGTGCAAAGTGCCTATTATTGTTTTGCCTGGGAAGGGAAGTCAAGGAGAGCTTGAACCCTCAACCGCGGAGATCGCAGAGTCCGCAGAAGAAAACTTGGCGGTTAACGGCAACCTGCGGAGTTATCCGCGCGCAAGCAGCCGTCCTTGAATTTCCTCTGCGATCTCTGCGTACTCCGCGGTTAAAGCTCTTGACGGTTGGCGCTCCGATACCACGACAGGAATGCGCGGAAAGCTGCGCCGCGGTGGCTGTACTGCGCTTTTTCTTCCGCGCTCAGTTCGGCAAAAGTCTTGCCGATTTGCGGGAAATAGAACAGTGGGTCGTATCCGAATCCGTTCTGGCCTCGGGGCGCGTCCAGAATAACGCCTTCAGCGGTGCCGCGGACGGTGTGCAGCGTCTGGCCGTCACGCGCCACGGCCAGCACGCATACGAATCGCGCGGTGCGCTTTTCTGCGGCGACGCCTGCGAGTTCGCGCAGCACGCGCGCATTGTTGGCTTCGTCATCCGAGTTGCACTCCGCGGCGTGCTGTTCGCTATTTTGCAGATCATTATTTTGCAGATCGCGGCAGGCGTAGCGGGCGGAGCGCACTCCGGGATCGCCGCCCAGAGCGTCAACCTCCAGGCCGGAGTCGTCGGCCAGAATCAGTTCGCCGGGAACGGCCAAGCTGTACGACTCAGCCTTCTTGCGCGCGTTCTCCTCGAAGGTGTGACCGTCTTCGACAACCTCGGGCAGGGAAGAAAAGTTCGGGATGCTCGCGATCGTGATGCCGCAAGCCGCGGCGGCTCCGGCGAAATCGCGAAGTTTGCCGGCGTTCGAGGTTGCGACCAGGATGCGATGGGCCATGGTGTGTGCCTAAGAATTCAGCCGCTGTCCCCCTTACCTGGGTGTCATCGCCAGCCATTCCATAATAGCCGGGCGTCTCTCGCCAAGGATCAGTCGCCTTGTCTTGGTGTCGTACCTATCCAGTTGGGAATATCGATAGGTGTGGGCCTTCTCAATATCATCGGTGCTCTTGATGGAGCGAACTTGATGTGTCCTGGCGAAAACGTCGCGCAGCCTTGAGCTGATGTCGATGTCGATAAAATCGTGCGTCTCTACTATGATGTCATGCCTGGCAAGAAATTCAGCGATTTCGCTCGTAAAAAGCACGCCCTCATATCCTTCACAGTCGGAAATAATCAGCGCTTTGCCGCCCAAAGGAATTGATCGCAATGCCGCTTCGTCGCAGAAGCCGCCGATACGAACCCGGCCGTCAAGCCCGTTCAGCTTGGCCATGTCACGGCAAAGCTTTCTTGCCTGTGGGCTGATGTCAAACGCATAGATATCGGCGCGCGCAACTCGCAGCCCCAAGCCAACGGCGTAGTACCCTTCGGCGCATCCGATGTCGACGATGGCGTTGTACTCGTTCGCGAGCATCCCCTCCAGAACGGGATGCAACTCGGACTCATACGAGCCCAAGAGTTTCGGCAACAGTGCGCTGCCGTACGACTGCCCGGACGGATACCGCATTCCTCGAAAAGGCCCGCCGGCCACGATCAGATCCGGGAACATTTCTTGCGCAAGTTTCCTGAGCGTTTCATCCCGCTCACCGGTCTCTCGCGTGCAGCGGGCATGCCCGTAAATGCGTCCCAGAGAATCCGAGAGACGGCCGCACAGCTTGTACAGCGGCCAGGCGATCGGATTCCTTGCGGTGCGGGCCACAACGTTCTTGCCCATCTCTTTGAGCTTCATGGTAGTCGCCATCCTCACGTAGAGACGCGCCTTGCCGCGTCTCTCGCGCCACCGAAGGCGCGGCAAGCCCCGTCTCTACAGCCGGAAGACAGGCCCACGCTCCTTCAGAACCGCGCCGTGAGTGTAAAAGGGGATTCTACGACAGGTATGCGTTTCACAAACCAATAGACGTCGTTACGTGGTCGCCCGCACGGCACGTTTGGGGCGCGTCTTGATCCAGGCTGCGGCCAGCAGGATCAAGCTCACCCATGAGATGGCATCTCCAATCGTCCGGTCAATTGTGCGCCGGAAGCGAATTCGCACGTCATTCGGGCCTTCGAGAATCGGAATGATCATCTGGCCGGTCACCTCCGCCGTCTGCGCTTGCGCGGGTTGGCCGTTGACCGTGATTTGCCAGGCGGGATAGTTGAAAAGGCGCAGTTCCAGACTCTCGGGTTTCGACGCGTGAACGACGAAGTGTTTTTCGATGTGTTCCCACGCCAGCATCTCGCTCGGAACCGGCGCGCCCGTGTCGTCGCTGACGAGAGGCAGGCTTCTGTTCAACTCGTAGGGATCGGCTCCGGCGGGGACGTATTCGTCGGTGCCCTCGTAGCCCGTACCGTTGGCGACGGCATTGCTCATGTCGCGGAAGTCGCTCGCCTTTTCCCACCAGGGTAGCTGGATACGATAGCCTGCCACGATGACCGCGGCCAGCAGAACAGCAGATGCCAGCAAGCGCGAGGTCCAGCGTTTTGCGGCCATCGTCAGAAGCATTGCCAAAGCGGCGTTCATGCATAGCAGCCAGCGGAATGGGAGTTGCACGAAGTGAAACTCGGGCAAATGCCGCCAGAGCAAATTGCTCACCGAAAGCATGAGGAGCGCACTGACAGCGCCCCAGGCGGAAAGCGGCATCCACGGGTTTTGGTCAGCGGCCGCTCCTGCGCGCTTCGCCCGCCAGCGGCGGGAGGCCAAGATCGCGGAGGCGAGAACGCCGATTTCGGCAAGCGCTATGGTCGAAGCCAGAAGATTGAAGCGGTTGTGATCGGGATCGGCGATGGTGGTGAAAAGAAAATTGTCCTGTGGGCGAACTCCCGGAGACAGCACTTGGCTGAGGTTGATCCATCCTTGTTCGTAAATTGCCGGCAACAAATAAAACGAGGCCAGGCCGGCTCCGAGGAACGTCGCCAGCGCCGTCCGCATGAGGGGACGCCAAATCTGCGGACCCCATGATCGCTCACGCGCGGCCTCACGCGCGGCTAAGAGCAACGCCAGCCCGGCCGTTGAGTAGTAGATCATCACGGCCGCGGGTGCGTTCGTCAGCCAGGCTGCGGCCAGCGTGAGACTCAACCATAGCGTCGGGCGAAAGCCAGACTCGGGTTCCCGCAAAAAGAGCCGCAGAAGACAAAGCAGCACAAGTGGCAGCAGGGGAGCGGCCAGCAGCTCGGCGTATGCGCTCCGCCAGTAGACGATCAGCAAGTGGTAGGGATTCAGCGCATAGAACACGGCCACAAACAACGCGTCCGCGGGCGGGAGCCACTCGCGCGCGAGCCGGTACATGGCCGCTCCGGAAAGCGTGAGCGCAATCCAGCAATACGCGCCCGGCACCACCTTCCAGGGCAGAGCGGCGCCGAGCGCCGCGCCCAGAGTCCAGGAAGCGGGCGGATAAAACAGGAAGCGAGCCTCGCCATATCCCCAGTGCGCCAGCGCCGCCCAGCGCGGGTATGCGATGCCGTGCTTCCATTGGCCGAGAACTTCCATCCACGAAAACATGTGGAACTCAAAATCATGCCCGGAGGGACTGCCCCACCGGAAAAATGGAGCAATGGCCATGAGACAAGCGCCAGCGAGCGCCACCGCACGCGAGATCGAATTTCTGAGCAAGGGCCTTTATTTCCCGTAGAGACGCGGCTTGCCGCGTCTCCCGCGTCGCCAGAGACGGGGCAAGCCCCGTCTCTGCATGCTGAGCAATTCTATTGCATCGGGAAATTCTCGGAAAATTAACCGCAGCGAAATCATTCTGGAGGACGTGTCGAGGTACTCTCGGTTCAATGAGGTGGAACAGACCGCCGGGAACTGGGCCGACACCAAAGACGGGGTGTCGATCTGGTTCCAGGATTTTGCTGGGCTCAACGCACTATTGGGCGAACGCCGATGGGCTGGCTTCTATTGGCGGAAGTTAATGGCTTGACGTTTACTGATTGACGCTCGCCGGAGTTCGCTGTTGATGCAGTTCGGCGAGAAACGCTTCTTCCTCCAGCGTACTGCCGGTGCGCAACAATTCCAGGAGTGGATCGTCCGCGTCCGTATCAGCGCTGCCGGGCTGGTTCAGATCGATCACACTGGCGACGAGAGAACGGGGAGAAGTTTCCAGTTGCGGAGTGGCGCCGGGCTGGCCGGTGAGGAACTCGATGAACTCGCCGACGCTCTTGCGCTGGTGTTCTGTGCGGGCAGGGAATTCAATGCCCATGCCATGTCCGGGATGCATGACCCGGACCAAACCTTCAGCGTGAATCTCCATCCCGGCGGCGCGCAGGCACAGATCGACGGCTGAGGATTGAGGGAAGGGAGACGCGGTCTGCACATAGCAGCCGCCCAGACTAAGGTCGGTCAATTTGCATTGAGTGACCGCGTCGGGTTCTCCGGGCAAAGCATCGTGCGAACGGGCAGCCAGCCACTCGCCCATTCCTTCGCGCATCTTCTCGTCCATGTCGAGAAAACGCAGGCCGGTTTGACCGTTGGCCGTACTCCAGGCAACTTCCGCGTCGACTTCAATGCCAGCGCCACCGTCGGGAAGCTCGAAAGAGACGTGCACCAGAGCCGCAGATGCAAGTGGCTTGGCTGCGAGTACATCCATGCCGCCGGTGCTCAGGTCGAGCAGGATGCCTTCCACGGGATTGCTCTCGTCGAGACGAATCGAAACCGCCGCCTGAACAGCGACCCGCAACGATTGCCGCCTCTCGCGCTTCAGCAGCGCCGTGGCAGCGCGCAACGTGTTTTGCGCCTGCTCGTGGGTGACGGGCTTGATGAGGATGAAATGAGCTCCCCCGCCGAGGATCGAGCGGATCTGCGAGGCGTCGTTTAGCAGTGCGACGGTGACGGGCGGATTACGGTCCGGGCCGGCGTGGCGGCGGCAACCTTCGAGCAGCAGAGAGGCCGCTTCGGGATCGTCGTAGTCGACGATGACCTGATCGAAACGCTCCTCCGCCAGCCGCGTCATGGCGACATCGGCCGCGTTCGACCGATCCACCGCAACGCCGAACTCCACCAGAACCTGAATCAGCGTTTCCGCCGTCGGGTCATCCTTCGACACCAGCAATGCCTGCAATATCATGCGACCGAGCCTCCCGCCTCGCGCTTTGCCTGTACGGTCGGGCTTTTACGGCCAGCGCGGAGTTACGCTACGCCCGGGCTTGGGAGCGGCAGGCGAGGATTGAGCGCTGGCCTTCGCAGCCATCGCATTGGAGTTTTCCTCGTCCACTTCCGCCAGCACGGCGCTATCGTCCTCGCTGTCATTTTCGGCCAGCAAGGGCGCGACTTCCCGCAATTTCTCGGCAGCCTGTTGCAGCATCTCGATCTGCTTGCCCAGCTGTGTGTACTGCGCCTGCTTGCGCCGCAAAACCTCATGGATATCCTTCATACATCCCCCTGCGCCTGACTGTAGGTTTGGACAAACGCAAGGTCAACGGCAAACCCAGTGGGGCTGTTACCGCAGTAACCGACCGGAAGCACATAAAGCAGGTTTCAAAGTGCTGTTCAAGTCACGCGTGGCATGGGGACCAAAGCAGCTGCGATAGTCCGGAGGCGGGCCAATTCGACGTGGGGAATCGGACCTCAGTCCTGCAAAGAAAACCTACCCTCAGGGAGATCGCCTCCAGAGCCCCGGCGCGACTGATGGACCGGTCGCGAGGGGTCCCGTGTTACCGCGGACCCGGCGTTTTGCAAGTGGCCCATTCGTGCCATCCCATCCCCCACAAAAGTGGGGTTCCGGTCTCAGACCAGTTGCCCTATCTTTAGGCCGAGCAGTTCCTGGGGAGGACTGCTCGGGCGTCCCGTGGTCCTTCGGGTCCGGGGCGCTTTTTAGTTTGTAGTAAAGTTTCTTAGGGAACCCAAGTTCCCAAACTGTTCCGCTTGCCGACCCAGAGTCACCCGCCAGTGGCGTCTGAGAACGTCAGTCTGAGAACATCCCTACCTCTTCACTTCTTCCCGAGGACAGGCTGCGATAGGCAGCGTCCAAAATGAGCTGGTTCTGCCAGCCTTCCTGGCCAGGCACTGGAAACACTTCTCGCCCTTCGACTGCGGCCGCGAAGCTGTCCACCTGCCTCGCGTAGGCAAGTTGGTTGGAAACGGTTTCTTCGGCGACGCGTCGTCCCTCGCGCCACAGCTCCAACCTAACCGGCCGTTCGACATTCAGCGCATCGTCGGCCCGGAGCAACCCGGCGTCACCGACAATCTCCAACGGCGTGCGATAGTGGGCGCGAACTGAAACCAGCACCGTGGCCAGCGTGCCTCGCCCAAACTCCAGCGTCAGGACGGCCGCCGCTTCTACGCCGCCCGACTGCTCATCTGGGCCACCGACAGCGGTCACGCGCCGCGGCTCATCCTGCAGGATATAACGCAAGGCATCGATGCAGTGGACGCCCACGTCGGCGATGGGGCCACCTCCCGCGATCGCGCGGTTGTAGAGCCAGGTGCGGGCATGGCCTACGCCGGGATAAGAGAACTCCGCTCGCGCAAAGATCGGGCGGCCGATGTCGCCGGCGGCGACGCGTTCCCGAAATCTCGCCGGGCTCTCCGCGAAGCGAAAGCACTGGGCGATGCCCAGGAGCACGCCGGCGTTGCGCGCCGCTTCGACCATCTGGCGGCATTCGTCCGCGTCCATGCCCATCGGCTTCTCGCACAGCACCGGCTTGTGGGCATCAACCGCGCTGAGGACGTCCGGCAAGTGGCAGGCATTGGGAGTGGTGACCAGCACGGCGTCGACTTCGGGGCAGCGGCTGAGTTCTTCGGTGGAAGCGAAGACATGCGGGATGCCATACTCCGCGGCAGCTTCGCGTGCCTTGCGCGAGTCGCGACGCGATAATGCGACCACTTTGCAATTCTGAGCAAGCGCGAAGCCCGGCATCAGCCGCCGCACAGCGTGCAATCCGAAACCTGCGATACCAAAGCGAATCATGCGAGTTTCACCAATTTCTCTAAGCCGTTACGTGTAAGGATAAAAGACGAAAAACAGTAGCGACAACGCGGTCAGCGCCCAGAGCGCCGGGCGAACATCCCGCAAGCGTCCCGCAACCAGCTTGCAGAAAGGATACAAGACAAAGCCCGCCGTCATGCCAATTCCCACGTTGTACGTGAAGGCCATCAGGACAATGACGCCGAAGGCTGGAACCAGTTCGGTGAGGTCGCCGAAGGGAATGCGGGTGATCGGAGTCAGCATCAGCAATCCAACGAAGATGAGCGCCGGCCCGTATGCCTGCGGCGGGATGGCGGAGATGAATGGCGCGAAGAATAAAGTCCCGGCAAAGCACAGCGCCGTAATAACCGCGGTCAGGCCGGTGCGGCCACCCGCCTCGACTCCAGTGGCGGACTCGATATAGGCGCCGGATGTGGTGGTTCCAATCGCGGCGGCGAAGGTTGTGGCCAGCGCGTCGGCCATCATCGGGCGCTCGATCTGCGGCAGGTTGCCGTCTTTGTCGAGGAAACCCGCGCGCGCCGACACGCCAATCAGCGTGCCCATTGTGTCCACAAAAGCCATGACAAAAATCGTCAGCACGACAGGAAAAAATCCCCAGGTAAATAAACTGTGCAGATCGAACTGGAAGAATACGGGCGCGAGGCTGGGCGGACGGCTGACCCAACCTGCCGGCGCCGGAGCGACCCGGGTCACAAAACTGAGCAGAGCCGTGACCAGAACTCCGCTAAGAATCGCGGCCGGAAACCGGCGAATGGTGAGCACCGTCATCAGCAGAAAACCGAAGACGGAAAGCAGAACGGAAAGCGAGGTCAGATGCCCCGGCCGCACCGGCGCGCCTGGGGATCCGATGGTAACGATGCCCGTCTGATTCAGCCCGATGAAGGTGAGGAACAATCCAATGCCGACGGCGTAGCTGTACCGGAGCGTGGTGGGAATGGCGTCGACCATCCACTGCCGGAGGCGGAACAGGGTCATCAGGATAAAGAGGATTCCGGCCAGGAACACGGCGCCCAGCGCGCTTTGCCACGTGTAGCCGAGCACATGCACCACCGTGAACGCAATGAAAGCGTTTTCGCCCATGTACGGACCGATGGCGAAAGGCCGGTTTGCATAGAAGCCCATCAGCAGCGTCCCGAAAATGGCGGTGAGGATGGTAGCCGTGAGCGAAGCCCCAACCGGCATCCCGGCAGATTTCAGAATGGCAGGGTTGACGGCCACGATGTAGGCCATCGTGAAGAAGGTGGTGAGCCCGGCGACCACTTCGCGGCGGACGGTTGTCCGGTGGTGAGAGAGTTCAAAGAACGAATCGAGCCAGCGCTTCAAATTGTCCTCGGGTGGAAAATCAGGATTGTACATTCGCCGCGCGAGAAGGACGAATCGAGCCGGAAGCTTTCCCCTGTGTGACCCTGTGTCCCCTGTGGTTTAGCTCTTGACGTTGCGAACGGCGAGAAACCACAGCGCACAGAGGAAAGCACAGAGGAAGTCCAAAGCGTCGAGCGCCCTTCCGATTGATCGGTGATCAGCAATTGCGCAACTCGGCGAGCACTGAGGGATCGATGTTCCCGCCGCTGATCACGGCGACGTTGATCTTTGTGTCGGGCAACTCGTCGGCATGGAAAAGAAATGCGGCCGGAGCGACGGCGCCGCTCGGTTCCGCCACCGTTTTCGCGTTCGCACAGAGCGCGCGCATGGCCTCGCGGATCTCGTCTTCGGTCACGCTGACGATGTCGTCGACGTATGCGCGGATGTGTTCGAAATTGATCGCGCCAATGCTCTGCGTGCGTAGGCCGTCGGCCATCGTCCGCGAGACTTGCTCCGCCGGGAAGGAGACGATGCGACCGGCGCGCAGGCTGGCTTGTGCATCGGCGGCAAGTTCGGGCTCGACGCCAATCACCTTCACCTGGGGACGACTAAGCTCGGCATTGCTGAGCTTGATGGCCGCCGCGACGCCGCTGATCAATCCCCCTCCACCGACGGGGACCAGCACGGTTTCAACGTTGGGGAGGTCTTCGAGGATTTCGAGGCCGACCGTTCCCTGGCCCGCGATGATCTTTTCGTCACTGTAAGGCGGCACGATCGCGTAGCCGTGTTCGGCGGCCAGTTGCTCGGCGCGCAGGCGGCGCTCTTCACTGCCCGAACCGACGGTGACGATCTCCGCGCCGAGGGTGGCAGTGGCTTCGAGCTTGTTCCGGGGAGCATTGCCGGGCATGACGATGATGGCCTTTACGCCGAGCGCCCGCGCCGCGTAGGCCACGCCTTGCGCGTGATTGCCGCTCGAATAGGAAATAACGCCACGGCGGCGTTCTTCGTCAGTCAGCGATGCGACCTTGTTATAAGCGCCGCGCAGCTTGAAAGCGCCGATGGGCTGCAGATTTTCGAGCTTGAGGAACAGCCTGCGCTGATCCGCCGAGCCCGTCCATTCAAACAGGGGAGTGCGGACGGCAATACCGTCGAGGCGCGCCCGAGCTTGGTGAATGTCAGCTAGGCTTACGATACAGAATCTCCTTTGCGCTCGCGGCGTCTCGGCGGTGAAAAGGTTCTCAGATCTCCAGTATCACCGGCATAATCAGCGGCCACAGTTGCGTCTGGCACGCGATGTTTCAGGTCCTGCCGTGTTGCCCATGGGAACGAGAGAACTCATTGCAGTCATCTTTCATATACCTCGCGTCGGTGACGGATGCGCGTCACCTCCACCAGTAACTTCGCGTCGTCGATGGTGTACACCACGCGGTAGTCGCCTACGCGAATGCGCCACTCGCGGTCCCCGCCTTGCAGTTTCTTGCAGCCCGGCGGGGATTGGAGGCGAGATTTTCCAAGCTGGGAACGATGCGCGCGATCAACTGGTTAGGCAGTTTCTTAAGTTCCTTTTCCGCGCTTGACGTCAAGACGACGTCGTAGCTAGCCACGGAGCCTTCCGCTCTTGATAAGATCCGCCTTTACCTTGGCGAGCGGGATGCGTTTTTCATGCCGCCGCGATCGGGAAACCAGCACGTCCTCGATGTCCTCCCAGAGCGCCTTGTGCTTCTTGAGGTCGATCACGGCTGCCATCCTGCGGCCCGCTTCGTCGGTGATGAACTGAATTCCAGTCATGGGCGGTGGTTCTCCTTCGGCCATGTGCAACCTGTTCTCACCCTAATTTCGGCGGCTTGCGCTGTCAACCGGATAGTGCCACAGAACTCAGATCTCCAGTATCACCGGCATAATCAGCGGCCGCCGCTGCGTCTGCCGCGAGATATACCGCTTCAAATCGGTGCGGATTTTTTCTTTGATCACGCCATAGTCGGCTTTCTCTTCGGCGCTGGAGGCGTCGAGCGTCTCCATGACGATCTCGCGGGCGCGCTCGATCACGCCGTCTTCGCCGAGCGCGAATCCGCGCGTCACAATTTCGGGTGCAGTCTCGACGCGACCGGTGAGCTTGTTGATGGCAATGATCGGCATCACGAAACCGTCTTCGCTGAGGTGACGGCGGTCTTTGATGACGAGGTCTTCGACCACGTCGGCGCGGGAGCCGGAATCAATGCAGACGCGGCCTACGTTGACGCGTCCGGCCTTGCGCGCGCCGTGTTCGTCGATTTCGAGCACGTCCCCACTCTCGATCAGCAGCACGCTGCCAACCGAGCCGTGCATGGACGCGGCCAGATCGGCATGTAACCTGAGCTGCCGGAATTCGCCATGGATCGGGACGAAATACTTCGGCCGCACCAGGTTGATGATGAGCTTCAATTCTTCCTGGCTGGCGTGTCCGCTGACGTGGATCGGCGGGTAAGAGCCGTCGTCATAAATAACGAACGCCTCGCGGCGGAACAGGTGATCCACCATGCGGAAGATGGCTTTTTCGTTGCCCGGAATGATGCGTGATGATAGGACGACGGTATCGCCCTTTTCGATTTTCGCGTGCTTGTGGCTATCCACTGCCGCTCGTGACAGCGCCGACATCGGTTCGCCCTGAGTTCCGCTGATGAGCACGCATACTTTTTCAGGCGGAAAGTTTTTCATTTCGCCGGGATGGATCAGCATGCCTTCGGGGATCTCGACATAACCCAGGTCTTCGGCGATTTCGGAGGAACTGTTCATGGAGCGGCCGATGAAACAGATTTTGCGGCCGTGCTCGCGTGCCATGTCGACCGTGAGCTTGATGCGGTGAATCGAGGACGAGAAGCACGAGATAAACAACCGCCGCTGGGTGCGGGCAAACACCTCTTCAAACTTGCGGCGCACAGCGCGCTCGCTCGGCGTGTAGCCCTTGCGCTCGACGTTGGTGGAATCCTGCAAAAGCGCCAGCACTCCCTCTTTGCCGTATTCGGCGAAACCGTGCAGGTCGAAAAGGCGGTTGTCGGTGGGCGTCGGGTCGACCTTGAAGTCGCCCGTATGCACCACGACGCCGATCGGTGTGTGGATGGCGAGCGCGACACAATCGACCAGGCTGTGCGTCACCTGCAGCGGATGAATCGTGAAAGGCCCAACCTTGAAGCGTTCTCCGGGACGGATTTCGCGCAGGTCGGAGTCGTCGAGGAGTTGGTGTTCATCGAGCTTGTCTTCAACGTAGGCCAGCGTGAACTCGGTGCCCCAGACGGGAACGTTGAGTTCGCTGAGAATCCAGGGCAGCGCGCCGATGTGGTCTTCGTGGCCATGCGTAAGTACGATGCCCCGCACGTGCTTGCGATTTTCGAGCAGGTAAGAAATGTCGGGAACGACGATGTCGACGCCCAGCAACTCGGCTTCGGGGAACATCAGGCCGGCGTCAACCACGATGATGTCATCGCCCCAGCGCACGGCCATGCAGTTCATCCCGAACTCGCCCAGCCCGCCTAGCGGAACTATATGCAGTTTTCCTGTTGGCATTATCAAAGTCGATGCTAGCACAGGGTGGGGCGCGGTTGGGTTCGATCATGCACGCGTTCGTGCAGAGACGGGGCTTGCCGCGTCTGCTTTGGAGGTGGCGGAGACGCGGCAAGCCGCGTCTCTGCGGTAAGTCGGAGGTGGCGTTGCGCCGGGCTGCTAAACTCATACTTAGAGATGGCCGGCGAGAAGAAATCGTGGATACGGCGGCGCGTCGAAGGCGCGATCCACGGAGGCCTAACTCGCGCCTACCACACGATCAGGGTTGATCCGGGGCGCTTCCTGATGCAGTTGCGCGTGGCGCACGGCTTGCCGCTGGCCACCTTTCATGGCGTCTACACCTTGCCGGTGGAACGCCTCGATGATGTAGCGGAGTCGGTGATCCGCGGCGGCATGAAGCTGGCGGCGGCCGAGGGAGCGGGGTTTGGTCTCGGTGGAATCCTCACCATCGTGCCCGACCTCGGCATTCTTTCCGCCATTACCATGCGCACCATCCAGAAGCTCAGCCTGATTTATGGGTTCGAGCTGAACACCGACGACGAGATTGCCGAGCTTTGGATTGCAGCGGCCAGCGCCGCCGGGGTCGACATCAGCCGCGAGTTGCTGGAAAAAGAAGTCATTAATAAGTTTGTGCCCCGAGTGATCCAGCGCATCGCGGTCCGGGCAGGAGCCGAGGTGGCGGAGAAGTGGGCGGGACGTCTGATTCCGGTTGTCAGCTCAGCCATCGGATGCGCCCTGAACTATTACTTCGTGCGCGCGTGGGGCAGCAGGGCCCAGGCGCATTTCCGCGCCAAACACCTCGAAGCGCGGCGCAGATTTGCGGAAGAACAGACGCAACTTCCGGGCGCGCCGCCGCGGATGCTGCAGTCGTGAGCTGGGCCGACTGTCGCGAATCCGCTTGGGTAACCGCAGGGGACACTGGTCAGTTCGCCTCTACCTCAGCCAATCTTCCAGTTCAATCCCGCGCTCGGTTTTCTCATCGCGATACTTCACGATCACCGGCGTATAGAGCGAAAGATTCCAGTCGCCGGATTTACCCTTGCCTTTCGTCACGGCGCGCGAGCCGGGGACGACCACGGCATTCTCTGGGACTTCCAGCGGATGCTCGGCCGTCGCCCGGTAGATTTCGCCGCGCACCAGATCGTAGAGCGGCGTGGAGCGGGTCAGAATCGTTCCCGCTCCCAAGACCGCGCGGGCGCGGACTAGCGTGCCTTCGTAGATTCCACAATTGCCGCCGATCAGCACATCGTCTTCGATTACGACCGGAGCGGCGTTGATCGGTTCGAGCACGCCTCCAACCTGGGCCGCGGCGCTCAGGTGCACGCGCTTGCCGACCTGCGCGCAGGATCCGACCAGGGCATGCGAATCGATCATCGAGCCTTCATCCACATAGGCCCCGACGTTGATATACATGGGAGGCATGCAGATGACCGACGGCGCAACGTAGGCCCCTTCGCGGATGGAGGAGCCTCCAGGCACAAGGCGAATGCGATCGGCGAGAGTTAGACGGCGAGCAGGGAAAGTATCTTTATCGACAAACGAGAGTACGCCGCCGTCGGACATTTCTTGTAACTCACCGAGACGGAAGCCGAGCAGGATGCCTTGCTTGACCCATGCGTTGACGGCCCAGCGTCCGTCGACTTTCTGAGCGGCGCGAACCTCGCCGCGAGTCAGAGCGGTGCGGAAGTCGAGAAATGTGCGACGGGCTTCGCCGGGATTGCCTTTCGTTTCGCCCGTCGAGAGGCGTTCAATGGCCGACTTAAGGGTGGATGGCGAGTCTGGCATAGAGAGCTAGAGAGAAACAAAAGATTATGCGCCGCTTGCTGCGAGCTAAGCGCTAACACCTAAGAGCTAAATGCTAAGTGCTAAGTGCTGCTTCTACCCCACGCACTTACATTCGCTGCGGATCAGCACACCGGGCATCTGATGGGTCGCCTCGCGTGCCTCGGCGAGATTGCCGTACGGCCCGTGCCAGCGTGAATGATTGGGATCGTGCCCGGCGGGGCGTCCCTTGCCGGAACTGCACTGTCCACAGGATGCGCGGTGCAGGATCGCCTTGTGCGGGCCCGCCGCCCAATTTTCGTAAATATAAAATTCAGCGGCAGCCGTCGCCGGAACCGCAGGCCGGGTAATCAATCCGGCGTCGGTCGCGATCTTCTGCAGTTTCGATCGCGTGTCGCGGCGCATGGGAAGCAGGGGCAGGCGATAGACCTCTTCGATCTTGCCCATCATCGCCAGCACAGCCTTCACCGGCAGCGGACTCGACTCGATAAAGTTGGCCAGCATCAGCGGAAGATACTTGCGGTAGAGGGCGCGCGCCGTGCCCCAGTCGTTGTTCAGGGCGGCGCGAGTCATCTCCGCCATTTCGCGCGGAATTTCGTTCGACGCAACCGAAATCACGCCCACACCGCCGAGCGCGATCACCGGCAGAGTAACGGCGTCGTCGCCAGACAGGACGAGGAAACTCTCCGGCACCGAGTTCAGCACCTCGGCGATCTGCGTCATGTTTCCGCTGGCTTCCTTCACGCCCGCGATATTTGGAACCTCGCACAAGCGCGCTAGGGTTGCAGGCTCGAGATTGGCGGAGGTGCGGCTAGGCACGTTGTATAGGATGACGGGCTTGTCGACCGCTTCGGCGATGGCGCGGAAGTGCCGGTATTGGCCTTCCTGCGTCGGCTTGTTGTAGTACGGCGAAGCCGTGAGGATGGCATTGACGCCCGGCCGCGCCGCCACTTCCTTCGCTCTGGCGACAGCCTCCTGCGTCGAGTTGGAAGTAGCGCCGGCGACGATCGGCACGCGTCCGGCGGCGACTTCGATGGTTATGTCAATGACGCGCAGCCACTCATCGTGGGTGAGCGTGGGCGTTTCTCCGGTTGTGCCGCAGGGAATGAGAAAATCAATGCCCGATTCGACCTGCCAGACGACCAGATTGCGCAGTGCGTTTTCGTCGACAGCACCGTCCTGAGAGAACGGTGTGACCAGAGCGGTACCACAGCCTCGCAGTTGCATGGAATAAGGATAACTCTTCTCGCGCGCGCTTGCATTTGCCAACCGCGATGGCAGCGGTGGGCCATCCGCCCAGCCGCAGATGCGGCCTCTTCTCGCCAATCTCAACAGTTGCACCCGCACGAACTCTCCCGCCCAAGCAAAGCTTGAACGGGAGAGTCAGGACGCAGCCGAAAGCTCGGGCGGTGACTGTCCCTCACTGATAAACCGCGGTGCCAGCGTCCGTCGAATAGAAGTTGGGATCGGTCACATCCAGCAGTTGCAGGCCATGGGCGACGGGACCCGAGATTGAGTTCATCACGAGGTCGAACTGCATGGTCGTGCTATTCGAAAGCGTCAGACTTATAGAACCGCTCCCATCGGAATTGACGGTATAGGTTCCGCTGCCCGTGCCCGTGGTGGTGCTCGACCCTTGTTGTTCCGTAAAGGAAAGCGTCACTTTGCTCTTGCCATCGAACGTGATCGTCCCGACTAATGTCTGCTGGGGGTCCTGTTGTGTCCACCAGTCGAGCAGCAGACTATAGCTTCCCTTGAGCTTGGCCGCAGTCGCCGACCCAGAAAGGTTCATTAGGTTTGCCGTGCCGGCCGTCGTGTTCGTCTCGTTTTCGCTGTTGGGGATCCACAACAATTGCAGACCATGGGCGATTGAAGCAGAAACCGAGTTCAGTACGAATCCGATCTGTAGGCTCTGTTGACCCGAACTAAACATCATGGACCCGCTGCCATTGGCGCTCACCGAATAGGTGCCATCGAGCGAAAAGGTGCTAAGAGTGCCATCGTCGATCAGTGTCATGGAGCCGCTAACCACACTGACGCCGTCAAAGCTGAGTATTCCGAGTATGGCCCCTTGGCTGCCTCCTGGCACCTGCCACTTATTCATCAGGAAGCTGTAGCTTCCCTTAACGTTGGCAGCGGTATAGGTCACGGCCTTAGCCGTTGCGATGTTGGTTAATGTGAACAATACGAGCAGTACGATAAGCACATATGACTTTCTGATTAGCACGGTACGCCTCCCAGTACAAATTTATCCAAGAGGGTTCCCGCACAATTTCGACCATCTGACAAGCCTCAAGAAACGGATGGCGCAATTTGGACAGCATTCAACGCCAAAGGGGAACCTGATTTGCTTTGCCGGGGGATGACCTTCATGGAATCAATCGCTTACGTTGTCCAGATTGGCAGGGCCGAGGCTAGTTTCGACAGCGGTCGTTTGGTCACAAAACAATCCGCAAAACTCGTACGCTCATCTCGCTGCTCGCGACATGTGAAAAGATTTTCAGTAAATTTCTTCCTGGCAGACTGCGGGAAAACTAGTTCCCGACGCCTGCATTCGCGTTCGAGACCTTAGTTTCTCCGGCAATAAAGGCGGTGCGCAATGGACCGCCTCGGGCTAGGGTGTTCTTAACGTCTTACCGGAACCTTGCAGCGATCGACGGGCGCCCTTCAAAGTTAAGTGAAACAGACGCTGCCCTCGAGTTAGGGATGATAAATCTGGACGGCATCCAGGGCGCCGTTATTGTAGCCTCCTACGCAATAGAGAAGGTTGCCGACTTTCGCGGAGCCAGGGTAGCCGGTGGCCTGGGGCATGGGAGCGAGGGTTGTCCATGAATTTGTTTTTGTGCTATAGGCTTCATTAACAGTGGTCGTTTCGCCGGAGGCCAGGCCGCCGCCGGCAGCATAGAACAGCGTGCCGATGGCCCACGCACAGCTAGCGCCTCGGACGGTGGGATCGGCGTCCAGCTCCGTCCATTTGTTTTTCTTCACGTTGTAACCTTCGTTGTCCCCGGTTACGCCAGAGTTGGACAATCCGCCTGCCGATATGATCGTTCCGCCCAGCAGACCGACGTTTGCGGTCGACTTTCCGACTAACATGGGGGTCTCTTCGGTCCAGGAGTTGGTAGCGGGGTTGTAGCTTTCGACGGTCGCAACTCTGTCGCCAGCATAGCCGCCAATGACGTAGATGATCCCCTTGTCAACTACGGCGGAGAGGCTGTTTCTCGCGGTGGGCATGGGGTTCACCGCCGACCAGGCATCAGTGACGGGATTGTAGGCGTACACGGTGTTCGTATACTGTCCGGTGCCATAGGAGCCTCCGATGACATACAAAATTCCATTGACCGCGGCCCCAACGGTGTAGCAGGTCGCCACCGGCAGGGGAGCACCAGTCGTCCAGGTGTTCTTCTTGGTGTTGTAAATTTCGTTGACGGAGAGGATCGTACCCCAAGGCGCAGTGATGCCGCCGACGACGTAGATATTCTTTCCGATAGCGGCCACGGCAGCGCCTTCGCGCGGAGTGGGCATGTTGGCGCCGGCGGTCCAAGTGTCGTGGAGGACGGCGGGATCGTCGTCGGACGCGGCAGAGGTTTGGGCTGCGGCGGGCATCAATGCCGCGCCGAGAGCAAGCGCTAGAACGGCAATTGTGAAAATGCCGCGGATTGGTATGATTGTTTTCTGAGTCACGACGGCCTCTCCTTCAATCTTGAACCTCTCTCGGGTCAAGAGCGGCCCCTAGTGTATACCCTCTCGCTCGCTCGCGACATCGTGAAACGATTTTCACATGAAGTGCACTCAATCGGTATGCAACCCGGACCAGCACTGTCTATAGCTCGCGCCAGACGTTGCGGAACTCAAAGAACCCGGTTTTCCCCGCCAGCCACTCGGCCGCGCGCACAGCGCCATCGGCGAATCCGCGGCGCGACTTGGCGTCGTGGCAAAGATAAATCCGGTCGTTCGGAGAATCGAAAGTGATTTCGTGCATGCCGACCGCGTCGCCCTCGCGAAACGAGATGATCTCAACTTCTTTTCCCTTGCCTCCGGACTCGCGCACAATCTTCTGAAGCGTGATGGCGGTTCCCGAAGGGGCGTCCTTCTTTGTTACATGATGACGCTCGAAAATCTCGCCCGAGTAGCCGTATTTCAGCGCGGCCCCAGCGGTTGCGGCAATCTCGAAAAACAAGTTCACCCCGATGGAAAAGTTCGATCCGTAAAGGAAGCCGGTCTTGGCCGAGAGCGCCATTTCGCGCAAGCGCGGCAATTGCTCGTACCAGCCCGTGGTTCCAACGACGATGTTCTTTCCAGCGCGGATGCAGGCCTCGGCGTTGGCGATGACCGCGGAGGGCGTGGTGAAGTCGATGGCCACGTCGAAGGGAGCAAGGAAAGCGGGAGTGAGTGCGGAGGCATTGGTGTTCTCGTCGACATCCAGGGTGCGGACATGATGCCGGCGCTCACGCGCCACTTCTGCAACCAGCGATCCTGTTTTGCCGCAGCCGAGAATTAGAAGATTCATGCTGAAACCTTGAACCGCAAAGTGCGCCGAGACGCCGAGAAAACCGAAAAAGCGACGGCGCATCACATTCTCGCAGATTCAGCGCCGAAAGGCTGCGTCGAGAGGCAAGATCAAAAGTTGAGAGTGTAAATCTGCGCCGAGACATCCATTGCCCAGTGTGCCAGAATCAGCGGTGGAAGCCGGCGGACCCACAGGTACACGAGCGTGATCGCAAGCACGCCCGGCAAGAAAAAAAGAAAGCGCCACAGCACGTATTTCCAATCCCAAATAAAAGGAATAAAACTGTGCTGCAGAGCCCACCAGAACCCTACCATCAGCACCGCGATCCATTTGCGTCCGGTCAACGCTTGAATCCGTGGCAGTACATAGCCGTTATAAGTCATCTCCTCCGTCGGCGACCAGATCAGCCACCATACGCTGAGGCTGTAGATCACGGCCCAAACCGGCAACCTCCGCGCGCTTAATAGTCCCGGATACGGGATTCCTTGCATTGTGCCGAACACAAGCTTCGTCGCCAGCGTCCCAGCGGCGCCAAACAACACCATCGACAGCAAGAAGCAGCCAATTCCCAGAAAAAGATCTTGTCCCCGGCGAAGCCGTATCCTACCGATCAGGTCACGTAAGCGAATGCCTTCGGCGCGGGTGAATTTCGCCATCAGCGTCAGGCAACCAATGTCGACCAGCGTCCCGTAAACCGACCACCAGGGTGCCGCCGCATTCCACGCAGACGGGTGACCGCGCATGGCGTAGAGCGCTGCCACCAGCGCCTGGGCCGCGATCATGAAGAAACTGCGGCCAACCATCACCATCGCTGGTCCAGCCCACGTGATCTGGCCTGACGCAACGCGACCTTCCAATTCCGACTGTGAGTTCATGGTTGGGTCTCCCTAAGCCCGGGAGAAGTTCACGCAAACACTTCCGGATCCGCCTCGGCGAAAAATGCGCGGTGCAGCCGCCGGACCACTTCAGCCGCGTCGTCTTCTTCAATCACAAAGGTCAGATTGATTTCGGAGGCGCCTTGCGAGATCATGCGAATCTTCACATCCTCAAGAATGCCGAAGACCTTGGCGGCGATTCCGGGCGTGTCGCGCAAATTCTCGCCCACCAGACAGACGATCGCCTTCCGCCCTTCGTACTTCACGTCCGCGATTTTCGCCAGATCGGCGGCCAGCGCCGGAATGGCTTCGTTGGTCTCGGCCGTCACCGAGACGCTGACTTCGGAGGTGGAAACCACGTCCACGGCCACGTCGTGCTGATCGAAGGCCTCAAAGATGGACTTCAAATATCCGTGCACCAGCAGACGGCGAGGCGAAGCGACCTCGACCAGCGTGATCTTTTTCTTGAGCGCAATGGCCTTGAAAATATTCGCGCAGCGCGGGGCGCGCGCCGTGATCTTCGTGCCTTCGCAGGTCGGGTTCAGCGAGTTCAAAACATAAACGGGAATATTCTGCTGCACCGCGGGCAGCACGGTTGCCGGATGCAAAACTTTCGCCCCGAAGTAGGCGAGCTCCGCGGCTTCATCGAAGCTGATGACCTTGATGCGGCGGGCGTCGGGACAAAGGCGCGGGTCGGTCGTCATCATGCCGTCAACGTCGGTCCAGATTTCTATGCGCTCGGCATTGAGGCCGGCGCCAAAAATAGCCGCGGAAAAATCCGACCCTCCCCGGCCGATGGTGGTCGTGATGCCGGCGCGATTGGAAGCAATGAAACCGCCCATCACCGGAACCTTGCCGGAGTCGACCAGAGGCTGGACTTTTTTGCGCAGGCGCTCGTTGGTTTCGTCGAACTGCGGAACCGCGCGTGTGTAACTGTTGTCGGTCAACAGGCACTGGCGCGAATCCACGTGCGCACCCGGCAATCCGCGGGCGACGAAAGCTGCGGCCACGATTTTGCTCGAAAGCACTTCACCGAACGAGGCCACGTAATCGTAGGTGCGGGGAGTGATTTCACCGACCGCTCCGATGCCGCGCAGCAATTCGTCCAGATCTTCGAAGTCGGCGCCCAAGTCTCCGTGAAATTCAGTGAACAGGGCGGTGCCGAGCAGTTCTCCGGCGGTGTCGTAGTGGCGTTCGCGCAAGGCGCGCGCCATCTTGAGAGCGGTTTTGCGATCGCCGCCACCGGCAGCCTTCCCCATGGCGAGCAGGGAATCGGTGACCTTGGCCATGGCACTGACCACCACCACGGGACGGTCCGCCAACCGGCCCTGAACGATGTGGGCGACGCGATCGATCGCTCTTGCGTCCTGTACGGAAGTCCCGCCGAACTTCATGACGATCATGGGCGGGGGTGCTCCTCAAAGCAGTAGCCAGTAGCCAGTAGCCAGTTGCCAGACAAACCTGTGTCGGCACGGATTTTACTGGCAACTGGCAACTGGCAACTGGCAACTGTTTTCACCCGAGATATCCCTTCGCCTTGAGAAGTTCGGCGTTCAGCAGCGCCGCGCCGGCGGCGCCGCGAATCGTATTGTGCGATAGGACGGTGAACTTCCAGTCCAGGACATTGCACGGGCGCAAGCGTCCGACCGCCGTCGTCATGCCGGCGCCGAGGTCAACGTCGAAGCGCGGTTGCGGACGGTCCGGCGCCGTCATGTACACGACGGGTTGCTCGGGTGCGCTCGGCAGGCGCAGTTGCTGCGGCTCGGCGCGAAAATCGTTCCAGGCGGCGATGATCTCCTCCGGCTGCGCCTTCTTTTTCAGTCGAACCGCAACCGACTCGGTGTGGCCGTCTTCCACCGCGACGCGATTGCATTGCGCGCTCATCGCAAACGGAGCGGGATCGACGCGCGAACCGTTCAGCGTCCCCAGCATCTTTTGCGTCTCCTCTTCCATCTTCTCTTCTTCTTTGGCGATGTAAGGGATGACGTTGCCGAGAATGTCGAGCGACGGCACGCCGGGATATCCGGCGCCGCTGATCGCCTGCATGGTGACCGCCACGACGGCCTCAAGCGTGAACCCGCGATGCAATGGAGCGAGCGCCAACACCAGACCCATCGCTGAGCAGTTGGAATTGGTGACGACAAATCCGCCCGACTTGCGCCGCCAGGATTGGGTTTCGATGAGCCGAATGTGGCCGCCGTTGACCTCGGGAATCACCAGGGGAACATCTTGCTGCATGCGCAACGCGCTCGAATTGGAGACGACCGCGCAACCGGCGTCCGCGAATTGCGGCTCCAGTTCGCGGGCGATCGCAGCGTCCAGGGCGGCGAAGATGATTTTCGGCGCGCCTTCGGGCTTAGCGGCGGCAACCGTCATCTTGGCGACGTCGGCGGGGATGGCAGTTTTCAAACGCCAGCGCACGGCTTCGGCATAAGGCCGGCCTTCCGAACGATCGGAAGCGGCCAGCCATGCGACTTCGAACCACGGATGACGCTCCAGCATTTGTATGAAGCGCTGGCCGACGATGCCCGTGGCGCCGAGAATTCCTACAGCAAGTTTGTTCGACATGATAAGTTGTGATTTTATACCAGCGATATTTCTTTGGGGGGAATGCCGCCGCTGATCCACGGGCGAATTCGATGCACGCGGCCGCCCCTTCTCTCCTCGAGACGCAGGAATACGACCCTCGGTGACTGTTCGACTCTCGAGCGCTGATGTACGCTTTGCAAGGAGAGACTATGTCGGAACTGCGCCAGAATTTTGCTACCAAGGAATGGGTTGTGATCGCCACCGAGCGCGCCCGCCGTCCGGAAGAAATGGCGCGCCACAACGAAAGGAAGCCCGCGGCATCGTTTGTTGCGAACTGCCCTTTTTGTCCGGGAAACGAGAAGCTGACTCCGCCGGAAGTTATGCGCGTACCCACCTCGCCGGATGTCCCGTGGCATGCACGAGTGATACCGAATAAGTTTGCGGCTCTTTCGCGCGACGTGCAGCCGACGCGCACCGTACACCGGTCTCGCCGGTCGGTCAACGGCTTCGGGGTTCACGATGTGATCGTGGAGACGCCCGACCACTCTCAGGTGATGGCCCTCATGTCCGACTCTTACGTGACCGAAATCCTCCGCATCTATAAGGCTCGCTACGATGAACTCAGCCTCGACCCGCGCATCGCGCTGATTACGATCTTCAAGAATCACGGCATCGACGCCGGCACGAGCCTGGAACACCCGCACTCCCAGATGATCGCGACTCCCGTAATCTCGCTCCAGGTGCGCGCGCGCTTTCAACAAGCTTTGCGGCACTTTGACGACTTTGGCGAGTGCATGTTCTGTCAGATGGTCGAGGAGGAATTGGAAGAGCAAACCCGCATCGTCATGGTTTCCGAACATTTCGTCGCGCTCGAACTGTACGCCTCGGCGGCTCCGTTCTCTACCCACATCTATCCGCGGCGGCACATGGCCAGCTTCGGAGACGTGAGCGCCTCGGAGATCGACGATCTGGCGCGCATGTTGCGTTCGATGCTGGCCAAGCTCTACCACGGGCTGGCGGATCCGGATTTCAACTTTACCATTCGAAGCGCTCCCGCCGAGAGCGTCGGCGTGAAGTACTTTCATTGGTATCTGAGTGTGATCCCACGGCTGACGCGAGTGGCCGGATTTGAACTGGGCTCGGGAATGTTCATCAATACGGTGCTGCCGGAAGCAGCCGCCGAGTTTCTGCGCAAAGTCGATGTGGAAACGGTGAAGAACACAGCCACGGCGGCCACCTGGCAGACGATCTGATCATCTGACCATCGCGTCGTCGAAAGTCAAAGGCATTTGAATTTAGATCACGCGATGGCCCGATCAACCGATCCGGCGTTTCCTAGCTTCTCCCTTTTCCCAACTCTTGCGGGAACGAGTACTCATTGAGCGGTCCAAACTTGCGTTTTTCCGCGTAGATGCGCCAGCGCCGCCAGACGATGCGCAAACTGGCCATCACCGGAATGGAGAGATAGACGCCGAGTATTCCGGCGATTTCGCCGCCCGCAAGAATTCCGAACAAAGCCGCCAGCGGGTGCAATTCCAAACTGACTCCCATGATGCGGGGAGAGATGGCGTAATCCAGTACCATTCGCCACACGCACAAAAACAACAGCAGCAAGGCCCAGTGCTGGTATCCAGAGAGAATGGCGACGACCATCATGACAGCGCCCGCCAGCAGCGGCCCTGCCATCGGGACGAACTCCAGAGCGCCGCCAGCGGTGCCCAGCATCATGGCGTAGGGAACTCGCATCGCGCCCAAAAATGAGCTGTACGCCAGCAGCGACAACGCTGCCAGCGTCAATTGGGCGCGAATGAATTGGGCGAGCATCTGGTTCAGATCCTGGAACACATCCTGCAGAAACTCTCGCTGCGTGCGCGACTGCACCAGCGCCAGCAGCACTTCATTGAAGCTGGCGCCATCGCGCAGAAAAAAAATGGCAAGGATAGGCACCAGGAACAGCATCCACACTTGCTGCGCCGCTTCGGCCGCGCGAATGCCGATGCGCTGCGCCAGACGAGACAAGTCTGCCCGGTGATTCATCAAGTAATCCCGAATGCGCGCCTGGGTCGCATCGCTCCAGCCATGCTCGTGTCCGATCTGCGCCGTAAACTGGCGAATCTGGCCGGAGAGTTCACCGCTGCTGGCCTTATCCACCAGTCCGGGCAGCGACGCCCCCAGGCGCGCGCTTTGCCGGGCAATCCTCGGGCCGACAAGAAAACCGAACACTCCCACACCGACGAGAAGCAGAAGGTAAATGACGGTGATCGCCCAGACACGGCTGCGCACCAGTTTTTCCAGCCGCCCCACGGCGGGATTAATGAGGTAGGCGAAAAAAATGGCGAACAGGAAGAGAATCAGGGTGCGCCGCGCCGTATAGAGAAAGCCCAGCCCCACGGCGAATAGGAAAGCCGTGAACAGCACGCGCGACGTGCGTGAATCGATAATCGTCAAGAGTTATCCCAGTCAGTCCGCTAAAGCAGGTCTCAGGTGCCAGGTCTCAGGTCTCAGGTTTTAGAAATCTTCCATGACGCTCGCTGAGACCTAAGACCTGAGATCTGCACTCTAATCGCGGTCCACTTCTGTATTCTCCCCCACAATGGACATCCGCATAACCTTTAATTGGTCGTCGAGCCAGAGTTGCCACGTCCCCGCGTCGTTCTTCAGTTCCAGTTTGATCAGCTCCTGCTGCCCGCTCTTCAGGCTCACTTTCTCCCGGCCGAGGAACTCCGCGCTGAGCGCCGCCGACGAACGTTCGTGCGGGTTCAGGGTTGCGAACTGGGTGCGCTGCCTCAATGGGCACTGCACTTGCCCTTTGTCCTGTTTGCAAGCCGTGGCCAGAAACTTCCAGGCCAGCACTTCGCGATGGATGAAAAAGTAGTCGTCCAGGATGCTGGTCGATAGCGGCAACAGGTAGGGCTGCTGTTGTTCTTTCTCTTTCCCCGGCGGACCGCCGCGCCACTTCTGAGTCAGAAAATCGTCATTCGGAACCACCACCGATTCCGCTTGCTCCGGGCTCAGCTCCTTCCATTCGTAACGCCGGATTTCGCCGTTCGCGGTAAGCTGCATCTCGGAAGTTTGCACCGCCTGAGTGGGAGCATTCTCCGTCTTGAACTCGGACTGGATGACGCTGCCGCTGCCGGTCTGATAGATCGAGAACGTCTCGGTTCCGGCACGATGGCCATTCTGGAATATTCCGAAGGAACCGGAGTCGATGTTCTTCCCCTCGTGTTCCTTTTCCTTCTCTTTTGGCGTGGAAGCGGCGCTTGCCCAAGAGCCCGACGCCGCAATGCACCCAACCAGCGCCATCGTGAAAGCCAGCAGCCGATAAGACAACTTCACTGTGATTCTCCTGTTCCGAAACTTGCCGGATCGATCGGGGACAAGCCCAACCGCGCCTCTCCCGGAGTTTCTCTGAGTTGCAATGCGCCTTCGATCTCGACGCAAATGGAAGCCAACGGCTTGCCCGTCGTTTCCACCGCCACGCTCGCCTGGCGATAAAACGGAAGGCGTTCCGCGTACAGTTGGGCGAACTGTTCCGGATCTTCTCGCAACGGCCGTTCCACGCCATCCGTCAGGCTCCGTCGCCAGAGTTCGGATACGGGCGCTTCCAGGAAAACCGATGGCCACTGTCGAAGCAATTCGCGGTTCCTTTCCTGTACGAAAGCCCCGCCGCCGAGCGCGACCACGCTGTCGCGTTGCAGCGGCTCGCTCAGCAGATCGCGAAGCGCGCTGCTTTCCGCAAGCCGAAACCCGGACTCCCCTCGGTCCCGAAAAATCTCGGGAACCGTTTGCCGCTCGCGGGATTCGATTCGCGCATCCAGATCCACAAAATCCCAGCCCAGCCGCCGGGCAAGTTCCTGCCCCACGCTGCTCTTGCCGGAACCCATGAATCCCACAAGAAACACCGCGCGCACTCCCATGGCTCTCCATGGCGGTCTTAGGTCTTAGGTGTCAGGTCTCAGGAAAATCGAGACCCTCCTAAGACCTGAGACCTAACACCTGAGACCTGATTCTCTTCAGCGTTGCTTGAGGCGGATTTTACCACTGAAAGAGCGCAGCACGACCTCCGACGATGCCTGGCCGGTCGTGCCAATGAAGGAACGTCCCACTTCCTCGGGAAACCGCGAGTGCTTGGGTCGGAGAGGAAAGTCGTGCCGGACCCGGCCGATCACCGAATGCGCTCTGAAATCGGCCGAGACATCCGCCGGCACCAGCGCCTCGATGTCGCCGGAATGCGTGATAAACCTATAGTCGCCGCCGGAACCGAAATCGCCGTCGTAAAAAATCTTTCCGCTGCCGCAACTCACCTGCACCAGCCGTCCCGTGACCGACTTCAAATGGACATCGCCGCTGATGGAAGCGATCTCAACGTGGCCGTTGCGAACATCGGTCAGCGTGATCGGCCCGCGCATGGTCCGGACGTGCACATGACCGTTCTCGACGTTCCGAACATTCACCACCGCATCCGCGCCTTCCAGGGTTAAGTCTCCCTGCAAGCGCTCCGCCGACAGCGGACCCGTCGAAGAATGGAGATTCAGCGTAGCGTCGGCCGGAACCAGCAGCTCGTAGTCGACCCAGCCCGCTTGCTGGTCCGCGCCCCGCAGCAGGTGTGACGCGATGTCAATCCGGTTGCCATTCTGCTGGGCGTCGACTTCCACATTGTCCGACTTGAGCGTAGCCATCACCACAACCTGATTGTCGTTCCCTGGCTTTACCGAAACCGCCCCGTACTGCGTATCCACGGAAATATTGGCGTTCGGACCCACCGTGTAACGGTATTCCTTCTTAGTCTGGGCGAACGCCGCCGCCGACAGACAGGTTGCCAGAACCAGAGTTACCGAGGTTTGGTGAATACTCGCCATAAAACGCTGCCTCTGCGGCCGGGAATGCCGGTCCGCCCTTCTATTTATTGAATACGCTCCAACGCCATCTGGTAAAGAAGCGCTTTCTGCTGATACGCATCCATAAGATGCTGCCGGGCGTCCGCATCCCCAGGATTCCGATCCAAGTAAGCCTGCACCTCCCGGATGTCGGCATTCACCGCTTGCAGTTGACTTTCATACGTGGCCCTCATCGAAGGGACACGGGTGGAAACTTCACTCAGAAACTGTTGATCTTCCGCGCTCGGCCCGGGTTCAACTTCCCGTCCCGCCGCAGGGCCTGCCATGTTCGTTGGCTTCGCCGACTTCTGCGCCAGTTGTTGAGGAGCCGGGGCAGGCACTGAAGCCGAGGCAGCCGCAGGGGTCTCTGGAGCCGAGGACGCCACTGGAGCCGGGGACGTCACTCGAGTTGCCGGAGCTTGCTGCTTCGCCACTTGCGGAACTGGCTGATGACTTACCACGTAAGAGCCTGCCGCCACCAGCGCAGCCGCGACTGGCGCCAGCCACCACGCGGTCGATGTCCATCGCCGTCGTGAATACGTTGGAACAAGGATGGGCCGGGCCGGCGCGGACGTTGGTATGGACTCGGGCGCGGACGCGGGTTCGCGGATCAACCCTTCGGCGCGCAATTCAGCCGCAATTCGCACCCACACCCGCGGCGCCGGTTCTTCGCTCGCCGCCAGTTGCCGCGCTTCGCTCACGATCAGCTTCAGGTCCGAGACCAGTTCCGAGCAAGCTGGACAGGACTTCACATGAGCGTCAAGATCAGCCTGAAAGGCGCCCTCTGGAACGCCGTCGAGAAGCTCCGGCAGAGCTCGTTCTACATCTGAACACGTCATAGCCAACTCTCTCCCCAATACCGCAACTTCCGCTAACCAGTCTTGGCCTTTTCGGCTCTCATGAACTTCAGATGCTCCCGCAGCTTCAATCGTGCCTTGTGGAGCTGCGACTTGCTGTTGCCGATCGAGCACCCCACCATTTGGGCAATTTCGTTATGCTCGAAACCTTCAATATCGTGCAACACAAAAACCGTTCTATAGCCCGGCGGCAGCCGGTCAATCGCCCGCTGCAATTGCAGGCGATCGATCGAGCCTGTCAGCGTCACATCTTTGGTGCCGAATTCTTTCCTCGGAGCCTGGTCGTCGGCTGCCAGTGTCTCTTCCAGCGACACCACCGGCAGCCCTTTCTTGCGCAATTGCATCAGGACCACGTTCACCGTCATGCGATGCAGCCAGGTGGAGAAGGCGGATTCGCCGCGAAACGTGCCGATCTTCCGAAATAGCTGAAGAAATGCTTCCTGGGCCAGGTCTTCGGCCTGCGCGGGATTGGAGACCATGCGCAAACATAGCGAGTACACGCGGCGTTTGTGCAGGTGATACAAGACCTCGAACGCAGCTTCGTGGCCCTGCTTCGCCTGCTCAATCGCTTCTCGTTCGGTGATGCCTTGCTTCGCGTCGGTCAAGTCGCCTTTTCCGGCCGCTAGTGGTTCAGATGCGGCTTCAAACTCTTTTCGTTGTACAAATTTGCCGAGGCAGTCGCGGAAGCGCTCTCGACCGTTTCGAACTCGTCAGAATACCAAAAACCGTAACTTGCAAAATGATCTATCCGACCAAAGTACTCGGCCAAGTATGGCCCGGAGATCACCTTCGTAACCTCAGCCGCCTCGGTGTAGAGACGGGGCTTGCCCCGTCTCCGGAGATGCGGCAAGCCGCGTCTCTACAGGAAATCGCATCTATGGCCCGCTACGCCTTTCCCGCCGTGATCGTCTCCAGCCCATGCCCGTGCGGACCCGTCTCGCGAATCCGCAACAGAATGGCGAAGGTAAGCCCGACGAAGCCGAGGATCGAGAAGATCCACATGCCGAGCCCGTATCCTCCCGGGTTATCCAGCCCGGCGCGGGCGTAGTCGTTGGCCTTGCCAATCAGCAGGTTCATGATGAAGAAGCCAATCTGCTGAATTAACGTCATCAAAGCGTAAGCCGTACCCAGCCGGTTCTGGTCCACGATATAAGCCACCGAGGGCCACATAACCGCCGGAATCAGCGAGAAGGCCACCCCCATCATGCAGACCGGCACGAAGAGCGAAACATTGGTGAATCCCATCATCAGGTAAACCGGCATCAGCAGGATGGAGCTGAACATCATCAAAAACGCGCGCTTCCCGATCTTGTCGGAGAGCAGTCCGAAAAGAGGGGTCGCAACCATGGCCGAAAGGGGAAGCAGGCTGTTGAACATTCCCGCCCGTTCGTGGGCCAGCACCCGCATCGCCTCCGAAGCGCTTATGCCGCCGTGGGTCGCCAGAATCTTGTTGGTGAAGAAGTCGATGGCAAATGTACGGAAAGGAAAGATCGCGGAGTAGAAAGTGAAACAGAGCCCCACCACGAACCAATACGACCGGTCGAATCGCAGTGTCTGCCCGAACTCCAGCTCGTCGATGGAACCGGCCTGCCCCAGTTCGTAGCGTCCCTCTGCCCGGCTTTCCAGCGCCCAGTAAGCTGCCGAGCAGACTACAGCCAGGACTCCAGCACCGACGGCGATCAATAACGGCCCTTGCCAGCTCGGCTCGCCAGTTGGCCCATTGGGATAAAATGCCTTATTCGCCCAGGTCGGTGAGTTGTCAGCCGCCACCGAGGCCAGACGGGCGATGGTGAGGTTGATCCCGAAGGCGAAGCTCAGCTCTTTGCCCTTAAACCACTTGGCAAGCGCGGTCGTGACCGCAACGATCATGGATTCGGCGCCCAGGCCAAGCACGGTGCGGCCCGCGATCATCACGCCGGGACGCCCGCGTGCGGCAGTAAGCGCAGCTCCCAACAGGCAAAGTCCCGCAAAAAACGTAATCGCCTTCTTGGTGCCGATGCGGTCGATCACGATGCCGCCGATCAGCAGGGTCAAAACCGCGGCCACGCTATAGGAAGAGTTCAACCACCCGAACGCCGTGGCAGAAAAACCCAGCTTGTCGATGAAAATGCGTTCCAGCGGGTTGATACTGTCGTAAATGTAGTAGTTGCCGCCCATCGCCAGGCTGACGAACAGCAGCACGGTCCAGCGGTAAAGACGAGACGGTTCCGGTCGAGCAAGCTCAGGCATGAAGACACCTATCCTCGGCGCCCACCGGCGCCTGCATGGTATGTGTGGACAGAATCAACCGACGAAGATAGCAGATTGCCGGGCGAGTTGCCGAACGAGTTGAAGAAAACCAGTGGAAGAAAACTGCGATCGGTGATCGCCGCCGGGCGCGGGAGCCAATCAGTCTGGCGCAAGAACGAAAAGGCTCCCAGTCGCCGGCGCAAGGCCGCGACCAAGAGCCAAAAGCCAAAAGCGAACAGCGAACAGCGAACAGCCAACAGCCAACAGCCAACAGCCGTCCCTACATCTTCTCCGTCTTGCCGTCGTATTTCACGTTGCCGTTGCTGTCATTCTGGCGCGTGACGTCGTCGTTGTTGTAGACGTGATCCGCCTTCCTGACGCCCTTCGCTTCACTCCCCGTTAGCACCGCGCTCGCGGTGTGCTCTCGTCCCGTAAAATACATCCAGCTGCCGCGCGCTTCTGCGCGTGGGGCGCGTTCTTCACGAGGACGTTCCTCACGCACCGTGCCCCGCATCGCGTCGTGCATCACGCGCCCTTCGCGTCCAATCGGCTCCGGCCACAGGTTGACGTCTGGCGTGATCAGCGGAGCGCCGCCGCCCTGTTCCCACACGGCCACGGTGTAGGTCGAACTCGTCGATCCCTGAATCTGCGAAAGCGTCGAGTTGGTCGCGCCGGCAATCAATCCCGTGGTGGCGTTCGTCGCACCCACCGGATTCGGCGAAAACTGTTGCAAAGACACCTGCGGCGTGGTCACCATCGGGATATACGGGCCGCATCCATAAAAGCAAGCGCCGGGGTAAGGAACGGGCTGTTGTCCAAACGCCGCCACTGCCATCAAAACTACCGCTGCCAGAACCAAATAGGGTCGCATACTGCCTCCACAGGGGACGAACACCATCGTAGAGACGGGGCTCGCCCCGTCTCCCTCCGCGTTGCAAGTGCAGTTTTCTGGCCAGTTCCCACGGGGAGGGGGACAGCCAGAATCGTCGGAGATTCGCGGCGCTCTCGGCCAAACAACTGAGATTTAGGCCAGGACCACTCACGGGGAAGGTGAAATTCGCTGCGCACAACCTGCAAGGGATTAGCGCAGGCGTACTTCTCAAGCGCCGTTCCAAACCTTCGATCCTAAGTTGTTTGATCGAGGCCGAGTACGCTACAGGCCTATTTCCTCGTGAGTTTCACCCGCGCAAATGGAGACAGTTTGCCGCTTTCTTCATCATCCATAAGCCACTGCCAAGTGTCGGTGCTTTTGCTGTACGCGAAGGTTGTATGGAAGCTGCCGTTCTTGACCTTGAACAGGAATGCGATTTCATCGCCATTGCGCTTTCCGTGGCCGATGATCTGGGAGGAGATGCCGCCACCACCGGTCGAGTCGAGCCACAGGCAGGCGTATTCGTTCGACGATTTGTCCCATTCGATGAAGACAATCGCTTCATACGCGGCCTGGCCTTGGGCATTCTTCTCGCGCGACATCTCGTGGAGCCGCAGGTACTCATGGCCCAGCACCCAGTCGGAATCGATATCGTGCGTCGTCTCGCGTCCGGCAATGGTGCCCTGAAGAATCCAACTGCCGGCCAGACGATCGAGCAAGGTATCTTGAGGCGTTGGTTGTTGCGCAGAAGCTGCGAATGAAACCATGACAACCAACGCGAAGATTATGAGAGTCGCCTTCATGGGTGATCTCCTATAAATACTGTGAAGTCGCGCACTTCCTACGACGAATCCTAACTTCCAACAAACCGCGCATACAGACTGCGCGCAACCGCCGTGTCGGTCGTTCCCTTGATGATCGCCCGGCCGTCGGGAAACAGCGTTATCTCGTACGGCTCATGCCAGAACTTCAGCACAAACTCGTTGTGGCGAACCTTGCCGTGAGGCTGAAGGCGCGCGCTCAGTTCCGCAAAGTCCACCGGCCGTTGCCGCTCGTGGATCTGCACGGAATTTCTGCCGCACAGCGTAATGTGAGGCCGCCCTTCGCCCGCCAGATGAACAAAGTCGCGCAGGCCGCAGGCGCGGCATCCAACTCGCGGATGGATCGCCGCCAACTCCGCCCGTTCATTCGTCCAGACGTCCCACGAAAGCAGCGTCCGCCGCATTTTTGAACGCGCGCCCACCAGAAACTTCAGCGCTTCACTCGCCGCAATCGACGCCACCAGGTTCACGGCGGAATTCAAAATGCCAGCGGTCTCGCAGGTTTCCACGGTCCCGCGTGGGGATTCCGGAAAAATGCAGGCCAGGCAAGCCGTTTCGCCGGGCAGGATGTTCATGGTCACGGCATAGCTGCCAACCGCCGCTGCGTAAATCCAAGCCACGGAGTTTTTCACCGCATAGTCGTTGATCAGGTAGCGGGTTTCGAAATTGTCGGTGCCATCCAGGATCAAATCGCAGCCGCCAAGCAGGGAATCGACATTCGCCGGAATCAGGTCGGCGACATGGGGTTCGACGGCGATCTGCGAATTGAAGCGCGCGATTTGCCGCGCCGCAGCGATCGCCTTGGGCAGCGATTCGCGGGCATCATTTTCGTCAAATAAAGACTGCCGCTGCAGATTGCTCGACTCGACATAGTCGCGGTCGAGAATCCTCAGCGTCCCGACGCCCGAACGCCCGAGCAACGAAGCCAGCGCAGAACCAGTGGCGCCGCATCCCACGATGACCACGCGCGCCTGCGACAGCTTCTTCTGCCCCTCCGCTCCGATCTCCTTAATCAACACCTGCCGCGAGTATCGGTCGTCCATTTCCAAAGCAATCACCTTAGCGATTACCTTTCTCGGCCTTTCAAACCAGTATTATAGGTTCCGGTCGTAAACTTCGTTCTTGCGAGCAACGTGTGCCGTCTTGCGATTCATCGAACCCGAAAGGTTTCATGTTTAACCAGCCTGAATTTCGGGAGAACTTGCTCGTGTGGGGATCGGCGCCCTCGCGAGCCTGCCCTGAGCGCAGTCGAAGGGTCCAAGCCGAGCGCAGCTCGGCAGCTTCCTGCCGTCACAGCAATTCCTGGTTCGGCGTCCGATTTGTCCTGGTCGTTTCGTTGCTGCTGGCGCCCGGGGCAAGTTGGGCGCAGGGTTCACCCCCAACCCCGCAGCGACCCGCTGAATCCCCCGCGCAGTCCGCAGCAGAGTCGGCAACCACGTTCGGAGCCATCGCGCCCTATCTCGGTTTAGCCATCGATCAGATCGAGTTGCCGGGAGTTCCGCCGGAAGAAGCGGCGACGCTGCTGGCGGCCACGCCGCTCAGGATCGGCGAACCGCTCACGCGCGAAACGCTGCACGACGCGATGCAGGCTCTTTTTGCCACCGGACGGTTTTCCGATATTCAGGCCGAAGCGGATCGCGCCGAAACCACCGGCGTCCGGCTGCGCTTTCTGACCGTCGCCAATTTTTTCGTGGGCATGGTGACGATCGAAGGCGTTTCCATCAATCCGTCCGCGAACCAACTGGCCAGTGCGACCCGCTTGCAACTCGGCGAACTCTACGCTCGGGAGAAAATCGACCGCGCACTGGCAGGCATCCAGCGAGTGCTGGAAGAAAACGGATTCCACCGGTCGAAAGTGACGATCTCCGAGCAGCGCGACGAACTCCAACACCAGATCAACCTGACCTTCCATGTGGTTCCCGGCCCGCGTGCCGTAGTCGGAGAAATTACGCTCGAAGGCGACGCCGGCTATTCCATCGCACAGCTCAAGGATATCGCCAAGCTGCATCCCGGCGATCCGGTTCTCTCGAATCACATTACGCGCGCTCTGCAACGCATTCGCCGCCGCTACCAGAAGCAGGACCGTCTGCTCGCCCAGGTCTCGGCCGCCAACCGCACCTACCATTCCGAGCGCAACACGGTGGACTACGTCTTTAAAGTGGACCGCGGTCCGGTGGTCGAGATTGCCGCCGAGGGTTTCAAACTCAGCCAGCACATACTCAAAAGGCTGGTGCCAATCTACGAAGAAGGCGCGGTCGACGACGATCTGCTCAACGAAGGCCGCCGCAACATCCAGAACCATCTTCAGACCCTTGGCTACTTCGAGGCCACCGTCAGCGTGAGCCAGCACACCGCGCCGGACGGCAACCATGTGCAGGTGGTTTACGCCATCAATCCCGGAGCGCGCCACAAACTCGCCGCCATTCGCATTTCCGGCAATCGATTTTTTTCCGACGACCAGATTCGCGCCCGCATGCAGAACCAAGCCGCCGGACGCCTCTTCAGTCACGGGCGTTACAGCGAAGCCTGGCTCGAAGAGGATGTGCGCCGTATTCAGGGTCTCTATCGGGCGAGTGGTTTCCGGCAGGCCGAGGTCGCCAGCAAGCTGATTGACAGGTACCAGGGTAACCCGTCGCAACTTGCCATCGAGATCGCCGTCAAAGAGGGCCCGCAGACGCGCGTGGCCTGGGTCCGCATCGAGGGCAGTTACACGCTTCCCCAGGAACAGCTTCCCGAAATTTCCACCGCCGAAGAGCAGGGCTTTGATGAATCGAGCCTGGCGGATGACCGCGACACGATCCTGGGAAAGTATTTCGATAGCGGTTTTCCCAATGCCACCGTCGACGTCGCCTATGTTTCGGTTCCGTCACCCGACAACCTGCCGCGCGTCGGTGTGACCTTTTCGATTCACGAAGGCGAGCAATTCTTTGTCAATCGAGTTTTTCTCGATGGCCTGCGCCACACCCGCCCCGGAGTGGCCCGTCGGGAAGTGCGGGTGCAGCCGGGCGAACCACTGAGCCAGCGGGACATGCTGGAAAGTCAGCGCCGCCTCTATGACCTCGGCCTCTTCAAGCGGGTGGATACGGCCATCCAGAACCCGGACGGCACCGAGTCGCGCAAGAACGTGCTGGTCACGGCGAGCGAAGCGGATCGCTACACCTTCGATTACGGCGTCGGTTTCGAATTCCAGACCGGACAGCCCTCGTTCGGAACCAACCAGCCCCTCGGGCAGACCGGCGTCAGCCCCATGGTTTCTCTTGGCGTCAGCCGCATCAACGTGGGCGGACGCCATCAGACTCTCACCCTGAAGGGCAACCTCGGCCGCCTCCAGCAGCGAGCCCTCGCCAGTTACGACATCCCTAAACTACTCAACCGGGACAACCTTCGTTTCACCGCCGCTGGGCTTTACGACAACACCGTAGACGTCTCCACCTTTACCTCGAAACGCCTGGAGCAGACTTTCCAGGTTTTGCAAGTGCTCTACAAAGTGCAGGATCGCGAACTGACGACCCTCGCCTACCGTTTCAGTTACCGCCGCGTGGAGGCTAGCAATATTGAAGTCACCGAAAACCTCATCCCGCTGCTCTCCCAGCCCACCCGGGTAGGAACTCCTAATTTTATTTACATTCGCAACCGGCGCGATAACGATCTGGAAAGCACGCGCGGCAGCTACACCACCGTCGAAGGCGGCGTTGCCGCTAGCTATTTTGGTTCCGAGGCCGACTTCAGCCGGGCGCTGATCAAGAACTCCACCTATCACACATTTTTTCGTAATCACAGCACCGGACAAGGATTCGTCTTCGCCCGTTCCACCACCGTCGGGGTTGAGAACCGTTTCGGGAGCACGGTTCTGCTGGATCCGGCGCAAACGCCGCAAACCGGCCAAACCCTTATTCCGCTGCCAGAGCGTTTCTACAGCGGCGGGGGCAACTCCAATCGCGGGTTTGGGTTAAATCAGGCGGGGCCACGCGACCCGTTCACCGGATATCCCGTCGGCGGCAGCGCTGTGTTCCTCAATAGTCTGGAGATGCGCTTTCCAAACGTCATGGTGCCTTACCTTCACGACAACGTCGGCTTTACGATTTTTCACGATATGGGCAACGTCTTTGCGCGGCCCCAGGAAATGCTCCCCAGCCTGGGACGCTTTCACCAGCCCGGCCAACAGCTTTGCTTCCAGGAGGACACGCACACGCAGTGCAATTACAACTACGCCTCACACGCGGTGGGCTTGGGCGTGCGCTATCAGACGCCGATCGGGCCGTTGCGCTTCGACTTCGGATACAATTTAAATCCGCCCTACTTTCCCAGCTACACCGACATCACGACCAACATTGGGACTGGGCAGCAGGCTGGGCAGTTTGGCTACCAGCGCGCTGGGCATTTTAATTTTTCGTTCAGCGTTGGGCAGTCTTTCTAGGAAATTGGCGCGTTTCGAGAAGACAATCGCGCTTCGTATCAGGGTATCGCTTTAGCGATACCGCAAGTTCCTCGGGATTAAATGCCCCTTTAGGGGCCGCGCTTTAGAATGAATCCGTGTCCGATGAAACTCCGCCGAATCAAACTCGCAGAGCATTGCGCGCTGGCGATGGCTCTCAGCCTGGCTCTGGCGGCCTCATCCGAAGCCGGTCAGATCGTCGATCGTGTGGTCGCCAACGTGAACGGCCACGTCGTATTGCAGAGCGATTGGGAGCGGGAAGTCGCTTTCGAGGCCCTCTCGAATGCCCGCGATCCCGACTCGTTCACCTCGGCCGAACGCAACGCCGCCCTCGATCGCTTGATCGATCAGGAGCTGCTGCGGGAACAAGTTCGGCCGTCTCAACCAGCTCCCGCCGAGCAGATCGCTGCCCGCCTTGCCGAACTCCGCAACCAAGTCTGGAAGGAAGTCTGCAAGCTCCATCCCGATTGCTCCACCGACGACGGCTGGCGCGCCACGCTGCAACGTTATGGGTTGACCCAAAGCTCGCTGGAGAAACGCCTGGGCGACCAGATCCAGCTTATGAAGCTCGTGGAGGACCGTCTGCGGCCCTCGATCCAGATTGATCGGCAGGCGGTGGAGACCTACTACAACGATAAGTTGCTGCCCGATATGAAACGGGCCGGCAGCCGCCCCACACCGTTGCCCGAGGTCTCTGGCCGAATTAAGGATTTGCTGGCTGAGCGAAAAATGAACGAACTGCTCTCGGTGTGGCTGGCGAGTCTGCGCTCTGAGAGCCATATCTTGACTCCTGAATCCAGTGCCGGAGAGCGGAACCCTTGAGTGAACCGCCGACCGAACCGCCCCGCGAACCGCCGACCGAGCCGCTGATCGAGCCTGTTCCTCCCGCGCGCCGGCGTATCCTGTGGAAACTCTTTCTGGCGTTCTGCGTTTTCAGCCTGATTGGATTCAGCCTGCTCGCCTGGTACGTCACTACCGATTCCTTTCAGCAGATGGTCCGCCGCCGAGTGGTCGCGTCGGTTGAGAAAATCACCGGCGGCCGCGTCGAACTCGGCGAACTTCACATTACCCCGTTCCGCCTGCGCGTGGACGCTCGCAACCTGACCATCCACGGCCGCGAAGCTTCCGATCAGGTCCCATTTGTGCGGGTCGATCGCCTGCAAGCGGAAATGAAAATCATCTCGCTCCTCAGCACCACCATCGGATTGCATTCTCTGGTGCTCGAGCATCCTGTCGCCCACGTCATTGTTTACCCCGATGGCGCCACCAACGTTCCCGCGCCCAAAGTGACTCTTTCCCTCGACCAGGGGCCGCTCCAGCAACTCATCTCGCTTTCGGTTTCGCACATCGATGTGCAGCGCGGCGAGCTCCTGTGGGAAGACCGGAAAATTCCGCTCGATTTTGACGCCCGCGACCTGGCGCTGCTTTTGAACTACTCTCTGCTGCGGCGGCAATACGAAGCCCATGTAGCCGCCGGAAGCGTCGCCACGCGCTTTCAGCAGTATCCCCCGTTTGTGTGGCGGGCGGATGCTTCGCTGATTCTAGCCCGCGGACGAGCCGATATCGGCAGTTTGACGGTGACCTCCGGAAAATCTGAAATTCATTTCGCCGGTCGCCTGCAGGACTTTCACAACCCACATCTGACCGGTGATTATCATGGCCTCGCCGATCTCGGCGAACTCGCGTCCCTGGCTCGGCAGGCGCAGGTTCGCAAAGGCACGGTCCAGTTCGAGGGCAAAGGTTCCTGGAACCGACAGGATTTTTCCACCCAGGGAACCGTGCAGGCCAAAGACATCGAATGGTCGAACGGCAAGCTGTCGATGCGGAATGGCCGCATCAGTGCAGGTTTCTCCGTTACCCCGGACCGCTTCCGCGTTTCCTCGATCAAAGCAAACCTGCTCGGCGGCGACCTGGCCGGCGATGCCGATGTCACGAACTGGCAGAGTTCGCTCCAAAGTCCGCGCGAACCGTCGCCGGTTCCAGGTCGTCGCCATGTGATCGGACGCGTCTCGCCGCAAAGCCTTCAGCGCGGATCGCTGCACTTGCAATTGGCGGGCTTCCCGCTGCTCCCGGCCCTGGAAATTCTGAGCTCAAAAAACCTTCCACTGGATCGCCTCGGCCTCTCCGGAAGGGCGAGCGGCAATGTTGAGATGCTCTGGGTGGGCTCGATCCGTGACGCGGAGACTCGCCTGAGTCTCGGCGTTGCGCCACCGTTGCAGCCGGCCCCGAGCGAGATCCCAGTGCGCGGCCAGATTGATGGCATCTATCGCGGATCGCGCGACGAATTGGAAGTGACCCAACTTCACCTCACAACTCCAGCCTCTGAAATCACCGCCACGGGCAATCTGGCCGCCACCTCATCGCCATCCCTGCGATTCGCGTTCACCAGCCATAACCTGAGGGAGTGGGCGCCGCTGCTCGAAGCGGCCTACGGTTCCCGGGATTTGCCCTTCACCGTTCACGGCTGGGCAAGCCTCACCGGCAACGCCAGCGGAAGCCTTTCTGCGCTTTCCGTCAGCGGAAATCTCGAAGTTTACGACTTCGACACTACTTTGCCGGCGACCCAACGAGTCTCTTCTCTCGTGGTTCACTGGGACGCGCTCACCACCTCCGTCCAGTTCTCCAGCAGTCATTTCGCCGCGCGCAATGGGTCGCTCATTCATGGCCACACCACGGCGCGCTTCGACGCCAGTGCCGCGCTTACCGAGGGTGCACTGCCGGAGAGCGCTCCTTTTACTCTGCACTTTGAACTGCGCAACGCCGAGGTAGCGGAGCTTGTTCAACTGGCCGGACTCGCTCATCCCTTCGCTGGCACGCTGAATGTCTCCGCCACCATTTCGGGCACGCGCGCCGATCCTCACGGCGATGGGCGCCTCGATCTTCACAATGCAATGGCCTACGGAGTGGGCGTTCCTCTGTTGAAGAGCGATCTCCGCCTCGCCGGTGGCGAGCTTCAGTTCAATAACATCGAAGCCAGCGTCTACAATGCTCCACTGTCCGGGAGCGCCGCCGTCAGCACGGCGAACCTTGGGTCGTCAAAGAATGACCTGTCGAAGAATGAGTTTCGCCTGAATCTTTCCGGACGCAACCTCGATCTCGCCCGTTTCCCAAGCTTGCAGAGCAGCCGATTCACCGCCGATGGCGTTGCCGATTTCACCGTGCGGCTCAGCGGCACGCCCGAGCAGCCTTCGATCGAAGCGCACGTCCATCTCAAGGACCTCGCCCTCGACAAGGAGCGCGCCGGCGATTTCTACGTCGATGCCGTCACTCATGGACGCCAGGTCGATCTCAACGCGCACTCGGACTTCGATAAAGCCGGCTTGACCATTCAAGGAACCGTCGGATTAGACGTCGGATTAAACAATGACCATGACTTTCCCGCCGATCTGAACCTCGCCTTCCATCATCTGGATGTCAACTCGCTGCTTCGCGTTTACCTGCCGGGAAAGATCACGGGGCACTCTCTTCTGGACGGAACGCTGCACGTTCGCGGTCCCCTGCGCACTCCACGCGATCTCAAAGCCATCGCCGAGCTCCAGTCTTTCAGCGCCGAGGTCGAGCCTGTGCAACTGCAAAATGTCGATCCCATTCGCATTGAGGTCGCGGATCAAGCCCTGCTGATCGAAAATTTCCATCTTGCGGGAAGTGGAACCGATTTCACCGCCCACGGCCGGGCGCATCTAGCCGGCGCTAAAGAGCTCGACATCCGTCTGGACGGCTCGGTCAATATGACGCTGTTCCAGTCGCTCAACCCCAAAATCCTGGCGCGCGGCACTTTGGGCGTGAACCTCAACGCCAGCGGCACACTCTCGCAGCCCGTGCTGCAAGGGCGTCTGGAAGTGAAGAACGCCGCCGTCAGTCACAACGACTTTCCCAGCGGCCTTAGCGGCCTGAACGGCGTCTTGCTGTTCGATCGCAACCGCATCCAGATTGAGAGCCTCAGCGGCGCCACCGGCGGCGGCACTGTGGTCCTGACCGGCTCCGCGACCTACCAGCGCGGCGTGTTTCTCCTCGATTTCGGCGCGACCGCGCAGGATGTTCGCCTGCGTTATCCGCCGGGAGTAAGTTCCACCGCCAACGCGGACATCCGGCTGACCGGCAGTACGAATTCCGCTCTGCTGAGCGGCGATGTGGTGGTCACCAAGCTGGCCGTCACTCCAGGATTTGACTTCGCTGCCTATATCGAAAGGAGCAGACAAACCGTCGCCCTGGCCGAGGCCGATAGTCTAAAGAGCCGCCTTAAACTCGATGTTCATGTGGTGACGACTCCGGAACTCCAGATGCAAACCGCCGTCGCCAGGCTCTCTGGCAACGCGGACCTCAGGGTGCGGGGCACCGCCGAGCGTCCGGCAATTCTCGGACGTGTGGAAGTTCTGGAAGGAGAATTCACTTTCAACGGGACCAAGTACAAGCTCGAACGCGGCGATGTTACCTTCGCCAATCCAGCCAAGACTCAGCCGGTCATCGATCTGCAGGCGAGCACGCGAGTGCGCGACTACGACATCACCGTGCAATTCCGCGGTGACGTCAGCGTTGCCAACGGCTTGAAAGTCACCTGGCAGTCCGAGCCGCAGCTTCCCGAAGCCGACGTCATCGCCCTCTTGGCGCTGGGCCGCACCCGCGAAGAGTCGGCGGCTGCCGGGTCGAGCGGATCTTTTGGCCTGGGCGGAGATGCCTCCTACCTGCTCATCAATCAGGCCCTCAACAGTACCGTCAACAGCCGCCTGCAGCGTTTGTTCGGAGCCAGCCGCGTCAAAATCGATCCCCAGGGCTTGGCCAGTGAAACCAGCTTGGTTCGCGGGCCGCAGGTCACCGTCGAGCAGCAGGTGGTCAGCAATCTCACCCTCACCTATAGCACGAACGTCTCCGTTTCGAACCAGCAAATCATCCAGGTCGAGTACAACCTAACCCGCACTATTTCGATCGTGGCGCTGCGCGACTGGAACGGAGTGGTCAGTTTCGACTTTAAGATTCGCCGCCGCAAGAAGTGATAACGGGCAGGTTTCAAAGTTTCAAGGTTTCAGAGTTTCAACGTATTCTTTCCTTGAAACCTTGAAACCTCTGAAACCTTGAAACTTTGCCCCTCCCCAATATCCGCCTTGACATAATTCTCCAAACCAGCAACTCTAGTTGTTTTTCACCTCACGCCCGGAGAAGCGGGGTAAGGAAAGCTAATTTTGCGAGTGCGGGTCTTTTATCACGACAAGTGTTTCGACGGGGCTTCGTCGGCCGCCCTGTTCTCCCGTTTCTACCTGGAACGAATTCGCAGCGACGTGAACTTCGTGTACTCCGGTCTGCTGCATCGTGCCGGCGCTCTTTTCGACGAGAGCCAGTTTGACGGCGACGAGAATGCCATCGTCGATTTCAAGTATTCCAGTTCGTCCAAAATCACCTGGTGGTTCGATCATCACGAAAGCGCTTTTCTTTCCCCCGCCGACGCCGCCCATTTCGAGCAGGATCAAAGCAACCGCAAATTTTACGATCCGGCTTTCAAGTCCTGCACCAGTTTCATTGCCATGATCGGCAAAGAACGCTTCGGCTTCGATCCGCGCCCGGTCTCGGAACTCCTCCGCTGGACCGACATCGTCGACGGCGCCATGTACGAAGACGCCAAGTCGGCGGTCGAAATGAAAGCTCCGGCCATGAAGCTGACCATGGCCATCGAAGCCTCCGGTGACCGCGACTTCGTCAAGAAGTTGATCCCTCTGCTCGCCTACCATCCTCTCTCCGAGATTCTCGAAGAGCCATTCGTCGCCGCCGTCCTGCCGCCGCTCCTCGAACGCCACGAACTATCCATCGACATTTTGCGGCAGCGCACGGTGGAAAAAGACGGCACGATTTTTTTCGACATCACCGACCTTGATCAGGAAGGCTACAACAAGTTCATTCCGTACTATCTGCATCCCGACTCGGTCTACAGCATCGGCGTCAGCAAGAGTTCATTCCGGGTGAAGGTTTCGGTCGGGTCGAACCCCTGGTCGAAGCGCGAGCCCACCGTCAATCTCGCCAAGATCTGCGAGCGCTATGGCGGAGGCGGCCACGCCCGCGTCGGGGCGATTTCCTTCGAAGTCACCCAGAGCGAAGCCGCCCACAAAGCCGCTCTGGAGATCGTCGAGGAGTTGCGCGCCAGCGTGCGCCAGCAGAGTTGAGAATCAGGGAACTTCGTACCGGGAGATTGGAATCGGGAGTTTCGTATCAGGGTATCGCTTTAGCGATACCGCAAGATCTTCGAATTCGAACGCCCCTTTAGGGGCCGCGCTTTAGAATGAACCTGTCTTCAGGCGCTGGAGGCAAGCTTTCAACACACGCTGCTCGTCAGCTCGCATGCTCAACATTCATCCCACCATCCACGATCCCGGACACGTCAAAGGCGTGCGCACCGTAGCCACCGTTGAGCTGGCGAAAGGGATGATCGTCGTTCTTGCCGGCCTCGGTGTGCTCTCCATGCGGCACAAAGATATCTGGGGAGTCACGGAGAGCTTCTTCGAGTTTTTTCACCTTAATCCTCATCACCACCACTTCGTTGGGGTTTTTATCGCCCTCATGCACCGGCTCGGCGACGTGCGCCTGTGGAAGATCGCGACGGTGGCGTCGATTTACGTGATCCTCCGCTTCGTCGAGGCCTACGGATTGTGGCGCGTCCGTCCCTGGGCGGAGTGGCTGGCCTTTGCCTCCGGCGCCCTCTACATTCCGTTTGAGGCAGCCGATCTGCTCCGGCGTCCATCCTGGTTTCGAGTGCTGGTAATCGCCGTCAACCTCCTGATCGTTCTCTACATGCTGATGCTGCGCCTGGAAGCAGCAAGAAAGCGCCATGCGGCGCAGCCCTCGGCGCAATCTGGATAGATCGCCTTGTGTGAATCCGAATAAGATCGCGTGTGTATGGATCGCGTATGTATGGATCGCCCGTGTAGAGACGGGGCTTGCCCCGTCTCAGCCTGCGCAAGAGTTCCGGGTTTGTATCAGGGTATCAATGGGTGCCCCATCCTTGCGCGTTCTGTGCGCAAGGGTGGGATTCCGCAGCCGCGTCCCGCTCGGGCGTTTCGACCGTTTTGAAGGGGCGCGGCTTCACAGGCTGCGGAAAAACTCCGGCCCGGCAGGGTTTTGGGAAGGGCACGACTTCAGTCGTGCCGTTAAGCAGTTGAAAATGTGCCGCGCTTCAACGCCTGAGGTGAGCTTTTTGCACTGCGGATGAGTTTCTCCGCAGCCTCTTCAGCCGCTGCGGCGAGACTGCGGCGCGAAAAGCTGGAGGCTATCCAATCTGTCTCACAATGAAGTGAGGAATAGTTGGTGTAATCTGGTTACAACAGTGACGAGCTTTTTCTTTCGGAGCGCCCCGCCCGGACCATCCGGATGCCTTGGATATTCGAGGCCTTTACCACAACGCGGCATCCGTTTTGACAAACGGAACATTACAATGCCCGTCGGATTACCAGCTTACCTTCGACCCGGCGGTACGTCTTATCCCTCAATGATCATGCCTGCAAAAAATGCGGTAGCGTCGTCTGCAGTAAGGACAAATGGATCCAAACAAACTCGCAGAACATTTCTGAGTCTGAGCGCCGGCGCAGGGCTGAGTATCCTCGCCGGCGGAGGGCTGAGTATCCTGGCCGCCGCCGGGGAACGGCGCATCTTCTCGTCCGGCCGCATTGGCAATCTGCGGCTCAAGAATCGTCTCGTGCGCAGCGCTACCTCGGAAAATGCCTTCCGGGATGGCGTCATGACCGATGAGGGCATCGCGATCTATCGCGCTCTCGGCCAGGGCGGCGCCGGGCTGATCATTACCGGCAACATGGCCGTCATGGCTGGCGGCCGCTACACCGACTTGCAAACGTGCATCTATGACGACCGCTTCCTTCCCTCCATCCGCCGGATCGCAGAGGCGGTCCATGGCGCCCGCAACGGCTGCCAGGTGGTGGCGCAGATCACCCATACCGCGCCCGAGGGCCAGTTGGCGGACGCCATCGCGGCGTCGGCGAAGCCGCGTCCTTCCTGGAAAAGACAGCCGCGCGCGATGACCACTGAGGAAGTCGAAGAGATGACCGGGCAATTTGCGCGAGCCATTCGCCGCGCCCAAGCCGCCGGTTTCGACGGCGTGGAAATCTACGCCGCCGGATACCTGCTCGGCTCGTTTCTTTCTCCCTACACCAATACGCGCACCGACCGCTTCGGCGGAAGCCTGGAGAACCGCGTCCGCGTCATCGCCGATATCGTCTCCAAAGCCCGAACACTGGTGGGAGGCAATTTCCCCATCCTGGCCAAGCTCAACTGCGATGATGGCGTGGAGGGTGGAACGAACATAGACACTTTCCCCGCTGTGGCCGCCCAGGTGGAAAAGGCCGGCGTGGCGGCCATCGACGTGATTGGACCGGTCAGCAGAGCTGAAGGGGAATCCTACTTCCTCAAATATGCGCAGAAACTGCGCGTCAAGGTGCCGGTGATCCTGACCGGCGGCAACCGCAACGTCGACCGGCTGGAGCAGATTCTCCAGGCGCGCCCGCCGGATTTCGTCGCCATGGCGCGGCCCTTCATCCGTGAGCCCGACCTTCCCGCCCGCTGGCAGGCGCGCCAAGGCGACCCGGATGCCGCCTGCATTTCCTGCAACCGTTGCCTGGAGGGTTTCCGCCAGAGCAAGATCACGCGCTGCCGGGTGAACGAAGGCTAGCTGACGGTTCCGCGCACGGCCCTCAACCCTTTTGACGGACACGCAGTCTGGCCGGCCCTTACTGAGAACCGAAAACTGAAAACTGAGAACCACCTTATTCGTTCAGCGAGCACCCGCAATCCGCCGGCGGAACGTGCGCCTTCAGAAAATCGGCCACGCGCTTGTACGCGTCAATTTGATTTTCAACGCGAGCGAAGCCGTGGCCTTCGTTCTCATAGACTTTGTATTCGACCACGCCGCCGCGCTTCTTGACCGCATCGAACACCTGCTGCGCTTCTTCTTTCGGGCAGCGCGGATCGTTGCCGCCCGCCAGCAAATACAGCGGCGCTTTGATCTGGTCGACGAAGTTGATCGGCGATCGATCTTCGTAAAGCGCCTTGTTCTTTACGGGATCGCCCATGGTGGCAAGGTCCGACTGCTGCAACACGGGGTCTTCGTTCTGAATCTCGGTGAACCAGTTCACAAAAGGCACAATCGGAACCCCCGCCGCCCACAGCTCCGGAGCCTTGGTAACTCCCATCATCGTCATATAGCCACCGTAGCTGCCGCCCATCAAAATGAGCTTCTTAGGGTCGACATAGCCCGTCTGTTTGATCCAGTCGGCGGCCGCCAGCACGTCTTGCAAATCGCCGCCGCCCATATCGAAAAGATTCGCCTGCTGGAATTCTTTTCCGTATCCCGTCGATCCGCGATAATTGGGAGCGATCACAATGTAGCCCTGATTGGCCATGTACTGGACAAAACGATTGAACGAATTCATCGTCTGCGCCGTAGGCCCGCCGTGAACATAGACAATCGCCGGATGCTCGCCGTTGCGCGGCAAGTTATAAGGCACATACACGAACGCTGAGATCGTCCACTTACCATCCTTGCTGGGATAGTGGACAAGGTGCGGCTCGACCATGTCTTCCGCGCGCACGCCGCTCACCAGCGAGTAAGTAAGTTGATGCGACTTGCCGTCGGCAATGTTATAGACCCATAGATCGCCGGGAGCGGTCGGGCCCGTGTGGTAATAAAGCAGCCGCGAGCTGTCACGGGTGAAAGGCGAAGTCCGGCCCGCAGCATAGTTCACCCCTTTGGGCAACGGCAGCGCGCGCGCTTTTCCGGCTGCGATGTCATACAGGTAAATGTCGGTGTTGCCGTCCACGTTGGCGGTATAAGTCAGAAACTTGCCGCCGGGAGAAAAGCTTTCACCGGAAAGTTCCCACTTATCGTGAGTGAGCCAGCGGATCTTCTTGCTCGCGATGTCGAGTAATCCGGCGTTATCGTAGCCGTCGCCGGCATTGGACGTAATCAGAATGTTCTTGCCGTCGGGCGAAACGTCGGTTGCCGAGTAAGTGTGTTCTCCATCGTGCGGCGTAAGCACAGTGCTTTGCGCGCTCGCCACGTCGACGAGAAAGACATTCGAGTCCGTGCCTTTCGACTGTGTCTGCGTGTAAACGATGAACTTACCGTCCGCCGACCAGATGGGCGCAACGTTCATGCGGTCTTTGGCAGTTCCGGTGGTCAGGTGCTTCACCTCGCGCATGACCGTGTCGTAAACGTCAATCTCGAACACTGACGACGTCTTCGGCTTGACTATGTATGCGAGATAGCGCCCATCATGCGACCAGGTAGGACTTTCTTCCGCGATCTCGCGCGTGTTAGTCAGGTTCACGACTTGTCCAGTCTTGGGCGACACCAGGAAGATATCCCATTGCTCGTCGCCGTCGTAATCGGACATATAGGCGATCCACTTGCCGTCTGGTGACCATGTCGGTTGCGTCTGGCGCTGATCGCTCACCGTGAGTTGCATCGGCCATCCACCTTCGGAGGGCACGAGCCAGAGATTATTGCGCCCGCTCAGGTTGCTGACGAACGCGACCGCCTTCCCATCCGGCGACCAGGTCGAACCGCCCACCTGGCGAGTCATGTAGAGCTTCTCGATGGAAAGACTTTTCTCCACCCGTGCATCGGGCTTGGACGTGATCTGTTTCGGGTCAGTTATGGCCTGCGGTGCAGGCAGGTTCTGGGATGCGGTCAGGACGCTCATGAGTACGACCATAACAAACGGGTCAAAAGTGCGCATGGTGCCTCGAATTGAATTCGTGAATCTGGAATTTTAGCAGGGTCGCTCGTTCTTAGCTGTCGGCTCTCAGCTATCGGCTCTCAGTTAAGGCGGGCCTTTCCCGACAGCTTCTTTGCCTTGTTTTTCGCCAATCCTCTAGCGTCGTGTCCCACGCAGTACGTTACATATGAGGGGAGACGTGTCATATTCTCTGGACTCTTGGGTTTCTCGAGACAAGAATGTCAGCCAGCCGCGAGTTGCCCTTGCGCGCAACGTGTGGTGGAATCTACTGCAATGAATCGTCGGGATTTCATTCGCCTATCGGTCGCGGCCTCTGCGGCTGCTTTCCACCACCCACTCACCTTTGCCGTGACCAACCCAACAGCTTCGGTCCGGCTGACTCTTCGTACAGACCGGCTCGGCAACAGGATCGGCGACGACTTCACCGGGCTAAGCTACGAGTCGGCGCAGCTCGGGAATCCGCATTTCTTCTCCGGTGAAAATACGGAACTGGCCGGATTTATGCGGCGGCTGGGGACGTCGGGCGTTTTGCGTATCGGAGGCAACACCAGCGAGTATTGTTACTGGACTCCGAATCCCGCAAAGCAAGCGAACCTGCCGAATACTGAGAGCATGCGCACGGGAGACAAGGCGAATCCCATAGCGTTTGGATTGGCTGTCGGTCCAGATACTGGGCACAAAGCGCCCGCGCCGGTGAATATTGCGCCGCTCGCCATCCGCCATCTGCGGGAGTTCCTCGACGCCTGTGGCTGGAAGCTGATCTATGGTCTGAACATGGGCACAGGCACAGCTGAGGACGCAGCCGATGAGGCAGCCCATGTGATGGACGTAGCCGGCTCGAAGCTGATGGCATTCCAACTATGCAACGAGCCCGATCTTTTCTATCGCAACGGGATTCGCAAGGCGGATTATGATTTCGGGCAATTTGCCGGCGAATGGCGGCGCTTTTACCAAACGATCCGCGCGCGCGTTCCGGCTGCGCCCTTTGCCGGACCCGATACGGCTTACAACAACGAATGGCTGGTACCCTTCGCCAAGCAATTCAAGCGTGAGGCGACGTTCCTTTCGCAGCACTACTATGCGGAGGGTCCGCCGACGGATCCCTCGATGACCATTGAACGGCTACTCCGGCCCAATCCCAAGCTGCAGGCCGAGTTCGAAGGAATGAAGGAGACGATGCGCGAGTCCGGCTTGCCCTTCCGGTTGGCGGAAACGAACTCCTGCTACCAGGGAGGCAAGTCGGGGGTCAGCGATACTTTTGCCTCCGCGCTCTGGAGTGCGGATCTCATGTATCAGCTTGCGTCCGAGGGGGGCACGGGGATCAACTTTCACGGGGGCGGTTATGGCTGGTACACCCCGATCGCCGGAACGCGGGAAGATGGATTCCTGGCACGGCCGATCTATTACGGCATGTTGCTATTTGCGCAGGCCGGAGCGGGGCAGCTGGTGGAGAGCAAACTCGAACCGTTGGAACAAGCGCCGCTGCTGACGGCTTATGGCCTCCGCAGCAATAAAGGAGCAATTAAAGTGGCGGCTTTCAATAAGAGCCTGGATCGTGGCGTTCGCCTGACCATCGATGCGGGACAACGCGCCCAGCGCGTGAGTTCGCTTCGTCTGCATGCGCCGCGAGTGGACGATACAACTGACACCACCTTCGGCGGAGCGCCGGTGGGCGCAGGCGGCGCATGGTCGGCCACGCGGGAAGAAACACTGTCTGTGGAGAACGGAGTTGCGGTTATCGAACTTCCGGCAGCGAGCGCAGCCCTGATTGCGTTCGAACGCGAGTGATCGAGCGCACGTTGCCACGTTCAAACACGCGATCTGCTGGCCGGTGCACGGAGATTTCAGGCAGTTACCATTTGTTCAGTTGTCAAAGGGCGAGCAAACCGGTGAGCTGCAGGCCGGCACACGTTTCATGACAGCCTCCGTCGAGTGGGATGCGGGCTTGCACTTCAGAAAATCGGTGGTACTATATCCAGTCCGTGAACGTACACGATTCTTCGCACATTTGTGAGCTGGCAGCGGTAAGTCCGCCTGACGTGGAGACATGGCTTTCTCTTCCGCGCGCGGTGGCTTTCCTCTGCTTCTCTCTCTTGGTTATTTCTTCCGGCTGGAAGCCCAGCCGCTCGATCGGCACAGAACCGCATCGGCTTTTCGGTGGATTCGTGTGGTTGCCTGACCCTGTCTTTTGCCACGCCGTGGATGGTCTGGACATCTAGGGAAGCTGAAAATAGCTCGAAGGAGAAAGCGTATTTACGTACTCGGGATTGACGTCGGAACTGGCGGAACGCGTGTCCTGATTGTGGATCGGCACGGGCGTGTGGTTGCCTCTGCGACCCAAGAGCATGCTCCCTTTGCTTCGCCGCAGATTGGCTGGGCCGAGCAGCAGCCTGACGATTGGTGGGCTGCTTGTGCGATTGCCGTGCCGCGCGCTCTGGAGCGTGCAGGTCTGCGGGGGGACGACATTGCTTGTCTGGGTTTCTCCGGACAAATGCACGGCGCCGTGATGCTCGATGAGAGCGGGCGGGTGGTGCGCCCGGCACTGATCTGGTGCGACGTGCGCACCGGCCCCCAGTGCCGCGAGTTGACGGAAAAGATAGGAGCGGAACGGCTCATCCAGCTAACCTGCAATCCGGCTCTGCCCAACTTCACGCTGACCAAGTTCCTGTGGGTGCGAGAAAACGAACCGGAGAACTGGAAGCGGGTTCGCTCAGTCATGCTGCCGAAAGATTATGTTCGCTACCAGCTCACGGGGGATCGCGCCACCGACATGGCGGATGCTTCTGGGACTCTGTTGCTGGATGTTGCCAACCGGCGCTGGTCCAGCGAGATGCTGGAAGCGGCCGAAATCGATCTAGCCTTGCTGCCTGCACTCTATGAATCACCGGACGTTTGCGGGAAAGTGTCCGCTCGTGCCGCTGCCGCCACGGGTTTGAAGGCGGGGACTCCGGTGGTCGCCGGCGCCGGGGATCAGGCGGCCGGAGCGACCGGGATGGGGATTGTGACGCCGGGCGCGGTAAGCGCGACGATCGGCACGTCTGGGGTTGTGTTTGCGGCGACCGATGCTCCGGCGCTGGATCGCAAGGGACGACTGCATACGTTTTGCCACGCGATTCCCGGCCGCTGGCACATGATGGGAGTTACCCAGGCCGCGGGGCTCTCCCTGCGCTGGTTTCGCGATCAGTTTGGCGCGGGCAGCGACGATGGGCGAGATCCTTATGAGCGATTGACGGAAGAAGCGGCGTCCGCGCCACCGGGCTGCAATGGGCTGTTGTTTACGCCCTACCTGATGGGCGAGCGCACGCCGCACCTGGATCCTCGCGCCCGAGGCGCCTTCGTGGGCCTTACGGCCTCCCATACCAGGGCGGATGTGATTCGCGCGATTCTCGAGGGTGTCGCCTTCAGCTTGCGCGACACCTTCAGCATCTTTGGCGAGATGAATGTTCCGGTAAAAAGCGTGCGCCTGGGCGGAGGCGGGGCCAGGTCGGCGCTGTGGCGGCAGATCCAGGCCGATGTTTACGGGCACGAAGTTGAAATCGTCGAGGCAGAAGAGGGAGCAGCGTACGGTGCAGCCCTGTTGGCGGGTGTGGGCGCGCGAATGTGGGTTTCGGTGGATGAGGCATGCGCCTCGGTAGTGCGCGTCGCCAAGAGCGTCCGGCCCGGCCCAGAAGCCGTGGCTACGCTCAATAGGAACTATGCCGCGTATCGTCGCGTGTACGGTGCGACGCGCGAAATCTTTGCTTACTAATTTTCCAGATAATTTTTATATCTTGAGGGAGGCACTCTTATGGCGAAAAGCGGAAAATACGAACCCCGGCCGGAGCACAAATTTACCTTCGGCCTCTGGACGGTGGGAAACCACGGACGAGATCCGTTTGGCGATGCTGTGCGGGAGCCGCTGTCGCCGCCGGAACTGGTCGATCTTTTGGGTGAGGTAGGCGCATGGGGCGTGAATTTTCATGACAACGACCTCGTTCCGATCGATGCAACTTCGGCGCAACGCAGCCAGATTGTGTCTGCTTTCAAGAAAGCCTGCGAGCGCAACCACATCGTCGTGCCCATGGCGACAGTCAACCTCTTCTTCCATCCCGTTTTCCGGGACGGCGCTTTCACCGCCAACGATCCGGAAGTACGCGCGTACGCGCTCCAGAAAACGATGCGCGCCATGGACCTCGGGGCCGAATTGGGCGCCAAGATCTTCGTCCTGTGGGCGGGAAGAGACGGCGCGGAAACCGATGGTTGCCGCCGGGTTGACGTTGCCGTCCAGCGCGCGCGCCATGCCATTAACTACATTTGTGAATACAACGCCGACAAGAAATACGGTTTCAAGTTCGCGCTCGAGGCTAAGCCCAACGAACCACGCAGCGATATTTATTTTCCAACCATCGGGCACTATCTTGCGCTGATCCCAACCCTGGATCATCCCGAAATGGTTGGTGTCAATCCTGAGGTGGCTCACGAGCAAATTTCTGGTCTGAACTTCATGCATGGAGTGGCGCAGGCCTGGGAAGCGGGGAAACTTTTCCACATCGATCTGAATGACCAGGCGCCGGGACGCTTCGATCAGGATTTGCGCTTTGGCTCGAACAACCTCAAATCCGCTTTCTGGCTGGTGAAGTTCCTGGAAGACGTTGGTTACGAAGGCTCGCGCCACTTCGACGCTCATGCCTACCGCACCGAGGACTACGAGGGCGTGAAGGATTTCGCTCGGGGCTGCATGCGCACTTATCTCATCCTCAAAGAGAAGGCGGAGCAGTGGAATGCCGACAAGGAAATCCGGGAAATTCTGAAGCAGATCGAAGCGGAAACTGAAGATACTCCGCCATCGGATAAGTACTCGCGAAAGGGTGCTGCCGCCCTGCTGGGATATAGCTTCGACAAGGCCAGCATTGCCAAGAAGCGCCTACCGTACGAGCGGCTCGACCAGATTACCGTTGATATTCTTCTCGGCGTGCGCTAGAGAACCGGCTTGGTGCGGAGTTCGCGATGGTTGCGGCTATGGCTTCTCTGTCGGCCAACGAATGCTCTCGTGCTGCCGGTCTCCCTAAGTGTTTCCCGCGGGCCCAGTGGCTCGGTAAGACGATTCTGTTTGTCTTGTGTCTTCTCAGTTTCACTCAATCCAGCTTCGCCCTTGGCCAGGCACGGTATGTGGAGACCGTCCATCGGCCCGGCAGCTTTGTCGTTGCGCAAGGAAGAACCCTCGCCAGCATTTACGTAGACCCCAACGATTACGCGGGTGTGGCGCGCGCCGCAAGCGACCTGCAAGCGGACATAGCTCGGGTCACTGGCCGCAGCCCCAGGGTTGCCGGCGTCGAAACCAGTCTCGGAACCGATGCGATTGTGATCGGCACGATTGGGAAAAATGCGGTTATCGACCGGCTCATCCGGCAACGGAAGATTGATGTAACCGCCATCGCCGGTCAGTGGGAGGCGTTCCTCATTCAAGTGGTTCCGAAGCCTGTGCCCGGAGTCGAAATCGGGTTGATTATTGCCGGGAGCGACAAGCGCGGGACCATCTATGGCATCTACGACCTTTCTGAGCAGATGGGAGTGTCTCCCTGGTATTGGTGGGCTGACGTTCCGGTCGCTCACAAAGACGCCCTCTTCGTGAAGGCCGGCAAGTATATACAAGGACCGCCTGCGGTCCGGTATCGCGGAATCTTCTTGAACGACGAGGCTCCCGCACTGGCCGGCTGGGCGCACGAAAAGTACGGAAACCTCAACCACCAGATGTACGAGAAAGTTTTCGAACTCCTGCTGCGGCTCAAAGCCAATTATCTTTGGCCGGCCATGTGGAACAACGCTTTCAACGAGGACGATCCGCTGAACCCTAAGCTGGCCGACGAATATGGCATCGTGATGGGAACCTCGCACCACGAGCCCATGCTGCGAGCGCAACAGGAATGGAAGCGGCACGGCACTGGGCCTTGGAACTACGCGACCAATGCCGAAGTTCTTCGCCAATTCTGGACAGAGGGCGCCGAGCGCAACAAGAAATACGAAAGCATTTTTACCATCGGCATGCGTGGCGATGGCGACATGCCCATGGTGGAAGGGGGCGACATGGCGGCCAACGTGAATCTGTTGGAGCGGATCGTGGCCGACCAACGAAAAATCATCGCCGGTCATGTGAATCCGGACGTGTCTAAAGTTCCGCAACTCTGGGCGCTCTACAAGGAAGTGCAGGAGTACTACGAGAATGGCATGCGGGTTCCAGACGATGTGACTTTGCTCTGGTGTGACGACAACTGGGGTAATGTCCGCAGACTGCCAACCGACGACGAGCGAAAACGCAGTGGGGGCGCCGGAGTTTACTACCATTTCGATTACGTGGGAGATCCGCGCTCCTACAAGTGGCTCAACACCATTCCGATTACAAAAGTGTGGGAGCAGATGAACCTGGCGCATCACTACGGGGCGGATCGCATTTGGATTGTCAACGTGGGCGACCTCAAGCCGATGGAGTTTCCCATGGAATTCTTCCTCACGTTGGCGTGGAATCCCGGCCAGTGGTCGCAAGAGAAAATCCGGGAATATGCGAGGAGTTGGGCCGAACGAGAGTTTGGACCGAGATATACCGCGGAGATTGCCGACATCATTTCCGCATACACAAAATACAACGGACGGCGTAAGCCTGAACTTCTCGCCCCGACTACTTTCAGTCTGGTGGACTACGGGGAAGCGGACCACATAGTCGCAGAGTGGGAATCGGTTGTTGCGAAGGCTGAGCGGATTTATCGCAGCCTGCCGGAGAACGAGCGCGACGCTTTCTTCGAACTCGTGCTCTACCCGGCAAAAGCCTCCGCTCAAGTCGCTCAGCTCTATGTGACAGCGGGGAAGAACCAGCTGTATTCGAGGCAAGGCCGGGCCAGCACGAATGACCTCGCGGCGCAGGCCCAAGCGCTGTTTCATGCTGACGCTGCACTTTCCGATTTCTACAACCACACTCTCGCGCACGGCAAGTGGGACCATATGATGGACCAGACCCATATCGGATATTCCTCGTGGAACGAGCCGTCCTCGAACGTCATGCCCAAAGTCGCTGAGATTGAAGTCCCGGTTGCCGCCGCACTGGGCGTCGCGGTAGAAGGTTCGGCCGCTGCTTGGCCGGGTTCATCCGGCGAGCCTGCGCTTCCGCAATTTGACGGGTTCAACCGGCAACGTCGATACATCGACGTGTTCAATCGCGGCACAGCGCCCCTTCAATTCACGGCCACGGCTAGGGCACCATGGATTGTGCTGGATAGAGCGCAGGGCTCCGTAGAAAGAGAGCGGCGCCTCTGGGTGAGCATCGACTGGCGGAAGGCGCCGAAGGGCTTGCGCGCGGCTTCGGTGACGATCAAGGGTGCCGGCGCAGAGGTCGTTGTCAAAGTGGAAGCATTCAATCCTGAAACACCGGCCCGAGCTTCTGTGCACGGCTTTGTTGAAGCGAACGGTTACGTGTCCATCGAAGCTGAGCACTATACAAAGAAGATTGACGCGAATTCCGTGCGCTGGGAGAAAATCGCGGACTACGGCCGGACGCTGTCCTCCATGTCGATCTTTCCAGTTACTTCCCGAAGCGTGACGCCCCCTGACTCTCCGTGTCTCGAGTATCGGATGTATTTGTTCCACGCGGGGCCGGTTGAAGTTGAAGCGATCCTGGCGCCGACCTTGAATTTTGTGCCCGGGCGGGGTCTGAGATACGCGATCTCGTTTGATGACCAACCGCCCGAGATCATAGATGCGCTGGCGCGCAATTCACTCGCAGATTGGGAGAAATCGGTAGCAGACAGCGTGCGTAAGGTGACGTCCACGCACATTTTGGCAGGACCGGGTTATCACACTCTGAAGTTCTGGATGGTAGATCCGGGAGTCGTATTGCAGAAATTGGTCGTCGATGTGGGTGGCGTGAAACCGAGCTACCTCGGACCGCCGGAGAGCTATCGCGGCAGCAGCGCAGGGTCCGCTCGCTAACGTGCGATTGCGTTTGGCCCGGTGTCGAAGTGTTTCACGTGAAACACTATACAGGTGATAGTATACGTATTTTTATGTGCATACATTGGCCACATATCCAACAAACAAAACTGGTTACGGCGCACTGGGTCGGAGCCTATCGACAGCGCATCACAACAGATGGGGCGCCAAGCCTATTGCGCCGGCTCCTTGACTAAAACGATGCGGTCGCCTGCCACGTCCCGCAGTTGTTGGACTGTGCCGGAGGGCCACCGGATTTCGACGAGATCCGCCGAGGGATCCGTTCCCAAGCCAAAATGGACCGGTCCGGCGCTGGACGAAGCATAGCCTGCGGCCGTTGACTTATGATCGTATTGCGTACCGCTCTTGGTCACCACCTTGATGCGTGCTCCGATGCCATCACGATTGCTCTTGGTTCCTTGAAGCTTAAGTTCCAGCCAATGGTTTTTGCCTGGGCTCTGATTGATCCAAATCTCCGCCGGAGCATTGATTGCACTCACGACTACGTCGATGCGCCCATCCCCGTTCAAGTCGCCGATGGCGGATCCCCGATGCCGTGCAGGGGGGCGCGAGGTCAGCCCGGCCTCGGCGGTCAAAGCGGTGAATTTCATCGCACCGTTGTTCGTCCCACTAATGTTGCGGAAAACCGTGTTCGGCTGCTCTACCGCTGCACGAGACGCATACAAAAGAGACTGCACGTGCCCACGCGAAACAAAGATGTCCTTCCAGCCGTCGTTGTCGAAATCGGCGATGGTTGGGGAATAACCGGCCATCGGCAAGCTCTGGCTGGTCATGCCGCTCGATTCCGTCACTTCAACGAAGCTCCCTTTCCCAGTGTTCCGATAGATCGGAAATGTCTCATTGTCCAGGGCGACCACGACAATGTCGGGATAACCATCATTATCTAGATCGCGGAAATCGACGCCCATGCCGGAAATGAAGATGCCATCCTCTCGCAACGCGACGTTGGCGTCGAACCCGACCTCGTCAAACGCGCCATCTTTCTTTCGAAACAACCAGTTGAACGACTTATCGTTAGAAACAAAGATGTCCATCTTGCCGCCAAGGTCAAAATCGCCCACTGCGGCTCCCATGCCTTTACCAGGGTGCGCGCGTAATCCATACTCGACCGATGCGTCCCTGAAAGTTCCGTCGCCGTTATTGATAAATAACTGGTTCGGAGTGGGCTTGTACATCTTCGGATGACAGTACTCGCGATGTCCGTCGCTCTCGCAGTCGGGCTCATGCGCTCCGTCCCATTTGAGATAGTTGATGACCAACAGATCCAAAAGCCCATCATTGTTCACATCCACCCAAACGGCGCCGACCGACCAGAGCGGCCCATATTCGGGATCGGGCTTATTGAGCCCGGCCTTGGCCGTTACGTCAGTGAATGTGCCATCTCCGTTGTTGTGATAGAGCGTGTTCTTGTACACGCCCGCGACAAAGATATCTTCGTACCCGTCATTATCGTAGTCGCCAATGGCAACGCCCACGTCATAGCCACTGCCGGCCAGGCCCGCCTTTTCCGTAACGTCGGTGAAGTGCCCTTTGCCGTCGTTCTCGAAAAGACGATTTGAGTATTTCGGAGAGGACTTCCGGAGCGTGTCGATATCGGCGCCGTTGGTAAAGAATATGTCCAGCTTGCCGTCGTTGTTGTAGTCGAAGACCGCCACGCCCCCGGCCATGGTTTCCGGCGCATGGCGCTCGGGCGTTTCGCAAGTGTCCAGTTTGAAGTCGATGGGCTGGTAGGAAAACTGGATGGGGCTTTCCCGCGGCTTGTCAACTGTTTCCGCCGCCCGCGACGTTTGTCCGAAGGCCGGAAGAAGGAGTGGGCTGGGCAGGTGCAGGCTCGCAGGCGCGAACAGCAACAGTGCGGCAGCGGCACATCCCAACTTCCTTTTCTTCATCGCCAGTTCACGCTGCATCCCCGAGTTCATTCTCAAGCGGGCCACAATGGGAGACCGCTGGAGTAGTCCAGTGTACGCTGCCCCTCGGAAGCTGGTTCTATGCAGCCACCTATTCCGGCAATTTCTGTTCGCCGCGAATTAAAAAGGAAGTCTCCGCTGCCGCAGCGCCTGTCCCCGGCTGTCCTCCACCCACGCTGATGCTGTAGGGGCCTGCGGCTATGATTCGATCTCCGGCTTCGTTTACTTCGCTCAAGTCGCGCCCTTGCAGTGTGAAGGCCACATGCTGCGCTTCACCGGCGTCCAGGTGGACGCGTGTGAATCCCCGAAGCGCGCGAATCGGGGCGCCCGCCGATTTTGGAAAGTGCAAGTAGAGTTCCGCAACCTCGTCTCCGGCTCGATCGCTTGTGTTCCTGATGTCTACCTCGACGCTAAGGGGATCGCCTGCGTTCAACTCGCTGGCGGAAAGCTTGAGGTTGCTGTAGGTGAATTTGGAGTAACTCAGCCCGTAGCCGAAAGGGTAGAGCGGTTGTCCATCGAAGTACCGATACGTCCGGTTCTTCATGGAATAGTCTTCAAACGGCGGCAACTGCTCGACTCCTTTATAGAATGTTACCGGCAGCCGGCCCGCCGGGTTGTTGACGCCCGAAAGCGTTTGTGCAATGGCAGTCCCGCCTTCCTCGCCTGAGTACCATGCGTCGAGGATTGCGTTGGCGTGTTGGGCAGCCCAGTTTACCGACAGGGCACTGCCGTTCATCAGGACAACGACGACCGGCTTGCCCGTACTTCGGAGCGCTTCGAGAAGATCTTCCTCCTCTTTGGGCAGATCGATGCTGGTTCGGTCTCCGCCCTTAAAGCCGGGCACGTCCACTTTCATCTCTTCGCCTTCCAGATCGGACGTGATTCCGACCACCGCGATCGCCACGTCTGCCTGTTTGGCCGCGGCCACCGCATCTGAAAAAGGGTCTGAAAGCAGAGGCAGCCAGACCAACCTGGTCCCGACACCTGCTGGTCCATATTCAATTTTCAAAGCGTAGCGATGCCCCTTTTCCAGCTTCATTGTTACTGTGGTTGGCATAGGGCCGTGCCACGCCCCGTCATCGATGATCAACTTCTCATCCAGCCACACTCGATTCATCGATCCAGCGACGCCAATCTTGTAGCTGCCGGATTCGGCGGGCGTGAGAAAACCAGTCCATCGCACGGCAATATCCGTGATACCGGAAGGCAGCACAAGAGCAGACGAATCCGCGCCAAAAATCTGAAGATTCACATTCTTGTCCACCCGCGTCAGCACTGGCGCGCCCTGGAAGTCCTTCCCGGAGAAGTATTCTCCCTTCAGGCCCGGCTGTCCGTCGGCGCTCTTCAGCACCGCAGCCGGGATGAGTTCTTCCTCACGCAAGAAGTTCATTCCCGGAGCATACGTGACTTGCGCCGAAGCAAACTGCTTCCTGATTCCTTCCAAAGCCGTAGTCGCACGCGAGGGCGTACCGTTGTAGTTACCCTCCAATACGCGGATCGACTGAGCGAGGGGCCCCAAAACGGCGATTTTCTTGACGCCCGCATTCAACGGCAGCACGCCATCGTTTTTCAGCAAGACGATGGATTCGCGCGCCATTCTCAAAGCGAGTTCCCGGTGCGCCTCGCTATCGATCTCCGAATCCGGAGTCTGAGCGTAGGGTACTTTGTCGGCGGGATCGAATAGGCCCAAGCGAAAGCGCGCTGTGAAGAGGCGCTTGAGCGCAACGTCCATCTCGGCTTCCGTCAGCACGCCCTGCTTCACCGCGTCCAGATACTTCACGTAGTCGGAGTTGTCGGTGACCTTGAAGAAATCCGCGCATTCGTTATCCATGCCCATCTTCAATGCAGCCGCACCCGCTTCCGCCATGGTCTTGGTGAAATGATGTCTTTCGAAGATGTCATCGATGGCACCGCAGTCCGATACGACGTAGCCATTGAATTTCCATGCGCCTCTCAACTGATCTCGAAGCAGAAAAGTGTTGGCGCATGCGGGCTGGCCGTTGACGCGGTTATAAGCGCACATCACCGACCCCGCCTTTCCCTCGGTGACGGTGGCGCGAAACGCTGGGAGGTAAGTGTCTTCCATGTCGTGTTTCGACACTTGCACATCGATGGTGTGTCGCGCCGGTTCCGGGCCGCTATGCACGGCAAAGTGTTTGGGAGTTGAAATCACTCGGTAGTATTTCGGATCGTCGCCCTGCAGGCCGGTTACGAACGCCACTCCCATTCGCCCGGTAAGGAATGGATCCTCGCCGTAGGTTTCCTGGCCCCGTCCCCAGCGCGGATCGCGGAAGATGTTGATATTCGGCGACCAGAAGTCCAACCCTTCCATGATGTCTCGCCGTCCAGCGCGTACCGCCTGATTATGTTTCGCTCGGGCCTCGGTGCCGATCACGACGGCCATTTCATGGATCAAAGGAACGTCAAAAGTTGCCGCCAGTCCAATCGGCTCCGGAAACACCGTGGCGGTTCCAGCATTGGCGACTCCGTGCAAGGCTTCACTCCACCAGTCGTACGCGGGAACCTGCAGTCGAGGAATGGCTCGTGCCTGGTTCACCAGTTGGGATGCTTTTTCCTCCAGCGTCATCCGCGCTACCAGGTCGTCAACCCGCTCATTCATCGGCAGCGTGGGGTTCATATAAGGCGGGACACTCGAAGGCTTTGTGGTTTGCGCGAGCGAACTGAATACGGCCACAAACAGCACAACGATCGGCAACGTGAACATCCGAACACGAGATTCGTGCATAAGGGCGGACCTCCTTACAGCAATATTGTTCAAACAGGATTGTTCGAACCGGCAGCCGGGGTTAACGGCAGCGACCAAGTATTGTATCGTCAACGTGCGCGGAGAAACCAAATTCCGATTGACTATTGCATCTTTACCATTGCGTTCTGTGCGGTACGGCGTAGGATGTAGAGTCCGCACCAGGCTTTGACTCTCAGGGGCAGGTGATTTGCGGGTCAGGCTAGAATGTTGGGGCGCGACCAATGAGAGTGAGCTTGGGGGATGAAGAAGCGTAGACGCGGAATCCACCTGATCGCCGAGATGGCTAACGTTTCGATCGGGACCGTAGATCGTGCCTTGCATGGACGCGGCGGTATCAATGAATCTACCCGCCAACGGGTTCTGCAGATTGCGCGGCAAATATCCTATACGCCAAACCTGGCCGCGCGCGCTTTGTCGGTTTCCAGGACCGGCGTTCGCATTGGGGTGTGCGTACCTCGAGAGATCCATTTTTTCTATGACCAGCTCTGGAGCGGCGTGCTGGAGGAAGCTCACCGTATTGCACAGCTTGGTGTCCAGGTTATAAACCGCCCCGTTCACGCACTCGGAGAGGAAGACGCCAAAGCGTTCAAGGAACTCATGCAGAGAGGCGTCAACGGAATCATCGTCACCGCAGGAAACCCGCGGCGTCTCAAGCCTCTTATCGACGACGCGGAAGAAAAAGGCATCCGCGTAGTCTGCGTGTCCACCGATGCCCCCGAAAGCCGGCGGTCGAGTATCGTTTGTGCAGATCCGCGGTTAAACGGCCGCCTGGCAGGGGAGTTGATGGGCAAGTTCGTGCCGCCGGGCTCCGAAGTGGCCGTGGTTGCGGGTATGCTGAAGGCCGTAGATCATCGCAAGAAGACCGACGGTTTCTCGGAAGCGTTTCTGAGGCACTGCCCCGGTGGCAAGATCGCCAGTGTTATCGAAGGACACGAGGACGAAGAGGAGAGTTTCCAAAAGACTTTTGATCTTCTCGGTTGTATTCCAACTCTTGCTGGACTTTACGTGAATACCGTCAACTGTCTTCCCGTGTGCCGCGCCCTCGGCGCGCGCGGTTTGGCGGGAAAGGTAAGGTTAATCACGACCGACCTGTTCGCGGAGATGGCTCCTTACTTCCAGGAAGGAACGATTTCCGCCTCGATTTACCAGCAACCGTACCGCCAGGGCCAAATCGCAGTTCGCCTCATGGCGGATCACTTGATGAGCAAGGCGCCCTTTCCGCCCATGATTCGCCTCAGTCCCGGGGTCGTAATGTCCTCCAACCTGCAACTCTTCCGGGAGATGAGACTCGCGCCGGTGAAGCTGAACTTTCGTAACCACCGTAACGTCCTGTCCCACGAGTAGAAGAATCGCGAACCGAGAAAGACTCCCGATTCCAGCCTCCTGGCTTACCCCCGGCGCGGACCCGCCAAAACTCGCTTTGACCTTGCATCCAAAGGGGCTGAATTGTGGTTTGAACTATGGTTTTTGGGATTCGCAAACGTGTTCGAAAAATGGTTTTCTGTATCCGCAAAGTCCGACTCAAAGATTCGCTGCGCTTCATTCAAATTTTGCTTGACAACGGATTACCGCCCGAGATAAATAATACTTTCCATCTAGGCGTTAACGTTACCGAACTTGTAGAAAAACGATTTTTGAATTATCAACCAGACTTAAGCATTTGGAGTTTAGAGGAGGAACGAGCATGATATGTAATTCATTGAGCATCTCCGGAAGTGCAAACAGGGTCCGACAACACCGTACCGGACTTTATTGCACGGTTCTTTTTCTGTTTCTCCTTGCCGGCGCTCTCTGCGCGTTCGGCCAGGAGGCCACCATTGTAGGAACCATCACTGACCCGTCGGGAGCTGCCGTCGCGGGCGCGACTGTTACCCTCACCGACCACGAAACCGGTCAGGCTCACCGTATCATCACCGGCACTCAAGGTGACTATGTGGCGCCGGACATTCATATCGGGCACTACACCGTGCGCGTGGAGGCAAAGGGCTTCAAATCCTCCGAACGCAAAGACATTGTCCTGCAGGTAGGTGATCGTATCCGCGCCGACTTCCAGATGCAGATAGGTCAGGCGCAAGAAACGATAACGGTAGAAGCGAACGCCGTCGCGGTGCAAACCGACACCGGCGAAGTCAGCGGCGTCGTCACCGGCCAGCAGATCTCAGAACTTGCCACCAACGGCCGCGGCATTTTCTCCCTTGAGTCGCTCACGCCAGGCGCGTCCAGCATTCAGGCGGATTTCAGCGTTCCGACATCATCGACAGGCGATTTCAACGTGAGCTTCAATGGCCAGCGCGTCGTCCACAACCTGTGGCTCGTGGATGGCGGCGAAGCGGCGGATCGCGGAGGCGGCGGCGGAGCTGACGTGCTGCCCTCGGTGGACGCCATCGCCGAGTTCCGCACCATGACCTCGAACTACAGCGCGGAATACGGCCTTTCCTCGGCCGGCACCGTGAGCATGGTCATCAAGTCGGGCACCACCAAGTTTCATGCGACCGCGTTTTATTTTGGCCGCAACGATGCTCTTGATGCTCGCTATTACTTCGTTCCGACGACGGAACTGCGCCTCCATGACTTTGGTTTCAACGTCGGCGGACCGGTAGCACTCCATGAGAGCGGGAACCACAAGACCTTCTTCTTTTACAACATGGAATGGCGGCGCTACGTCAAAGGCGGGACATTTAACCAGCCCATGCCGTTGGCCAGCTTGTATCCCGATGCGAATGGCGCCGGAACCGGGGTTGTAATGCCGACCACGATTGCCGACGGCAGCGCGCTCTCGGTGGTCCAACCCGCAAATGTCGCATCCTTGGTGGGGGTTAATACCCTTAGCACCACCTGCCCCGCCGGTTTCACGCCGACCGCGGGACAACCCTTCCCTTACGTTACCGGCACCTCAGGCCCTCAATACATTCCCGATTGCCTCGTTTCCTCGAATGCTTCGGCCCTGCTAGGCGCAGGAATCTTCCTCAAGCCGAACAACGCCTGGAATTATGTTGGCGGGGCTAATACACACGTCTGGGGCAAAGAAGAGATTGCCCGTATTGACCATCAGTTCTCGGACAAGTTCTCCATCTTCGGCCACTATATTGCCGACCAATCCATCCAGTCTTACGGGACCGTGTTGTGGAGCGGCGACAATTCGCCGGCCGTGGGCAACACGTACGGCAATCCCTCTGCCAGCTATGTGGTCCACGCAACCCACCAGATCCGCCCCACCCTGCTCAACGAGATTTCCTTCAACTATGACGGCAATCGCATTCACATCCTGCCCACAGGTGTCTACGCGGCTCCCGCGGGTTTCACGTTCAACAAGATCTTCAGCGGGACCAATGTTGACGACCGAATCCCCGACATCCAGTTGGGTGGGAGCACGGGTAGCCACTACCAGGTAAACTGGCTGCCGTGGAACAACAGCGCGGATGATTATCAGGTTCGCGATGATCTTTCCTGGGTAAAGGGAGCGCATCAGCTTAAGTTCGGATTTGGCTATGCGATCTACAAAAAGGTGCAGGACTACTTCGCCGAAACCCAGGGTGGCTACAACTTTAACGGCACAGCCACGACTCCTGCGGGATGTGTATCTGTGTCGAAGACACTGACTTGCGGGTTCGACTATGCCGACTTCGTCCTCGGCGACGCATCCAACTACAATGAGAATGCCTATAAGGGCACAGGGCACTGGAACGCCCCTTCGCCGGATGCTTACTTCCAGGACAACTGGCGCGCCACGCACCGGCTCACCTTGAACCTGGGAGTCCGCTGGGACGGCATTCCGCACACCTACGAAGCCAACGGCAACCAGTCGGACTTCTATCCAAGCCAATACAATGTGAGCGATGCGCCACTGTGGGTACCTGGTTCGGGCTATGGCCAGATTTGCGGAGGCAACCCGCTTCCCGCTGGCTGCGCCGCGGCTAGTCCGGGGTTGGCTTCCGGCCCAGCCTCGATCCCGGCGCTGGCATCCTCTATCTTCTACTTGAATGGGATGGGCACCGGAGGCCAGAATGGCAATCCCAAGGGCCTTGCCAAGAACGCCTGGTGGAACTTCGGACCGCGCATCGGTTTTGCCTATGACCTGACCGGCACTGGCAAGACCGTAATTCGCGGCGGTTACGGCCTCATGTACGAGCGCATTCAGGGCAACGACATGTACAACGGCGCCACCAATCCCCCATTTGGGTACGCGTTGGGAGAAACTAACGTTCTCTTGTCCAATCCTGGCACCAGCTGGACCGGTACAACGGTTACGGTTCCAATCGTGCCGGCCGGAGTGACGGGAATTAACCTTAAATATCCCGCGTCAAGGGTTTCGCAGTTCAGCGCGGGTGTACAGCAAGCCATGGGAAGCAAGGCGGTGTTCTCGGTTTCTTATGTCGGCACCGTGGACAGGCACCTGAGCTACTGGCAGGAGATCAACCTGCCACCCCAGGGTGACTTACTCTGTATGGAGGATAAGACTCAGTGCAACGGCAACCCGCAGCCGGTATGGAACGGGGATGTCCCCTACCAAGGCTATGGGCAGATCAAGCAAGCATTCAACGGGGGCAATTCCCATTACAATTCGCTGCAAATGGAAGTGCGCGGGCAAGTCACTCGCGACTTGACTCTGCAGGCCGCCTACACCTTGTCTAGAGCCGTAGATCCCACCACAGGAAACGGTGGCAACGGCTGGGATTTGGATTACGTAAGCAATCCTTACCTGGGTTGGAAATACGACGTTGGGCCGTCGGTCCTTGACCGCACGCACATCGCCTTCATCAACTTTGTGTACGGTATCCCGCTCTTCAAGAACAGTTCCGACCATCTCTTGAAGACGGTGGTGGGAGGATGGGAGCTGTCGGGTATCGTTTCCATGGAGTCCGGGGCGCCGTACAACCTGGGTGTGTCCGGAGGAAATGTTACCAGCCTTTTCCCGGGCGGCGACGCCGCCAACCGGCCGAATTTGACCGGAACAATCTCCTATCCTAAGACGCTGGTAGGCAGTACCGGCCTTCAGTGGGTCGACCCAGGGGCATTCTCGGCTCCGGCAGAGGGGCAATGGGGGAACCTTGGATTCGACGGATTAAGGGGACCTGGCCGCGATAACTGGAACATCTCTTTGTTTAAGAGCTTCGTCATCAGTGAATCTCGCGGGTCCAGGTTTGAGTTCCGGGCCGAGAGCTTCAATACCTGGAACCACACGCAGTTCGGAGGCTCGGGCCAGAACGGCTCCTTTAGCAACAACTATGGATCGGGCAATTTCGGGCAAATAACCGGCACCTTCGATCCACGTGTATTCCAGCTTGGCGCGAAGTTGATCTTCTAGATCGCGTCGAAAGCCAACTTGCCCCGCTCCCAGAGAAAAGGCTGGGAGCGGGGCAAAGTTTTTTGCGGCGAAATCAGGCACCGGCCCGCTCCATGAGTCGCGACCGAGTCATCGCCATAAGCGGTTGCGAAAAGACCGGAGAACGGATAAGTTGTTTCCCGGGCACGGATTGTTTTTCGCGTCTTCCTCCACGAATCTACCTCTCGTGCGCTGCGACTTGCCATGAAGAACTGGAAGCTACAACTGGCGGCGGTTGCGCTGCTGTTGCCGGGCTCTGCGAGTGGCCAGGCACCCAGTCCGGCCCAGGCGATCGCCCTCGAACAACAAGGGAAGCTGGCTGAGGCTGCCCAGGTTTGGCGGGCCGTGGCCCAGCGAAATCCGAAAGATGCCGCTGCCTTCGCGAGCCTCGGCGTGGTGCTTTCCAGGGAGCAGAAGTACGACGAAGCGGCGTCCGCCTACAAGCAGGCACTCTCTTTGAATTCGAAGTTGCCCGGAGTGCAGTTGAATCTTGGCTTGGCCGAGTTCAAGCAGGGACACTTCGACGCGGCCATTCCTCCCCTGACCGCCGCGTCGAAAGCGGACCCAAAGAACATGCAGGCGCAGACGTTGCTGGGCCTCAGTTGCTATGGCGTCAAGCGCTTTGCGGACGCCGTCCCGCACCTCAAAATCGCGGCGAAGTCGGACCCGGGCAACACCGAGCTTCATCAGATCCTGGCGCAGAGCTGCTTGTGGGCCAAGCAATATTCTTGCGCGCTGGACGAGTTCCACCAGATTCTGGAGCAGAGCCCGGATTCTCCCGCCGCTCATGTGCTCATCGGCCAGGCGCTGGATGGACTGGGAAGGACGCCCGAAGCCATCGCCGAATTCCAGGCGGCGGCGAAAGTCTCACCGCAAGAGCCGAACGTGCATTTTGGCCTCGGCTACCTGTACTGGAAGTCGCATCAGTACGACGAAGCCAAGCGCGAGTTTGAGAGCGAACTGTCCATCGATTCCAGCCACGCCCAGGCGCTGGCCTATCTTGGCGATATCGAAATGAAGCGGGACCATCCAGAGGCGGCCCTTGCGCTGCTGGGCAAAGCCACAAAGCTGCAAGGCGACCTTCGTATTGCCTACCTCGATATGGGAACCATTCTGGCCCAGCAGAAGCGCTACGACGAGGCCGTGGCCGCGCTCCAGCGGGCGGTGGAATTGGATCCCGCTCAGCCCGACGCCCACTACCGCCTGGCGCGCGTCTATCAGGAGATGGGCAAAGCAGCCGAGTCTCAGAAGGAGTTCGCCAAAGTTCGCGAACTGCACGAGAAGGCAGATGAGGCCGTCGCATCCAAAATGCCGGCGGCTCCGCCTTCGCTGCCTCAATAGTAGCCGCGGAATTGTGTTGACAATCGTGAAGGAGGATAGGTGAAAAGGCGAACCGTCGTTTTCAGAACCCGCCTGATCGTCTTCCTGCTGCTTTGTGTGCCGTCACTCCGTGCTTCCGATCTCCGATTGAACGAAAAGGATTACTTTGAGGTCCATGGACTGAGCGTGCTGCTGTATCACAACGCTTATCATGCCGTTTTCGGAGACCAGAAGATGGGCGGGCTCGAAATCATCCTGCATGAGCAGCGGATCGCCACCGATGGCGATGTGCGCCTGTCGCCTACCCCCGCGCAGTGGGACCCAATTCCTCGCTTTATAGAACGCAAGCGAGGACCATCCGAAAATGAGTTGACCGCTTTCTGCACTTACTCGGACCGCGGTTTAAGCTATCGCGTCGAGGTACAGCCAGAGGCGGATGGCTTCCGCGTGTCCGTACACCTCGACCAGCCGCTGCCGGCCGCGCTCGCCGGGAAAGCCGGATTCAACCTCGAGTTCCTGCCCACAGCCTACTTCGGAAAGTCTTTCGTCTTTGACGACGCGTCAGGCGTCTTCCCACGGCACCCCGACGGCCCCGTGCAGAAAGAAGCAGATGGAACCGTACAAGCGCTGCCCCTGGCGACCGGCCACCGGATCGTGCTGGCGCCTGAGGATCCCCTGACCCGCGTGACGATCGCTTCTGACAATGGCCCCCTGCTGCTGTTCGACGGCCGCAACCAGGCGCAGAACGGATGGTTTGTGGTTCGCAGCCTGATTCCATCCGGCCAGACCGCGAACGCGGTGGTCTGGCATATTCATCCGAACATAGTGCCGGGATGGACGCGTCCCCCCGTGGTGGCTTACAACCAGGTCGGCTATACGCCCGAGCGGACGAAGGTTGCGGTTCTGGAACTCGATCCTCTATACAACGCGCCCAAGACTGCCCGCGTGCTCCGCATAACACCCGACGGAGATTACAAGGAGGTTCTCCGCAGTGAAATAACACCCTGGGGCAAATGGATGCGGTATCAGTACGCCCACTTCGACTTTTCGACCGTGCGCGAGCCCGGCCTTTACGCGATCGAATACGCAGGTCGCATCAACGGGCCTTTCCGAATCGCGAAGAACGTCTATGAGGGAATCTGGCGTCCTTCGCTCGACACTTACTTGCCGGAGCAGATGGATCACGTCAAAGTGCGCGAAGGATATAGAATCTGGCATGGCGCGTCCCATCTCGACGACGCCAGACAGGCGCCGGTGAATTACAAGCACTTCGACGGCTATGCGCAAGGACCTTCCACCGACTCGCCTTTTGCGCCGGGCGAGCACATCCCGGGCTTAAACGTTGGTGGCTGGTACGACGCGGGAGATTTCGACATCCGCACTCAAACCCAGGCAAACGTAATCGCCGATCTCACGCTGGCCTGGGAATTCTTTGGAATCGATTCGGATGAGACAACGGTCGACGAAATATCCCGGTACGTCCAAATGCGCAAACCGGACGGCATTCCGGACGTCGTCCAGCAGATCGAGCACGGCGTGTTGCAGTTGCTGGCGCAGTACAACGCGATCGGCCACGCCATTCCCGGAATTATCGACCCCACTCTTGAGGAGTACACACATTTAGGAGACGCGGCTTCCAAGACGGATGGCCGCATCTATTCACCGCGCCTCGGCCTTCTGGAAACGGACGGTGAATACTCTGGCGTGCCCGATGACCGGTGGGCGTTCACGACTCATACCACGCCGTTGAATTATGCGGCCATCTCATCCTTGGCTGCGGCGAGCCGGGTGCTTCGTGGGTTTGACGACAAGATGGCCACAGAGTGCCTTCAAACGGCAGTCCGTGTGTGGGATGAGGAGCATAAGCAGTCTCCCGCATTGTTCAAGTCCTTCAACACAACCGGAGGCGAGCTGAGTGACGAGGAAACCAAGGCTGCCGTTGAACTCTTAGTCGCAACCCACGGTGGAGATGCTTACCGTAAACGTCTGCAAGAACTTCTGCCCGTGATCCAGGAGCGATTCAGCGACTTGGGCTGGATTGCCGTCCGCGCCATTCCCTTCATGGGTCCGGAGTTCAAAAGTGGCCTTGCCGCCGCACTTCGTTCCTACAAAGTTGAACTGGACGCGGACTTGTCTAAGAACCCTTACGGCGTGCCGATCGCTACCGGCACATGGGGTGGCTCCCATCAGGCGGCAGGGCTCGCCGCGCACATGTATTTCCTCCACCAGGCATTTCCAGACATCGTTGGATCCGAGTACACGCTGCGCGGTCTCGATTACGTGCTCGGTACCCATCCGGTGTCCAACGTTTCCTACGTGTCCTCGGTGGGAACGCAGTCCAGGCTCATCGGTTATGGTAACAACCGGGCAGACTATTCCTTCATTCCTGGCGGCATGATCCCTGGCGTGGTGATCGTGCAACCGGACTACCCGGAACTCAAAGACGATTGGCCGTTCCTGTGGTTCGAAAACGAGTATGTCGTCGACACGGTGACGACCTTTATTCTGGCAGCGAGCGCGGCCAACGCGCTGGCAAGATAAATGGTGATCGAGATTGAAATACATAAGATACATAAAAGGAGAACTATGACCTTGCACATATACTCACTCCGCACGAGCCCACTGGCGCTCGGCATTGCGATTCTCAGTCTTGCGCTGTTGCCGGCGTCCGCGCAGGCCGGTTCGCAACATAAGAAACCACCGGCACCCTGGATGAATACCAGCCTTTCTCCGGACGAGAGGGCGGCGCTGGTCGTGAAGGAGATGACGCTCGATGAAAAGGTTTCGCTTGTGCATGGGACCGGCTTGGCTGACCTTGGCCCGGTTAGCCCGCTGGCCGCGCAATCCAACGGCGGCGCTGGATATGTCGTGGGTGTTCCACGTTTGGGGATTCCCGCCATCCAGATGGCCGACGCCGCTTACGGGGTGACGAAGGGCGCGAGGACTGGCCGTTATTCCACGGCTTTGCCCAACGATCTTGCGGGTGCGGCGAGTTGGGACCCGGAAGCTGCGTATGAGTATGGCGCGCTGATTGGTCGCGAGTTACGAGCCCAGGGCTACAACATGTCTTTGGGCGGGGGCGTGAATCTGGCCCGTGAGCCTCGCAATGGACGCACCTTCGAATACATGGGCGAAGATCCCGTCCTGGCGGGAACGATGGTTGGCCAGGTTATGAGGGGAGAGCAGGCGCAGCACGTCATTGGCGACATAAAACACTATGCACTCAATGATCAGGAGAGCGGGCGGAACGCCGTTAATGTCAACATCGATAAGCGGTCGATGAGGGAAAGTGACCTGTTGGCGTTCGAGATTGGCTTGCGCGAGGCCGACATTGCGGCGGTGATGTGTTCCTACAATCGGGTGATTGGTGACTTTGCTTGTGAAAACAAGTACCTGTTGACCGATGTGTTGAAGAAAGATTGGAACTTCAATGGCTTTGTTGTGTCGGACTGGCAGGGAACGCACAGTACCGCGAAGGCGTCCGCCGCCGGATTGGACAACGAGGAACCCGGGGAAATCTTCTACGGGGACGCCATGAAGAAAGCGGTGGAGTCCGGCAAGGTTCCCCTGGCTGAACTGGATGAGCATGTTCACCGCATACTGCGGTCGATGTTTGCGACCGGCGTGATCGATGACCCCCCGGAAAAGAGTGTGGTGGACGTAGAAGGCGGTTTCGAGGTCGCGCAGAAGATTGAGGAACAAAGCATCGTGCTGCTCAGAAACGAGCGCTCGCAACTCCCGCTCGAAGTTTCCAAGGTTGCGAGCATTGCGGTGATCGGTGCGCACTCCGACGTTGGCATGATCTCGGGTGCAGGCTCGGCCCAAGTCGATCCCCCGGGAGGAAACGCGATCATGCCGCCGGGGGAAGGCAACCCTGCATGGGATGCCCAAATATGGTTTCCGACGTCGCCTCTGAAAGCCATTCGGGCCAAGGCCCCGCAGGCGAATGTTCAGTACGATCCGGGTACGGATCCTGCCGCGGCAGCCGCTTTGGCGAAGGCGGCTGACGTGGCGATCGTGTTCGCTTACCAATGGGAGACCGAGGGGATGGATCTCGATAGCCTCTCGCTACCCGAACGCCAGGATGATCTGATTGTCAAGGTCGCGGCCGCAAATCCGCACACGATCGTGGTGCTCGAGACCGGCGGCCCTGTAACCATGCCCTGGGCCGATCAAGTGAGCGGTATCCTGGAAGCGTGGTACGGCGGCAGCCGGGGCGCAGAAGCGATCGCCCGTGTGCTCTTCGGCGACGTGAACCCGAGTGCGAAACTGCCCATTACTTTTCCAAAGAATGAGGCGGATCTGCCGCATTCCAGCATCGTCAAGCCTCCCCCGGAGTCGACCACCAAAGACCAAGATCCCGATGCCTGGAAAACAATCGCGCGCGGCCTGCCGGCATTCCAGACAACGTATGACGAGGGGCTGAAGGTTGGATACAAGTGGTACGACGCCGAAAGAAAGCAGGTCTTGTTTCCGTTTGGCTACGGCCTCTCTTACACCACTTACGACTATTCCAATCTCAAAGTAACGCCGGGAAAAAGTGTTCACCTGAGTTTCAAGGTGACGAACACCGGCAAGCGAGCTGGAGCTGAGATTGCCGAGGTTTACGCTGCGCTGCCGGAAAGTGCCGGGGAACCGCCCAAGCGGCTGGTGGGATGGAGCAAAGTCAAACTGAATGTAGGAGAAAGCAAAGAAGTTGCAATCGAAGTCGACCCGGAGTATCTGTCCATTTTCAACGTTGAGCGAAACGCTTGGCAGCTGATTCCTGGGGACTATGTATTCCTGGTCGGAGGTTCCTCGCAGAGTCTGCCACTGAAAGAGTCGGTCAACCTGAAATAACTTGTGATCCGGGCGAGGTCTCTGGCTGGAAGGAAGACAGGTCGGGTCGTTTTAGCGCAGGCGCGTCTCTGACAATGTCGGCCGCCCCGATACAGACGGTCGGAATTGTGCCGCAACCTCGATTGTCGACAGACAAGCTCCAGCCAGACCTACTTCGCCGCCTCTTCTTTTCTGGAAGCCGTCCGGACCACGGCATCGAACGCCGGTTTCGGCTGTCCGTTGCGATCAAAGAGCAGCGGGTAACTCGTCCGTCCTCTTACCGGCCAGTTATTATGCCAGGAATCTGCGTCTGTTACTCCCCAGAATGTTACTCGACTTACGATGCCGCGATGCTTCAGAAACACAGCGAACAGATCGGCATAGCGTCTTGCCAATGCCTGCTGGATTGAATCGGGCAGACCATTCACGTACGGATTCAGCTTCGCCTGTGCCTCAACATTCAGCGCAACGTCCGCGCCTTGATTTTGGGTCGCGCGGGGAAGCACATCCATATCGAGCTCTGTGATCATCACCTTGACGCCCAGCTTTCCGAAAGCCGTGATGGTGGCGTCCTCCTGCTCGACCGTAGGCCACTCCAGATTGTCATGCCCTTGCAGTCCAACGCCTGTGACCGGCACGCCTTGCTCCTTCAGCTTCTTGATGAGTTCGATCGCGCCGTTGCGCTTGGCTTCGTTCTCCAGGGAATAATCGTTGTAATTCAGTTGGGCCGCGGGGTCGGCTTCGTGCGCAAATTGAAATGCCTTGGCGATGTAGTCCTCGCCGATGATTTTCAACCACGGCGTTTGCCGCAACGTGCCGTCGTCGTTCAGGGCCTCGTTGACCACGTCCCAACTCTGGATACGGCCCTTGTAGCGGCCGACGACGGTCTGAATATGATCGCGCATGCGCTTCAGCAATACGTCCCGGCTTACGGGTTTGCCCTTTTCGTCCTCGAAAACCCAGCCCGGCGTCTGATGGTGCCACACTAGCGTGTGCCCGACGATGTACATCTGATACTTCTCGCCGAATGCAACATACCTGTCCGGCGCCTCGAAATCATATGTGTCCAGCTTCGGGTGGACGGCTTCCCACTTCAAAATGTTTTCCGGAGTAATTGCGTTGAATTGCGCTTTGACGATGGCTGCGCCGCGAGTGTCTTCCTCATAGATCTGCGCCCGGTTGATTGCGGCGCCGACTAGGAAGGAACCCTTGAATGCATCTTTGAGGGAAGGCCGCTCCTGAGCGCGCGCCAGCAGACCCGCGGCAAGAAGAACAATCAGCGTGAAAAGACCCTTGGATAAGGCTGGCACATCTTCTCCTATGAAGTAGCTCCGATGGGGGCCGCGTATTGCTTGCGCCGCTCGGTCAGTTCGTCCTGGATGCGACGGTTGAGCTTCTTGCCGATCGGGTAGATTGCCAAACACACGAGGCCGAGGACGAGCGCGATAGTGGGGTAGATGCTCGCGCCCAGGCGGATTCCCAGCAGCGCGTGTTCGGTTTGCGCGACGTTGGGGACATAGCCGTAGGCGTGGATCACCCAGGCGCTGAGTGCCCCACCAAGACTCAGCCCCGCTTTCAGGGCAAAGAGGATGCCTGCGTACATGAAGCCGATAGCGCGGCGAGAATTCTTCCATTCCGAGAAATCGGCTGCGTCGGCGATCATCACCCACAACAGTGGAACCGTGGGCCCCCATCCGAGGGCCCAGAGGACGCTCAATCCAAACATCAGGCTGATGGATGCCGGGCCGACGAGGAAAACCAGCGCCGTCGCGACAGTCGTGACGGACATGCCGGCGATGAAGACCGCCTTCTTGCCGAAACGATCGGCGAGAGGCTTGGAAAAGACGATCCCGACGATCTGAATCAAGCTGCCCAACACAAAAAACAAACTCAGACCAACAGCGGCAGCATTGGAGCCATCGGGATTTACCAGCAAGCCAAGCGCATTCAACACGGATCTCCATCCCACTACCGAGCCGGCGCCCGCGCCGGCAAGGCCGAGCTTGCCGAGAAATGCCTGGAGCTGGTGCTGATCGAGGTAGTAAGCAAAGAAGTAGTTCGACGAACTTCCGCGCACGACCAGCATCGTGAAAATGAGCAGCGTGAGGACGAACATCACGATCCACGGACGGCAGGTGAAGACGTCCTCCAGGTCGGCGCGCAGGGAGGATCTCTGCCCCGGAGCGGGCTGCACCCGTTCGCGCGTGCTGGCGAAGGCGATCAGGTTGAGAATGACGATGAGCGCTCCGAAAATGGCCATCGTCATCGCCCAGCCTCTGGCGGAATTGCCATGGCCGAGTTTGGCCACCAGCGGGAGCGGGAGCGCCTGGATGATAAACTGCCCGATCAAAGCACCCACAAAACGGTAGCTCGCGATACTGCTGCGCTCGCTGCTATCGGGCGTCATTACACCCATGAGGGCCGAGTACGGCGTGTTGCTCGCGGAGTAGAGCATCATCACCAGCGTGTAGGTGAAGTAGGCATAGATGAGCTTGCCGTGAGGCCCGACGTTGGGTGTAACGTATACCAGCCAGAAAACCAAGCCGAAGGGGATGGCGGTGCACAAAATCCAGGGACGGAACTTGCCCCAACGGGTCTGCGTCCGGTCCGACAACGCGCCAATCACCGGGTCGATGAAGGCGTCGCCGAGCCGGAGCACCAGGAACATCCAGGTGACCGCCGCCGCCGAAATCCCTACCGTATCCGTGTAAAAACGGGTTTGGTAGAGGATCATCGACTGGAAGAAGAAGTTGGTCGCGACGTCGCCGCATGCATAGCCTGCTTTTTCTTTGAAGGCAAGCTTTTGAGTGCTGTCAGCCATGAATGGCCTCGTTTCTATGAAGTTCAGTTCTCGACCTGCAAAGCCACTCTCTGCAAATCTTCGTGCCTCTGCAGAAAATAATGAAAAAGGCGAAGGTGAATTATCGCACACCGGGGAGGTGGGTAATATGACGAGGATAACCCTCCTAACAGTCATCTTCAGTTAGGTCGAATCGTGGGTGACGAGAGTTGTCGACTGGCGCCAGTGTGCGGCAAACTCTGCACTTTGCGAATTACATCCCGGCGGTTTGGGATACAATGCTTTTGCTCGGCTAGACGGAAGCTCAAATGAAACCGTATCCCGAACTAACGGTTGCCTATTGGACGATCGCGGGAGCCTTCCCAGGCGTCGAGCCGGAGTACAGCCCGTTTGACTTCAAGGATAGGGTGGAGGCCGCGGCCCGCGCGGGATTCAGCGGCATGGGAATATGGCATGCAGATCTGGACCATATCCTCCAGCGCAGGACCCTGAAAGAAATGAAGCAGATCCTCGACGACAATGGAATGAGGCACACAGAAGTCGAATTTCTGACGGATTGGTTTCTCGACGGCGAGCCGAAGAAACAGTCCGATGTGCGGAAAAAGAAGCTGCTGGAAGCGGCCGAGGCATTGCAGGCAAAGCAGGTGAAAGTTGGCGATTTTTATCAGAGGAAGTGCTCCATGCCCCGGCTCATTGACGCATTCGCAGCATTGTGTGCGGAGGCAACTGAACACGGGACCAGGATCGCCTTCGAGCCCATGGCGGTTTCCATGGTCCATACCCTCAAGGACGTGTTGGCCATGGTCGAGGGCGCAGCCGCAAGAAATGGCGGCATCGTTATTGATCTCTGGCACGTTCTGAATCTGGGGATCTCTTACGAGGAAGTGAGCCGCATCCCCTTGCAGTACGTGTTTGGCGCTGAGCTCAATGATGGCGTCTTCAAAGCGCCCGCGGGCGCTCACCGGGAACTCATCACGAATCGAAGGTTCTGCGGCGAAGGGGAATTCGACATCCGGGGCTTCATCGAGTCGGTTGAAAGAACGGGCTACACAGGCCCCTGGGGCGTTGAGGTCTTCTCGGAAGATTTGTTGACTAGGCCCCTGGAAGAGCTGGCAACGCGGGCTTTCAACCCCACCATCACCCTGATGCGCAAAGCGACTCTGCCATTGTCGACAAGCTTGTGAATGCCGGACGTTCGCGCGATCGTTCTGCGCTGCCTTGCGCCTAGAACATGCCTTTGTTCTTCGACGAAGGATGGAAGTCGAGAGTAGTCGAGTAGCCCGGCAGTTCGATCGGAACGCTGTACTCGGCCTCGATGGAGATACTGCCGGTGCCGTTCCCGCCCACCCGCGTAACATGCACCTGCTTGGCCGTCAGCGCAATATCGTAGCCGCGGGCCTGCTTGATGACGGCTTCGCGAATGTCCTCTTCCGTGCGCGTGGTGTAGGTTGACTGCAGCGCTTCGGTCTTGATCGAATCCTCGAGCTGGTAGTTCGAGAAGTACGGCGGGATGACCTTGATGCACACCAGGATAATCGCCGCGAAGATAGCCAGGCTGAAGATCAATTTCAGAGTTGCCATAAGGAGCAATCGCCAAATCGCTGGTTGCGAAGTTCCAATCCCGAGCTTCCCATCATGCGCGCAGGGCTGTTCTGCCGGCGCGCGAGCCGCCGGAAGCAGTCACCATTATTAGCGCAGTCCCTGGAAATACTCGGTTATGGCAGAAATCTTAACGTCCTCTTTGTGGAGAGTCGAGCGCCGAACGACTTCCACAGTACCTTCGGTAACCTTCTTCCCCACGTTGATACGAAAGGGGATACCCACCAGGTCGGCGTCCTTGAACTTCACCCCTGGCCGTTCGTCCCGGTCATCCAGCAAAACGTCGAATCCCGACCCTTCCAGTTGCCGGGCGATGTTCTCCGATGCGCTGCGGATCGCCTCGTCTTTCGAGTTAGTCGACACCACGACCACCTCGAACGGCGCGATGGAAGGCGGCAGCCAGAAGCCGTTCTCGTCGTTATTTTGCTCGACCGCCGCAGTCAGGATGCGCTCGATCCCAATCCCGTAGCTGCCCATAATGGGCGCAACCTCCCTGCCATTCCGGTCAAGCACGCGCGCGCCCATCGATTCCGAATACTTGTAGCCCAGCTTAAAGATGTGTCCGATCTCGACCGCCGTGTCGATACGCAAGGGAGCGCCACAATTCGGGCAGTCTTCACCAGCCGTCACGCTGCGGACGTCGGCGGCAACCGTGTACTGGAAGTCCTTCCCCGGCGTCACGTTCTTCAGGTGATAGTCGAGCTGGTTGGCGCCGCATATCATGTTGACGCGGCCAACCAGCCCTTCATCGAGCACGACATTGACGTTCCGCGGATTGTCGATAATCGCGGTGAATTGTGGGTACTGCTGCTTAATTTTTTCCTTGCTTGCATCCAGCCACAGCCCAAGCAAATCCGCTGGCCGCGCAACCAGGCCGATGGGACCGATGAAACCGCCGGGCCCCTGGAAGCAGAGTTCCAGTTCTTCGGTCTGCATGGGACGAAGCTGGCTCGCCTTCACCAGTGTGAGCAGCTTGGTCTCATTCACGGTGTGGTCGCCGCGCAGGAAAACCACGACCGGCTGCTCCAGCGTCTTGCCGCCCTCGCCAAGCTTCTGCGCCATGTAGGCCACGGCCTTGATGTCCTGCTTGGCGGAAATCTTCAGGAACTCCGCCACATCGGCGATCGCGCCTTTGCCCGGCGTATGGACGAGCAGCGGCTTGCCGTCGCCTTCCGGCTCCAGGTCTTCGATGGGAGCGAGTTTCGAAGTCGCCTTCTCCATATTCGCCGCGTAGCTGCACTTCTCGCAGCTCACGACCTGGTCCTCGCCCGCCGGAGTGCGCACCATGAATTCCTGCGACTGCGATCCGCCCATCGCGCCCGAGTGCGCATCGATGACCATGTACTTCATGCCGCAGCGGTCGAAGATGCGGCAGTAAGCGTCGTAGTGCTTGAGGTAGGAAACGTCGAGCCCCGCGGCGTCAAGGTCGAACGAATACGAGTCCTTCATGATGAACTGGCGCACCCGCAGCAGGCCCGACTTGGGACGAGGCTCGTCGCGAAACTTGGTCTGAATCTGATACCAGATCTGCGGCAGTTGCTTGTAGCTGCGCAGCTCCTTGCGCGCGATGTCGGTCATGACTTCTTCGTGGGTCATGCCCAAACAAAGGTTGGCGCCCTTGCGATCCTTAAGGCGAAACATGCTCTCGCCCATCGCCGTCCAGCGCCCGCTCTCCTCCCAGAGTTCGCGCGGATTCAACGCGGGCAGGTAGAACTCCTGCCCAATTTTGTCCATCTCCTGGCGGACGATGCCCATGATCTTCTGGGTAGTGCGATTGCCGAGGAACAGGAACGAATAGATTCCAGCGCCCAGTTGACGGATATATCCAGCGCGGACCAGCAGCTTGTGGCTAGCGACCTCGGCATCAGCCGGAGCCTCGCGAAGCGTAGGAATAAACAGTTCAGACCAGCGGTGCATGATTATATTTTCCAATCAAGAGAGAATCCTTGATTGTAAACGACGAGGATTGTAAACGATGGGGTCAGTGTGGGGACGGGCGTCTCGCCCGTCCAAGCCGAGCGCAAGCTCGGCAGCCGCGCGGACGTGGCGCACCCGGGGCTATCGGCTAGGCGAGAGCCGCTCGATACAGGGCAACGAGTTTCCCCCAGGCACGCTCGGCTTGGACCTTATCATAGATCGGCGCGCCATCGCGCATGGGCATATCGGGCACGCACCATCCATGCTGCGCTGGATACACTTCGATTTCGGTTTGCACCCTGGCGGCGGCAAAGGCATCCCTCAGCTTGTCCTTGGCATCGGGCTGTTTCGCGTCGTCGTTCGCGGCGATCCCGAAATACATACGAGCCTTGATCTTCGGCGCGAGCAGATGCGGGCTATCGGGCTTGTCGGTCACCAGCCCTCCGCCGTGGAACGACGCGCCCGCGCCAATGCGATCGGACACGGCCGCGGCCGTCCTCACCACCAGCGCGCCGCCCATACAGTAGCCTTGGGTTCCAATCTTTTTTGCCGTGGTCACTTCTTTTTGCGCGTCGAGGAAGGCAACGTACGCCGCCGCATCCTTTTCGGCGTTGCCGGGCGCGTTCACCGACGCCATCAGCGGCCTGAGTTTCGCCATATCGTCCGGATTCTGGAAGTTGAATTTGGAAGCATCGGTGAAAGGCGCCTTGGACACCCGGTAAAAGGGATTCGGCACCAGGACGGAATATCCATCAGCGGAAAGATTCCTGCCAATGGTGCGCATTGACGGCCGTAAGCCGAATGCGTCGGTCCAGATCAATACTCCTGGATAGGATCCGCTTTTCGACTTCGGATGAATGAATGCAGCGTCGCAAGTTCCATCCGGAGTCTTGATCTCGACGTCGGTCTCGACCAGTTCAATGCCAATATCCGCGGCCGCAGTCGAGGATGATGACACAGATGCAGCAATGCCCGCGCCCACCACAAGGGCTGCAAAGTCGCGGCGTGTGATGTCTCGGGGATGAGACTCGTTTGCGGGTTGGTTTTTCTCGTCGTCGGTCATGGCTTTTGTGCAGAAAGTTTAGCGCATTTCGCCATCAGGCCGCATCCTCAGATCATCACAGCCCAGGAGTGGAAGAGCGGCCCTTCAGGGCCGCGTCCGGAGCCCTTGGACGAGGGCTTTAGCCCCGGTGTCCGCTCTCCGCCGGGGCTAAAGCCCTCCTGACCTCTCGTCTTAACGCCGGCCTGAAGGCCGGCTCTTCCACGAAAACCGCTACCTCGGAAAATCGAACATTTTAGGCGTGACCCGTCTCACATCCTTTCCGTCGCGTCCTGACTACGCTCTGTGGATGGACCGCACATTTTTCATCACCTCGGTTACCGCGCAACGCCGAGCCCTATTTCAGCCTGCTGCCACCGCTGATCTGCTCGTTGACGTCTTCCTCCACTATCGCGAACAGGGCAAGTATCTCCTGCATGAATTCGTGGTCATGCCCGACCACTTCCATGCGCTGATAACGCCCGCGGATGAGATATCGCTGGAGCGGGCTGTTCAATTCATCAAGGGAGGGTTTTCGTTTCGGTTCAAGTCGAGTCTGCCGGTTTGGCAAGCTAGCTTTACGAATCATCGGATCCGCGACGCCCGGGATTTTGAGCAGCATCGCGAGTATATTCGGATGAATTCGGTGCGTGCCGGATTGGCGGCCAGAGGCGAAAACTATCCGTATTCGTCTGCGACCGGGAGATTCGCGCTCGATGGCATGTCACTGCGCACACCTTTCCGACCTGAGAAGGACGGCGGGAAGCCCAGGCTCTTGGTCTAGCTGGCACTACCAACACAGCCGGTGCCGGACACTCTATCCAGTCTGTCATCCTGATCGAGCAGGGACTTCACGAAGTGAAGCCCCCGCGCAAGCTCGGCAGGAGTGGAAGAGCGGCCCTTCAGGGCCGCGTCCGGAGCCCTTGGACGAGGGCTTTAGCCCCGGTGTTCGCTCTCCGCCGGGGCTGAAGCCCTCCTGATTTCTCGTCTTAACGCCGGCCTGAAGGCCGGCTCTTCCACGAAAAACGCTACCTCGGAAAATCGCCCTCGCCCGCGAACGCCGAGGCGGGTGGGCCACTTTAGCGGGGAAATATAACCCGGGCCTGTCTTCTAACATTGACCGAAATAACTGGGGGTGCAGCCGGGTGCCCCACGTCTCGCGGTTTCCGAGAAGTGGGATGCGACAATGTGGTATAACTGTTATACCTCATGCGTTTTCACTTCGATGCCCGCAAGGGCCAGCGGTTAAGAGCAAACCCGAAAAGAGGTGTCGGGTTCGAAGAGGTGCAGGAGGTTTTCTCGCATCCATACTACCTCGACCAGCGCTCGGATTGTCCCGAGCAGTACCGAGCGATCGGCTGGGTGGGAGAGCAGTTGTATGCTGTCATTTTTGAGGTGCGGGAGGACGAGGAAGGAGAGTATTACCACCTCGTGACTCTCTGGAAAGCCACGAAGCAGGAGCAGGAGCTTTATGAAGAGCACTCGTAAACCACGAAAGCCAATGCCAGCAGAAGCCATCGCACGCCTTGCCGACCGGGGGAGCGACGTGTCCCGGTTCTTCACCAACTCCGGCCGCATGATGATGCCGGGGCCGGTACGGAGGGTGAATGTCGACCTCGCGTCGGGCATGCTGGAGGAACTGGACCGCGCTGCCAAAGACTTGAATATCAGCCGCCAGGCCGTGATCAAGACCCTCATCCGCCAGGCGCTTGATCAGCAGTATCGGGCGCGGGGAATTCAATCCGCTGCTAATCCGAGGGCAAAGAGTCTCAGACGCGGGTGATCGCCATTCTGTCCAGAAATCCATTCCGCTTCGTCCCCTCCGCCGCAACTGGTTGATTTCACGCAGGATGGCTGAAATCAGCCAGTCGTGTTTCCACAACTTTTCGCCGCGATCCGAGTTCAAGTGAGTAGGCGCTTCAGATGAAACAGAAAGCTGAATCGCCTCTCGCCCCGGCGAATCGCAACGTTGGATCGCGACAGCGAATCGCCGAGCGGAACGAAAGGGAGGTTTACCATGAAATACCTGAGATATGTTGCACTGCTGGCTTTACTGGCGTTGCCGCTCGTGTACTCGCAGGCTGCGGTCGTTGTTGGAGCGGGCGTCGGAGTGGGAATCGGCGTCGGCGGCGTTGTGGCTGGCCCGCCGGTCTGCGCTTACGGCTATTACCCGGACTATCCGTATGCTTGCGCGCCCTACGGCTACTATGGTCCGAGCTTCTTCGTGAACGGAGTGTTTATCGGTGCAGGCCCCTGGTACCACGGCTGGGGACATCCATATTACGGACGCCCGTACGCTCGCGGCTTTGAGGGACGCGGCTATGTCGGACATGGTTTCGTTGGACGTGGTCCGTTGGCTCGGCGCGGCTTCGAAGGGCGCGGCTCGGTCGCAGGCAACCGCGGAGGGTTCCATGGCGGCGGGTCGCGCGGCGGCCGCTAACCCTGATCGGGTGATCTAACCATGGGGTCATCGGGCCATCGAAGTGCAAAGGCCTTTGACTTTCAATGACCCGATGGCCCGATCACCCGATGACCCGATCAAGAACGGCTGGCATGACAAATCTGCCGGCCGTTTTTCTTTGTTTCCCCAGCGCAGCGAGAACTGAGACGGCACAAAGGAAGTCCGGCACGAAAGAAGGCCCTGAACATCAATTGCTACTTTCGCGGCCGGCCAGTCCTGTAGAAGAATCCTAGACATGCCTGCAATCCCATACCCCGCAGGCAAAGTTCGCCTCGCGAGGAAAATCAATTACTTTCTACCGCAGGAGGGGCGCACCTCCGTCGAGCCCTTTGCCGGGCGTCGCAACCGGTTTTGGGCAGCGGTCGAGAGAGGACTGAAGAACACAAAGTGGTGGTTGAACGATGTCGCGACCGCCTCGCTCTTCGAGGCGACTTGGACGCATCGGCAAAGTATCAAAGTTCCTCTCCGCAGCAGGAAGGAAATTGAGAAGCAGCGTGAAGCTTTCAAGCTGGGCGATCCGGCGGCAATCTTGCTGGCGCCGCACCTGGCTAGCGTGAAAGGGCAGATACGAGCGATCGCCGACGCAGTGTCCCTGCCGTTCAGGGCTTTGGATGAGAAGATTGACGACGGGCTGGGGATCGTGGCAGGGGATTGGAATGCGCTGATCCCCTATCTTCTGGAGATGCACAGGCGGCTCAGCGCACCGGGCAGGCGGGCGGATTTGCGCAAGGGCGCTCCCTCCGACCTGACGTGGGCGGTGTGGGTCGAGAGCAAACGGCACAAACTGGGTCACAGCTTACGGACGATCCAGTACGTGCTGAAGGGCAAAAAGCAAGGCTCCGACAGAGCGGCAAATGCCGCTCGGCGCAACGTCACCGAAGTCTGCGTTCTGAATTAGAATCGTCAATCCCCGACACCTCCATGGAGATTGCGGTCGAGATGTCGCGCCTCGTGCTCGGAATGCGGGATACCAACCGGAACGAGCGAAGCCGAAGGAGGGCGTCCGTCCGCACGTGAGCTGTGTGGAACTAGGCCGCCAGCCGCTTCAAGATCTCCTTGCCCAGTTTTTGCGCTTCGCCGAAAGCTTTCTGGTATTCGACGAAAATCCGGTTCATCTCGAGCGACTGGTCGGCGGTGAGCTTCCGGCGCAGCATCATGTCGCGCACGTGGACGGGATTGGGCAGGGTAGCTTCTTCGGTCAGTTCTTCAAGGGCGGTTGCGGGATTGTAGTGGTACATTGTTGCATTCTATCGCCGTGGGTGGAATTCCTCAGAGTTCGGTTGTTCCGGCATCGGTTCAGCAGCCGGCCGTTCCGTCGTCAGCGGCCTTTTTTTGCGGCCAAGGCCTGCAAACGAAGATCCAGTTTTTTTTGGTGATTGACCCGGTCGAGCACCGCCTCTACGGTGGCCGCCAGGTGACCGGGATTCTTATCGAGTTCCAGAGAGCACTTCTCGAAATAGGCGGCCGCGCCTTCGTGGAGCAGTTTTTCTTCGTTCCTCTGCGACAGGCTGGTCAGCACGATGACCGGAATGTCCATGGTGGCGGGATTTGCTTTCAGGGCTTTTAGGACATCCGGACCGCTGATCTTGGGAAGCATCATGTCGAGCAGGATGATGTCGGGCAGTTTGTCATTGGCGACGCGCAACGCTTCCTCGCCGTCGGCGGCGGTGCTGACCTCGAAACCGGCTTTGCACAAAGCGCACTCATTGGCCCTCCGGAGAAACTTGCTGTCGTCGACTAAGAGCACTTTGGCGCTCATGGGCACACGCAACCCTCTGGTGGGCTCATCGGCCGGGCGGCGGAAAAACTTGAGGGACGTTCTCGGCTTCTGGGGCGCGAGCGCGAGCCTCAGGGTTGGGCGATGCGCTGTCCCCATAGCAGCGGCGAACTTGGGTCGTGCCAGCCGGGATGGCTTGCGCCCGGGATTTGTCGCCCGTGAACTCTTACTCCAACCGCCTCAGCACCTTGTTCCCTGGCCCCAACAAGATCATCCTGGGGACGACCGGACCGGTGGACAATTCGAACCCCATGACGACGATCTCTTCACCCTTCTTGATCAGAAGAGCGGCGGCTCCGTTCATGCAGATCACACCGGACCCGCGCTCGCCGGTGATGACGTACGTCTCCAATCTGTTGCCCGAAGAATTGCTCGCCACCAGCACCTTTTCCCCGGCAAGCAATCCCACGGCATCGATCAGATCTTCATCGATCGTGATGCTGCCTTCGTAGCTAAGATCGGCACCGGTGACCGTTGCTTTGTGTATTTTCGATCGCAACATCCAGCGCATTATTTTCCGTCCGTTTTACTCGAAGAATCCAGCGCATTTCCACGGATAGTGTAACCCAAGGCGTTTTCACATTTGCCGCGAACCTTACCGTCGGCCATCCCTCAGGGGCTAAAGCCCGCATTTTTGTTGGCTCCTATCGGCACGGCTGAAGAGACTGTGTCGCAACTATTCTTCCGCCCCTTCGGGGCTTGCTCATTTTCCACTTCTACCCATGGCTGGCGCCATGGGCTGTAATCTGTCGCCGCTTCGCGGCTAGGGCCCAGCAGGTGTTTTCCACCTCCAGGAGGAACAGCCAGGTTGTGACACAGACTCTGAAGCCGTGCCCTTCCAGAAAACGGCAGGAAGTTACAGTAACCCCTGAAAATGGTATAGAGCGTAATCGCGTGGTAACTCAAAAGGCGAAGGAAAGGGCGGCAAGCGCCGCCCATTCTGTAACCGACAACTGACAACTGAGAGCTGACAGCTGGTCCTACGTTCCTTCCGACCAACTGGCCAGGTATTCTTCCTGCTCTGGGGTTAAGCGGTCGATTTTAATGCCGAGAGATTCCAGTTTTAGCTTGGCCACGCGTTTGTCGAGTTCCACCGGAACCATATAGACCTTGTTTTCCAGCGAGGCATGGTTCTTCACCATGTACTCGAGGGAAAGCGCCTGGTCGGCAAAACTCATATCCATCACCGAGGCGGGATGGCCTTCGGCGGCGGCCAGGTTGATGAGGCGGCCTTCTCCCAGCAGGTTGATGCGGCGTCCGTCTTTCATCGTGTACTCGTCGACGAAGGTGCGCGTGGTGCGCTTGGAGGAGGACAACCTCTCGAGCGCCGGGATGTCGATTTCGACGTTGAAGTGGCCCGAGTTCGAGATGATGGCGCCGTCTTTCATGAGTTCGAAGTGCTGCCTGGCGAGAACGTTCTTGTTGCCGGTGACGGTGCAGAAAACGTCGCCGATTTTGGCGGCCTCGTCCATGCTCATGACGCGGAATCCGTCCATGACCGCTTCCAGCGCTTTGGTCGGATCGATTTCGGTGATGATGACTTCCGCTCCCGTGCCGCGTGCGCGCGAAGCGAGGCCGCGGCCGCACCAGCCGTAACCGGCGACCACGAACTTCGACCCTGCAAGCAGGAAATTGGTGGCGCGGATGATGCCGTCAATGGTCGATTGCCCGGTGCCATAACGATTGTCGAACAGGTGCTTGGTGTCGGCGTCGTTGACGGCCAAGATGGGATAGCGCAGCACGCCTTCCTTGGCCATGGCGCGCAGGCGAATCACGCCGGTGGTCGTCTCCTCGGTGCCGCCGAGCACATTCGCCAATTCAGCCTTGCGCTTGGTGTGCAGCGTGGAGACCAGGTCGGCGCCATCGTCCATGGTGATCTGCGGCTTGTGATCGAGCGCCGCCATGATGTGCGCATAGTAGGAGTCATTGTCCTCGCCCTTGATGGCGAAGACGGGAATGTTGTAGTCGCGCACCAGACTGGCGGCGACGTCATCCTGGGTGGACAGCGGGTTGGACGCGCACAAGGCCACGTCGGCGCCGCCGTCGCGCAGCGCGATCATTAAATTTGCGGTCTCGGCCGTCACGTGCAGGCAGGCGGAAACGCGGATGCCCTGGAGCGGCTGGTTCTTGATGAATTCCTTGCGGATGATCTGCAGCACCTTCATCGACTGGTTCGCCCACTCAATGCGTTTCTTGCCCAGATCGCCCAGTTCAAGTCCTTTAACGTCGCTGCTAATCGAAGTCGTTGTCGTAGCCATTTTTCTCCTAATTCCCGGATGATGACGGAATAGATCCTATGCAGCTTGCACACTGTGGAAGCGCTGTTCGCTTTTCGCTGTTGGCGATTCGCTAAAAGCTAGAAGCGAAGAGCGAACAGCGAACGGCGAACAGCGCTTTCCCCATAGTGAAAAAACTATTTCCTTGTCCCCGCCGTTTCCAGCTTCAAGCCGGCGTCAGACGCCAGTTTGGCGGCTTTGTCGGTCGCTTCCCAGGTGAAATCCGGGTCGCTGCGGCCGAAGTGTCCATACGCCGCGGTTTTACGGTAAATCGGACGGCGCAAGTTGAGTGTCTCGATGATCTCGCGCGGCTTGAGCTTGAAGTTTGCCCGCACCAGATCTGGAATTAGATTCGCATCAACCTTCTCGGTTCCGAAAGTATCCACAAGGACGCTGACGGGATCGGCAACCCCGATCGCGTAGGCGAGTTGCACTTCGCAGCGATCGGCCAGGCCAGCGGCCACGATGTTCTTGGCGATGTGGCGCGCCATGTAAGCGGCGGAACGATCGACCTTGGTCGGATCCTTGCCGCTGAACGCGCCGCCGCCGTGACGCCCCATGCCACCGTACGTGTCCACGATGATCTTGCGTCCGGTCAGTCCCGTGTCGCCCATGGGGCCGCCGATCACGAAGCGTCCGGTGGGATTGATATGATACTTGGTGTCCTCATCGAGCAGGTGGGCGGGAATTACGGCCTGGATGACGTACTTCAAAATGTCGGCGCGCAGTTCGTCGTTGGTGACCGTTTCGGAATGCTGGGTGGAGACGACCACGGCATCCACGCGCTTCACTTTGCCCGGCGCGTCGTATTCAACCGTGACCTGGGATTTTCCATCGGGCCGCAGGTAGGGGCAGGCGCCATTCTTGCGGACTTCGGAAAGCTTCAAGCAGAGCTTGTGGGCGAGTGAAATCGGAAGCGGCATCAGTTCCGGCGTTTCATTGCAGGCGTAGCCGAACATCATGCCCTGGTCGCCGGCGCCGCCGGTATCCACGCCCATGGCGATATCGCCGGACTGCTTGTTGATGCTCGAAATCACAGCGCAAGTGTTGGAGTCGAAGCCGTACACCGCGTTATCGTAGCCGATCGATTGCACCACGCCGCGCACCACGTTCTGGAAATCGACGTAGGCTTTGGTGGTGATCTCGCCGGCGATCACGACTAGGCCGGTGCAGGTCAGGGTTTCACAGGCGACGCGGCTGGTCGAATCCTCACGAAGGCAGGCGTCGAGGATGGCATCGGAAATCTGGTCGGCGATCTTGTCCGGATGTCCCTCGGTTACGGACTCCGAGGTAAACAGAAAACGATTGGTTGCTGGCAAGCTGGTATCTCCTTCAAGGTGACTTTGAGCCTTTACGTCCGATAAGGGAGGCTTACGGAGCCAAGAGCTCTTGACCGGGGTCTGGTTTAATCTTCCTCAAAACGGTAACAGAGATGACCGCTTAAGCGCAACGGCATTGGCCGGTGACGGAGGGAGCTGATCATCGAGTGGGAGCCATTTTGCATTGAACGGTGGAACGCGGGCGGTAAATGGAACAAAAGAAAGAGGCAAACTTAAGGTGTCGAAGGAGGTTCGGGGGCGTTCGGCAGAATTCCTTCGGGACCAAAAGTAACGGTCTTGACCTCCCCGTAGTCTCCTCCGAGGTCGAGCTTCCTGCCATTGAATTGAAAGTCGACGCCGCCGGCGTTTCCGGCCTTGACGATGATTTCCTTCCGGCCTCGGATCGTGCGCTCGCTGCCCGCGGCCAAGGTTTCGGACGGGGTCGTTTTGCCGTCGGCGGTGATCGAGATCCAGGACTCCTCGCGGGCCTGGATGACGACCGTAAACTCGTCCGCAGTTGCGGCGGAGGCGGCAACCGCTAAATCCCGAGGCGCCAAACCCTGAGGTGTTTTGAGGGCGACGGATGAGGTCTTTCCGCTGGTCGCGCCGGCTGGGATTGGCGCGGGCAGGACGGACGGGGCAGATCCTTCGGCCGGCAGACCAGTTGCCGGCGAACCGGCGCCACGATCTTCTTCCGATACTCCGCCGGATAACTGTGCCGCCGGCGACGGCGTCGTGGCCGTGGTTGGAGCCGGCCGAACCGACTGTCTCATGTGCTCCTGACGGCGATGGCTCCAGAGGGAGAGTGCGAGCGCGACTGCGAGAAGAACCGCGGCGAACAGGCCCCAGGGGAGTGGGCGAGCAGGGGAGTCGGAGATCGCTTCCAGGCGGCTGACGTTCTCTGAATTGTCGTGCGCTCTGTCTTGACGCGCTCCGTCTTCCCGCGCTGCGATTTCCGTCGAAACGGGAGGGGCGTCGCCGGAAGCTTCGAGGTAGTCGGCGACGGTTTGATCTTCGTCGAGGCCAACGCAGCGGGAATAGGCGCGGACGAAGCCTTTGTTGAAGATGCCTCCCGGCAACTGGTTGAACTTATCCTCCTCCAGCGCTTGCAGCATGCGGGTTCCGATCTTGGTGGAGCTGGAAATCTGCTCCAGTGTGATCTTGCGCTTCTCGCGCTCCTGTTTCAGTTTTTCGCCAAAGGAAGGCACACCAGTCTCCCGCTTTCGCCGGCCGGCGAACGGAATTCTACTCTGTCGAGAAGCAAGATCATAGGAAATTGATAGTTGCTTAATTTCCAATTTGGTAATTTGAAACCGATCCCAGGCTATGCTCTGGGTTTCAACCGCCAAACTACCCGCTTACCAGATTATAAATTCTTCAGCGCTGGGTTGGCTTGACGGGTACCGGTTACCTCCGTTCATTGCCCCAGCGGTGCGTCCAAACCTATAATCGCCTATCCGACCACTCGGACGAGGAGTTCATGCCGGAGGCAGCGGGCACATCTCCAATTCGCCTGTCGCAAGAGCTGACCATCTTCCACGATGTCGCCAAGGCGCTGACATCTTCGCTCAACCTCGATTCGATCTTGCAGACAATCATGGAAAAGATGGCGGAATACTTCCGCCCGGATACCTGGTCGCTGCTGATGGTGGATGAGGAAAAGGATGAGCTCTATTTCGCCATCGCGGTGGGGGCTGCGGCAGAGGTTCTGGCGAAGGCGCGTTTGAAGGTGGGCGAGGGAATCGCCGGTTGGGTGGCCAAGCACGGAGAGGTGTTGATTGTGCCCGACGTGCAGAGCGATGCGCGTTTCTCATCCCGCCTGGACGAGATGACGCGGTTGCAGACTCGCTCCGTCATCTGCGTGCCGTTGCGCTCGAAACACCGCGTGCTGGGCGTGATCCAACTGGTCAACGCCAATGTGGAAATGAGCGAACAGGAGATGTTCTTCCTGCAGGCCTTGTGCGATTACGCCGCGATTGCGATCGAGAACGCCAGGGCGGTCGAGAAGATTCAGGAACTGACCATCACCGACGATTGCACGGGCCTGTTCAATGCGCGCCATCTTTACAAAACGCTCGAGACCGAGGTGTACCGCTCGGCGCGCTTCGGCTACCAGTTCAGCGCGATTTTCATCGACCTCGACCACTTCAAGCTGGTCAACGACACCCATGGACATCTGGTGGGAAGCCGGCTGCTGTCCGAAGTCGGATACCTGATCAAAGCGCAGCTGCGGCTGATTGATTTTGCTTTCCGCTACGGTGGCGACGAGTTCGTGGTGCTGTTGCCGCAAACCGGCAAAGATCAGGCGGTGGTGGTGGCGAAACGTTTGCAGGATTCCCTGCGCTCGGGAACCTTCTGCATCGAACAGGGCTTGAACCTGAGCGTGCGCGCCAGCATGGGGCTGGCGACTTTTCCGCACGACGCGCGGACGCCGCACGACATCATCCGTCAGGCGGACGAGATGATGTATATGGTGAAGAACACGACCCGCGATAATATCGGCGTTGCCTCGCGCGGGGTGCTGGAGCCATAGGGGTTTGCGTAGGGACAGCCGCCCTCGGCTGTCCAAGGCGAGCGAAGCTCGCCAAGGTTTCCTATTGTCCATTCCTGCATTCAAAGAGCGTGGCCGGGCTTCGCCGCGCTGGACAGCCGAGGGCGGCTGTCCCTACGCTACTGCTTTTCTCGTTTCTGCAGCTCCGCGGGCTGGTCTGTTTTCGGTTGAGCTTCGGTCGGCTCCGGCTTCCACGTAAAAGCGTTGGCGGGCGCGGCAGGATTCACGCCGAAGTCCCACACATAGAGGTTGATTCCTTCTTTTCCCAGCATCTCGGCGACGGCGTATTCGCCCGCCGCAAGAGGCTCGGTGGGCGCGAGTTTGACCCAGCCTCCGGTCATGGCGGTGACCGTGGCCGCGACAAATCGTTCGTCGGTTTTCGTCTTTCCGGTTACCGCGATTTTGACCGCGCCGGCAGCGCGTTTGCCGCCCTTGGCCTCGACGCGAATGATTTTGAAGCGCTCGGTGGGCGCGAGCGGCGGCTCTCCGGCGGCGGCCTGCGCGGTTGCGGGCGCACCGTCATTCAAGTCGATGTTGATGTAGAGCGAAGGCACGGTGGTGTGCGACTGAATCTTGGAATGCGCTCCGGGGAGTTCAATCGTTTGCTTGGCGCCGGCCAGCGGTTTGATCGCCGCCCGCAGAATATTCGACTTGGTGTTCTTATCCACATCGCCGCCCGATTGCTGCAGTTCAGCCAACTGCGGCTGGTTCTCGTAGGTGTCGAGCAGGAAGATGCCGCCTTCGTCGGGCAGGCGCAGACCGGGCGCGACCTGCGGAGAACGGGCTTGTTCGGCTTTTCGTTCGGCCTCCAGTTCCTTGTCGAGTTCGACCGCTTCCGGAGCGGGCGCGCCCTGCAGACGGCCTTGCTCAAACTTGTCGGTTGCGTCCCAGTCGATCAGCGCTTTCGGGATTTCCTCCCATTCGCCGCGCTCGGCGCTGAAATAGCGGACGCGCTCGCCGTGAATCTCATACTTGGTGACCGACTGGTAGGAGCCGTCTTTCAGGATGAGGCGGCGGGCAAGGTTCTGGGCGGGAGCGGGAAGCTGCGACAGGCTCAGGAAGACCAGCACTGCGGTCACTGTTGCGAGAAGTCCTGTCCCGCCAAAACCCGTCCTGCCAATGAATGATTTCATGCCCCGGAACATTATCGGCCTTTTTTTGCGCTTCTGGAAGTTTGGATGCGGGCAGTCCGCAGATGAACAACTCACCACGGAGGCACAGAGTCACAGAGAAAACCTAAACCGGGGAAAACCCAAGAATCGCATTTCTCTGTGTCTCCGTGACTCGGTGGTGAAAAAGCTGTTTCTGCGAGATTGAAGCCAGGCTAGCCCGCCTCGCCGCTGGATTTGACGGCTGAATGCTGACGGCTGAGTGCTGATATTTTTTCCACATTCCCTTCCCGAAAGACTTCTGCCATAATTGATCGTGCACCCCAGCCCGCACAATTTTCCAGACAAAATCAGAGCGAGGAAGCGATGTCGGCCAAGTACATCTTTATAACCGGCGGTGTGGTGTCTTCATTGGGCAAGGGACTAGCGGCGGCTTCCATTGGATGCCTGCTTGAAAGCCGCGGCCTCAAAGTCAACCTGATGAAGTTCGATCCGTACCTGAACGTCGATCCCGGGACGATGTCGCCGTTTCAGCACGGCGAAGTTTTCGTGACCGACGACGGCGCGGAAACCGATCTCGACCTCGGGCACTATGAACGCTTCACGCACGCCAAGCTTTCTCGCGATAACAACTGGACCACCGGCAAGATCTACGAGCAGATTATCGCCAAAGAGCGCCGCGGCGATTACCTGGGCAAGACAGTGCAGGTGATTCCGCACGTCACCAACGAAATCAAGGCGGCGGCTAAGAAAGTGGCGCAGGATGTGGACGTAATGATCGCCGAAATAGGCGGCACGGTGGGCGATATCGAGTCGCTGCCGTTCATCGAAGCGATCCGCCAGATGCGGCAGGAACTGGGCCGCGATAACACGCTGTTCGTGCACGTGACGCTGGTGCCGTTCATCGCCGCAGCGCAGGAATTGAAGACCAAGCCGACGCAGCACTCCGTGAAAGAGCTGCTCAGCGCCGGAATTCAGCCGGATATCCTGCTGTGCCGCACCGACCGTTTCCTCTCGAAAGACATCAAGGCGAAGATCGCGCTGTTCTGCAACGTCGAAGAAGAGGCGGTCATTACGGCGAAGGACGTTGCGTCCATCTACGAAGTGCCAATAGTTTTCGCGCATGAAGAAGTGGACACGTTGATCCTGCGCCGTCTGAAACTCGAGGCCAAAGATCGCGATCTATCGAAGTGGAACGATCTGGTGCACCGCGTCTACAACCCGAAAGATGTAGTGAGAATCGGCATTGTCGGAAAGTATGTCGAGTATGAGGACAGTTATAAGTCGCTGAAAGAAGCGCTGGTGCATGGCGCGCTGGCTCACAACCTGAAGCTGGAATTGAACTGGATCGAAGCCGAAGGTCTGGAGACGGCGGACAAAGCCGACAAGAGTTATGAAGCGCAGTTAGAAGACTACGATGGCTTGCTGGTGCCCGGCGGATTCGGCAAGCGCGGCATCGAAGGCATGTTGAAGGCGATCCAGTACGCGCGCGAGAAACATGTCCCCTACTTTGGGATTTGTCTGGGGATGCAGACGGCTTGCATTGAGTATGCGCGCAACGTCTGCGGATTGGCGGATGCCCACTCGAGCGAGTTCGATCCGGCGACTCCGCATCGCGTGATCTATAAGCTGCGCGAGTTGCGGGGCGTCGAAGAACTGGGCGGCACGATGCGGCTGGGGGCATGGCCGTGCAAGATCGAGCCGGGAACGCTGGCGTACAAGGTGTATGGCCAGACGGAGATCAGCGAGCGGCACCGGCATCGTTACGAGTTCAACCGCGAGTATGAAGAGGTGATGGTGGCGGCCGGGTTGCGCATTTCCGGTTCGACTCCGGACGGCACTTACGTAGAGATGGTGGAGATTCCCGGCCATCCGTATTTCATCGGATGCCAGTTCCATCCGGAATTCAAGTCGAAGCCGCTGGAGCCGCATCCGCTGTTCAAGGCTTTCGTGGGCGCTTCGTACGAACACGGGCAGAAAAGGAAAGAGCAGAAAGACGCGGCCGAGGTGGAGATGTTCCTGCGGCCGGAGAAAGTGGGACGGCGATAGTTTTGTAATTTTGTAATCGGGTAATTTGGTAATTTGGAAATTCGAATTTGCAGCTTGGGACAGATTTAGATTACAAAATTACAAAATTACACAATTGCCAAATTCCTTGACCTTGTCTTTCCAAATCGATAACGTTCGCGTCGGCTCCGGCGATCTATTCCTCATTGCCGGACCCTGCGTGATTGAGAGTGAAGAGCACGCCCTGCGCATGGCGGAGATCGTCAAGGGCGTGGCGCGTTCGCTGAATTTCCCGTTCATCTTCAAAGCGTCGTACGACAAGGCGAACCGCACGTCGATCCGCAGCTATCGCGGGCCGGGGTTGAAGGAAGGCCTGCGCATTCTGAAGAAAGTCAAAGACGAAGTGCACATTCCGGTGCTGACCGATGTGCATCAGGCTGCCGACGTCGCTGCCGTCGCCGAGGTGGTGGACGTGTTGCAGATTCCGGCGTTCCTTTGCCGCCAGACCGATCTGATCGTCGCGGCGGCGCTGAGCGGGCGTCCGGTGAACATCAAGAAGGGGCAGTTTGTTTCGCCCTGGGACATGAAGCACGCCGTCGATAAGTGCCGCGATGCGGGTAATAGCCAGGTGTTTGTGACCGAGCGCGGATCGAGTTTCGGCTACAACAGTCTGGTGGTGGATATGCGCTCGCTGGCCATCATGCGCAAGTTCGCGCCGGTGGTGTTTGACGCGACGCACTCCGTGCAGTTGCCATCGGCTTCGCACGGTGATGAAGATCAGCCCGTGGTGAGCGGAGGCCAGCCGGAGTTTATCCCGGTGTTGTCGCGAGCGGCGGTGGCTGCGGGCGTGGACGGCGTGTTCATGGAAGTCCACGACAATCCGAAAGAAGCGAAAAGCGACGGCGCCAACGCGCTCGACACGCGCAACCTGCGCGGCTTGCTGAAGGAATTGCAGGCGGTGAAGAAGGCGCTGGACGCGGCGCACGCGACGCCGTAGCGTCATCAACGTCATTTCTGAATCTGCTGCCATTCCCGCGTCATCTCAATGTCATCTTATGCATTGGTGGGCATCGATTGCCGGCATCGTTCTGATCTTCGTCATCCTCATGGATGCGTTTGAGACCGTGGTGTTGCCGCGGCGTATCAAGCGAAGTTTTCGCATCACGGGTTGGTTCTACCGGAATAGCTGGGGCCTCTGGACCCGAGTGGGGCGGCACATCAAGTCGGCGAACCGGCGCGAAGGGTTCCTGGCGTATTTTGGGCCGCTGTCGCTGATTCCGCTGCTGGGTTTTTGGGCGCTCGGTCTGATTTTTGGATTCGCCTGCGTGCAGTACGGACTGGGCGAACATCTGACGCTGGGCAATGAAAAAATCACGTTCGGGAAAGTGGTCTATCTCAGCGGCGAAACTTTCTTCACTCTGGGCTACGGAGACATCACACCCAATAACGCCGCGGCTCGCGCCCTGGCCGTGATGGAAGCGGGCATGGGCTTCGCGTTTCTTGGAGTCGTGATCGGATATCTGCCGGTGATCTACAACTCGTTTGCCGCGCGCGAGATTGAGATTTCGCTGCTGGATGCGCGCGCCGGGTCGCCGCCGAGCGCCGCCGAGTTCCTGGGCCGGTTGGGATGCTGTCCCGAGCAAACCGTGCTCGACCAGATTTTTCGCGACTGGGAGCGCTGGTGCGCCGACCTACTGTCGAGTCACATTTCCTATCCAGTGCTGCTGTTCTTCCGGTCGCAGCATAGCAATCAATCCTGGCTGAGCGCGGTGACGGTGATGCTCGATGTCACATCGCTGGTCATGACCGGGGTGGACGGCATCCATCCGGACCAGGCGAAGCTCACGTTTGCCATGGCGCGGCACGCCGCCGTCGATCTGGCCCAGGTGGTGAATGCGGAATACAGTCCACATGACGAGGGCCGGCTCACGGCGGCAGAGCTAACTCGGTTGCGGACGGAACTCGCCGGGCATGGCGTGACTCTTAATGACGGCGCGGAGGCGCCCGAGCGGCTGGCGGAACTTCGCGTCCTCTACGAACCTTATCTGCACGCGCTCAGCCGCCGGCTCTTGATGACGCTGCCGCCGTGGGTCCACACCGATCGCAAGAAAGACAACTGGCAGGGCAGTCCGTGGGACCGCGCCATCCAGGCGCGGGCGCTGGGGCGGCCGGGGCGGGCGAGGGACGATCACTTCTGAATCGGGCGATCTGGTAATCGGGCCATCTGGGTTGCCGGTATGATCGCGACCTTGCAACGGCTATTGGTGAGAGTTCCAAGAAAGTTACCTACGATAGGAGATCCAGCCGTTCTGTTCTCTTGATAGAAGCTGCCGCAGTCATACTTGATTAAAAATGAATGTTGGTTGTAACGAGGAGATGGTCCTGAGCACATGTCCACTGTGCGAACTTTGCTTCTGATCACTGCTTCCTCACCCGAGATCCGAAGGGTACGGCGTTCCCGTGTCCTGAACTTCCAGCAGATCACCATGCCGTATCTTGCCGCCTTCGCGCCGCCGCATTGGACGGTGCTCCATATCGATGAGGTGGTGGGGCCGGTCGATTTCGGAGTGCAAGCGGATCTGGTGGCGATTACCTTCCATACCCCGAGTGCGCCTCACGCGTATGCCATGGCAGACCGGTTCCGGCAGCGGGGAATTCCAGTGGTATTGGGCGGACCGCATGTAACTCTGATGCCAGATGAGGCGCAGGCGCGCGCGGACGTAATCTTCGTCGGTGAGGCTGAATCCCACTGGCCGCAATTCTTGCGCGACTTTGACACGGGGCGGCATAGCCAGAGGTACCGTTCCACAGAACCCCCGACTCTGGAACACGCCCCGATGTCGCGGAAAGATCTGTTTCACCGGCGCGACCATGCGAATGGAGTCCTGTTTGCCACGCGCGGTTGCCCATACCATTGCGATTTCTGCACGCTCGCGGTCATGTATCAGGGCCACGTGCGCAAGCGACGCGTGGATGCTGTCGCCGAAGAGTACGGTTCTTTTTCCGGCAAGGTGATCATCCTGTGGGATGACAACATCGCGAGCGACATGGAGTACGCCAAGACGCTGTTCAGGGCTCTCGCTCCCCATCGCAAGTGGTGGAGCGGTCAGGCGAGCATTCATGCCGCTCGGGACGACGAGTTCCTTGAGTTGGCCGCGAGCAGCGGCTGCAAGCAACTCTTCGTCGGGCTGGAGTCAATCTCGCAAGACAGCGTCAATGAAGTCCAGAAGGGCTTCAACCGCGTGTCCGACTACGGTCGCGCGATTGAGCGGATCCATTCTCATGGCATAGCGGTGCAGGCTGGGATCGTCTTCGGTTTCGATAACGACAAGCAGGCGATCTTCGGCGAAACGTTGGACTTCCTCGAAGCGGCGGGAGTTCAGAATGCGACGTTCAACATCCTGACTCCCTTTCCAGGAACTCGGCTGTACCAACGTCTGGAAGCGGAGGGCCGGATTCTCACGCGCGACTGGAGCAAGTACAACGGCCGGGCTGACGTGGTCTTCCGGCCCAGGCAGATGAGCCCAGAGGAACTTTTGGCGGGATACCAGTATGCGAACAGGCGCTTCTACTCGTGGAGAAGCGTGTGCAGGCGCTTGTCACGCTCTCCAGTGGGGCTGTCCTGGACTTTACCCTTAAACTTGGCATACGCGTTCGCTTCTTCGATAACCTCGATTGCTGAAGCAGCGCAGCCGGGTTGAGATGACCCGATGACCCGATGGCCCGATCACCCGATGCTCCCCTCCTTCTGCTAACATTCCTTCTTCATGAAACATGTAGGCGAGAACGTCGTGCGCATCGAGGCTGAGGCGTTGCGGGCGCTGGCGGACCGACTGGCTGGCCCCATGGCGGCGGACTTTAATCGGGCTGTGGAGCTGATGTTCGGCTGCCGAGGGCGCGTGGTCGTTACCGGGATGGGGAAGAGCGGGCTGATCGCTCGCAAGATCGCGGCTACGTTGAGTTCAACCGGCTCGCCGGCACTGTATCTGCATCCGGTGGAGGCGCTGCACGGCGATCTGGGGATGATCGTGCGCGGCGATGTCGTGCTGGCGCTTTCGGCGAGCGGGGAGACGGAAGAAATTCTGCAGTTGATGGCGACGATCAAACGGTTGCAGGTTCCGCTCATCAGTATGACTTGCGACGACATTGCTGCAAACATAGCGGGCGAGGGCGCCCGCTCCACACCACCGGCTTCTACTCTGGCATCTTCGGCCGACGTGGCTCTGGATTGTTCGATTTCTCAGGAAGCTTGCTCGCTTGGACTTGCTCCTACGGCTTCCACCACGACCATGCTCGCTCTGGGCGATGCTTTGGCGGTGGCGCTTTCGGAGAAACGCGGCTTCAAGGAAGAAGATTTTGCCAACCTGCATCCGGGTGGAAAGCTGGGCAAACGGCTGGCGCGGGTGGAATCGCTGATGCACACGGGAGACGCGGTCCCGCGGGTGACGGCGCAGACCAAGATGCCGGACGTGATTTACGAGATGTCGCGCAAGACGCTGGGAATGACGGCGGTGGTCGAAGGCGATCCTTTGCTCGGCGATCGGTTGCTGGGGGTGATCAGCGACGGCGATCTGCGGCGGTTGCTCGAGCAGCGCGGCAAAGACACGCTCGACCTGACGGCGGGGGATTGCATGACGCGGGCTCCTAAGACCATCGGACCGCAGGAGTTCGCAGCCACCGCGCTGGCGCGCATGGAAGAGATGAAGATTACTTCGCTCGTCGTCGTGGACAGAGTTGCGGACAACGATCTGCGCGTGCGGGGGATCGTGCACCTGCACGATCTATGGGGAACGGAGATGGTGTAGCGATGCCCTGACGCGCTAGTGGCAGAAGCGCTGTAGTTTGGGCGGAGGCGGGGTGGGGAACTCGTCAAACTCTCCGTCCCAGCCGGAGCATCCGCGCGCCGCTACGGCGCGGATCACAACCTGTTCCAGATCGCGGGCTTTCGCTTTCGCTTGCGTGATCTGATCCAGCGTGAGAGAGCCGCCGCTGTCGAGTTCGCCGAGGTCCGCGCCCGCGGCCGCATAACCGGCGTCGGCTGCGATGGTGTACCAGACATAGGCAGTGAAGCGGTCCTGCGGAATGCCGTGGCCATCTTTCAGCGCTTTGGCGTAAAAGTATTGCGCCTGGGGAAGTCCCTGATCGGCGGCAATCTTATAGAGCGCCGGAGCCTTGGCGTAGTCTCGATCCGCCATCAGACGGCCCAGGTAGTAGGCGCCGAAAGCGTTGTTCTGGCCGGCGGACAGCTTGAGCCATTTCTGGGCCGCGTCGAGATCGCGCGGCACCCCGTTGCCGAGGAAGTAGTGTCGTCCGGCGAGCCAGCCCGCCAGCGGGTCGCCTTGTTGAGCCGCCTTGCGATACAGGTCGACGGCTTGGCCCGGGTTGCTCGCGACCGCGGTTCCGGTCTCGTAATAGTAAGCCAGTGCGATCTGGGCTGGTCCGTAGCCGAGTTCGGCGGAGCGCCGAAAGTAGTCGATCCCCAGCGCGTCATTTTGCGACGGCCCAACGCCAGTAATGGCGTCCATGCCACGGTCGTACAGAGCCTCCGGAGAACTACTCTGCGCCAAGGCCATGGTGCTCCCTAGCACGAGAATTGAGGACAGAATGGTTCGACGCATGGGCGGATTTCTGCAACGAATGCTGGAACAAGTATAGGAAATACGGCGTATCAGTGTGGAGTTACGAAAGTTCCAGAGGATGCACGGACGGGCGGAGGTAGAACAATGGCTATATATGAATCAGTGCATGTGACCCCGCATATCGCCCAAAGAGCGGCCTTCTACGCGGTCATAGGGTGCTAGTGTGTATTCGTCCTCACGTTCTGGCTGAGGAAACGTCCGCCCCGAGCCCGGGAGGCGAAGCGCGATCAGACGGCGCTCATCGGAATGTTGCTGGGAGGCGCAGGCTACTTCATGGTCTGGTTTCCTCCCTTGCAGCGGAAACAGTTCTCGCCGGTCACGTCCGGGTCGCAAACGGTGGAATGGGGGTTGGCAGCGCTGACTGTGGCCATTGCCGTCGCTTCGGCGTGGCCGGTAAACGCCGCCGCGCGGCGTTTGGGAAAGCAATGGGCTCTGGCCGCGCGTCTGGTGGAGGGCCATGCGCTCATTCAGGATGGGCCTTATCGCTTCGTAAAAAACCCTATCTACACGGGCATGTTTGGAATGTTGCTGGCTACCGGACTTGTCATGACTCAGTGGATTCCGCTGCTGGTTGCGAGCTTGTTGTTTATTGCTGGAACCTACATCCGCATTCGGAGTGAAGAGCGGTTACTGCGCAAGGCCTTCGGCACCGAGTTCGAACAGTACGCACGCAAGGTGCCGGCGCTGATCCCGGGAATCTACTGAGAGCCACTTCCCATCACACCCAATCGTGATGATCGTCACCGACAGGCGTAGTCAAGGCGAGTAGCTTAAGTGTGCAGTTCATAGTCCTTCCCCGCTCGTAAGTCGGGCCCCGTAAGACGCAAATCAAAGCAACTCGGGAACGTTCCGTTCCCCCGGCCGAATCCCGCACACCTCATAAAGTTCTGAGGCCCCTGGAGGAACCAAACAGAAGAATCAATCGCCACATCTGGTGGCGAGGAGGAAACATGAAAGCTGCGAAAATTACGTTGCTCACAATATTGGTTCTGATCGCGGCGGGCACGACCGCAGCTGCGCAGACGCAAGTCTTTGTGCCGGGAACTGCTACGGGCTTTTTTGGCGGCCCGAACCCGGACATTCAAGTACCGCTCGTTCCAGCTATCACCGTCAGCGGACCGAGTTGGATTACCGTCACCTACGTTAGCGGCACGGTTACCGACTGCTGCGGCGTGAACGCCGGCCCGGACGGCGTGCCGTGGCCTAAGGGCGCCGAACAGTTTCCCCTGCAAGAGGCCGTTGGAGTCGCGATCGAGAAAGTTAAGAACATGGATGCCCTGATCGGAGTTTTCGTTCCCCAAAAGACGGTTCAGAGAAAGGGTTTCAGCGCGCTCGATGGCACCAAGGCCGTAACCCATGTCGGCATTATGCCCAATGGACTTTTCTTTATCGGCACCGGCAAGACCTTCCGGGTAACTGAGGCGGGAACGCTTTTCCTGGGCATCAACGACATTTGGGTCGGCGACAATGGCGGCGGATTCACCGTCACGGTCGCCGCGCAATGATGCGGGTTCATTCACTCTCTCCCTGCTCACGATTGTTGACTGCAGCAATGCAAGTGAAAAGCCGCTTCCTTGGGAGGCGGCTTTTCTTCTGCGATTGTGCTTTGTGGAGGATCTAAGTTTTGGCGCGCGGGGACGCCCGCTTCTCCACACTTATGTTTTACGCGTAGCGCTCGCGCATGAAATCGCCAATCGCCGAGTACGCGGCGGTCAGCGTCTTTTCGTCGGGCAGGAAAACGATGCGGAAATGTTTTGTCCCAGGGCGCTGGCCGAAACCGGAGCCGTGCACGACCGTCACATACTTCTGACGAATGAGCTCGGTGACGAAAACGTCGTCGCCTTCCGGGATGTCGATGCGCGGGTAGGCGTAGAAAGCCCCACGCGGCTCGACACAACTTACGCGTGGAGTTTCCGCACACCACTTCATGGTCAGATCGCGGCGGCTGCGCAGCTTGCGCTTCACTTCGACGAGGTGATCCTGCGGGCCTTCGAGCGCGGGCCTGATCGCGTACTGCTCGGGATGGTTGGCGCAGAGGCGCGCCCGCAAAAGCTTGTTTACGCCTTCGAGGTACGGCTTGATAACGGAAGCTTCGCCGCTGGCAATGCCCCATCCCAGGCGCCATCCGGGGGCGAGGTAATTCTTGGACAGTCCGCCGAACGTGATGACCGGCACATCGGGCGCGACCGCGGCCATGGCAACATGGGGGTCGTCATCGATAATCAGCTTGTCGTAAATTTCATCGGCAAAGATGACCAGATTGTGTTGGCGGGCGAGCTCGGCGATCTGTTCAAGCGTCTTGCGCGTGCAGACCGAGCCGGTTGGGTTGTTGGGATTGATCAGCACAATCCCGCGCGTCCGCGGCGTGATTTTTTTCTTGATGTCGTCGAGATCGGGCTGCCAGCCGTCTTCTTCGTTCAGGTAATAAGTGTTCAGTCCGATTTCGAACTTCGCCAGAACCGCGGAATAAAGCGGGTAGTCGGGGCAGGGAGTAAGCAGGTTGTCGCCCGGATTGAGCAATGCGGCCAGGCAAATGTCGACCGTTTCGCTGACGCCGGAGGTCACGAAGACGTCCTGAATGTTGGCGATACCCTTCCGGGCCGCCTCGCCGCGAATCGCATCGAGCGCGGGCTTGATGCCGGAGGAAGGCGAATATCCGTTCTTGCCGTCGCGCATGGCTTGATAGACGGCTTCGATCATGTGGGCGGGCGTCTGGAAATCAAAGTTGAGCGGGTCGCCGATATTGAGCGGCAGAATTTTGTTCCCTTGCCGGGCAACCTCGTCGGCGACGCAGGCCAGGTCGCGGATGGCGTAGCGGACGTTTTCCAGACGGGCGGCAGGGGCAATTTCACGGGCTTGCGAAACGGGCATGAGGAGCGCTCGCTTTCCGTCTAGATTGTACAAGAGCTGGCGCGGCCGAGATGGCTGGACGTTTGCTGGACTGGGGCGGGAAAGAAATCGTATTCGGAATAATCTGTAGTTCAGCGGCCCTTGAAATCGAACATGATGACCTCGTTGCTCGACGACGCGGCAGGAACGTATTTCCACTTCTTCGCGGTCTTAACCGCGCTCTCGGCGAGAACCGGATTGCCGCCCAGGACCTCGACGTCGGCAACGGTTCCGTTTGCAAGCACCTTTACACTCAGGCGGACTAATCCGCCGATTCCGGCGTTCTTGAGAGTTGCGGGATACTCGGGCTTTTCGCTCCGAATGACCTTGCGACGTGAGTGCTCCTCAGACTGGGCTCGCGCCGTAGAAACCGAGCCGAGCGCCAGGCAGAACACCAGCCACGCCAGCATGAGCCTCACCAACGCGAGCCTGTTCCGATTGCTGCTCCTAGTCCGAGAATCGCCAACGAAATCGTAAGTCATCCGTGTATTCTCCGGGAGGGCCGAAAAAGCGAATAAATACCCCGAGGGACTAATGGCAAGGCTTGCGAAAATCGAGCAGCAAGATTACGAATGGAGTCGTCCGATAGACTACGATGGGCGGTTGGCGAAGGGATGCGGCAAGAGGACCTTGTCCCCACTCACCAAGAATTGTGCGCTCGAGTAAGCAGAACCAATCACGGCCGAGGCGCCCAGAACTGCAGACCCCTCCCCTTTGGCTGCACTCAGGGTCGAAATGACAAAATGGAAAAAGATTTTCTGCGCTCTCCGCGTCCTCTGCGGTTAAGAACTCTCTAATCGGCGCGGTCGATCTGCGCCTTCTGCAGCTTATCGGAGTAATCCACGTACACGGCTTTCCACTCGGTGTAGAAGTCAATCGCGCCGATGCCACCCTCGCGGTGTCCGTTGCCGGTGGCCTTGGTGCCGCCGAAGGGCAGGTGTACTTCCGCGCCGATGGTTGGAGCGTTGATGTAGGTGATCCCGGCCTCGAGGTCGCGGACGGCGGCGAATGCCTTGTTCACGTCCTTCGTGTACAGAGACGACGACAGTCCGTATTCGATGTTGTTGGCGATGGCGATGGCATCTTCGAGGCCGTCGCAGGGGATGATCGAAACCACCGGCCCGAAGATTTCTTCCTGCGCGATGCGCATCTTGGGATCGACGTCGATGAAAACGGTGGGTTCGAGGAACCAGCCGTGCTGGTATTCGCCCTGGTCAAGGCGGTTACCGCCGGTGACCAGCTTTGCGCCTTCGGTCTTTCCGATCTCGATGTATTCCAAGTCGGTCTTGAGTTGGTTCTCATTGATCGCCGGGCCCATCTCTACGGTCTCATCGAGACCGTTGCCGACTTTGATGTTCTTCGCGCGCGCCACGAAGTGATCGACAAACTCGGTATAAACGCCTTTCTGCACGATGATGCGGCTGGTCGCGGTGCAGCGCTGTCCGGTGGTGCCGAAAGCGCCCCAGAGCCCGCCTTCGATGGCGAGGTCGAGGTTGGCATCGTCGAGCACGATCATCGGATTCTTGCCGCCGAGTTCGAGCGAACAATGCTTGAAACTCCTGGCTGCCGTCGCGCCCACGATTCTGCCGACCTCCGAAGATCCGGTGAGCGAGATGGCGCGGACCACCGGATGCTCGGTCAGCGGCGTGCCGACTTCCGCGCCGAAGCCGGTCACGATGTTGATGACACCTTTCGGAATGCCGGCGTCGGTCAGCGCCTGCACCAGATTGAAGGTGGAGAGCGGAGTATCTTGGGCCGGCTTGATCACGCAGGTGTTGCCGCAGACGACGGCGGGCAACAGTTTCCACGAAGAGATGGCCATGGGGAAATTCCAGGGCGTGATCATGCCGCAGACGCCGATCGGCTGGCGGACGGCCATGGCGAACTTGTTGGGCAACTCTGAGGGCACGGTCGGGCCGAACAGGCGGCGGCCTTCGCCGGCGTTGTAGTAGGCGGCGTCGATGGCCTCCTGCACATCGCCACGGGTCTCTTTCAGCACCTTTCCCATTTCGCGGGTCATGTCGCGGGCGTGGTCTTCTTTGCGCTCGATCAGGAGCTCGGCGGCGCGGAAGACCATCTCGGCGCGGCGGGGCGCGGGCACCAGACGCCATTTGGCGAACGCGCGCTTGGCCGCATCCACGGCTGCGTCCACATCTGCCTTATTCGAGCGCTGGAAGATGGCGACGACCTCGCGCGTGTCGGCGGGGTTGCGGTCTTCGAAAGTTCGTCCGCTGACGGACTCGACCCATTCGCCGTCAATGAAATTCTTGCAAACCTTGGTCTTGGTCGTGCCGCCCGCGATCACTGGCTTGGTCAGGGTATCGGTAGACATAGAAGCCTCCTGGGAATAGTGCGGAACACTCATGCTAACGCTCGGGGTGAGGACGGGCAAGCGAAGGGAGCACGGCGGACAGCGGATTATGTGCTCGCGCCACTGGGACACTTCCAGATTGCCGACGACGTACGCGGAAGCAGAGAGATCACCGTGCCCTGCGGGATCCATGCCGCACGACGTCATCGCACTTAACCACACACTAGACAACTAGAACACAAAAATCCGGAGCGCGGGCTGCTCTTCCGCGCTCCGGCGCCGGCAGCCAGGAGACATGCTGCGGCGAACTTCGACCTGCAAGCGGCGCGGTCTCCTGCCACAGATAAGACGGACCAACGCCGCTTGCCGAATCGGCTTCTTACTTTCCGGTTCCGCTGAGTTGTACGGTCTGCGTGCCAGCGGAGTCGTTGATATTCAACGTCGCCGTGCGCGTGCCGGTAGCCGCAGGTTTGAAGGTGACGGAGATCGTGCACTCGAAGCCGGCCTTCTGGCTCGATCCGCAAGCGGACTTCGCCGGGAAGTCGTTCGGGTCGGCACCGCCCACCGTCACGCTGTTGATGGTCAGTGTCGTGGTCTGGTCGTTGGTGACGAGAACCGTCTGCGCTTTGCTCGACGTGCCCACGGTCTGTGCCGCGAATTCCATGTTGATCGGTGAGACGCTCACCGGCTGGGTGGCGTTGAACATCACTGTGGCGAAAGTGACATAATCGCCGATGGCGAAATTGTCGGCGTTAAGAACGGCGATGTCCGGCATGCCGTCGCCGTTGAAATCGGCAACCACCGCACCCCGGCTGGTCGACCCGACGTAGAATCCGCCCTTAATCGCGTCTGTTTCATACCCGTTTATCCACTGGTACTCCGACTCACCGAGGCGTGTAAACGTGCCGTCCCCGTTTCCTTCGAGCAATACCGGACCGTATGGGTTCTTCCCATCCTCCTCCAGCATGGGGATGAACGCGTCCAGCTTCCCATCGCCGTTGAAGTCGGCGATCACCGGATATTGCGGGTAGTCTCCGGCTATGCAGACGGGCGAGCCAGGAGTAAACGTGCCGTTGCCGTTGCCCAGAAGAACGACATATTGGGCAGAGCCGTACCAACCTGAGCAACTCCCTTCGACGGTGACGAGCAAATCTGTTTTGCCGTCCTTGTTGAAGTCGCCGGCCGCGAGCGTGTTGGTATATGTGTATTCCGGCGCGGCAGCAGTGGTGATCGGGGCCTGGAACGTGCCGTCGCCATTGCCCAGCAGGATATACACATTACCGCTGTAGTTGCCCGGATAATAGGATGCGGCCGCGATGTCGAGCTTGCCATCGCCGTTGAAATCGGCAAAGGCCAGGCTATTCAGATGGGGGCTGAGCGCGGCTACGCTCGTGATCAGGCTGGCCGTGCCGAACGTGCCCTTGCCCTTGTTCAGCAGCACGCTGATGGTGCCGTCCCAGTTGGAGGTAATGATGTCCGGTTTCCCGTCGCCATTCAGGTCCTCCAGGAACACGTCGTAGGACTGAGCCGTCGAACCCGTCGAGTAATAGACGGGTTTTGTTGAGAATTTGCCGGTGCCCTTGCCGGTCAGGATCGCGACCTGGTTGTTGGGGCATCCGGAACTGCTGTTGTTAGTGACGGTCGCCACGATATCGGCTTTGCCATCGCCGTTCACGTCGCCCGCGGCGATCCACTCCGTCCACCCGTAGCAACCGACCGGGGCCACGGGCACGAAAGTCGGCGCTCCCAAGGCTCCATGCGAACTTCCCAGCATGACCTCGAACCCTGGCTGGGTCAGATTGCTGCTTCGTGCGCCGGAGTACGCCACATCCGGGAAACCGTCGCCGTTGAAATCGGCCGTGACCAGGTTGTAGCCATAGCCGTTGTCATTCCACCCGTAAGCCGCATTGGTCTGGAAGGTTCCATCGCTGCGGCCCAGCATCACTTGGCCGTCCCAAGTTTCGTCTTCCAAGGGTTTGAAGATGTCGAGCACGCCGTCGCCATTGAAGTCGGCGAGAATCACGTTGTCGGGTCCTTGCTCCCAATACTGCGTCGGGTAAACCGGCCCGGCGGTGAATTTGCCTTTCCCATTGCCATAAAACGTCCAGATCTCGCCCCATTCATCAGTCGCGACGAGGTCCAATTTCTTGTCGCCGTTGATGTCGGCCAGGCTCACAAGCGACGCGTTACCTACCGGGGGGGCTTGGGCGACGGACCCTTTCAGCGCAAACTTGCCTCCACCCTGGTTCAGGTAGAGCACGAGGTTGCCATAGCGATAAGTGGTAGTCACAATGTCGTTCTTCTTGTCGCCGTTGACATCCCCAATCGCGATGCCCATTTCGCTTGGATTGTTGAGTGCGTTGTCGTAGTAGGTGGCGGTTCCGAACGTGCCATTGCCGTTGTTCAAGAGCACGACCATTCCGTTGCTCTGGGAAACCGCGATGTCGGGCTTGCCAGAAGTGCCGAGATCACCGACCGCCATGCCATAGGCGTTGACGTTGCTCGGATGATTTGGATCGAGGGTGGAATACTGCACGCCGGTCTGGAAGGTCCCGTCGCCATTGCCGAGAAAGATGTAGACGCACGGGAAGGCATTGTTGATGCTGTAGGGAGCCAGCGCGGCTATGTCGAGATGTCCGTCGCCGTTGAAGTCGGCCACATAGAGGCTGTTCGAAGTCGGCGCCCAGCCGCCGCTGTTGGGAGCGGGATAGGTAGCGCTGTAAGTGAAAGTCCCGTCGCCATTGCCCAGAAAGATCATGATTCCGTTGATCCACGGCGACGAGTAGATGCCCCACACGGCAACGTCCAGCTTGCCGTCGCCATTGAAGTCACCCACGGCAATGGCGTAAGGTACCTCGCCTGGGAGAGAGAAAGTGTTCAGGATCGGGACTTGGAACGTACCGTCGCCATTGCCGGGGGCAACGTCCATTTCCCAATACCCGCCCATGATGGAGACGACGTCGAGTTTGCCGTCCCCGTTGAAGTCGCCAACAGCGGCGGCCTGAACGCCCAATAGGTTGCCATAGTCGGCGATACCGTTGATTTCAAAAGTCGAGGGATACGGAAAGAAAGCGGGTGGATGTTCTTGCGCCTGCGCCGGGATTGCAATTCCGGCCAATAGGACTACAGCGGCGAGCATGGTGAGCGCGATTGCGGCCATGCCCGAATGCTTCACTTGCCGATAGATTGAGTTCATGGTGATGTCTCCTGGGAATGAGATTGCTTGCGGTCTCTCGTGGACGAATCCGATGGCCGGTATCCGGGCCGAGTTTGGCCGCCGAAAAATTTAAGAAGGGCGAGTCCACGCTCGGGCTCGCTCGCCCTCCGCATTGCTTTATTACTTCACTACTGTCAGTTTCACGGCGCTCTTGAGCGTGCCGGACGCCGTGGTGACCGTCACATATCCCGTCGTTGCCCCGGTCGGCACCGTCGCGGTCAGATACGTGTCCGAATCCACGGTGAATTGGGCTGAGACTCCGTTGAAATAAACGCCGCTGGTTCCAGTAAGTCCAACGCCGAAGATGCCGATCGACGTGCCCTTCTTGCCGAGAGGGAACTGCGGAATGATGTATGGCTTGAACCCCATGCTGAAGCTGTAGAACACGCCGCCGTCGTTTGAGCCGTAGCCGCCGTTCTGGGTTGTGCCGTAGAAGTTCCCGTTCGGATGGAGTGCCAGCGGCGAACTAGGAAAGCATCCATTTTCCAACCCAGAGGTGCACCCTCCCTCGGGCAGCTGCCAATTGAACAGGTCGGTGTAAACCGGTTTCTTGCCGGTTGTGATCTCGAATATGCTCTCGGGGCCGTAACCGCCAGAGTAAGTGTCTTGGGATGGCGAGTAGAAGTTGCCATCCGTACCGAGAGTGAGCGTAAAGCTGGGGAAGGCCGCATTATCCACGGATTGATCGAAGTTGTGCAGGATGTTGAGCTTCTTGCCAGCCAACTGGAAGATCGTTCCACCGTTGTAAGTGCCGCCGAGGAAGGTCGTACCGTACCATTTCCCATCGGCTCCCTGAGTCGGGACCGCGGCGGGATCTCTCGGGCCGTTGTTATTGCCATTGAAGACGTAGAGCAAGGTAACCTTGCCCTTGGGCGTGATCTTGAAAACCGTGCCTGAGTTTAGGTTTTGGGCCCCGATGCCACCGGCTTGGCTGGTGCCGTAGAAGTTGCCATCGGAGCCCAGCGTGAGCGCGCTCGGATATGCGGCATCATTTTCAGTTGCCCCTTGGAAAGTATGCAGGGTGGTGAGCGTGCCCGATGGCGTTATCTTGAAGAATGTCCCTAACCCAGCGCTACCGCAGTTACCGCCTTGGGTTGTGCCGTAGAAGTTCCCGTCCGTGTTCAAGGTCAGGGCATTCGGTTGGACGCTGCAGCCGTAGGAAGGGAATTCGTAGATAACGGTGAACCCGTTTTGTCCCTGGCTGGGGTCGAACCGGAAGATTGCCCCGGAGCCGTAACTCCAGCTCTGGTCGATGTCCATGCACGGGCCGTACAAAAGGCCGTCGGGGCCAAGCGTAAGGCCATAGTTGCACTGCGTCCCATAGGTATACTGATCCGGGGAAACCCAGAGCGTTGTCTCAGTGCCGTCCGGCGTGATCTGGTAAATTTCGTTTATCGAGCCTCCCGTTGTCATGCCATAGAAATTGCCGTCTCGGCCGAGAGCCAGTTGGCCGAGGGGGTTGGCGAGCCATTGAGGGCCTGCGAAGTCGTAAAGTGGAGTAAGGGTTTGCGCCTGCGCCGGGATCGCAATCCCGGCCAATAGAGTTACAGCGGCGAGCATGGTAAGCGCGATTGCGGCCACGCTCGAATGCTTCACTTGCCGATAGATTGAGTTCATATGAGGTCTCCTGTGAATCAGGCTGCTTTCAGTCGTTCAAGAAGGGCGAGTCCGCGCAGCGCTCGCTCGCCCTTCGCATTGCTTTTTTACTTCACTACTGTCAGTTTTACGGCGCTCTTTAGCGTGCCCGAGGACGTCGTGACCGTCACATATCCGGTGGTTGCGCCGGTGGGGATCGTCGCCGTCAGATAGGTGTCGGACTGCACGGTGAAGTTCGCTGCAACGCCGTTAAACGAAACACCGTTCGTTTCGGTGAGTCCCACGCCGAAAATGCCAATGGACTTGCCAATCGTCCCCTGCGGGAACTGCAGGATGATGTAGGGCTTGAACCCCATGCTGAGGCTGTAGAACACGCCGCGGCCGATCCCATCCCCGCCGCCCTGCATGTTCGTCCCGTAGAAAGTCCCGTTCGGGTGTAAGACCATCGGCGAACTCAGATAGCATCCGTCTGTCGTGTACATGCTGCACCCACCGGGCGGGAGATTGTACAGATCCGTGTAAACCGGTTTCTTCCCCGTTGTGATCTTGAACAAGCTCTCGTTGCCGTAACCGCCCATGTAGAAGCTCAGTGAGGGCCCATACAAAGCGCTATCGGTGCCCAGCGTCAGCGGCAAGCTGGGAAACTCGGCTTGATCTACGGAGTAACTGAAGTTGTGCAGAATATTGACTTTCTTTCCTGCCAACTGGAAGATCGTTCCCTCGGAATATGTGCCGCCCTCATAGGTAGTGCCGTAGAACTTCCCGTCGGCTCCCTGGATCACGCCCGCCACAGGGTCCATCGGGCCCGTGTTGGGAAAGCTGTAGAGCAAGGTCACCTTTCCCTTGGGAGTGATTTCGTAAACCGTGCCCCCGTTATAGTCATCGGGGAGCCCACCGGCTTGGCTGGTGCCATAGAAGTTGCCATTGGCAGCAAGGGTGAGAGGCCCGCTCGGTTCGCCGGGTTCATTTTTCGCGTTGCCCTGGAAGGTGTGGAGTGTAGTGAACTTGCCGGCTGGCGTGATCCTGAAGAACGTTCCCCAGCCAGTGTCACAGTACCCGGAACCAAAGGTTGTGCCGTAGAAATTCCCGTCCGTGCCTAACGTCAAAGGACTTGGCATCCATGTGTCCCCACAGTAGGGAAAGGAGTACAAAACGGTGAACTGCGCACTGCTGGGATCGAACTTGAAAATGACTCCGCCGTTACCGGAGAAGTCTTCCCACATCTCACATGTGCCGTAGAGAAGTCCGTCAGCGCCCAGCGTCAGGCCGCTGTAGCACACATCTTGAGGGGCGGGATACTGCGGAGCCGCCCAAAGCAGCGTCTCCACGCCCTCCGGAGTGATCTGGTAGATCTCAGAGCGGTTTTGGTTGATCGTGCCGTAGAAATTGCCGTCCCGGCCAAGCGCCAGTTGGCCATTGGGACCATTTTGTGTGCTATCCACCGCTCCGAAAGCGTAGAGCGGGGTGTAGGTTTGTGCCTGCGCCGGAATCGCGATTCCGGCCATTAGAATTACAGCGGCGAGCATGGTGAGCGCGATTGCGGCCATGCCCGAATACTTCACTTGCCGATAGATTGAATTCATTATGATGTCTCCTGGGAATGACACTGCCTACGGTCTTTCTTCGAGGGATACTGTCGTACGTATCCGTGCGGAGTGTGATCCTGAAGACGTGCGGCGGTCAATGCTCTGGAGGTAACGCGTGTGCGACGCGTATGCAACGTGATAACATCCGTGCTTGCATAATGTTAGGGAGGGTTATTATCCGGCGACGGAAGGGGTGAGAGCGGCCCGAAATTGCTAGTTTGAAGAGGCTCGTCCGGGTGTTAAGATGTTGTTCTCCCCCGCAAGCGCGCCGTACTATGCCCTCTACACACGTGTCTCCGGCGGTTGTTCGCTTTGGTGTGTTCGAGGCCGACCTTCGTGCCCGCGAACTGCGCCGGAACGGTGTCAAGATCCGGATCCAGGACCTGCCGTTTCGCGCCCTGGCGGTTCTGCTGAGCCGCCCCAACGATGTCGTCACCCGCGAAGAGTTACGCCAAGCGCTTTGGCCGGGCGACGTCTTTGTAGATTTCGACCGCGGCATCAGCAGCGCCGTCAAGCGCCTGCGCGACGCGTTAGGCGATGCCGCCGACAACCCAGTCTTCATCGAGACCGTTGAACGCCGCGGCTACCGCTGGATCGGCCCCCTACAAGGCCCGGAACTTTCCGCGGAAGCCGGGGTGCAGTCGAACGGAGTGTCCGGCGGCCAGGCTGTCGCACTGTCTCCACTCCATGCCTCGCCGCGCTGGAAACTCATCTTCGTGCTTCCGGTTTTGGCGCTGCTGTTTGCGGTGTGGATTTTCCGGCCCAGCTACCGCTCGGCGAACGCGGGATCGAAAACGCAATCAGCCTCTTTTTTGTCCAGCGCAGGCTTGCCGCGTCCCGCCGCCAACCGCGAAGCCGAGGAGTTCTACCTCAAAGGCCGTTACTACTGGGAGAAGCGAACTCCCGACAGCCTGAACAAAGCGGTGGACTCGTTCATGCAAGCCATCGTGCACGACCCAGGCTACGCGCCCGCCTACGTCGGACTCGCGGATTGCTACAACCTGCTGCGCGAATACACGGTGATGCCTGCCTCCGATGCCTACCCGCGCGCCCTGGCCGCCGCGAGAAAAGCCGTCGAACTCGACCCTCAGTCCTCCGAGGCGCACGCCTCTTTTGCCTTTGTCTCCTTCTTCGGGATGTGGGACACCGCCACCGCCGACCGGGAATTCCGGCGAGCGATCAATCTGAATCCCAATAACGCCATCGCCCATCACTGGTACGCGACTTACCTTCAGTGCCTCCGCCGTTACCCCGAGTCGTTGGCGGAAATCGAGCGCGCCCAGGCGCTGGAACCAGCTTCCAAGTCTGTCCTGGCCGATAAAGGTAATATTCTTTTCAACGCCGGCCGGCAGCAGGACGCCATTGCACTGCTCAAGCAGATGGAAGAGAACGAGCCCGACTTTATTTCTCCCCACCGCTACCTGAAAGAAATTTACCTGCTGACGGCGGACTATCCCCATTACCTTGTCGAAGCCAGAAGCGAAGCGGTTCTGATGCGCGACAGCTCAGCTCTCGCCATCGTGGAAGCGACCGAAAAGGGTTTCGCTTCCGGGGGCGGAAAAGGTTTGCTTGAGGCCCTTCTTCAGCAACAAACCAAGCTCTATGAGCGTGGCCTCTTGTCGCCGTACTTCCTGGCGGAGACGCGCTCGCTGCTGGGGAACAAGCAAGAAGCTCTGCGCTACCTGCGGACCACCTATGACCGGCACTCCGACGGTTTGTTCGCAATCGAAACCGATCATGCTTTCGACAACCTGCACGACGAGCCCGCCTTCCGGCAGTTAGTCGCCGACGTTGGTCTGCCGCCGCTTTCGCAAGAGAACTCTCGTTAAATTGGCGCTGCCGTTTCCCGTGAAGTGAACCCCAACCTGAGCTGGGATGTCCGGTTGGCTGGGGCGCTGCTTCCGGGTGGTCACTTTCGTAACCCCTTTACTCCATGACCCAAGTTTATATCCATCTCAGCAGAGATATGATGGTCACAATAAGAGAGATATGTCGTATTCTCAAAATTCTGCAGTAAGGTTGGCACGGGCTCGTGTCGAATAAAAATAAGCCGGGAGTCTACGTCGCCTGGAAGACGGTGACGTATCGCAGCGTGATCATGGCGCTGGTCGGAGCGGCGTTGATTTTTTTCGCCGTCATGCGCGAGGCGTTTCCGAAATTCACCGACTCGACAGTGAAGGCAGCTGAAAATCTTTCCACCGGCTTGCTGGAAAAAGTCGCGGGTCTGGCGCCTCCGCTCAAGGGGCCGTCAGCCGCGGTTTCGCAGCAGGCGCACTTCACGGCGCTCGATGGCACGATCCGCGTAAGGAAAGGAAACGGCAACAGCTGGATTAACGCCGACTACAACGTGCCGCTGGAAAAGGGCGACGTGGTGCAGACGGGCGCCGAAGGCATGGCGAAGATTGTTTTCAACGACGGCACCAACTACACCGTGAAACAGGATTCGTTGATCGTCATCGAAGAGAACTCGGCCAACGAGCAGCAACAAACCAGCGTGTCGGTGGCGGTCACGACCGGCACGGTGGACCTGACCACGGCGACCTATGTTCAGGGTTCGAAGTCGCAGGTGATTGTCGCGGGCGCGAAAGCATCGCTGGCTCCGGATTCGTCGGCCATGGTGCACAATAATCCCAGGGACGATCAGCATGAAATTCTGGTCAAGAAAGGCAGCGGCGAAGTCGAACGCAATGGAGAAGTGGCTCACCTGTCGCCCTGGGAAAAGGTGAGTTTCCAAAGCGAATCAAAAACCATGGAGCGGGCCACGGAGATCGGTCCGCCAGTGCCCATTACGCCGGGCAACATGATGCCGGTTTTCATCAACGCGGGGGAGAAGTCGAAGGAAGTGGAGTTTGCCTGGACGCCCATGGCGAACGCCGCCGGATACCGGCTGCGCATTTCGCACAATCCGTATTTTTCGTCATTGTTGCTCGACAAGAAAGTGGGAGCGCCGAGTGTGGTGGTGACCGGTCTGCCGGTCGGGCCTTATTATTGGTCGATCCAGTCTTACGATGCGGCCGGCAAGGAATCGGTGGAAAGCGAAAAGAATCGCTTTACGATCATTGTCAAGGCCAAGGAAAAAATTGAGCTGTCGCTCGAAATCGATCCTCTGATCCAGCACGGACACGTGATCGAAGTGACGGGCAAGACCGAGGCGGGAGCGCGCGTCATGGTAAACGGCAGGGAAGTGCCGATCGTCGGCGACGACGGTTCGTTCCACTATTTCACGCCGCCCCTGCCGGATGGGGAGAACCTGATCACGATCACGGCGCAGAATTCGAAAGGCGGCGTGAAAACCAACCAGGAGAAAGTGGTAATTCAGTGAAGGATCGATTTTTGGAAGGTTCGGAACAACCGGGTGCCCAGATGACAAGCAGTTCTCCTGAACATCCAAGTAGAATAGAAGAAGCCAGCGGAGAGCGACTCGTACGGAAACCGACGAAGGCCCAGGTTCCAGGGGCGAGACGAATTCCCGGGAGAGAGAAGTATTGCCATGTCAAACAACGGTTTTCATAAGAACGGCTCATCGCGTTCGCACAATCTGCGTTCGCTGTTCAGCATGTTTTCGAGCGACCTCGCCATCGATCTCGGGACGGCCAACACGCTGGTGTACGCGCGCGGCAAGGGCATCGTGGTCAACGAGCCTTCGATCGTGGCCATCAACAAGAACACCGGCGAAGTGGAAGCGGTGGGCAAAGAAGCCAAGGAGATGCTGGGACGCACGCCCGGCAACATCGTGGCTATCAAGCCGATGAAAGACGGCGTCATCGCCGATTTCAAGGTCACCGAGAAGATGCTGAACTACTTCATCCAGAAGGCGCACAACCGCAAGATGCTGGTGCATCCGCGGATCGTGATCGGCGTGCCTTCGGAAATCACGCAGGTGGAAAAGCGCGCGGTGATGGATTCCGCCTATCGCGCCAAGGCCAGTGAAGTGCATCTCGTGGAGCAGGCGATGGTGGCCGCCATTGGCGCGGGGTTGCCGATTACCGAGCCCAGCGGCAACATGGTCGTCGACATCGGCGGCGGCACCACCGACATCGCAGTCATCTCGCTCAGCGGCATCGTTTATTCTCGTTCCGTGCGCATGGCCGGCAACCAGATGGACGAGGCCATCATGAACTACCTGAAGCGGAAATATAACCTGCTGATCGGCGAGCGCACCGCCGAGCAGATCAAGATCGAAATCGGCTCCGCGTATCCGCTCGACAAGCCGCTGACCATGGAAATCAAAGGCCGCAACTTGATCGAAGGCGTGCCCAAGACGATCACCGTGGACGACAGCGAAATTCGCGAATCGTTGAGCGAGTGCGTTTCTACGATTATGAATGCGATCCGCGTCGCGCTCGAACGTACGCCGCCGGAACTCTCCGCCGATATCAGCGACCGCGGCATCGTGCTGACCGGCGGCGGCGCGCTGATCAAGAACCTCGACAAGCGCATCCGCGAGGAAACGGGATTGCCGGTCTCGATCGCCGACGATCCGCTGTGCAGCGTGGTGCTGGGCACCGGCAAGATGCTCTCGGACTTCAAGCTGCTGCGTAAGATTTCGATCGAGTAGAGCCGCGAGCTTCGAGCGACGAGCTGCGAGCGAGCAACGAAGATTCCTCGCTTATAACAATCTCAGGACGACGGGTTCCCTGAGACCTGACAACTGAGACCTGAGACCTGCCGTTATGGATGTCCTCGGACGCTACCGCAACCTGATCGTGCTGGTGGGAGTGTTATTCGCCCAGATCCTCGGGTTGGCCGTGCAGGTCAATGTCAAAAGGACGGCCGACAGCGAACCGACGCGGCTGATCCGCGTTTGGGCAGTGGGAATGGTGACTCCTCTGGAAAAGGCGCTGGTGTGGGTGCAAACCTCCAGCGGCAACGCCTGGCACGACTATTTCTACCTGCGCGGAGTGCGAGCCGAGAACCGTGACCTCAAGCAGCAGATTGAGCGCATGAGTTTGGAGCGGGTGCGGATGAGCCAGGACGCCGATCAGGCGCGGCGGCTGCAGGCGTTGCTCGCCTTCAAGGAACAGTTCATCTCGCAAACCATGGCGGCGCAAGTTATCGGATCGAGTGGCAGCGAGTTGTCGCGCTCGGTCTACATCGACAAGGGTGAAAGCGACGGCATCAAGCCCGACATGGCGGTCATCACCGCGGATGGCATCGTGGGCAAGGTGCTGCGCGTGTACGGCTCCACTTCGCTGGTGCTGTTGATCGACGACCAAACCAGTGGAGTGGGCGCGCTCCTCGACAAAACGCGGCTGCAAGGCATACTGCGCGGCACGCCGTCGGGCGAAGTGGTGCTCGAAAAAGTGATGAGCGATGAAACCGTGCCCGCCGGAGAAATGGTCCTTACCAGTGGCGGAGATGGCATTTTCCCCAAGGGCCTGCTGGTGGGCACGGTGACAAAGGTTTCGCTGGGCAGTGAACTCTTTCTCAACATTCGTGTGCGTCCCGCAGCCGATCTAAGCAAACTGGAAGAAGTGCTCGTTGTAACGAAGATTGATGAAAGACAGGCCGAGCCCGATCAGACGGGCGCAGCGCGAGCCGTCGATATCCTGGCCGAGCGCCTGCCGGGCGTTCCTTCCAAGCCGGAAAGTGCGGAGAAAGCCGGCGTGCCGGGCGCTGCCGCGCCGGGGACTGTTGCACCAACGACCACCGGCTCGGATGCCAAGCCCAAAGCCGTGCCCTCAGAAGCCCCCGCCGCGAGCGGCGCGCCCGCCGCGCGAAAGACGGCAAGCTCCGCATCTTCTTCCGGAACTTCCTCCGGGGCATCTTCCGCAACTCGGGCAACCGCAACCGGAACCCCTGCTACGAAAGTCCCTCCCCAACCGGTAAAGGCCGCAGTCGAACCCAAACCGCAACCCGCCGGCGAGGATAGTCCGCACTAACGTGGCCATTACTTACACATCGGGAGAGCAGGTTGAGGTTTACCGTTTCAGTATTCCGGCAACGGTTCTGATTCCGCTGGCCGCCGTTTTCCTGCAGGCGTGGCTGCCGCTGCGCTTTCGTTTTTTCACGATCTTCGATCTTCCGCTGCTGGTCACGATCGGTTTCGCGACGGCGCGGCGCAGTCCGCTGGCGGGCTTGCTGACGGGCGGCTTGATCGGCATTCTGCAAGACGCACTGACGCATCATGCCATCGGCCTCTACGGAATTTCGCTGACGGTGGTGGGATTCGGCGCGTCCTCGCTGGGCATCAAACTGGACGTGGAACATGCCGGCGCTCGTTTCCTGCTTACGATTTTCTTCTACGCGGTGCACGAGGTTGTCTACTTTACGATTGCCCGCGGCCTGGTCGGGTTGCACATGGCGTGGAGTTGGCCGCACGAACTCCTGTCGGGCGTGGCCAATGCGCTGCTGGGCGTTCTCGTCTTCATGCTGCTCGACCGCGTCAAGCAGCGAACGTAGCGTAGGGACGGGGCTTGCCCCGTCTCCTGTGTGCTGTGCCCCCAAGGTCGCGTTCGGCCAGAGACGCTGCAAGCCGCGTCTCTACGGGAGATTCTTCATCACCGTCGAGATGGCAACCGCCAGCGCAGCCGCAGCCAGTGTGGAGAAGAGATTCACCGTTTGATTGCCGATCCAGCCGCCGCGTTGCAGCGTGGCGCCGAGAATGCTGTCGAAAAGCATTCCGGCGAATCCGGCAGCCGCCAGAATCCAGAGCTGAGTCGGAAGAATCAATCCGCCCACGGTTGCGACCGCCGCAATCGCCAGACCGGCTGCCATGCCGGCGACGCTTCCTGGAATCGTGATGCCGCCGTCGGTGCCTGCTGGGACGCGTTCCCAGGTCGTGATCAATCGCGCGTCGGGGCCGCGGTATTGCCCAATTTCGCTGGCCACGGTGTCCGTCGCTGCTTCGGCTAGAGCGGCCAGCGCCGCGACCAACCAAACCCGATTCCCGGTGGCGCTGAAAACAACCGAGCCGAGCGCAGCCACTGCCAGATTGGCCAGGATTTGCCACGCGTCCCGGCCTTCGCGGCGCTCAGCCAGTCCCAGCGCCAGCTTACGGCGGTATCCCAGGCGGGTGGATATCCAGGTCGTTACAAACAACGCTGCGAGCGTGGCGAAAGCGATTGGGCCAGCGCCGGTAAAAAGCAGGAAACAAACGAGACCGCCCGCCACAGCCCCGGATCGATTGACGCCGCGCAGGGCGCGCGCCAGCACGGCGAAGCCCAGCGTCACCGCCGCAGCGATCGCCAACCGCTCCGGGGACGACGCCCAGCCATGGGCTAAAAAAGGGGTCAACATGGTTAGAGGCAGCCTTCGGCTATCGGCTATCGGCTATCAGTAGAATCTCACGTTCCTGAAAACTGACAGCTGACGGCTGGATTGCAGGAGCCGCGTTCGATAACACTATATTCGGTATCCGCCGGCAAGGGACCGCGTCATGTAGTGCTTGACCTTTGGATTCGCCCCGTAATCTGGCGGGCGCAAACGCACTTATTTAGGTTACACTGCTGTACGCTTGGGCGGCTTCTGATTTTGTGGTGCGCGGCTCGCCGCGTCTGCATAGACGAGGCAAGCCTCGTCTCTACCGGGGAGTGAAACCAATGGCGGCCTCAGTCTGGTCTGGTTATCTAACGTTCGGATTAATCTCGATGCCGGTGCGTCTGTTCTCGGGCGCGCGCAGCAGCGGCATCTCATTCAACCAGCTTCACCGCACGGACCACCATCGGGTAAAGCAGCAGCTCATTTGCTCATTGGACAACCAGGTCCTCGAACGTAGCGATATCGTCAAGGGCTATGAGTATCGCAAAGACGAGTACGTCATCATCGATCCCGAAGAGATCAAGAAGATCGAGCCCAAGACGGCGAAGACGATGGAGATCCTGGAATTCGTGAAAGCGAGCGAAGTGGACCCAGTGTATTTCGAGTCGTCCTATTACATGGTTCCGGATGAGGCCGGCCGCCGCCCCTACGCGCTGCTGACCAAGGCGCTGGAGGAAAGCGAATTTGTCGCCATCGCGAAACTGACCATGCACAACCGCGAATACACCGTTTTTCTGCGCCCGCATAAAGGTGGCATGATGCTGCACACCATGTACTACGCGGAGGAAGTGCGCGAGGTCGAGTCAATCGGCGCTCCCGAGGTGGAGATTAAAGAGGCCGAAATCAAGGTTGCGCATCAGCTCATTGAAGCGTTGGCGGGAGAGTGGGACCCGGAGAAATATCACGATACCTTTCAGGAAAATCTGAAGAAGCTGATCGAGGCGAAGCTGGAGGGCGGCGAAGTCCAGGCTGCCGAGCAACCAAAGAGGTTGGCGCCGGTGGTGGATCTGATGGCGGCGCTGAAGGAAAGCTTGGCGCAGACGAAGAAGCCCTCCGGGTCAGAAAAAATTGCGGAGATGCCAGCCGAGGGAGAACGGAAGACACGCCGCGGGCGCGCGTAAATCCCGGAAGAACGAGGGTTTCAAAGTTTCAGGGTTTCAAAGTAAACACCTTGCTTTGCAACTTTCAACTCTGAAACCTTGAAACTCTGAAACCTTGAAACCTGCTTTCTTGATTTCCCCTCTCGACCCGGTTCCCGATACAATATCGGTTTCCGCGCAACACTAACTTTTTCTATGGAGTTTGAATGAAGAGGTTTCTCTGGCTGGGGTTCGTGCTGTTTCTTTATGTGATGTGTGCCGCATGCGGCGAAACTTTCCGCCCGATTATCATCCCGAATCCTCCAACGTTTCCCAATCCGGCGGCGGCCCACACCGTGGTGTCGATCAACGATAACGGAACCGTCGTGCCCGGCAGCGCCATGGTGATCGATGTCTCCGGCAACACCGACGTGAGCGTCGCCGATGTGGGCCTCGCTCCCGTCTATGCGGTGCAGCAAAGCGCCAGCGGAATCTTGGTCGTCAACCATTCCGTGACGGGCGCCGCGGCTGATTCACTTACCAGGCTGAACTTCAGCGGTACGGCCATTGGCACCACCACCACCATCAGCCTGCCGCCGAATTCCGGGCCAAACTTCGTTGCGGTTGCCCCGTCGGCTACGACCGCGTATGTGACACTGCCGAACTACGCTCCTCCTTCGGTGGGTGTGGTCAGCACCCTGAGCGGCGCCATGGTAAACACAATCACGGTCGGAAACAATCCGGACGCCATAGGCGTTACGCCCGACAACAGCAAGCTTTACGTGGCGAACCAAGGCTCCAGTTCGATCAGCGCTTTCAATACGCTCGACCGGTCGCCGCGAACCATCAACGGTTCATTCAACGCGCCGCTCTGGCTGATTGCGCGCTCCGACAGCCAGCGCCTCTATGTGCTCAACGGCACTACCGGGAGTCCTCAGGATGGTGTCGTGAGCACAATTGACACTACCTCGACCGCCGGCCCTGACAATGTGATCGACGCCAGCGTCAGCGCACCGGGGGCAGCTTACATGCTCTACGACGGGAATCTGAACCGGTTGTACATCCCGGGAGGCAGCCAGTTGACGATCCTGGATGTATCGCAGTCCACACCCGTGGTTCTTGCGGGAGGCCCGATCGCGATCCCCCCAGTCTTGCCGTCAGCTCGCACGCAGGGCGATGTATGCTCGACTTTTAGCCCTGGCGCGGTGACCGCCGCCGCCGTGGCCGCCTTGCCGGACGGTTCTCGCGCTTACGTCGGATCTTATGCGGAGTTCCAAGTCAATGTGACCATCACAGGCGCAGCCCTGACATCGAGCGGTGCCAGCACAACAACCTACAATTACACCCTTTCGCCCGGAACCCCTGATTTGCTTCCTGGGATGGTCATCACGATCTCGAATGTGGACTCAACTGGCCTCAATCCTAGTAACAATCCTCCGAGCGATTTCGACGGCACCTTCACCATTCTCTCGGCTGGGGGAGGAGCGTTTGCGGTAACGAATGCTCCGACGGACAATTACATTAGTGGTGGGACGGGCGCCGCTCCGAATATGTGCCCGCAGGTGACGGTGATCGACACAACGAGCAACACGATCGAGACCCCCTCGATTGCGATTCCGGGATTTCCCGCCTACGATTCCTTCTGCTCCACCACCCGTTTCCGCTTCATGATGGCGGCCGGCGGCGACAGTTCCCGCGCGTACCTGTCCAGTTGCGATGGAGGTAATGTCAACATCATCGATACCTCCAGCGAAACCTATATCCTGAATCTAGCGGCCCCGGTCAGCTCGCGCCCGCCGATTCCACCGAACCCGCAGAACCCGCCGCAGAATCCAGTCTTTCTGATCGCTGGTCCGTAGCCTGGTGTCCTGAAGTTCGTGGCGCAAATCCACAATGTGAAAGCATGCAGCGAATTTCGCGTTGATAGGGCTGGATGAGTTGCAGTGTCGAGCGACTAACGGCCAACGGCCGAGTCTCTATCCCGCGACTGCAACGTGTTCCACCGCCGGACGGCGGTGGTGGCGCAGCGCCACGTTCATGAAGACGTTTCCGCTGGACGTATTGAAGCACATCACCAGGGCTTCGGTGTCTTCACTGCTCTTGCTGCCCTGCTCGGATGTGTGCAGGGTTGGGGGGCGGACGTGAAAATGAAATCCCTGGTCGTTGAGCGATGTGACGGCGCTGCCAATGATCTGGTTGGCCAGCTCCAAGACCGCCTCGCGCACCAGATCCTCGTCAGTCTCGGACACTTCGACGCCGGCCAGACGGCTGGCGAGTTGCAGCGCCGCTTCCGTGTCCACATCGAAAATGATCCGCCCTTCGATCTCGCCCGTGAGGATAACCGCGGCGGCGACCCCCTTCCGCCGGTACGCCTCTTCTTCCATGCTCAAGTTCTCGATGGAAATGGGCGCCTCCAGCGCCTGTGCCAGGACGGCGTCGGTCGAGTTAATGAAGGGCTGAATCAGGTCCATCCGCATGACTAGGCTCCAGCTCCGGCGCCTGCGCCGTGCACCGTCGTTCCGTCGTCACGCATCACGTATTTGATGACTTCATAGAGAACTTCCGGCTTGACCGGTTTCTGCACGAAGTGGCGGGCGCCCCGCTGCAAGGCGGCCACGATGTTCTCCTGGTAGCCGACCGACGACACCATTACGATGCGGGCGTTGGGATGGTCGCGCACGATCTTCTCCGCCGCCTCAATGCCTTCCATCTGCGGCATGGTGATATCCATCAGAACGATGTCGGGGTTGAGCCGTTCATACTCGCTGATCGCCGAGACTCCATCGCCCGCCTCGCCGATCACCTGTCCCCCGAAGGTTTCGATCATCCGGGACAGGTTCTTGCGGGCGAACACGGAGTCATCCACGATCAGATAACGCACCGGCTGTCCGTCTTCGCTCCGTTTTACGGGCGCAAACTTTTCCATGGCACTCCTCCCCTACTATCACTTAATCACGATCTACGCACTTTCGATAGATAACTCTAGTTACTTCCGGTACTGCTTGCCCTCTTGACGTCGGTGGTGTCCCCCCGGCTGCGGTTGGGCGCGCATTGTGCCTGCAAAATACTGGGCATATCCTGGAGGTCCGCGATGCGCATCGCGTAGCCGCGTTCGATGGCCGCCTTGGGCATGCCGAAAACCGCGCATGTCTGCTGGCTCTGCGCCACCGTGACTCCCCCGGCTGCCCGGATCTCCCCCATGCCGAACGCCCCGTCTTCTCCCATGCCCGTCATCAACAAGGCCATGGCTTGCGGACCAAATTCCTCGGCTACGCTGCGGAACAGCACGTCCACCGAAGGACGGTGCCCATTCACCGGGGCTTCCTCCACCAGCACCGCCACGTTGCCCAGTGGCAATTTCCTCACTTTCATGTGCCGGTTGCCCGGACAAATCAGCGCTCGCCCGGCCACCAGCAAGTCGCCGGATTGCGCTTCCTTCACCCGGATGGGGCAGCTCTCGTCCAAGCGCTTGGCGAACAGTTCCGTGAACCCTTCCGGCATGTGCTGCACCACCAGGAGGCTGCCCGAAAATTCCACTGGCAGTTTCGAAAAGAGATATTGCAATGCGTTTGGACCGCCCGTGGAAACGCCGATGGCGACGATGTGCGTCGGTGCGACCGGCCGCAGCTTGCTAGGCTGCTGACCGTGTGTTTCCCCCGGCAGGAACTGCGTCTGCACTCCCGCGCTCTGCGCCGCGGCGTGGATCTTCTTGGTCAACTCGTCGGCAATTTCGGGCATGCGCGCGGAAACATCCCGCGGCTTGGCCACGAAATCGAACGCGCCGAGCGCCAGCGCCTTGAGCGTGATCGACGCCCCGGCTGTGCTATGCGAGCTGACCACGATGACCGGCAGCCGCCCGTGCCGCATGATGGCTTTCAGAGTATCGATCCCGTTCATTCCCGGCATTTCCAAGTCGAGCGTCACCACTTGCGGCGACAAGTCCGCGATTTTCTTCAACGCAAAATGGCCGTCCATCGCTGTGCCCACCACCTCGATCGAGTTATCCCGTTCGAGGATATTGGGAATCAGCTTGCGCATCAGAGCCGAGTCATCCACCACCAGGACCCGCACCGGATTTTTCATGACTGGCCCCCTGCCGTGCCGCATGCCCGCATCTCACCCGTCTGGAGCCCACTGCCGCTCGTCCCTGCCTTTACGACGCTCGACAGCAGACCCGCCATCCGCGTGCCGGTTGCATCCGTCCGTCCGCGCGTGAAGCGATCCATCAGGGCGATCATGTTCAGGATGAGAACCACCCGCCCATCCCCCAGAATCGAAGCCCCACTTACCAGGTCGGTCGTGATCGACTGGTCGTCGAGCGCTTTGATGACCAGTTCGTCTTCGCCTTCCAGTTCGTCGACAATGACACCGAACTTGCGGTCTCCGCTGTTGATCACCAGTACGAAGACCTTGCGTCGCGCCGTTTCCGGCGCGCTCGGCGGCGGCGCGCCCAGGCGCAACAGCGGCAACACGTCGTTGCGCAGTTGCAGCACGTCGTAGTGCTCCACCTGATGGATCTCCTCTTCCACCGTGCGCGCGATCTCCGCTACCGCGTTCAGCGGCAGGGCGTAGAGCCGCTGGTCTACCCGGAACATCAACGCCCTGATAATGGCCAGCGTCAGCGGAAGCCGCAGACGGAAGGTCGTGCCTCGTCCCAGCGCAGTTTCGATCTGCACCGTTCCCTTCAGGCGTCCCAGCACGCTCTGCACTACATCCAATCCCACGCCACGGCCGGAGAGTTCGGTGATTTCCTCCGCCGTGGAGAATCCCGGCTGCAGGATCAGATCCAGTGTCTCCGCCTCGGTGAGACGCGCTGCCTGGTCGGCGTTCAGCAATCCCTGAGACAGGGCGCGCTGCCTTACTTTTTCCGGATCGATGCCGTGCCCGTCGTCGGAGACCTCGATGACCACCTGGTTTCCCTGGTGATAAGCGCCCAGCCGCAATGTCCCCTGCGGCCGCTTGCCGGCGCGCACCCGCTCCTCGGCGGTCTCGATGCCATGGCCGACCGCATTTCGCACCATGTGGGTCAGCGGCTCGGCGATCGCATCCAGAATGCTTTTGTCGAGGTCGGTTTGCCCACCCCTGACCACCAGCTCGACTTCTTTCCCGCACTGCCGCCCGACGTCCCGCACAATGCGCGGGAAGCGGCGGAACAGTTGATCGACCGGCACCATGCGGATCTTCATGACCGAGTGTTGCAGGTCATTCAAAACCCGCCCTTGGAACGCCATGGCATCGGAGAACTTTCCCCGCAACACATCTTTCGGGAAGCGCTGTCCAAATTCCAACAGCGTCTGCTGCAACATCGATTTCGCCAGGATCAGTTCACCGACCAGATTGAGTACGCTGTCGATTTTTTCCGCATCCACGCGCAGCAGGTTGTCGGGGCCACTCGGCGCCGCGGACGCCACCGCCGCCGGTTCCCCGGTCGCCGGCGCGTCATTTTCAGCAAGGCCGGCAGCGGCGCCGGCAGTGACCTCGGCCGCCGCAGGCGGTGCGACTTCGTTCTGGCATGCGGAACCGGCAGCGGAAGCCGGCGTAAGCGGGTGCGACGGCGCTTCGGCGCGCAGGGGCGTGACTCGGACCTTCAGCGCGATCGTTGGAATACTGCACTTCATTCGGATCTGCTCCGCCGGTTTTTCCGACGCGAGCGCCGCTTCGATGCGCTCCATGGGCTCGAGGCTGCCTTCGCTCGGATAAACGGCCAGGACCTCGCCCAATCCTGCCAGGGCCAACTGGAGCATCTGACGCGCGGCGATGGGCATGCCGCACTGTGGGTCTACCTGTACCACCACATGATGAACCCGCTTGCCCTCTGCCACTGCCCGGGCGATCGCCAGTTGCTCGTATTCCGACCAGCGGCTGGGTTTCGCGGCGGCCTTCCTTGTCTTATTTTTTGCTTTGACCGCGCCGCCCGGCGCCGGGTGTGCCAGACGCGCAATGTCCGCGCGCAAAGACTGGATGCTGGGAAGTTTCGTCCCCTTTCGATACGCTTCCAGCAAGGCCGCAAACACGTCGGCCGCGCGCAACGCGATCTCGGGAACCGAAGCCGCCGCGGTGTTCCCGAGCGTCAGCACGTCCTCGAACTCATGGCACAGTTCGCTGAGTTCCCGAAAACCGCAGGCGGCCGCGTCCCCCTTCAGCGTATGCACGGTCCGCCGCAGGCTGCGGGCGGTCTCGGCATCGCCTGGCGATTTCTCCAACTGCATCGCTTCGTCGTTCAGCTTCTGGACGAGTTCCCCCGCGGTTTCGAAGAACAGCTGGCGGAGTTCGGTCATCCGGTCCTCGGGGGGGACGGTCACACCGGCACCTCGACTCGCTGGTACGCGGTGCCGCTGTTGCGATGCACCATCTGAAATTTTTCCGTCAGCCCCAGCAGACTTTCGGCGTGGCCGACAAACAGATATCCCTGGGAATTCAAGCAACGATAAAACTTCTCCACCAGCCGCTTCTGTTCGGCTTCGTCGAAATACATCATCACGTTGCGGCAGAAAATGATGTCGTTGCGCTGCGGCAGGTATTCGGTCTTCAGATTGTGAAAGTCGAAGTGCACCAGTTCCTTGACGTTCTTCTTCACCGCGTAGCGGTCGCCCAGTTTGTCGAAGTAGCGCATGCGGTAGCCATAGTCGACTCCCGACATCTGGTGCTCGCTATAGGAGGCCTCCTGGGCGGCGCGCAGCACCGTATAGTTGAGGTCGCTGGCCAGGATCTCCACCCGCCAGGGCGCGGGTACCAGCGGCTTCGGAACCGGCGATTCGAAGGGCAGAGGATTGCGCAGATAGTAGTACGACAGGGCATCGGCCACCAGCATGGCCAAGGTGTAGGGTTCCTGTCCCGTGGAACAGCCCGCGCTCCAGATTCTTAAGCTGTAGTCGCGGTGCTCCTGCTTGCGCCGCAGAATATCCTCCATCGTGTCCCGCTGAAACAGTTCCAGTTGCGCCTTGTTCCGGAAGAAGCTGGTCTCATTGACCGTGAGGTTTTCCAGCAGGCACGACAGCTCTTGTTTTCCGGGCTGGCTGATGAGCAGGCGGTAGTAGCTGTAGAACGAATCCAGATGGCACTCCTTCAGCCGGCGCAGCAAACGGTCCTGGAGGAAGGAAGTGCGGCGATCGTCGAAGTGCATGCCGCACTCCTGGTAGACCAGGGTTTGCAGGAGTTTCAATTCCGCGTCGGTGAGTGCGGGCGTCTCGCTCGTGTTCATGTGGGATTCGTTCCTCTTGCTATTTCCCGGCCGAGGCGCTCTTTATTCCTGTCCCCGTTCCTGTCCCCGCCTTGGCTCCCGCTTTGCCACTGCCGGCCGCCGCCGGTTTTTCCGCCAGCTTTTCTGTCGACGCTTCGCTTCCAATCTCGCCCGCCGCCAACACCTTGCTGATATCCAGCAGAATGATCAGCCGTCCCTGGTACTTGCCGAGACCGGTCACACAGTCCAATCCGCCTTCCTGCATCATGGCGGGCGCGGCTTCGATTTCGCTTTCGGAGATTTTCAGAACCTCCGACGCCGAGTCCACAATCATGCCCGCCAGTCGGCCGCGGTGTTCCACGACCAGAATGCGGCTGCGCCGGTCGAGTGCGGTGGACGGCTTCCCGAACCGCTTCCGCAGATCCACCACCGAGACGATCTTTCCGCGCAGGTTGATCACCCCTTCCAGATAATCGGGAGCGTCCGGTACCGCGGTGATCTCGGGCACGCGGACGATCTCATGCAGCGATGTGATGGGTACGCCGTAGGTCTCACGGCCTACGCGGAAGCCCACGATGTGTGTTTCCCGGCTCATGATTGGAATTCCCTCAATGAGATCCCGCCGCCGCGGTCCGGGCTGCGTTCCCATGTCCAGGCGTGCTGTCGCTCGTCCTGTCCTCCGACCGCAACGCAAAACGGTCCATCGAATCCAGCAGGCCCCGCGACATCTTTGACATCTGATCGGAGGAAGCGGCCAGTTCGGTGGAACCCGACGTGTTGGCTTGCACCAGTTCGCGCATGCGCTCCATGGCCTGCACCACCGCCTGCGCTCCGGATGCCTGTTCTTCCACCGCCGAGTTGATCTCGTGCGTGATTTCGTTCAAGCGCGTGGTGGCGCGCGCAATCTGCGCCGAGCCGTGCGACTGCTCGTTGGTGGCCGCTCCGATTTCCTGCGCGAACTTGTACACCTCGGTCACCACGTTTGAAATTTTGCGCAGCGCCGCATTCAATTCCTGTCCCAGATTCAACCCTTCGTTCACGATGGTCGTACTCTTCTCCATGTTTTCGACCGCTTTGCGAGCTTCCTTCTGGATGCTCCCGATCAACTCGGAAATCTCTTTCGTCGACTGCGCCGATTTCTCCGCCAGCTTCCGGACTTCGTCCGCCACCACCGCGAATCCCAGCCCGTGCTCGCCCGCACGGGCCGCTTCGATGGCGGCATTCAAGGCCAGCAGGTTGGTCTGTTCCGCCAGATCGTCGATCACTTCGACGATCTTGCCGATGTTGTCCGCCCGCGTGCCCAGCGCGTCAATGATCTCGCCCGAAGAGCGGATCGTGGTGTTGATCCGGTTCAGGCCGTCGGTGGTCTTTTCCATGGTGCCGATGCCGCCGTGCACCTCTTCCCGCGAACGGTTCGAGATATCGAGCAGAACCTTGGCCGTATCCGCGACCCGCTGGATCGAGGTCACCATCTCGTCGATGGACGCCGAGGTTTCGCTGACGCTCGAAGCCTGCGTCTGCGTGCTCTTCACCATGTTCTGCACGTTCACGCTCATCTCGTGCATCGTGCTCGTCACTTCATCGATGGCCGAAGAAGTTTGCAGGCTGTTCCTGGCCGACTCGTCGGAAGCGCTGGCCACCTGGCTGGACGCGCTGGCCACCTGCGAGGCCGCATCCCGCACGTGGCGCACCATCCCGCGCAGGCCTTCCAGCATCCGCGTAAATGCGTTCGCCAGAGTGTCGTTGGCCGACCGCGGACGGACTTCGACCGCCAGGTTGCCCCCGGCGATGGCTTCGGAAACCGTCGCCATTTCCCTCAAGTACTTCACCATGGAATCGAAAGTCCTGGCCAGTTGCCCGATCTCATCTGTGCCGTGAATATCGATAGTGTGCTCCAGATCGCCCGACTGGCCGATCTGGTCGGCCACATGGATCAGCCGGCTCAGCGGGCCCGTGATCGCGGTAGCGGTCCGGTAAGCAATGACCACGCCCAGGCCCAGAGCGACCAGGGAACTGAGCACCGCCATCAGAATCGTCCAGGTGGCTGCGCTTTCGTCATTACTCCGCCGCTTGTCCAGTTGTTGACGGTTCTCCCGGTCGATATCGTCCAGAACGTCGCTCGAACGCGAGACCCAGGAGTTCGGATCCTTTTGCAGATAGAAAATCTGCAGTTCGGCCACCGTCGCATTTCCGCTATCCACCGCCCGCCGCTTGTCCACCAGCGGGTTGGCGAACTCGTTGCCCCAAGCCTGTTCCAGCCCCTGCACTTTTTCCAGACCGCTTCGCTGCTCCGGGGAATTCGCCATTTCCTGGGAGTGGCGAAGGGCTTCACTCAACTGGTGTTCGCCGCCATTCATTTTCTCCACGTCCCGGGTGTCCCCGCTGAGCAGGTAGTTCTGCAGGTGAAGCCGGTTCTGCATCATCAGGAAGCGGACCGAAGAGGTAGCCTCGGTCATGTCGATCGAACTCTGCGCCGCCGCCTTGGCCTCATGCTCGCGCTGCACCGCGATCAGGTTGATCGCCAGAAGAACCAGAACCGTCGCCAGAATGATGCCGAAACTCCAGTACAACTTTTTCTCGATATTCATGCTCCAACCTTCCTCAGCCGACGCGTCGGGCCCTGCGCCACCCTCTTACTGGCCCGGGTCAAAATGGAATACCACAATCCCCGTCGTCTCCGGACCCGCCTCGAAACGCCACTTCTTGACCGCCTCCAGAGCGGCGTTCGCCAACAGCGGATGCCCGCCAATCAGCTTTGCGTCCTTGACCGACCCGTTGGCAGCGACTGTGATTGTTACTTTCACCACGCCCGAAATGTTCATGCGCCTTGCCAATTCCGGATACAGTGGCGCCACCTTGCTCTTTGCTTTTCGACTGATTTCTTCCTGTCCCCATGCCGGGGGAGCGCTGGTCGCGATCCATCCGCCAATCAGCAGCAGACCCACCGCGAACACACGATTCAGGGTTTGAATAGACACGGTGCCTCCCTTGTCGCTTTGCTTTTGCCCTATATTCGTGCATGGACCGCACCGGCGGATACCAAAAGTTCTTCTTTTGCATTACTTTCGTGATCTCTGCCACGCGATGAGGAATTGATCCTTGAGTGGTCGGATGATCGGATCATTGGGTGATGTTGAAAGCTCCGTTTCTGAACTTGATCGCCTGATGACCCGACTGCCTGATGACCCGATTGCAGAATGAGACAGCGATATCACTTTTGCACCGTTCACAACTCGGCACTGCCCCTCATATTCCCTTGACTCAATTTGAGAATCGAGCGTAGTTTCTATATGTAATTCAATTGTTTTCAACCGCTTAGCTAAGCGATTGGTGCCCACTGACAACCCATGCCGGAAATTCGGGGCCGGGAGACGCGTCTCAATCTGAGGAGGCCTTCCAGAAGCTTCTCCTCGATCTTTCCCGGGCCGCTTTTCAGAGCAGCGATCCCAGCCAGCTCATCCTCTCGTTCTGCGCCCTCACCCGCGCCTTCTTCCATGCCAGCGGCGCCTACTTTTGGAGTCGCTCCTCTGACGGTGAACTCGTCGGAGCCGAAGCCGACGGCGACCATGCCGAGCCCTTTCGTGGCCTGCGCCTGAGCACCGGTGATCCATCCCTCGCCATCGAGGCGGTGCAGAGGCGTCGCCCCTTTTTCCTCAGCCACGTCGACGTCGCCCGTTACCCCTGGCTGGTGGAATGCCACGCGCATGCCGCCTTGGCCGCTCCTCTGCTCGTTTCAGGAGAGGTGGCCGGCGCCATCACCTTCGTGCAGAGTTCGCCCGATGCTGGCTTTGACGATGATGCCGTAGCCAAGGTCACAATCTTGGCGGCCCAGCTCGGCACCGAACTCGAAGCCCTCCGCTTGAACCAGCTTTCCCGCGAAGAACGCCGCCGCGCCAGCATTCTGGTCGAGGTCGCTACCGTGCTGCATGGCTTGCCCGACACCGCGTCTGTGATGGAGAGCATCGCCGACCGCCTCCGCATGCTGCTGCATTCCCCCATCGTGCTCGTCCTTGTTCAACAGGAGAAGGTCCAGCAGGAAAAACTGTTCCAGTTGCAGGCGGTGTCGACCGAGGCCCCCAAGCTTGCCCTCGACATCCGCTCGCGTTTCGAGAAGAACGCACTCCGCTCTGCGCTCGAGATTGCCACCCGCGCCGTCGCCGCCGGCGAGCGCATTACGGTGAGCATCGACGGCGCCTCACATTTCGGAGAAGATTCGCCGCCCGGAGTTCTCATCGCGACGCCGTTTCGCACCTCGCGCTCGCACGGCGCCATTCTGGTCTACCCCCGTCCCGCCAACCCATTCACCCAGGAAGACAAAACCTTGGTTTCAGCCCTGGCCGGTTTCGGCGCCGTCGCCATCGCCAACGCCGAGCTGTACGGCATGGCCCGTGCCCAGGCCCACGAGCTGCACGAAATCCTCGAGATTTCCTTCGAACTCGGTTCCGCCGGAAAACTCGACGAGTTCATGCAGACCTCGGTGGTCCGTGCCGCCAGTTTCCTCGGTTTCCGGCGCTGCTTCATCGGCCTCCTCGAAGAACCCGCCTTTCACATTCGATGGGCAGTGGAGAACGGCGTCGCCCGTCCCTTCGATATCCCGCTCTACGACGGCGTCGCGACCGGCACACTGAAGAAGAAAAATGTGTTCTTCACCGAAGACGCCTCGAAAACTCCGGGCGCGAATTTGGATTTCGTGGCCGCTTTCCAGATCCGCCAACTCCTCGCTGTCCCCCTGCTTGGTTCGAGCGGCGACGTGCTCGGGATGTTCGGAGTGCTCGACCGCATTGAGCCCGGGCCCATCGACGACGAAGACGTCCGCCGCGCCCGCGCTCTGGCCGCGCAAGTTGCCATCGCTCTCGAACTTACCCGTAACCTGCACCAATCCGAGGAACACCGCCGCCGCGCCGAGGCCCTGGTCACCATCGCGCTCGAACTCAACACCGCCCTCCATCTGCCTGAGTTCATGCGCAACTTCGCTCTGCGCGCGGCGAGCCTGCTCGGAGGCCGCTCCGTTGCCCTCAGCCTTTTCCAGACCGCCGAACTCGATACCGTCCTGGTGTGCGGCGGCGGCTCCGAAGTCGGCGTTGAGGTTGACGACAAGCCGTTGGTCCGCCGCTTCAGTCAGGCCCTCGCTGCGGCCCTGCCGAGATACCCCGCCGATGTCGCCTTCGCCGCGGCCAGCGATATGCTCGGAGCCGCTCTCGCCTCCACTCTGGGATGGACCGATTGCACGCTGGTCCGGCTGGCCGGTTCTTCCGGAGATCTCGTCGGCGTTCTTTGCCTCGCCGACCGCGGCGCTCCGCCCGCCATCGAAGATCAGCAGTTGCTGCGCGCCATCGCCGGCCATGCCAGCATGGCTCTCGAGAATGCCTGCCTGTTCACCCGTATGCATCAGGCCAACCGCCACTGGCTCGACGTCTTCGATGCCATCAGCGACTTCATCGTCGTCCACGACGAGCAGCACAATATTCTCCGCGTCAATCGCTCCCTGGCCGATTTCGTCGGCATCGCCCCCGACCAGTTGATCGGCGTCAATATGCGGGCGCTCGACGCTCTTTCCGCCGGAGCTTCGCCCCACTCCTGTCCCTTCTGCCGCGCCGGCGAGGGTCTCGACGAATACGTGCACCCCGTTCTCGAACGCACTTACCTGATTTCAACCTCGCGCATTCATGCCGCCACCGAGGGGCCCCCATCGCGCGGGGTTGGCGCGAGGGGCCGGGGCGAAACGGGAATGAGCAGCGCCCAATTGCAGACCGTGCACGTGCTCAAGGACATCACGGACCGGCGCGAAGCCGAGCGCCGTTATCGCGAACTCTTCGACAACACTCAGGAAGGAATTTTCTTCTCTACCCCCCAGGGCCGCTTCGTGGAGGTCAACGACGCGCTGGTTCGCATCCTCGGCTACAGCAGCCGCGAAGAGGTCATTCAGCTCGACATTCCCACCGAAGTTTATTTTTCTCCGCGGCAGCGGGAAGAAATGGTGGAACTGTTCGACCTACAGGGCGGGCTGCGCAATCAAGAAGAAATCCTCCGGCGCAAGGATGGATCGCCGGTGCACGTGATCATCAACTCTTTCGCGGTGCGCGATCCCGCTGGCAACATCGTGCAGTATCGCGGCCTCATGCTCGATATTACCGGTCTCCGCCAATCGCAAACCGAGCTCCAGAAAGAGCGTGATTTCTCCAGCAAAATCCTCAGCCATACCCAGAGCCTGATTCTGGTTACCGACACCGAAGGCGTGATCAGTTATGCCAACCGCCGCTGGAGCGGTCTCGGCTTTCAGCAGAACCAGATCCTCGGCCATCCCTTGCCCGACCTGTGCATCCCGTCCCGCCGCGCCGCCCTCCGCGAAGTGCTGGCAGCGGTCGCCCGCGGCCAGCAAGTCGATAACTTCGATCTGCCCCTGGTTCGCGGCGACGGTGTCAACGGCCAATTCTCCGTCAATCTGAGCCCCATCAGCGGCGAAGACGGCCGCGTCGGCAGCATCGTCGTAGTCATGACCGACGTCACCGACTCCGCTATGCTGCGCGCCAAGCTGATGCACGCCGAGAAGATGGCTGCCGTCGGGCAATTGGTCTCCGGCGTCGCCCACGAAGTCAACAATCCCCTCACCGCCATCCTCGGATTCACCGACCTCTTGATGGAAAACCCCCAGCTCCCCGAAAGCGCGCGCCGCGATCTGCGGGTGATTTTGCAGGAAGCGCAGCGCACCAAGCAGATCGTGCAAAACCTGCTAAGCTTTGCCCGCCAGATGCCGCCGCAGCGCCAGCCGGTTCAGCTCAACTCCATCCTGCAACGCACCGTGCACTTGCGCTCTTACGATTTCATCAGCCACGGCATTCAGGTGGTCGAACGCCTCGACGAGTCCCTGCCCCTGGTCGTCGGAGATTCCCACCAGTTGCAGCAGGTGTTTCTCAACATCCTGAACAACGCTTACGACGCCGTCCGCGAAACCGCGCGGCCCGCCCGCATTGAGGTCATAAGCGCCTGTGCCAACGAATTTGCAGAAATTTATTTTCGCGATAACGGCATAGGCATCGCCGATCCCGAACGTGTTTTCGATCCTTTCTTCACCACCAAAGACGTCGGCAAGGGCACTGGTTTGGGCCTCAGCATTTGCTATGGCATTGTCCACGAACATGGCGGCGAAATTGTTTGTCACAACAACCTGGACTCCGAAGGAGCCACCTTTGTCATCCGCCTGCCGATCGTATCCGAGGCGGCAACCTTCGGGGCAGTTGCAGGAGTGCATCCACAATGACGCAGACAGAGATTAAATCCGCTTGTGCGCCGGTGCTTTTGATTGAAGACGAACCGGCCGTTATGGCCTTAGTGCGCGCCGTTCTAGAGGGCCACGGATATGCCGTCGTTCCCACCGAATCCGGCGTCAAAGCCCTGCGCCTGCTCGAGGACGGCAATTTTCACGGCGTCGTCTCCGACATGCGCACCCCCGGAGGCGTCGACGGCGCTCAAGTCTACGCCTGGATTGCCACTCATCGCCCGGAACTCGCCTCCCGCCTGGTTTTCATCACCGGCGACATCGCCAACGAGGAAACCGCTGCCACGCTCCGCCGCACCGGCGCGCCCTGCGTGGAAAAGCCGTTTCGCGTTCATGACTTCATCGCTGTTGTCGAGCAAACGATGGGCAGGGCCGCCTCATGACTCAGAATTTGACGAAGGACGACTTCCGCATCCGATTGTTGATCGTCGATGATGAGCAGACCATCCGCCGCCTCTGCACCACCGTCGGCGAGTCGCTCGGCTTCTTCTGTCTGGAAGCCGAGAGCGGTGACGCCGCCCTCGCCCTGCTCGAGGAACAGCCCGTCCACATGGTGCTCACCGACATGGTCATGCCGCGCATGTCCGGCATCGAATTCCTGGAGCGGGTCAAGCGCGCCCATCCCCGCATCGAAGTCGCGGTCATGACCGGCCACGGATCGGTCGAAACCGCCGTCCAGGCCATGAAGCTCGACGCCTACGATTACATTTCCAAGCCTTTTGCTCCGCTCGATGAATTGCGCCTTTTCCTGCGCCGCATGGCCGACAAGGTCCGCCTCGTGGAAGAAAATGCCTTCCTCCGCGAACGCTCCGAAACCGAGACCGCCGTCCACGGCATCATCGGCAATTCCACCGGCATTCAGAACGTCCTCCGCCTCATCTCGCGCCTCAAAGATACGCGCACCCCAGTCCTGATTTCCGGTGAAAGCGGGACCGGCAAGGAACTGGTTGCCCGCGCGCTTCACTTTCGCGGAACCATGGCCAACCGTCCCTTTGTAGCCGTCGACTGCGGATCGCTCGTCCCCACCCTCATCGAACGCGAATTGTTCGGCTACGAGAAAGGAGCTTTCACCGGCGCTCTTCGTTCCAAGTCGGGCCTGCTCCAATCGGCCGATACCGGGACTATTTTTTTCGACGAGGTTGGCGAACTTCCTCTCGAAATGCAAGCCAAGCTCTCGCGCTTTCTCCAGGAGAAAGAAGTCCGCCCCGTGGGCAGCAACCAAAAGGTCAAGGTGGACGTGCGCATCGTGGCCGCCACCCACCGCGATCTCGACGCCGAATACCAGAAAGGAACCTTCCGCAAGGATCTCTACTTCCGCCTCAATGTCGTCACCATTTCTCTGCCTCCTCTGCGCGAGCGCCGTTCCGACATCCCCACGCTGGCGGCGTTCTTCCTCGACCGCCTGGCTCCCGGGCGCGGCGTCCAGGTCTCCGGCAACGCCATGAAAGCGCTGCTCGCCTACGACTGGCCCGGCAACGTCCGCGAACTGGAGAATTGCCTCGAGCGCGCCGTTGCTCTCGGCGATCAGCGCATCCTCGAAGTCAACGATCTGCCGCCTGCCATCGCGCGCGCCGAAGTCCAAACCGAACCGCTCGATGCGCAAGAATTCTCCGGCGCCGGCCTCCACGCTACCGACCTCGAAGATATCGAGCGCGCCACCATCGAGCGCGTCTTCTCCCAAGTCAAGGGAGACAAGGCCGTAGCCGGCAAGATGCTAGGCATCAGCCGCGCCACCCTCTATCGCAAACTCAAGCGCTACCACATAGGCGCCCGCGCGGAGCCTCCTCAATCGACCACCCTGCAATAAATCCGGCACGGCCAAACGTAGGGAGCAAACTTACCTCGGTAACCTGTTGCGCACAAGCCCATTCTGGTAGAAGGAAAGCAACGAGTCTCCCCGCAGCTCTTCCAAACCGGGAAGAGGGGAGAGCCGGGGTCCCCAGCGCGCCCGCCTTTGGCGCGATGGGGTGGAAGGCTCGCCTGCTCCAGCTCCCCCGGGATTGAGGTTTCCGTGCCCAACCAGGCAACTGCTCGCGCTCTTGAACTGGACATCGTAAGCCGCTTGGCTAGATTCTTTCCCGAGGCCACTCCGGTGCGGATTCCCATCAAGCTCAGCCGCGCCAACGGCAACGGCAATGGCGATCCGGCCGCCCACGAAAACGAGAACGTTTTTTTTCAAGACACCGTCATCGAGTTCGGCACACCACGCGAAGTCTTGTTCGTGGTCAACCGTCCTCTGGAGTTTGCCGATCGCGTCCTGGTCGAAAGCAACGACGGCTCGCTTCACGCCGAAGCCTCCGTGGTCGCGGTTCAATATCATCCCGAGCGGACTGCGGTTGCCGTCCGTTTCCTAAAACATGTTCCCAATTGGATTGTGAAATCATGACTGCTTCCACCCAACCTTCGCTTGAAGAGCAGGGAGCCACGCTCTACGCCCTGCCGCCCATTTACGCTGCCCTGGTGCGCGAATTTGTGATTGAGGTTTCCGCCTGCCCGGTCGATGAGGCATTCTCGCCTTCGCCGGAGTCGGTCAAGCGCGCCGATGCCTGGTTCCAGCAGGTCGACGCCCAGATCCAGGTGCACCAGTTGCGCCAGTTTCTGCAGACCACGCCTCTGGCGAACGAAAGCGTGCTGCGCCATCTTCTCGTGCATCACCTGTGGAAGACCAAGAAATCCGCGAGCGACCGCGACAAGACCGATTTCCTGCTCGTCCAGTATTTTTCGCTGTGCACGCCCTCGGGCCTGGAAGAGGCCGACCTCGACCTCGATTACGTCGCCCAGGTGCTGGAGCCCGTGCTCGGGCCGCAACAGCCGAAGCTTCCCGCGTGGTTAAGTTCTCTCGACGCCATCCTGCAGACGGCGGCGCATTGCCGCCGCCTCAGCGAACTGCTGCACAGCGGCGTCATCGAGCAAGGACGCAAGCTCAAGATGCAGAACGCGGCCCGCTACTTCGAGCCCTCGGCCATGGTCGCCTTTGCCCGTTTCAGCTTCATGGTCCGGCGGATATTTTTCCGTCTCATGCACGACGATCTCAACGCCATCCAGGACGGCTTGCGCGAACTCGAGCGCCGCAGCGTCTCCACCATCGATTGCCGCCGCGCCCAATTCTCCGCCGAAGAACCGATTGCCCGCCTCCGCATGATTTGCCAATCCTGGAAAGTCATGTTCCACGCCGAATACTCCTCCGGCCAGCCGCTGCGCATGCTGGTCGATCTGCGAGCGGCAGTCGACGACGCACTCCAGAATGGGGCGCACAAAAATCCGCTCGCCGCGCGCTCCGCCGCCGCTTCCGGAACACTTGGCGGCAAAACGCAAGACTAGTTTCCAGCTGTAGAGACGGGGCTTGCCCCGTCTCCGGAAGCGCGGCAGGCCGCGCCTCCACGGGAAATCAGCCGCACCGTAATAGACGCTGCGAGGGACAGGGGCTAGGGTGGGAACTTTGACTTTACTTTGTCCTACCCCTGCAAGCTCTAAGCGAACAGAAATTCCTTGGTCCGCAGTTCCTTGATCGTATCCCGCAGCTTAGCCGCCTTCTCGAACTCAAACCGCTTGGCAGCCTCTCGCATGTCGCTCTCTAACTTTCCTATGTAAGCGTCCAATTCCTCCTGCGATTTCAAATCCGGAATACCATCGGCTTCGGGGCCGGTCAGGTCGGTGTAGTCGGCGGCTACGATTGCGACGAGCGTCATGTCAAGCGGGCGAATGATCGATTCGGGCGTGATTCCGTTTTCTTCGTTGTAAGCCTGCTGGATGGCGCGCCGCCGATTGGTTTCGTCAAGCGCTTTTTTCATGGAGTCGGTCATGCGATCCGCATAGAGAATAGCCCGCCCGTTCAGGTTGCGGGCGCAGCGTCCAATGGTCTGGATCAGCGAACCGGCGGAGCGCAGGAAGCCTTCTTTGTCGGCGTCGAGAATCGCGACCAAAGATACTTCCGGCAAGTCAAGCCCTTCGCGCAGAAGATTGATGCCGATCAATACATCGAATTCGCCTTGGCGCAGGTCGCGCAAAATCTTCACCCGCTCCAGCGTTTCAATTTCGGAGTGCATATAACGGCACTTCACGCCGACTTCGCTGTAATACTCGGCCAGGTCTTCAGACATGCGCTTGGTCAGCGTAGTCACCAGCACGCGCTCGTTGCGGGCGACGCGGTCGCGGATCATGTGCAGCAGGTCGTCGATCTGTCCTTTAACCGGACGAATCTCGACCGGCGGATCAATCAGGCCAGTCGGGCGGATGATCTGTTCCACAACCACGCCGGCGGACTTAGTAAGTTCATAAGGACCTGGAGTGGCGGACACATAGACGATCTGGTTAGTGCGATGCTCGAACTCCTCGAACGTAAGCGGGCGGTTGTCGAGCGCCGAGGGCATGCGGAATCCGTATTCCACCAGCGTCTGCTTGCGCGACCGGTCGCCGTGATACATGCCGTGAAGTTGCGGCACGGTTTGGTGCGACTCGTCGATGAACATGAGAAAGTCGCGCGGAAAATAGTCGAGCAGCGTAGGCGGCGGCTCGCCGGGAAGCCGTCCGGTGAAATGACGCGAGTAGTTTTCGATGCCATGGCAGTAACCCATGGCCTTGATCATTTCGAGGTCGTACATCACGCGCTGATGAATGCGCTGCGACTCAACCAGCCGCCCCTGCTTCTCAAGCTCCACTTCCCACCAAGCCAGCTCTGCTCTTATAGAAGCGACGGCGGAGGCACGGGTTTCTTCCTTCATCACATAGTGCGTTTTCGGATAAATCGGCAGCCGCATATAACGCTGCTTGACCGTCCCGAACAGAGGATCGATCTGCGAGAGAGATTCAATCTCGTCGCCAAACATTTCGACCCGGTAAGCGTTGTCGTCATAAGTGGGATAAATTTCGATGACATCGCCGCGTACGCGAAACGTCCCGCGCCGAAAATCCCCTTCCGTGCGCTCGTAGAGAATTTCGACCAGCTTGCGAGTGATGTCCGCCCGCTTAATCTTCTGTCCCTTTTCCAGGAACAGCAGCATACCGTAGTAAGCTTCGGGCGATCCCAATCCATAAATGCAACTAACGGAAGCAACGATCAGACAGTCGCGCCGCTCAAACAACGACCGCGTAGCCGAAAGCCGCAGCTTGTCAAGCTCGTCATTGATGGTGGCTTCCTTCTCAATATAAAGGTCCGCCGCCGGCACATAAGCCTCGGGTTGGTAATAATCGTAGTATGAGACGAAGTATTCCACGGCGTTGTGCGGGAAGAAGCTCTTGAATTCGTGGTAGAGCTGGGCGGCCAGCGTCTTGTTGTGGGCCATGACGAGGGTGGGGCGGTTGGCGGCTTCGATCACTTTGGCGGCGGTGTAGGTCTTGCCCGATCCGGTGACGCCGAGCAGGACCTGATGCTGCTCGCGATCGAAGACGCCGCGGGTCAGGGCGTCGATGGCTTGCGCCTGGTCGCCTTGGGGCTTGTAGTTGCTTACCAGCTTGAAGTCCACAGCTCATTATAGTGGGAGGGCGCGGAGTGGCCGCGGATGCACTTCTGTGTAAATCATGCTCGTTGGCAGGCAGGCACATCGGAAATTGTACTAAGTGATTCACCCTAGATGGTGAGCAAAACTGCTCAGCTTCGCTGCGCGGAATCTGCCTGCCGTGACTGTCGTAAGCGCGGTTTTCGCGGCAAAAAAACGCGCAAAACAGAGTTTTCACAATTAGTTAACTTCTGGAGCGCGGTTTGGCCGCGTGAATGCAAAATAAGGGCCAAAGACCCGAATCCAGATGTGCCGAGAAGGCTTGGTTTCAGCGCCACTTGCAGCGGCCGGCGTCGCATCGGTGAGGTGCAGTGATTATGGAAGAGAAGTTCAACCAAGTGGGGCCTCGGGAGCGGCAGATCATCGATCTGCTGCTCCAGGGATGTGACAACTCGGAAATCGCTCGCGATCTGAACATTGCCGAGCGCACGGTCAAAGCGGATTTCAACCGGCTGTTTGTGCGTTTCGGAATCAAGGGCGGCATCAAGCGGGTTAAGCTCGCGACGTTACTTTATCGGAGGCAATTATGGCTGGAGAGACAGCAAACCGCCGCGGGCCCAGCGAACGCGAGCAGTTCATCATTCAACGCGTAGCCGAGGGCTGCAAGAACCGGGAGATCGCCGATTCTCTGGGGACCACCGAGCACGTGGTGAAGAACTACTTGCGCTTGATCTACGACAGGCTGGGACTGTGGAACCGCGTTGAGTTGGCGCTGTGGTATGAAGCGCGGCGGCACGAACAGCTTTATCACGCCTAGTTCTTCGTGGTTTAGGCGCCCAGTTGTCGCCCATCCGCCCCCCCCTGGACTATTGGAATCATGGGGTTACGGGCTGAACGATGCGAGCCCGGCCAATGTACGTACAATCATTGTAAGTACAATGTTTCACGTGGAACACTTTGTGCTGGCTTTTTTGTGCATATAATGATATACGTACGTTATGAAGAAAAGAAAACCATTATTGAAGAAGCGGCGGAAGATCGGCCGGCTGCGGGCTTCCGCCGGCATGGAGAAACCTCCGCTGGATCTGGTCCCGGAGTGGCCGAAATACTACAAGCCGCTCAAGAAGCCGGTCACGCTGCGTCTGGACGCCGACGTTCTAGCCTGGTTCAAAAAGCGGGGCCGGGGCTACCAGACGAGGATCAATCGCGCGCTCCGGAAGGTGATGGCGGAAGAGAAAAAAAGCTAGCTTTGGCCGGGTCCGGGTCTCGAAAAGCGCGGGATCTGGGGCATCGGGCGGGGCTGCAAGTCGTTGATAATGCTCAGGGTCGAGTGTGGCTAAATAGCCACAATAGGGTACTTTTTACACTGTAATTATTACATAGCCGTTATTTAGCGGGCAGGGCGTCCCGGTCAAGTTGCGAGGTCTGTGATGGCGGTCACAGGTTGGATGCGATGAAAAAGTCGGAGCAATGGCTGACATGTCACCCCTAATCGCCATCCCTCAGGCTCGGGCGGGCTTAGGCAGCTTCTTAGGCAAGGAAAGACACAGTGGGACAATGACGCGTGCGATCCCGACCGCGCTCTGCTCGATACTCTTCCGGCAGCCGGCCTCATCGTTGGCCCACTCGGGCGTTTTCTTTACCGCGTCTAGCAGACCCATTGCAGCCAGGGCCAGACCGTACTTGAACACAAATTCGACGGCAGCTTCCTCCTCTGGCGGACGCTGGTTTTTGGCTTCTGATAAGAGGCGCGACCCTTTATTGACGAGGAGTTTCAAACGTTCAGTATTTGGCACCGGTTCGATCGTGATCGGCGGGTCGTCCGGACCTTTTTCCACTTCGGTCACGTCCGGGCGGCTCGGACCAGCTTGCGCCTTTGGATCGGGCTTCTCCCGATGAGGATGTTCGTCCTCGGGATGCTGTTCCCGTGGCGCGACGACGTGGCCTACAACAGTTAGCGGAAACGGTCCGCTTCCCATATTGTCCGTGATAGTAGCATCCATCATGAGGTCCGTCCCCTCAGCGATGTTCTTGTCCACCTGAAAGGTGAATGTCAGTCGACCATTAAACAGATGGAATGTCGGCTGAACACCATCCTTGAATTCGCAGGTTCCAACGTGCTTTCGGCGGGTGAAATAGTTGTTCTTGACGTCAGTCTGGAACGAAACGCGTGTCGCATCTCCGCGCGGGAAGTCGATTTCAACTGATGTCGAACCATCGGCGCGCCGGAAGAAAGTGGGGAATTCGCTTCCCTGGAACGGTTGCGGTGTTCCTTTGACCTTGCCACCCTTTCCGTCGGCAGCGGTCTTTGCCGCAACTTTACCAGCTATGACGCTGCCAAACAGGTCTGCCAAACTCGGATCGGTCGATAGCAGTTCCTCGAGCGCATTGATGCCTTCGTTGTCGTCCACCGCATCGGCGATCTTCTCCTCGTATCGTTTCAGATTCAGTTCCTTCAGACCTTCGTGGTCGTGGAGCTCTTTCTGTAGTTTCTTGAACAGATCCTGAAGTAGCGGGTCGTCGCGGAATGTTTCGCGGTTGCTCATGAACAGCGCATTCCGCGACGCCTGCCCAAGTTCCGTACAGTCAAGCGTTACCAGTATGCTTCCGGCGATATGTTCCTTGTCGACTGCCTTCGTGCGAAAGAACTGGCTATCTCGCTTGGCGTGGGATTGACCATTGATGAGCGCACGAAGCCCAGTCTGCGGCTGATCGTCTTCACTGTCGCTGCCCTTAACAGCCTTGAACACGCGGACCTCTGCGGGAATTGTCTCTCCAGTAGAAAGCTTGATCTGAATGCTGGCACCGTCCTCAAAGCCGTCCTCAAGCCTGCCCTTGCCCCACGCGTTGAGTCGGTCCCAATTGGTTACGCCCATGACATTGGCCTTGTACTCGGGTCGGCACTCAATGAGACGGAGTGGTAATGCTGGACGTAGTAGGTAGTCTTCGAGCTTCCTGAAAAGCTCGCCGCAGATATTGCTTCGGGGAGCTTTGTAGTCGTACATCTTTATCAAGGTACCGCTCTCAACTGCTCGTTCACGAGGCAAGCAGACTTCACCTGATTTGGCACCAATCTTCGGGACAAGGGCGAGCGGCCCCGAGCCTGCAGTGAGTGTCTTGCCATCAGACCCAACCATGTAACGCCATGAGGGATTTTGATTCGAGGCGAAAAAACAGAAAATCGTGAACCCCCACTCGTGATCATCTCGTCTGGCGACGTCTTTGGGCACTCGGGATACGATCAATTGCAGCTTGCGCTCTTCGCTGCAGAATGGCAACACGCCCGTGCCGCCCATGTTAAATCGGCCCTGCACAAAGGGAATAGCGCCCTTGTAGGATCCATCGTCGCTCCCATAAATCAGGGAACAGAACGTCTTCGGAAAGTCTTCCGCCAGCTGCCCCTCGCCCGCGTCGTAAAAGGAAAGTGATGGACGCTGTTTCGAACCAGTCGCATACAGCATGAGATTGTTTTCCGCGATCGCACGAATCTCCTGCGAATCTTTCTCGGAAAGATCTCCGAACCACTTGAGCACGGCGTTCGCCATGCTCTCTGGTGCATCAGGTCCGCGCGGATCAATGCCGTCCGCCCTGCAATATCGCAAGAAAACTGCGTCAAGGCCGTTCGTGTACTTCTCAACGAGCGCTGCCCCTGGCGAGCTCTGCTGGTTGTGCACAATCGATTGGTTGTTCGGCATGTTGCCGAGATTCCGCCATCGAGCGCTGTCTCTCAACAGCCCCCGCTGGTTCAGCGCGGCAAGGACCGCAACCTCGTCTTCGGCATCGAGGAGTTCCTGAAGAAGTTTTTCGTCTCTCATCGCTTTTGTACGACCTGACGTAAGGATTTGGGCCCAGATCGTTCTTATCGCTACGAGCGCTTGTGGAAAAGCACCGCTTCTTTGCTGCCACCCGTTGCCCCTCCTTTATCTGCGTACCACCTCCTGTTCGGGACTGATCGCCAGACCCGACCATCGGCATGGTTTGCAAGTTGTCGGTGCTTCTGCTCCGTCAACCCACAATCTTCCATGGCCTTGAGATAAGCGCGCAGCTGCCAAGTTGGCTCGGAGAATGCAACCATCTGGACAATGATCGTTGCCTGTGACGCCACCTTTGCGATCGACGTGAAGGCTAATCTTGCCTGGTCGTAATACCTGCGCAGCCTGTCTTGCTTACGGCCTCCGAAGGTATAGAAAGACTCTCCGGCGCCATCGAGGGTACCTGCGATCCAGAACGGTGCTGGCGTTTCACGGCGTCCCAGAACTTGCCAGCGATGATACAGAATGTGGACACCCGGGTATGGCGGTGAAGTCAAAATCAAAGCTGGTGCACCATGTTCTTTGATGGCCAGTTCAGCTTCAATTCCGACTGCCGACCTGTGCAAGCAGACAATTCCCGGATTCGTGCCATTCTCCCTAACAGCCAGGGTGAAGTCCCGGGCCCCGTCAATCATTTCCTCCACGAATAATAGGAATCGCTCCCGAATCTCCTTCGCGGATGGAATATCTTCACGACAATCTAGAGCCCACTGAGCGGTCCGCAACAATGCACAGCGTGCAAACTTCTGTTCGCGTTCGCTACCAAGTTGCTGGACACTGCGTAGCGCCATCTCCAACGTCTTTCGTATCGGCCACGTGCTCCTACCGTTGATATTCCGCTGATAGCCAAGATCCGCCCATTCGCGAGCGTGAACACATCGTCTCCGCAAATTCAGTCTTGGGATGAGGCCGAACGCCCATGATCGTATGTGTCCTAACTCAGCTCGGCTGAATACAGAAGTCTTGGTCTCGGCCAAGAACACACCAAGGCTGTTGATGTCGCTTCCGATGGCCTTTCGTCCCAAGGCGCAGGCCTCTACCAGAGTTGTACCGCCCCCCATGAACGGGTCAAAGACAAGGTCACCGGGCTTTGAGAATGCCAGGATCATCTGTCTCGCGAAGGATGGTGAAAATCGCGCTGGGTACTTGTAAAAGGAGTGCGTTAAGCCACTAACGGGTTGTTGATCATGGATTCCATCAAGAAGCTCTTCCCAAATAGGCATCGTTGGAGAGCAGAAACCTGCATCATCCTGTCCACGCGGTTCACGTCGAACCTCGCAAACAGAAGAATGACGCCGACAATCGCTCAGAGCTGGACCCATTATGTCTTAACCGTCCCCGAGTGCAGCAGAAATCGAAGAGTAGCGAATAAATGTCGTCAACGGATCATACCCCGCGCCCCGCCAAACAGGGAATGATTTCGCGCTCGTGGCTGTTTGGCGGACCGCCCTTCGGCTGGCGCTCAGGGCAGGCTTCTCGAAAAGCGCGAGACGTGGGGCACCCGTGCAACAATTAATCCCAGCGTAACCAGCACCGGCGTAAGATCGGAGGACTGATCGTCCCAGTGTAAAATAACAGGACCGACCTCTCGGTGTGCGTCTTTCTCTAAGGACGGGCGCGCGGCGGACGTAGAGGCTGTTTTGAGACTGAGGAATCTGACTGCCGTTCTGCTTTTTTGCTTGTGCTCGGTTCTCCGCGCGCGGGCTGGGGCAACGCTGTTCCTGGGAGAGCCTTACGGTTACGATGGCGCACTCGCCGGGACAGGCCATGCCGCGGTCTATCTCAGCGGTGTCTGCGCCACATCTCCGGTGGTGCTGCGTCCTTGTGAAGCGGGCGAAACCGGAATCGTGCTCAGCCGTTACCAGAATGTCGGGGGATACGACTGGGTCGCAATTCCTCTTATCCCTTACCTGTACGGCGTAGAAAAACAGGAAGACGTGCCGCTCTTCGCCGACGCCAAGCTGCTTGCGTTTCTGCGCGGGCGCTACCGGCGCAATCACCTGGAGTCGCTTGTTCCCGATCTTCCCGATGGCGGGACTCCGGGTGGAGACTGGTACGAGTTGATCGGGGCGTCGTACATCCGCACTATTTATGCGTTTGAGATTGAGACCAGCCCGGAGCAGGATGCGGCGCTGATCCGCAAGCTCAACGGCCGGCCTAACCATCGGCGCTGGAAGCTGGTTACGGCGAACTGTGCCGACTTCGTGCGTGAGGTTATCGATTTCTACTACCCGCACGCGGTGCATCGGAGCATCGTCGGCGATCTGGGCGTGACCACTCCGAAACAGCTGGCCAGAACGCTTTCGAAGTACAGCCGCCGTCATCCCGAGTTGAAGACATCGAGCTTCGTGATTCCGCAGGTCCCGGGCACGGTGCCGCGGTCCAGGCCCGTGCACAGTGTTATCGAGTGCGCGCTGACGGCGAAGAAATACATGCTGCCTCTGGCCCTGGTGCACCCCTATATTGCGGGCAGCCTGCTCGTCGGGTATTTGGGGCACGGGCGCTTCAACCCGTCGCGGAACGCGCCGATCCTCGATGCCAGGCAGCAGTTGGACGCGCCCCTGACGCGCATGGATCGCCGCGCCGATCAGGACCGAATGGAGGAACTGGTTCGAACGGCGTCTGCGGCGGACGCTGCCGCAGACGATCCGCACTGGGCGTCGTTGTACGCCGCGGCCGAGCCAAGCCTGGATGCTTCCGGAGGACCGAGGCTGCAGGTGGGCGCGGGTGGCGAGGTCACGCGCGTGGGTATTGCGCGAGCGAATATTCTGAGCGTCCCGGAGGGTTTCGAGTTTGCCGCAGGACTGGTGAAGGCGCGCTTGCGCGAGGAATTGAAGTCCGCCGCCGCCCGAAAGACGGCTCGCGCCGATGTTGAAAGCGATTTGGCGCTTTTGCAGCAACTGCTAGCGCTACAGCCGAGAGGGTTGGCAAGCAGCGGCGGGTTGGCCAGTAAGGCCGCACTTAGTAGGCAGCGCGCTGCCCAGTAACTCGGCTGCCATCCCAGCGCGTCCAGCCGTGGGCTTCCCAGTCCTGGTGGATGAAAAGACAGGAGCAAACCCGCGAATTTTCCCGAGGTTTGCCCCTGGTGTTGGCCTTCACTCCTCAGTCCCGAATTTTTTCAGATCTTCGGGTCCATCCGACAGTGCCACCGCCTCTTTGCCCTGGACCATTTCCCGGACCTTTTCCACCACGTCAGGATTGGCCAAGGTCGAGATGTCTCCAGTGTTCATGTTGTTGGAGAGAGCTGCGAGAACACGGCGCATGAGTTTGCCGGAGCGTGTTTTTGGCATATCCGGAACGATGAGAATCCTGCGCGGGCGTGCAATCTTGCCAATCATTGTTTCAATGGCCTTGTTGACCTTTTCTATAATCGCCGGGGTGGCCTCGAGACCGGGCTGGAGGGCGATGTAGACTTCGGGCACGCGGCCTTTGATTTCGTCCACCACCGGCACCACCGCCGCTTCTGCCACCTCGGGAACCGTCAGGCACGCCGACTCGATTTCCTTTGTGCCCAGGCGATGGCCGGCCACGTTGATGACGTCATCCACGCGTCCCAGGATGCGGAAATAGCCGTCCACGGCCAGCACGGCTCCGTCCGCCGCAAAGTATGGCCAGTCCTGCCATCTCTTGCTGCTGCGATCCTTGCAGTATTTGGCGTAGTACTGGGCAACGAAGCGGTCGCGATCGCCCCAAATGGTTTGCATGATCCCCGGCCAGGGATTCCGGATGCAGATGTTGCCCGCCTTCCCCGATCCAGCGGTGATGGGTTCGTTGTTTTCGTCAAAAATCGTGGGATAGATTCCAGGCACGCCTGGGCCCGCGCTGCCCGGCTTCATTGGATCCAGCGCCGGCTTGGTGCTGCATAGGAACCCTCCGTTTTCGGTTTGCCACCAGGTATCCACGATCACGGCCTCACCTTTGCCGACGGTTTCGTAGTACCAGCGCCAGACCTCGGGCTCGATGGGCTCTCCCACCGTGGTCATGTGCTTGAAGTGGTAGTTGTACTTGGGGGGCTCATCGTGACCGGCCTTGCGTAACATGCGAATGGCCGTGGGCGAGGTGTGGAAGATATTGACATCCAAGCGCTCGGCGATTCTCCATACCCTGCCGGCGTCGGGGTAAGTAGGGACACCTTCGTAGATGACGCTGGTAGCAGCTAACGCCAGCGGACCGTAAACAATATAGGAGTGGCCCGTGATCCATCCGATGTCGGCCATGCACCAGTAAACATCCTCGGGGTGAATGTCCTGGATGTATTTGGAGGTGCCCGTCACATAGGCGAGATAGCCGCCCGTGCGGTGTTGGCAGCCTTTCGGTTTTCCGGTGCTGCCGCTGGTGTACATAAGAAACAGCGGCGCTTCGGCATCCATGGGAACGGGAGGCACGATTTCACCCGAGTAATTCGGGAGGATCTCGTCAACGAAGAAATCGCGCCCTTTCACAAACGTCGAAGCGGACGCATTCTGGCCCAAGTGCCGCCTCCAGACCAGGACCTTCTCCACCACCTGGCCTTCCTGCTTGGCAATATCCAGCGAGATCTCGGAGGCCACCTTGTGGTCGATCAACTTGCCATTGCGATAGTAACCATCCATCGTGATCAGGATGTGGCTGCCCGAATCGGCGACGCGCCGGCCGCAAGCCTCGCCGCTGAAGCCCCCAAACACAACCGAGTGAATCACCCCAAGGCGGGCACACGCCAGCATGGTAATCGGCAACTCGGGAACCATCGGCATGTGAATGGTGACGCGATCTCCGCTCTTCAGACCGCAGAAATCGCGGAGCAGCGCCGCGAATTCATTCACTCTCACATAGAGTTCGCGATAGGTGACGGAAACGGGCGCTTCCGATTCCGGCTCCGGGACAAAGATCAGCGCCGCTTTGTTTTTGTACTTGGCGAGGTGCCGGTCCACGCAGTTATATGAGGCGTTGATCTTGCCGCCCACGAACCACTTCCAGAACGGCGGATCGCTGGTGTCGAGCGTGGTGTCCCAGTACTTGTCCCAGCTCAGCAGATCGGCGTACTCCCGGAAGCATTCCGGGAAGTTCTTCTCGCTGAAGCGTTCGAGGACGTTGGGATCGGTCAGATTTGCCTGGCCGACAAATTTCGCGGGAGGATAGTAATATTCCTCCTCGCGCCAATGGACGGCGATCTGAGCCTCGCTGGTCTCGATCACCAGATTTTGTTTCGGACGAATAACATCAGCCATATCGGTTACCCCTTCGATTTCTGAATTTGTGATGCACACTGGCGGTTCCCCGCCAGCGCGGAGTCAATCAGGGTCGTACCTTGTCTTGCAAAAAAAACCCGCTGATATTCCGCCCCCAGGCTCTGGCGCGGCGCCTGGGAGCGAAATATCAAGTGGGATGCCCGATGTCCGGCCCCACATCGGACCTTGAAACTTAATCGCCGAGCCTTGGCGACGCATAGGCGCTCGTGACTGGGAGCGCCCTCACGCTCCGCTCAAGTCCCATACAATGGAACCTCCTGCCGGACTGCGATGCCTTCTGGAAGCTAGGCTGCCGTCGGCATCTTCCTTGCCTGCGCTGCTTGCGGCACAGCCGGACGTCTGGCTGCCAGTTCACAGAGCAGGGCAACTGCCGCCAGCCCCGCCGCCCAGTAGAACGCCATCTGGTAGTTCTTGTACTTGTCGAACAGCACCCCGCCGATCCTGGGACCAATGATGCCGGCTACGCCCCAGGCCGTGAACAGCATTCCGTAGTTAATGCCGGCGTTCTTCGTTCCCCAGAAATCCGCCGCGGTCGAGCCATTCACCGAAAGCTGCGTGCCGTAGCACCAGTACACGATGAACACCAGGGCGTACAGCAACGTCACGTTGCCGCCAACCTGATAGAGAATGGGCATGGCAATCATCGAAATGGCGATCATAAGTCGCAGCACGTTCAGGCGGCCGAGAGCGTCCGACATCCAACCGGACAGGATGCGGCCGGAGGCGTTGCCAATTGCGGCCACGACCAGGCTCATCGTGATCAGCGACGTGCTCGGAATGCCCACACTCTTGCCAAATGGAACCAGTTGGCTGATCACCATCAGTCCAGCCGAAGCGCCGAGTGCATAGGCAACCCACATGAAGTAGAACGTGGGCGTGCGCAGCACCTCGCCGGGGCTGAACTCATAGGTGGTCGCGGCAGCCTTGGCAGCGGGTGCAGGCACCCAACCGGCGGGCTTGTATCCGACCGGCGGATTATGCAGCAGGAAGGCGCCGAAGACGGTCATGAACAGGAAAATCACGCCCAGGATCATGAACGTGGTGTGCACACCATAAGCGGGAATCAGCTTCAGGTTGGCCAACGGCCCGAAGATTGCCGACCCTCCGCCGTAACCGCCCACCGCCAGTCCTACGGCGAGGCCGCGTTTGTCGGGAAACCATTTGGCCATCACCGGTATAGGCGTGGAATAGCCAAATCCGTTGCCTAGCCCGCCGATCACCCCGAAGCAGACGTATAGATAAGTCAAGCTGTGGGTGAAGGCGCACAGGAAGAAACCCAGGCTGACCAGTACGCCGCCAGTCAGGGAAACCCAGAATGGGCCGAACTTGTCTTGCAGCCGTCCCGCCACGATAAACGTTAGTGCGAACACGACAACCGCATAGGTGAACACATTGGAAGTCTGCGCCCGCTTCCAGCCAAATTCTTTCTCCAGTGGGGCCACGAACACGCTCCAGGCATAGAGCGAGCCCAGCGCCAGGTTCATGGACAACCCGCCGACCACGCGCCACCAACGATTTATGTGAGAGGCGCCGGGATTGGATTCAACATTTGCGTTAGCCACAATTTTTCTCCTTTACAGAAAGTGAAATGAGAACCGAGAGCCAGCCTTGCTCGACAACCACTACAACTCCCGTACGGCACGTGCGTGCTGACTTACCAAAACGGACCATAACTTTCGCGCGATATCATACAGCGGTCTAACCTCAGGCGATAGCTCAAATTTGTCCTGCAATAGCAATCCGGCTCACGGCTGCGTCTTTTGCAAGTTAGCCGTTACATTCACTGCTGAACCCGCCGCTACCGTAAGTTCCCGCTTCCACTCGGCAAACCCTGGCGCGGAGATGACAACAACATGCGTCCCATTACTAAGGCTGATTTCGGATGGCGTGTTACCCACATATCTCCAGTCAATGGTAATTTCCGCGCCGGAGGGTATTGAACTGAAATTGCACTTTACCTTCCCCGTAAGAACCTTCTCCGAGATATCGCCCTGCGCCGACGCAGGCGGCGGGGCGGGCGCGGGGGCCGGTGAATTCTGCGGCGGCGCAGATGCGATCGGGTCGGGCGCGGGGACCGCTGAACTTTGCCGCGGTGCAGATGCGGCCGGGACTGGCTGAGTTGCAACTGCGACCGCAGTCGTCGGCGGACTGGCCTTTCCGCCCGTGTCTACCAGCGTGTATAACTGACTTCGCGCCTTTCCTTTGTCGTCAATGTAATACACGATAACTCCGTGCTTTTCCCTTCTGGCATCGAAGCTTTCCCCTTTGGGCAGGGGCACGCATTTGGACCACCTTGTGTCAATGGTGCAAGCGATACGGAATGGAGGCCCGTTGCCTTCCTGCACCAGCAAAGTATTCGTCAGCAGCGCGGTGTTGCTGTTATTGCAATAGGCGTCAAAATTGACTTGGTCGCAATTCTTGGGAACGCCGTTGTCGCCAAGGCTCACCGATCGCGTTTCAGAATCCAGAACCTTGATCTGCGTCAGGTTATTCCGCGAAGTGGCGTTCGCAAACATGGCCAGCAACAGAAGAACTGCATCGAGAGCCGCAAATCTACGCTTACTCATGAAACCAACTCCTCCAAACCCTGCGGATGCAACCGCCGCATCCCCGGTTTTCCGGGACGATCCTGGAAGCTGGGTTCGCAGATTCGGTACATTGTGATCCCTTGGGTTGCCCCGTTCAATAGCTTTCTTGTTGGTGGAGGCTGGGGGAAACGGACTCCCTTGCGAGCCATCGCCCGAATCGAGTCCGTCCCCCATCCTCGGTATCCAACCGGCGCCGGCCGTGTTGTCGGAGGGCGCCAGCCGTGTGGTCAAATCCTGCCCGGTTCCCCGGCGGGCCGCTTTTGGCCCGCTGGGGTGGAAGGCCCGTCTAGAACGTGAAGATCGGCCCGAATTCCGTCCGGTGATCCTGCCATTCGTTGCTCGCTTTTCCAGCGATCGAATAATCCACCCCAGGATAGAGACGAGTGGCGTAGATCGACTGCTCAAAGCCGAACGTGACGTAAGGGTTGACTTTGTAGTACAGGGTCACCACTCCCATCTTGCCCATCAAAAGCGGCAACGCTCCCTCACCGGTAAGGAAAGCGTTTGTCAGGTCCCTATGCACGACCTGGTCCTTCCCCACGTCCAGATACAGTTGCCAGCCTGCGTTGTGGCCTTTCGGATTGGCGTTGAACCAGCGCGAGAGCGGCAATCCGAGATTGATGAATCCGCCAAACGCGCGAATCGGCTTTTGTGGAGCAACAACGACGTCGCCGGTGGGGCAGGCTCCCCCGACGAGGGGGGCAGTGCAGGCCAGCTGCGGCGTGCCGGAAGCGTCGACCACGCCGTCGACGGGGTTAAACGTGATGGCGTTATTCAGCCCTCCCACGTCGGTGAAGAACGTATTGACTTGACCGCCGAAGAAGAAGCGCAGATCGCCGCCGCGATAGGCGCTCGCCACCAACGTGAACCAACGAGTCGGCAATTGAAAGCCAAATTGGTTGCCGTACATCTTGCTGGAGGTGGTAAAGCCATTCGGGAAGGCGTCCATGTAAGAAGTGCAAAGGGCCGGGGCGTCGATGCAACCCAATGTTTGTTGGGTTGCGGCGTAGGCGCTGTTGGTTACGATCGAGGTGCGCTTGGATCGGAACCCGCTCCAGAATATCTGAGCCGGCGCAACCCCTGGCGCTTTGTCGAGCTGGAACTGCAAGGCCAATCTGCCTTCGAACTCGGGGCGGCCGGAGTCGGCGCCCTCGCGCTCGGCCTGCGCGATTTGGCCCTGAAGGCCCAGATCCCCGAGCTTTTCGATCTGCCCGGTGCTCGGCATCATGATCGCAAACGTTGGCGAGAGTTTGAAGTTGCGCGATGAGCTGCCCAGCTTCTGCACCAACCCCAACTGGAATTGCGGAGAACGCTCGTAAATGTCTCCGTACCAGTAGCCCAGGGCCGTGGTTTCCAGAATATTGGGTAGCGCGCTCGATCCGAACAGCGTCCAGTCCTGTCCGCCCTCGAAGTAGATATCTGTCTGGTCGCTGGCGGCATAGTCCATACGCACCCAAGCCTGGCGGAATGAGAACATGCTGCTGCGAATGGACGAAACGTCGCGGTTATCCACCTCGCTGAAGTTGCCTTCGAAGTCGCCTTCGATGCGACCCGTGAGAGTCAGCTTCGGAGAGATGTCCGGCCACTCGAAGTTGGCTCCGATACGAGAGGAGCGCGCCTTCAAATGGAATTCGGGGTCCTTCGTAGGGCCAGTGTTTAGAATCGAGGTTGACGACAGAAACAGGCCCGGAAACGGCATGTCATCGCCATTGGGATTACTGCTATCGTAAACTCCTGTTGCCTTAAGGAAGCCATAAGGCGTCATCTTGACCGGGCCCATCTTAAAGGCGGCATTCAGGCCGTCTCTTCTGGGCGGATCGACCGGCAGTACGCGCAACGGCGCGATTGCCGCAACCACCGCCGGAGGCGGGACGGGCGGGGGAGCCCCCTGCGGCGCAGCCGAAGCTTGCGACGCGGGCGCGGGTTCCGGGCTGACGAGGGATGTCGAGACGGCTTCCGTAACCGCAACCGGAGCCGCCGCAACGGTGGACGGTTGCGCCACAGGGTTCGCGACCACAGACAAATCCGACGCGGTCAATAAACCTTTGCGGCTGAGCGCTTCGACAAGGGCTTGAAACTGAGTTGTGGGCGCGGCGTTCCGAATGGCGTTGGCCTCCGCGGGCGCCAGAACTCCTTTTTTTACGAGCACACCGAGCAATGCGGTGACATTCGCATCGCCCGTGGGCGAGGCTAGGCCGGGGCTTGCCGCAGCCGGCGTAGCTTCTACGCTGGTTGCGTTCGCTGCGCTTTCATTTTCTGTTTTGGCGTCGTTGTTGCCCGCCATGACGGGCACGGCCATGAAGGCCAACACGAACAGGCTCGACAACCACATTTTCAGCTTTAACATAGACGGCGTCTCCTCCTCGTTCCGGCTCGGCTTAGGTGCCGGGCTCAGAACATGAGGCGCAACGCTATGTTTTTTTCGCTCACTGCGCTGTGATGGCCGTCACACGTCAGATGTGACGGATATCATGGGACGTCTCCCTGCTTTGTCCTGAAACATGCCATGTTGTGATCTGCATCAGTAGCGACCATTTATCGCTCACCGTCTCGAAGGGCAGAGGACATCCACCACGGAGGACTGATCGTCCGCGAAATCGCCAGGCGCGGGCGCTTCCAGCTCATCTCGTGTTGGAATCCAGCCTCCCCTTTAGGCTCATCTTGCATGGGGAGAGACTCGGCCTTGACAGGGTGTGACTATCTTCTTATTGTCGTTAACCATCTATGAACATTGTTAAGGCTACGAAGAAATATGAGGATTGGCTGGGGCTGCACATCCGAATCGTTGGGCCCGATTTGCGGTTCAAACACGAGCAGATGGCGGCGGCGCTCTTTCCGTTCTTTCGGGCGACTTTCTATCGCTGGGTGCAGGTGTGGCCGGAAGTCTGTGCGGAACTGGACCGCGTGCCGCGTCTTTTGTCGGTGGGCGATCTGCATGTGGAGAACTTCGGCACTTGGCGAGACACCGATGGGCGGCTGGTGTGGGGGGTTAACGATTTTGATGAAGCGTGCGTGTTTCCCTACACCATGGATCTGGTGCGTCTGGCGACGAGCGCGTTGCTGGCCACTCGGGAGAATCGTCTGGCGATGAAGCCGAAAGAGTCGGCGGCGGCGATTTTGGCGGGATACGAGCGCGGCATGGAGGCGGGCGGGCGTCCGTTTGTGTTGGGCGAGAACCATGAATGGCTGCGGGCGATCGCGGAGAGCAAGCTGCGGGATCCGGTGGTGTTCTGGCAAAAAATGGATCGTCTTCCGGCGGTGAAGGGAGAAATCCCAGAGAGCGCGCGCGAGGCGATTGAGCATCTGCTGCCGGAGCGGGGCATACGGTACCGGCTGGCGCGGCGAGTCGCGGGCCTCGGAAGCCTGGGGCGGCCGCGGCTGGTGGCGATCGCGGAGTGGAAAGGCGGGCGCGTGGCGCGGGAAGCGAAGGCGCTGTTGCCATCGGCGCTGCACTGGCTGATTGCGAAGCGAGCGCCGGCGGAGATTTTGTATGCGGCGATCCTGAGGCGGGCGGTGCGCTGTCCGGATCCGTATGTGCAAATGCGGGGCCACTGGATCGTGCGGCGGCTGTCGCCGCATTGTTCGCGCATCGAACTGGAGGCGCTCGGAACGAGCCGAGGGGAACTGCGGTTGCTGGAGGCGATGGGAAGAGAGACGGCGAATATTCATGTGGGAACGGAGGAAAAGCGGAGGGCGATCCTGAAGGATCTGCGCCGGCGAAAAGGGAACTGGCTGTTGGGAGCGGCGCAGGCGATGGCGGACGCAATGGAAAAAGATTGGCGAGTGTGGAAGGAGCGCTGGCAGAGCTAGACTCTGCCAGCGCCTTATTGGAGCGAAAGTCCCCGTGAGGACTCAGTGGGCAGGTCGAAGAGCTGGCACTCCAGTGCGTGCGGCTTGTTCTCAGCTCCGATGGTGATGAGGGCGTCAAGAATGCATTCCAGGGCCGCGGGCGAACCCGACCAGACCCGGGAAAAGGACTCGCGATAAACCGCCAATTCGCCCACCAGGCGGCCCACCGAGTTGGGGTCGAGATCGGCATCGGTCAGAGTCGCGTCGCTGCCAATGGGCAGCGGAGGGTCGTGGGCTGGAGGAAGGCGGAGACTGGCCTCGGTCAGCCAGTGGACGATGAGCGCTTTAAGATGCTGCCGGCAGCAGACGCTCTTCATGTCTTTCTGCGAGGCGAGCGACGGATGCCAGGAGAGGATCTTGAGGCGGTCGAGCCAACGGTTCTCGACCACCAGGAACCATCCCGTGTGGCGAAAGGTGTCGAGGCCGCAAACCGCGCACGGCGAGCGTTTTGTGATTGGGTAAGCCATTGGCGTCCCTTTGGACAATCCGTCAAGCGCTGGCTGTGGCTCGGGTGAGGAAGCGTGGGCTCGCGCGCTCGCCGAGGGGGACGGTCATCATCCCGAGATGCGGGTCGAAACGCAGCGTGAAGTGCGAGGCGCAGGCGTCGCAGAGCCAGAAATGTTCCCGCTGCCGTAGCTTCCGCCGGTCGCCGTCGAAAGCAGAGTTAAGGTCGGAAGGAAAAGTTTCCGCCAGGAACAGCTTGCCTTCGCGCAGCGAACGGAACGGGACCGTGCACGCGGGGTTGGCGCATTTATGGAGCATGGGCTGCCTCCAATCTTTTCTTTTTTGGAACCTTCGCCAGAGACTACACGCACCTTGCACGCGAGAGGCCGAAGAATTGGCGTCCCACATTAGAAGTCATTTACCCGCGTTTGCAACGAGTTAGATGGTGCAGCAAGTGGTCGGGATCACCCGCTGCCAACGGTGCTGACGGAGAGCAGTCACGGCCGACGGATGGCCGTCAGAAATAGCGAACATTTCCGTTGCGATGTTCCTGTTGCAAACTCGCTTCGTCGCGAACTAGCGCACGATCCAGGCGGAGGCGGCGAGGACGACGCCGGCGGTCGCTAGCAATAGGCCGAGATGCCAGAATAGGCGGCGCCCCGAGAGCAGCGTAATCGAGGTGATTACCAGGGCGATCTCCAGGAAGACTTCTCCCAGATCGAAGCGGTCGGCTTTGCGGCGGGTACGTTCGGCTTCTTTCTCTGTTTCGCGGGCCTCTTTGTCGAGTTCCTTCTGCTCTTCTTTATAGCGGTCGGCTTCGGCCCGGTACTTTCCCTGTAGTTTGGCAACGGCCTCCGCGTCTTTGGTGGCAACCACGGTGGTCAGATCGGCGAACAACTCGTCGGTGTGGCGGCGGATATTCTTGGCCTGGTAATACGCCCACTGGTCGGTGACCTTGTTCTGCAAAATGATTTCTTCGGTGTGGGTGCGATGGCCGAGCAGCGACACGGTTGCCACCAGCACGGCCAGCACCGCCATGGTGAGCGTGATGGGAGCGAGATCGGGATGCTCCCGGGCGTGTTCGGCGTGCTCGTGCAATTCGGTGATTTCTTCGGTCATGGTAGCGGGCTCCTGGGAGTTCTCAGTTCTCAGAACCTATCTCATAAATCGTTTTGGGTAGGGCACGGCTTCAGCCGTGCCGCCCAGAACCAAAAACGACGCGGGCTTTAGCCCCTGAGGGATACGCGGTTTACTCCTTCGGTTCATTATGAGATGGCTTCTCAGTTCTCAGTTCTCGGTTCTCAGTGGCGCAGGTGCCTTTTCTGAGAACTGAGAACCGGGAACTGAGAACTCTATGGGTTATGAGGATAAACCAAATTGCCTATTCTCCCATGACTTTAATGATGACTCGTTTGTCGCGCTGGCCGTCGAATTCGGCGTAGAAGATTTGCTGCCAGGGGCCGAAGTCGAGCTTCCCGTTGGTGACCGGGACGATGACTTCGTGGTGAATGATCAGCGATTTGAGGTGAGCGTCTCCGTTGTCTTCGCCGGTCTGGTGATGCTGATAGTTCTGGCGGAAGGGCGCGAGCGTCTCCAGCCACTGGTCGATGTCCTTGATGAGTCCGCTCTCGTTGTCGTTGACGTAGACCCCGGCCGTGATGTGCATGGCGGAGACCAGGATCATGCCGTCTTTGATTCCGGACTTTTTGAGGGCGCTCTCGACCTGCGGGGTCAGGTGAACGTAGGCGCGCTTGGTTTTCGTGTGCAGGGTCAGGTACTCGGTGTGGATTCTCATCGGTCTATCTTAAACACAAGCCCCTTCCCTGTGTTCCTCTGTGCCCCCTGTGGTTATCGCTTTTCTGGGGTCAGCCCGTGAAGCACGTACCAACGGGGGCCCGAGTCTAGCGCCGAACAGCACGACAAATGGCATCATTTGATGCTATAATTAGTGCTATGAGGACAACGGTTGCGCTGGATGACGATCTCGTACGCACCGCCCAGGAGTTTACCGGGGTGGCGGAAAAAACGGCGCTGATTCGCGAGGCGCTCAAAGCTCTCATCGAGCGGGAGAGCGCCCGCCGACTGGCATCCCTGGAGGGCACGATGCCGAAATTGAAGAATATTCCTCGCCGCAGGCCGGGGCCGCATTGATTCTCGCCGATACCTCAATTTGGATCGACCACTTTCGCTCGGGAAGCCTTCGTTCCGGAAACAAGGAACTGCGGAAGCATCTGAACGAAGGTCAGATTGTGATCCATCCCGCCATCATTGCGGAACTTGCCCTTGGCTCTTTGGAGGAACGAACAAAGACGCTTGCCCTGCTGGACCTTTTGCCCCAGGTGCGAGTGGCGCAACTGAGCGAAGTGCGGCGAATGATTGAGGCTCGTCGTCTGGACAGCCTGGGCATCGGTCTGATTGACGCACAACTGATAGCCTCTGTCTTTATCAATCCGCCCACGGTTTTGTGGACAAGAGATAAGCGGCTGCGCAAAGCCGCAGAGGGGCTGGGGATTCACGCCAATCTGCCTTAGGGAATTTGAAGAAACAGTCGGGGAGCCTCGCGTCTATCCCCGGTTTTGTTTTTCAACTCCCCGATGGAAAACTCAGAGGCGTTCTTTAATCGTGTTCTCGGCAACTTCACTCAGCTCGAAGAGCATTTCAGAGACGATGCGCTCCGCCAGCATTTTGAGGCGCATCTGTAGAACGCCGGAAATAGCGGGAGCCACTTCGTCCATCCGTGCGGGGAATTTCTCGTCCTGTTTCTCGGAGCGCAATAACAGGATGTCGTCGGTTCCCGCCGCATTCTTAGGCAGCAATAAACTATAATTTCGCGTCGCCTGGGCTGCCACGGGAGATAGTGAGTCAAACGTCACAGTCAGTCGTGCTAGACCGCTCAACGGGTTACGATACGAAGGGAGCATGTTTCTGGAAAGGCCCCCGGCATGAGCCGTTGTATTGGTGGCGATCTTGGATGATTTCTCAAATTTCAATGCCTCAATCTCGCTCTTCAAGGCATTCAGCAGCTTTTGTCCTGCCTCATCTACCTGCTCATGTGTATATCCGCCCTTGGTCAAATACAACCTTTGGATTGCAGCCAAGCTCTTCTTGGTGTCCGGGGCAAGGGCGCAACGAACACTTTCGTCGACGAGTGTGATCGTATCGAGCGCGCGGGCCAGAATAAAATCTACAAAGACCTGATAAGCGCCGCCGTCCGCGCTTTCTAGCGCGTCAATGTAGCGGTCTTTGTGCTCCGACAGAATAACGATGGGCATTGCAATCGACCGATAGGTAAAAGCCGACGCGAGCGCGCGGGCGACTCGACCATTTCCGTCGGCGAAGGGGTGGATAACAACGAAGCCATAGTGCGCGTATGCTGCTTGCAGAACCGGATGTGCAGCCAAGAAAGTATCGCTGCGCAGTTCATTAACAAGACGTGCCATTTCGGCTGGCGTTACATCAACAGGCGCGTAGGAGTGGTCTACACCCTTTCTGTTCCTCACGTGGTTTGGTAGGACTTTATACTGCCCCTTAGGAAGGGCCTGCTCCTGAGGCCCGACAGCCGTTATGACATGATAAGTCGGCTGAGCGCGAGTGACCTCCTCATGCAAAGCTCGGATCGCCGCCTCTGAAATCGGTTCGGCCTTTGTTGCAAGGTCGAGAACGTAATCGTAGGCATGCAGTTGCGCCTCAAACAATGACCGCACGTGCTCACCTTTTTGCGACAGGGCGGCTTCCCAAGCCGCGGTCTCGAATGCCACGGTGTAGGTGAATCCTCGGTCCACCGTGTAAAGCCCTTCGATTGCCCCCGTATCTAGTGCGGCTGCGCGCTTTGCAACTTCGTGAGCGCGCTGCAGTATCTCGGGCGAAAGACCCGCGCGATTTTTTAGTGTGGAGTTGTAGCGCTCCCATCGGACGGTATCGACACTGGTTTGTGCCGCCCATTCTTCAAAGGTTGGGAATGGTTTGTAAGCCGCGTCCAGAACATGAATGTTGACTTCAGCGTCGGTCATCGTGAAGTTGATGATAGCTCAGGCTGAGTGCATGTGAAAAGCAGGGCGAATCGGCGGGTGGCCCGCCAAACCGTCGATTCTACGAATGAACTGACCGCGGCGGCTGACTCTCCATCACCACGCGCAGAATGCGGTTAATGCGCGTCTGATAGCCTTTGCCATGACCTTTGAGCCAATCGAGGACGTCCGCATCGAGACGAATCGTTAGCTGCTTTTTCGCCGGAGGCCAAGCCATCGTTGCCTTCTTGAGAAATGTCTTGTCGAGCGGCGGAATGTCCGAATAGTCGATATCGGCATCCTTCATGCGGTCAATTCGTGCCAAGTCGCTCTTGATAGATTTTTTGTTCACGCCGGTTCCCCTTCCTCATGGAGATGATGCGCGTTCCCTCGTCGCGCGGCGCATGAGCTATGACAACCAGACGGCCGGCCAGCAAGCCCAAAGTGATGCGCCGCTCTTCTCCGTAGCTGAAGCGGTCATCTTCGAACGTGACGCAAGGCCCGGCAAACACCTGATCGGCATCCTCGAAGCTGAGGCCATGCTTGGCGAGGTTCTTCCGGTTTTTCGCTTCGTCCCATTCGTATTTCATTCCCGTTTCGTCTCTACTGTAACTCTTTTTGTCGTTACACTCAAGGATAAATCCGCCACTTTAACAGGGGAGTATAACGCGGGTTTGTCTTTCGACATTTACCGAAATGACTGGGGGGCGCCGCTCCTCGCGCTTTTCGAGGAAGCTTGTCCTGAGCGATGGCCGAGGGGGTGGCCTGCCGAACCGCCGACACCGTTTTGCTCCGCTTTACGCGGCTGGATGGCTGGGCCACCCTGAAGGGTAACTCGGCTGGCTGTCGTTCCATTCACGTTCCATCAGGTTTTCCAGATAGGCCTTACAGGAGATACGCTCCCTTCATTTTTTCCGCTGCAGGTCAAAGTGCGCGGGGACTGGCGGCTGCTCCCCGGGGAGCGCGAAAGTCCAGTCCTCGGTGTGATGGTTCGCGTCGATGATGGTGAACGTTACATGCTGCATGTGTCCGTACTGTAGATTGCCGCTGACGTCGAGAAAATCGAAATCCACCTTCTTCCCGTCCGGCGACATCCTGCCTGCCATACGAGGCCGATTATCCGCGTCGCAATAATGGGTCAGCAGCAAGCGGTCTCCGTCCACAACGAACATGGTGATCGGATCGTCGGGTCTTCCCGCTATCGTCATCTCATGCATGAGGGTGTGGCCGAGGGAAGTCACGCGCAGCGAGACCTGCACCAGCTTGCCTTCTGTGTCGGCTTGAGGTGGGACGGTTGTGACGTGGCCTTCCCAGGAGCCGGCCAGAGTTTTCAGTTTGTCGAAGGACTTTTGCGCGTCGGACTGGGCGAAAGCCAGGGTGGAGAGCGCTAGCAGAACAACGGACAGCATAAAACGAAGGGATTTCATGCATTCTCCTTAAGGGTTCATTTCTTGTTTGCTTTCGGGCCGGGATTGGTTCTCCTCGTCAATAGCAATACGCAAGGCCGGCAGAAAAGTTCCAACAGCTTGGCCGGCCGGGGCAGCCGCGGCGTGACTGGCAAAGCTCATAGTGCGATCACTCTGCCTCCCACCCCTTCGACTCCGCTCAGGGCAGGCTCTTGCGCAAAGAAGGCGCAAGGATGGGGCAGCCGCAGCGTGACTGTGCCGGGGCCGGCCCCGTATGCCCTTTTGTTCTATTGGCACGGCCAAGCGAATCGCGGTTTGTGTCGATCAATCAGAACATGAGGCGGATTACTGTTCTGTTGGCCCATGTCCCTGTGATCCTCTTCCTGGCGATGGACTCTCGATTGCTCGCAGCCGACCATGGTACTGCGACAGAAGCCAAGGCCATGCTTGTGAAAGCAATCACGCACTACAGAGCTGTAGGGAGGAAGCAGGCGCTAGCGGACTTTACGGCAAATAAGCCCCCGTTTGGCGATCGCGACCTGTACGTGGTTTGTTTCAACTCCGAGCGTATCGTCGTGGCCAACGGTGGATTTCCGGGGTACGTTGGAACCCGGGGGGACACGGTGGTCGATGAGAACGGTAAAGGGGTGGGTGCGGCGTCATGGGAGGCTACCTCGGCTAGCGGGGAAGGAGTGGTGCAATATCGCTGGGTTAATCCTGTTACCCGCGATGTAGAACCGAAAACCATGTTTGTGGCAAGAATTGGCGGCGACGTTTGCGGCGTCGGAACTTATGTCCGCCAGTAGCAGGGACTAACCCGTGCGGATCACGGTCATGCAGCTTGAGACATCTCACGGAAGGCAGGCTGGTTTGTGGCGGGAAGCTCATTGTGCGATCAGTTGCCTACGCCTTCGATTCCGCGCAGGGCAGGCTCTGGCGTAAAGAACGCGCAAGGATGGGGCAGCCAAAAGGCGATTTGGACCGAATATTGCCTAATGCTTCGCGTTGGCGGTGCCGATAGTGGGTATGAGGCGGTGCCGGGCCCGAATCCATTCGGCCAGGAGCGCCGGCCAAAGGAGCAGATCCATGATCAATGTAGGAATGATTGAGAAAGCGATTTCAGCCCACGCGCGTTGGAAGGCACGCCTACGGGCTGCCGTCGATACTGGGAAATTCGATATGACGCCTGCCGCCATCAAGCTAGACAACCAGTGCGATTTCGGGAAATGGCTCTACGGGCCGGAGTTTTCGGCTGCTGAAAAGCAAACAGCGAACTACCGCAATGCGATGGGCTTGCACGCGGCATTTCATCAGGAAGCGGCCAAAGTTGTAGAGTCCGCCACTTCGGGCCACAAGGACGTGGCAGAGGAGGCAATAGGCCTACAAGGTAGCTACACCACGGCCTCCAGCAGTTTGACGAAAGAACTGATGCAGTGGAAATTGACGTTGAGCTAACAGAGTTCTCCAGCACACAAGTTCTCTCTCCATAGCCCTCTAATGCGGATTCGGAGTTGCCATGCCCCGTCGAGGTCACGGCAACTCTCGACTCGCTTTATCGCATCGACTCTTCGATTTCCGAGATCCAGTTGGGGCGCTTTAGGACTTCTCTTGGCTTGGGGCCATCGGCGGCTCCTACTATACCGTCGCGTTCCATTAGGTCGATTAGGTGGGCGGCTCGGCCGTAGCCTATGCGGAGGCGGCGCTGTAGCAGGGACGTGGAGGCTTTGCCGAACTCGACCACGAGGCGAACGGCGTCGTTGAAGAGCGGATCGTTATCGTTATCGTTGTCGTCGGCGGAAATTTCTCCGGAATCGTCGCCGGCGCCCTCCGGCGATTCGCGATCTTCTTTGGGCGCTTCGAGGAATTTCTCCTGATACTGCGCCTGACCTTGCGCCTTCCAGAATTCCACCACGGCGGCGATTTCCTTTTCGGTTACATACGGCGCATGAAGGCGGTGAACGCGCGCGGAGCCGGAAGGAAGGTAGAGCATGTCGCCGCGTCCTAAGAGCGATTCGGCGCCGTTGGCGTCGAGAATCGTGCGCGAGTCTACTTTGGTTGCTACACGGAACGAGACGCGGGCAGGGAAGTTAGCTTTGATTAGTCCAGTTATAACATCGACCGAAGGCCGCTGCGTGGCTAGCACTAAGTGGATGCCTACGGCTCGGGCCATCTGCGCGAGGCGAGTTATGGACTCTTCCACGTTGTGGCCGTCGAGCATCATTAGATCGGCTAACTCGTCGATAACGATGACAATCTTCGGAATAGGGCCGTCGTCCGCGCTGGATTGCTCGCTGAACAGGCTGGGCGTGTCGTCGAAGAGGCGGTTGTAGCTGTCGATGTTGCGGACGCCCTTCGAGGCGAGCAGTTTGAGGCGGCGCTCCATTTCGCGGACGGCGTTGCGCAGCGCGTTGGCCGCCAGCTTCGCCTCGGTGATGATGGGCGTGTAGAGGTGCGGAACGCCTTCGTAAACGCCCAGTTCCAGCCGCTTCGGGTCGACCAGCACGAGCCGCACCTCGTCGGGTGTCGACTTATAGAGAATCGACATGATCATGGCGTTGATGGCGACGCTCTTGCCCGTGCCGGTCGAGCCGGCGATGAGCAGATGGGGCATGCCGGACAGATCGGCGGCGGCGATGCGTCCGTTGATGTCCTTGCCCATGGCGACGGTGAGCTTGGATTTGGAGCCGAGGAATTCCGGCGACTCGATGTTCTCGCGCAGCCAGATGATTTCGCGCTCGCGGTTCGGCACCTGGACGCCGACGGTACTCTTGCCGGGCATACGTTCGATGAGGATGCTTTCGGCGCGCAGGGCGAGGCAGAGATCGTCGGTGAGGCTGATGATGCGGCTGTACTTGATGCCGGCTTCGGGCTTGAACTCGAAAGTGGTGACTACTGGGCCGGGGTTGATCTGCGTGACTTGGCCGAAGACCTCGAATTCCGCGTACTTCGCGGTGAGAACCTGGGCGACGATTTTCAGTTCGTCTTCGTGGACGGATTGCTGCTCGTCGGGACGGTGCAGCAGGCTGGACGGCGGGAGTTTGTAACTGCCCGCGATTTTGGGGAGGATGGTTTTCGGCCTGTGCTCGGTGTCGGCGCGGGCAGTGACTTCGAGTGCGATTTCGGCGGAGGCGGCGGGCGAATTTTGTGGCGGCGGGGCGGAGTCGGGTTCGCCTTCCTCGGCCATCATGCGTTCGATGCCGGTGCGCGGGGCCGAAGCGGCGGACTGCACGCCGGGGATTTCCTGGTCTTGATGCGGGCCTTCTTGGCGCGGAATCTCTGGACGCTGTGCTGCGGGACGCGCGGGCACGAGCTGCGCCGTGACAGTTGGTTTTTCGGCGCGGCGTTTTTCGAGTTCCTTTTGCTGGCGCTTGCGCGCGCGCTCGTCCTGCCAGTCTCTAAAGCGGTCTCTGAGCGCCAGAACGAAGGCGAAGCGGGTGGGCGCCCAGAGTTCGATTGCCGCGAACGAGAAGGCGGTGGTGAGATAGAGCGCGACAGCCAGAACCGTCGTGCAGACAATGTAGGCGCCAGCAAGGTTGAAGTAACGGATCAAGACGTCGCCGACGATGCGGCCGACCAGGCCTTCGATCGGGATGGCGCCCATCCAGCGGAAGTGGCCGGGCAGGATGGCGAGCAACGCGGGCACAAATATGAGCAGCCAGATTCCGCCGAGAGTCTTCGCGACCGGAGCCTGCACGGGTCGCGAGCGGAACCAGCGCGCTCCGAGCATGACCATGAAGATGGGCAGCAGAAACGATCCGACTCCCAAGAATTGCAGGATGAGGTCGGAAAGATAGGCTCCGAAGATGCCGATCCAGTTGCGGGCAGCGTGCGACTTAGTGAGGATGGAAGCGCTGTTCAGCGAAGGATCGAGGGGCGAATAGGACGCCAGCGCGAGGAAAAGGAGGAGCGCGGAGACGCACAGCAGGAATCCGGCAAGCTCGTTCAGACGCCGGTTTCTGGTGGGCGCAAAGATCTTGGTAAAGAATGTCATGTGGCAGCGACGGCGTTGGGCAAAAGCTCACCCACAGCACCGTAACAAGGCCAGAGCTTAATAATTATGACAAGAAGCGGGGGTTCGTACAATGCGGGAAACGGGGCGGGGTGGCGAGTTGGGTACGGGCGGTAAACTCGATAGCGTCGTGAGATGGTGATTTATCAACAGCTACCGACCTATTTGTTCCAACGGGATTTCACTAATTAGACTTCGGCTCTTGTTCTTGGACGGACAAGTGTACTCGCGGCGCGAGCCATCGACCCCTTGTGACGACCAACGTAGCCGAAGTTCAGTTTCGGTGTCGGCACCGTGGTCACCACAAGCCCAATCCAATATCTTCACCGGAGCAGATGAGGCGTCACGGAGCGCTTCCCATTCGCGCTTCTGTAGATACAGCGGCTTGCCGGGATTAGACACCGTGCCGAAGATATGCAGCCGTGGGTTGTCCGTGGACAATCCAATTACAACTCCTACACTCTTTCCGCACGGAGCCGCTTCCGTTTGCAGATAGAACTCTGTGCGCTGCCCGTCGTGGTCATAATCAGCAAAATTCATCACCTGAACGGTCGGACGCTTGCTGACGATGAGTTCAAAATCAACTCGCTCCGATAGCTTGAAATCCCGTTCGTCATCCGCAGCCCAACGCTGTACAACTGCGGCGGGCTGCTCTCCGAATAGTGGCGTCAGCCGCAAGCGGTCGATCTCAATCCCATCACGTAGCCGCGTGACATAGAGGTCGCCCGATTCGCCGTACGCAAAGCCCATGCACGGGCAAGTAAGCGAGACATCGGCTTCGTTCGCCCCGCAGTAAGGTGTGGGAGTGGCCGCCCATTGCAAACGCCACATTTCTGTTGCCCCGTTCACAACGATGGTTTGCTCCTCTCGAATGATCGGGGTTGGAGATTCCGCAGACTGACGGCGAGAGTCATTTTGAGCGAGCGCAGTCGGAGTTGTTATTAGCACGACCGCAATGACGACAGTTCTCATATCTTCACCCTGACGCCGGCATCCGATATGAAAGCCCAGAATGTCGGAGTGACTTCAAATTATAGTTGACGTTAGCAGGCCTTTGCGCTTCCAGGCCGCTTTCGGTGAGTGGCAATTGACGTACTGACATGGTATAGTCAAAGTACTTACCAAGGAGCTTGCTATGCCGAAGGAAGCTGTCTTTACCCTCAAGTTGGAAGCCGACCTGCGCGACGCCTTCGCGGCCGAAGCGGCGGCGACTCACCGGCCGGCATCCGAGTTGGTTCGCGCATTCATGCGCGAGTTCGTCCAACGCCAGCGCGAGGCGCGGGAACATGACGCCTGGTTTCGCGCCAGGGTACAGGAAGCCATGGAGGATCCGCGCCCCGGCATCCCGCATGATGTGGTGATGGATGAAACCCGCGCCATCATTGACCGGATCGTAGTTGAGACGCAAACATTATCTCCTCAGGAACGGGCCTCAGCATTTGAGGCGTGGTCTGCCGGCCACCGCTCTACCCCGCCACTGTCCGATTACGCGGTCAGCCGCGACGGCATGTATAAAGGTCGCGACCACTGATGCGGGTGCTTGTTGACACGAATATCCTGCTCCGCAGCGCTCAACCGGATCACCCTCTTTGCGCTCAAGCCACCCACGCAGTTTCGAAGCTGATCCGGCAAAAGGAAGCCGTCTTCTTCTGTTCCCAGAACATCGCCGAATTCTGGAATGTGGCCACCCGTCCCGGTGATCTGAATGGGCTCGGGTTATCGCAAGAGGAAGCGCTCCAGGAGGTTGCCAGCATCGAAAAGTTGCTGACTCTGTTGCCGGACATTCCTCCGATCTACCTCGCTTGGAAAGAGATAGTAAGAGACCACAAAGTCCAAGGCATCAAAGTTTACGATGCCCGCCTCGTTGCCACCATGAACGTCTACCGGGTCGAGAGCCTCCTCACGTTCAATGTCGCCGATTTCAAGCGCTACAGCAACATCGCGGCGCTTCACCCCTCTTCAATTCGCGCGTAGGTTTTCATTAGTGTCCTATTACCCCCGCAGCCCAGGCCAGCACCGCAATTCCAAGCACGATGCGATACATGGCAAACGGCGCAAAGCCGCGCCTGCGGACATAGGCCATGAACCAGGCTACGGCTCCGTAGGCGACGATGAAGGAGACGACGAAGCCGATGGCGAGGATGACCCATTGGTGATGTGTGATTTGGGCTACGCCAATGGGATTTTCACCCTTGCCGCCGTGGATCGATTTGAAGAGCGTGTATAGCGTGGCCACCGTCATGGTGGGAATGGAGAGGAAGAAGGAGAACTCGAGCGCGGCGGGGCGCGACATTCCCACCAGTTGTCCGGCGCAAATCGTGGACATGGAGCGCGAGGTGCCGGGGAAAACGGCGGAGAGAATCTGGCAGGCGCCGATCCAGACGGCTTGGCCGCCGTGGATGTCGTCCATTTGCCAGGTGTGAATGGGCGAACCGGCGGCGCCGGGGCCCGCTTTTTCCCAGGGCGCTTTCATGCCGTCGATGATCCACATCACGATGCCGCCGATCAGCAGGGCAGCGCCCATCACGTAGAGACTCTCGAGGTTCTTGCCGATCACTTTCGTCAGCAGAAAGGACGGGATCGCGGTGACGGCGAAGGCGATCATCACCAGGCTCAACGGATGGGTCAGGTAATCGCAGTCTTTCTTCTCACCCTCAGGAAAGGTCGAGAAGAGCTTGGCGATGTGTTTGCGGAAATAAATTGGCAGGACCAGGATCGCGCCTAGCTGGATGACGATGGAATACATCTTCCAATAGCCGCTGGAAAGTGGCACATGCAGCAGCAGCTCGGAAAGGCGAAGATGGGCGGTGGAGCTGACGGGCAGAAACTCAGTGAGGCCTTCGACAATTCCCAGCAGCACGGATAAAAGATAGTCGTTCAAGTGTTCTCTCCAAAATTAATGTAGAGACGCGGCTGGCCGCGCCTTGATGCGGAGACGGGGCAAGCCCCGTCTCTACGGGAATTTATTGGGCGATGGTCGTCATTGGCGATATTGATCGGCAAGGCTCTGACAATCTCTTCCTATTTCGTGGCGGCAGCTAGGTCCACCGCCTAGGATAGCAGGAAGCGGCGCGGAGGGAGGTCCCAGCCACGAAGCGGCCGAACGGGAGAACCCGTCACGTGAGCGCCGGGAAGGAGGAAGTGGGACAAATCGAGTCCCGCATTGAGAGTCGTGAGCGCAGTCGCCTGACTCCATCAACAATCACTACGGGATGGGAAAGCGTTCCACGAGGACTAGCCGTTCTAGTGTGAATAGTCAGTCTTGCGCGGGCGGGTTGCCATTGCGATCCATTTCGTCCAGCAATTTGGCGAGAACTTCGGCGCGCTGATCGCTGTTCAACTCGCGTTTCAATTCTTCCAGAGCCAAAGCAACGATGTCGTAGTGGTGCGCCCCCGCGAGCCTGGGGTCAGAGGTCACGTCAAGCCAGACTTGGTGCATGAGTTCCAGATCCTGCGACCGGAGACGTGGGGTGTGCGGCCCCAGCATGTAGTCGCGGACGCTGCCGCCGGGCGAGTGAATTTCCATCGTCAGCCGCGGCCGGGGCTCGGGCAGCCGTTCCCAGGCGTCCCCGGCGAGTTTTCCCTGAGCGTCGGTCGTGAGCTTGTTGGAGAGGCCGCAGACAATGCGGCTGGAATCCAGGCGCTGGGCGGTCAGCACGATCGCTTCGAACACATCCGTTCCCGGCACCACCAGCAACGAAACCGGCCTGCCTTCCTTCTCTGCCACCGCGACGGCGGATGTGAATAATTCCTGGTCGTAATGATCAAAGACCTCAGAGGTATCGAGCGAACTGTCGCCGAAACTATCTTCGCGATGGTAGAGCCGCGCCGTCATCACCACCACATCCTGACGGGTGGTATCGACGCTGCGCAGAACGTCGCGCAGGTAATACAGGTTTCTGGGATCGCGGACGGCCACCAGGACGTTTCCAGGACGAACGCCCAAGGCGCCGCTACCCAATTCCTGGTTTCCGTAGACCCGGAATTGATCGAGGTTCTCAGGCTTGCCGTGTCTCTGCTTCGCCACCCGGCGCTCGGAATAGGTGAACACGGCGAAGAAGACCGCGCTGAACGTGACTCCGGCAATCGTAGCTTCCGACTTGGTCAGAAGGTTGACCAGCGCCGTCATCAGCAGCACCGCCGAGATCACAATGAGGCCGAGCGGGACCTCTTTGCCCGCAATATGCATGTTGCCCGGCACCTTCCATTGGCGGTTCTCGGGCTCGGTATAGCGCAGGACGAGCACCGCCAGTGACTTCAGGGCGAAGCTCCAAATCACGCCAAATGCGTAGAGGCCCGCCAGCACGTAGACGTTTCCCCTGCTCAGGATGATGGTCAGCAACTGCATCCCCACCACCAGGTTGATGATGCGATAGCTGGTGCCGTAGCGCTTTTGCGGCTTCTGGAACCACTCGGTGAGCACCCCGTCTTCCGCGACCCGGTTCAGAACCCCGTTCGCGCCCACAATCGACGTGTTTTGCGCGCCCGCGAGAATGAGCACGCCCACCAGCACCACAAAGCCATGAAAGATCAGTTTCAGCGTCGTAGGACCGGCCAAGTACATGGTGATGCCGCCGATCAGGTTGGCGAAGTGGTCAGACCGGACGCCGTCGGGGATGATCATCACCGCGAAGAACGAGACCAGCGACGTGAACAGGAGGCTGTACAGGAAAATCACCAGGCCGGTCTTCTCCAGGTTCTTCAGCTTGGGATGCTCGATCTCGCGGTTGACCTGCGCCAGAGTTTCTTCGCCGCTCATGGCCAGCACGGAGTGGCCGAAGCCGACGAACATGATGATCAGAGTCAGATGGCTGAGCCAGGTTCCGTGCAGCCAGCCGAGGGATTCTTTGGTGAGCGCGACCACTCCGGGATGAAACGGGTTGGGCGGAACCTGGATCTGCACGCGAAAAACGGTGTAGGTGCACCAAAGGATCAGGATCACGACCATCACGGTAGTGATGGCCATGATCTGCAGAGCCTTCTGGCTGGACTCGTGGATGCCCTGGATGTTCTTCCACCAGAAGTACACCACCACGACAATTGCGAACACAGCGGAAAAATAATCCTGCGAAAAACTCAAAGGATGATGGAGGTAATTCCCCATATCCTGAATGAAGCCGGCAAGATACTGGCCGGCAGAGACCGCGCTGATGGGGCCAGTCAGTACGTAGTCGAAAAGCAGCGCTGAGACTGAGAATTTGGCCATCGTGCCACCCATGGCCTCTTTCACCACGCGGTACACGCCGCCGCGCACAAACATGCTGCTGGATTCGATATAGAGAGCGCGCACTGCGTAGCTGAACAACATCACCGCGAGGATGAACCAAGGGGCGCTCTTGCCGATGACCTTCTCCGCGTCGCCGCCCGCGTAATAAGCGGAAGACGCCAGATCCGCCAGAACGATTGCGGCAGCCCGCCAGAAGGAAATGAAGGTGAGCATCACCGTGGTGGCGACGAAGACCTTGGCAACCGGGCGCGGAACGTTTTGAATCGATGAGGACATGCCGAACTGTGCCCGAGGGGCAAATTTAAGAATCTAACTCAAAATCTCCTTTTTACCTACCCGACACGGCGCCCGGCGTACACTCGTTCCCACTAATCGCGACAGTGTGACACAATTTTCATCTTGAAACGCCCGGGGAGGACCTGCTTTCGGTCCCGCAAGCGAATTCCGATCACAGCATCTGGAGGTACGTGGGCGGCGAGGACACCTGGCCGCGGGGCACATGAGCGAAAAGCGCTTTTGCGCGATTGTCCTCAGTTGGTGAAATGGGCCTGATAGCAACGGCCCATTGCGCAACCAGATTTCTAGTGCATATACTCGCCGGCGAGTATCACGGAGAGAGCTATGAACTTTAAAAGGACGGCCAGCAAAAAGGCGAACAAACGGGCGCATTTGTACTCTCGTCTGGCACACGTGGGCTAAGGAATGCGCCTCAGAGTTTCCCTGCGATCGCAACGGCCAGCTCGTTTTTCTGTTTGGGTGTTCCCGCCCCATCCAGAAAATAACGGACTTTGCCCTTGCGGACATGCAGTCCACGCTCCTTGTCCAAATAAGCTTCGTCTCCCACGCCGCTCACGATAGTTGATCCGTCTCCAAGGTAACTCTTCAGCTTCGCAAAGAGGTCAGCCGATGCCGATGGCGAGGGATCGACGTATACACGGAACAATAAGAGGCGCAACCCAGATCCATACTTGCAATCGGTTCCTTCATTGGTGTTCCGGAACGGCCGTGGAGCAATACTCTCTGTCGGAGAACCGTAAGCGTATCCTAACGTCTTGCTTACCATCGCAGAGGGCAGGAGCGAGCACAAGCTGGACGGGGGTTCGGCTGCCCTTGCCAGTTCGGCGGAACATGCGACAAGCAGTAGCACGACCACCCACGAGAGTTGATTCAAGCACGCCATGGAAGCCTCTCCTTTCGTACTCAGGCACAAAATTATACCGGACTGCGCTGCTCCGATCAGCTAGATTTCATGATCCCTCCGTTTAAGGAATCCGCCCACAAATAGCCAACGTATGGCGTCGAGCGAATGCAGCGAAACGTTTAGTCCTTATTAGTTGACGTAACATCGCCATATCGCTCATCGACCGGATCGTGAGTACAAGTTTGGCAACCGAAGAGAAGGGTTCTCCGAGAAAGCTAGCGTCCGTTTTCGAAGCGGTAGCCGATTCCGCGCAGCGTCTTCAGATAGCGAGGATGCCGTGGATCGGGTTCGATCTTCTCCCGCAGACGCCGCACAAAGACGTCGATGGAGCGCGGGGTCACGAAGGAACCTTCTTTCCACACGGCGTCAAGCAACTGATCGCGGGTAAAGACGCGTCCCCGGTGGCGGGCCAGGTATTCGAGGAGCCGGAACTCGCGGACCGTGGTGATCACTGTCTTGCCCTGCACGCGCACGGTCATCGAAGCGATATCGATTTCCAAATCCCCCAACTGAATGATTTCGTGACGGGGGGCTTCCGGCTGAACGCGAAGAACGTTGCGGATGCGCGCAATCAACTCACGGGGACTGAAGGGCTTGGTGATGTATCCGTCTCCACCGGCGTCGAAGGCCTGAAGACGGTCGGGTTCCTGAGTTCTGGCGGAAAGAAAAATGATGGGCGTCCTAGCCAGCCGTTCGTGCTGGCGAATCTGGCGGCAGAGATCGAAGCCGTTGATCCCGGGCAACATGATATCGAGAAGAAACAGCGCCGGCTGCGCCAGGGCTGCCTGGGGGACGACCGGCGCCCCGGAGAAAAATGTGGAAACCTCGTAGCCGGCGGTCCGCAGGTTGTGCTCGATCAGTTGAGACACGTCCGGATCGTCTTCCACGACGTAGATGAGATCGGGGTAACGCGGTTTGTCTGTCGCCTCCCAAGAACCCATGGCAAAAGGAGAGCCTCACGCGCTCTCAAAGAGCTTTGCGTAGAAAGAGCTTTATTTTGATAGTCCCCCACTGACAGTAGAGGGATTGTGTTGCGGCAATGTTGCGCCAGTGTTAAAGGAGGGTTAATTTGATCGCGGTACGGATTGCCGCCGTAAGTGCCGGAGCCGCCGGCGCTCCAGGTGTACTTGAAAAGATCGAGCCCCTGAAACGGCCTCGGACCCGTAATTTTGCTCTGCGCTCTGCCCAGGCGTTACACTGCCAGATATGAATACAGCGATCCAACCGAATGTGAAGTTCGTGCAAACCCCCGATTACCGCGAGGGCTACTCCAACAGCGTGCAGATCCGGGTGAACGTCTGGGATTTCTTTCTCGTTTTCGGCACCATGCAGCAAAGCTCGGAGACGCAGGTGGAATTGCGGAATTTTCAGGGAATTTATCTCAGCCCGCAACAGGCCAAGGCACTCATGGCGCTCTTGCAGCAGAACGTGGCCAACTACGAGTCCGCGTTCGGCGAGATCAAACTCGATCCACGAGCGCCGGGTGGACAAATTCACTGATGCACCGTTCGCCGATGTTTCGTACAACGACGGCGGCGCGGCCGGCGGCGCACTCCGATGTGAAAACAAAATCTCCACCGGCATCCTCCGCATGGGCGCAGCAGTTTCTTCTGTTCGCGCTGTTCTTTGCCGGATTGATGCTTCTGCATGCGCCACTTCTGCGCCTTCCTTATTTCTGGGATGAGGCCGGCTATTACGTTCCGGTCGCGCGCGATCTATTTCTTACCGGCTCGCCGATTCCGCAGTCCACGCCGTCGAACGCGCATCCTCCGCTGGTGATGGCGTGGCTGGCGATGGCCTGGCGCGTTTTTGGATACTCCACGCTGGTCACGCGCACCGCCATGCTGGGGCTGAGCGCATTCTCGCTGCTGGGACTGTTTCGACTTTCGCGAATCGCCGCCAATCTGCCCATCGCGTGGGCGACAACCGCGTTAGTCGCGCTTTATCCGGTGTTCTTCACGCAGAGTTCGATGGCGCTGGTCGACTTGCCGGCCGCCGGATTTACGTTCTGGGCGCTGGCCGCATATATAGAGGACCGTCCGTGGAAGCAAGTCGTCTGGTTCTCGCTGGCAGCGCTGGCGAAAGAGACTGCGACCCTGGCTCCGCTGGCGCTGTTTGGCTGGGAACTGCTAGCTTATTTCATTCGCCGAAGTTCGAGGGAAAGTCGGAAAGAAAATCGCTGGAAGGAAATTCTTCCGCCTGTAGGCAGACGCACGCGCTTGCTTTATCTGCTGCTTCCCGTCCTGCCGTTGATCGGTTGGTACTCTTACCACTATGCGAAGACGGGTTTCCTGCTGGGCAACCCCGAATTCTTTCGCTACAACGTTGCCGCTACGCTCAATCCTCTGCGCATCCCGCTGGCTCTCGGCATGAGGCTCTGGCAACTCTTTGGATACTTCGGTCTTTATCTGCTCACGCTGGCGGGACTGTTGGCCATGCTTCGTCCACCGCAAATGGAGAGCGGAGTTGCCCGTCCGCGAATTTTAGTCTGGATGCAGGCAGCATTTCTTTCCGTGGTGCTCGCCAACGTGGCATTTATGTCGGCAGTGGGCGGAGCGGTGCTGGCTCGCTATATGTTGCCGGTTGTCCCGCTCGTGATTTTGGCGTTGGTCTCGATTCTCTGGCGTCGCGCGCGCTATTGGAAATTGATTGTGGGAGCGGTCGCAATTGCATTTGTCGCGGGGTTGTTCAGCAATCCGCCGTATGGATTCTCTCTCGAAGATAATCTGGCCTATCGCGATTACATTGTGCTGCATGCGGAAGCCAGCCGTTTCCTGGCGATGCGATATTCCGGCGCGCGCGTTCTCACCGCATGGCCCGCGTCGGACGAACTTACCCGGCCATGGCTCGGCTATATTAGTGCCAGTCAGCCTTTCCGCGTGGTGCGCATCGAGGATTTCTCAGCCTCTCAGATCGACGTGGCTGCCCGCGCTCGCAACGGCTTCGACGTGGCTCTGGTCTTCTCCACGAAATATCAGCCGCCGCATCCGCTGCTTGAGAATTGGGATTCGTGGCAGCGCATCAAGGAAAAATTCTTCGGCTACCATCGCGACTTGCTGCCGGAAGATATAGCCCAACGTCTAGGCGGAACGATTTCCTATCACAAAGAACGGAACGGCCAGTGGATCGCGGTGATCGTGGTGGAGCGGTGAGCCTTTTCGTGTGGGGACGTGCGCCCCTCGCCCGTCCAAGTATCGAGGAGGGCCGCGGGAATTCGCGGCCAGCTTTCAATCTGCGGCATTATTCACCGAAAACCAAGCGGCCTAGCTGGTCGCCTAGCTGCTTCGCTTCTTCGGGGTTGCTCGCGCTCCGAAAGCGTTCGGCGAGATCGAAGAACGCCTTCTCTTTCTGTTTCCGCGCCTCGATGCCCAGTTCAATGAGTTCCACCAGCACGCGGTTGTCGCTCAAGCGCTGGTTCTTTGCCATACGATCTACTTGTTTAGCAATTGGAGCGGGAAGAGATACGCTCCGTCGGACATGTTTTGTCGCCGGCATGACATCATTATACACCAGTGTGGTGCATTGCCTGTGCAAGCAATGAGGACAGGTCAGGCCTCCACACCTTCCGCAGCAATCGCTACCACATCCCCATCAAGTGGCAGGAATGCGTCTTAACCACGACCCAGACGCTCTTGCCGGGGCCGAGTTGGAGAGCGTCGCGTGCCGCCAGCGTTAAGTGAACCTCGAACTCCGTGCCGCCGCAATCCACCATTGCCGAGACGATGACGTCTCTCTGTTCCAGCCGCCGGATCGTTCCCGGCAAAACATTACGAGCACTCAGCCCGCGCGGACTTTCCGTCGCCAGGAGCAAATCGCCGGCGCGAACGCCCACGCGCAGGCGCGAGCCCACCTCGGCCCGAACCAGCGGCGTTTCTAACTCAATCTGACTGTTTCCCAACTTGCAAGTCATGGTGCCGCGATCTTCGTGCAGCGCCACGACCGTGGCGTCGAAGATGTTTTCGAATCCTGAAAGCTGCGCTACGGTTTCCAGCCTCGGAGCGCGCATGACTTCATGCGGCTGCCCTTGGGCCACAATTCTTCCCGCGTCGAGCACGATGACCTCGTCGCCTAGGGCAAACACTTCCTCGCCATTGTGGGTGACGAAGAGAATCGGGACGCGGTGATGCTGGTTCCACAGGCGCAGATCGCCGACGAGAGAGGACTTCGTCGGACGGTCCAACGCCGCCAGTGGTTCATCGAGCAGCAGCGCGCGCGGTTCGGTCACCAGAGCGCGCGCCAGGGCGACGCGTTGGCGTTCACCTCCCGAGATTTGCGCCGGACGCCGGCCGCGCAAGTGATCGATGCGGAATGCGTCGAGTATCTCGCGGCTGCGCGTTTTTCGCTCCGCTGCGCTGAGCCTGTGGAGTCCGTACGCGACGTTCTCCTCGGCGGTCAGGTGAGGGAAGAGCGCCAGGTCCTGATGTACGTAGCCGATGTTGCGCTTCCAGGCTGCGACGTTTCGCTTCCTCTCCGAGTCGTAAAGGTCTTCGCCGCCAACGGCAATGCGTCCTTCGTCTGGATCGGTCAGCCCGGCAATGCAATCCAGCAGCGTGGTTTTTCCCGCGCCCGACGCGCCGAAGAGAATGGTGAAACCGGCCAGCGCGCGGAAGTGAACATTCAGGTTGAAGCTGCCCTCGGGATTCTGAAAGCGTTTGCAGATGCGAACTTCGAGATCGGAAGAGATTGGCTGTATCGATGTTGGCGGTGCTGCTTGTCGTGCGAGAGTGACCTTCACCGCCATGGCCCCACCGCCCATGGACGCCGGTTCACGCCGTACACGATCGATAACGCAACGAAAGAAATGACCAGCAGCACGACAGCCGTCTGGTTCGCGCTGGAATAATTTGCCGTTTGCACCTGATCGTAAATGTCAATCGAGATGGTGCGCGTCACGCCGGGAATGTTGCCTCCCACCATGAGCACAACTCCAAACTCTCCCAGCGTGTGCGCGAAGCTGAGGGCAAATCCCGTGACCAGCCCCGCTTTTGAGAGGGGAAGCACGATGCGGCGAAAGGTCTGCACCGGCGAGTGACCTAGCGACGCCGAGGCGCGAAGCAGACTGGCGTCGACCGCGCCGAATGACGCCGCGAACGGCTGCACGGCGAAGGGCAGACTGTATAACAATGACCCGATCACCAGCCCTTCGAAAGTAAAGGCCAAGGTGTGGCCGGTGAGCGACTCCCACCAGCGGCCGAGCGGGCTCCGCGAACCGAGCGCCACCAGGACATAAAAACCGAGCACAGTCGGGGGCAGAACGATGGGAAGCGCGACGGCGGCTTCGACCATAAATTTCCAGCGCCAGCGCGAGTGAGTCAGCCAGTAGGCGATGGGGATTCCGATCACGATCAGCAACGTCGAGACGATGGCTGCGAGACGCACGGTCAACCAGAACGCCTCCCAGTTCATTTCAATGGGTCTCCATTTCAATGTTTCTCCGCGGGCGGGCTGAAACCGTAGCTGGTGAGCAGGGAAGCGGCCTCGGGGCTGCGCAAGAATTCCAGGAATTTGCGGGCCGCATCCTGCCGCTTTGATTTTGAGAGCACGACGGCTGCCTGGTTCAGCGTGGGATAGGCATCGAGCGGAACCATCCAGTAGCGGCCCTTGTCTTTCATTGCGGGTGCGAGCGCATGGGAGAGAGCGATCAGTCCCGCCTGGGCGTTGCCCGATTCGACAAACTGCGCCGCCTGCGACACGTTTTCTCCCAGGACGAGGCGGCTGGAAACCTGATCGTAAATTCCGAAGTGGCGCAACGCGGCAGCGGCTGCGCGCCCGTACGGCGCGGTTGCGGGATTCGCGATTGAAATCTTCTTGACCGAGGGGTCGAGCAACGCCGCCATGCCGAGCTTTGATAAGTCCAGCGGCGAATCGCCCGGCACCCACAGCACCAACCGGCCGACGGCATAACGGTAAAGTGTATCTTTTGACGCCAGCCCCTCGGCGATCAACTGCTGCGGATATTCCTCATCGGCGGAAAAGAAGACATCGAAGGGCGCGCCGTTTCGTATCTGATTGGTCAGATTGCCGGATGCGCCGAAGGAGAGCTTCACCGTCTGCCCGGTCTTCTTCATGTAAGCGTCGACGAGCTGCGGAAGAGCGGCACTCATGTCGGCGGCCGCGGCCACGGTAATTTCCTGCGCGGTTGCAAAAGCTCCTGTGAACAGGAGAAGTAGCGCCAGCAACTTGCTCATCGCGGATATTCCATGCCTCCGGTGGGGATCGCGCTTAAATCGAGTTACAGCATTTCCACTTATACCAGTTCGTCCTCGGCAGCGGAAGTTCCCGCACCCGCGCGCCGGCGAAACTCCTCTGTGACCCGTGTGTCCCCTGTGGTTGAGAAGGTTTCGGCCGGCGCCCGTCATATAATCGTTTGTCATTTCATCGTCCGTTATTGCGGGAGGAACTTTGGCCTACGACGATCTGCGGGACTGGATCCAAGCACTCGACCGAGCCGGCGAACTGAAGCGCATCCGCACCGAGGCCGACCCGATTCTGGAGATTACGGAAATTACCGACCGGGTGTCGAAAAGCCGCGACCAGCGGGGAACTGTCGGCGGCAAAGCTCTGTTGTTCGAGAACCTCAAGGGCTATCCCGGACAGAAGCTGCTGATCAACCAGTTCGGTTCAGCGCGCCGCATGCGGCTGGCGCTCGAAGTCGATTCCCTCGACGAAATCGCCGGCCGCATTCGCGGCTTCATGGACGTGAAGTCGCCGCAAGGCTTCCTCGACAAAGTCAAGATGCTGCCGATGCTCGCCGAGATGGGCAAGTTCTTTCCGAAGACGGTTGCCACCGGTCCATGCAAAGAAGTTATCAAGCGCGACCATTTCTCGCTGCTCGACTTCCCCATCCTGCAATGCTGGCCAAAAGACGGCGGACGGTTCATCACGCTGCCCTGCGTGATCACGCGCGATCCGCGAACCGGGAAGCGCAACGTCGGCATGTACCGCTTGCAGGTCTATGACGAACGCACCGCTGGCATGCACTGGCAGCGGCAGAAAGTCGCGGCGGAACATTACCGCGACCACATGCGCGCAGCATTCGCAAAGAGCGGAGAGACGGACGTCCCCGCCCTACCGGAAGGCGCAGCGGGTGCCCCACCCTTCGCGTCTTTTGCGAAGGGTGGGAAAGCTGCGGCGGTTGACATCATGGCCCGCTCTTCGGGAGGCGCAATGCTGGCTCCCGGCGACCGCCCCTCCGGCAGAATGGAGGTCGCCGTCGCCATCGGCACGGAACCGGCGATTACCTTCTGCTCCGTCGTGCCCGCCCCGCCCGATATCGAAGAATACCTCGTCGCCGGATTCCTGCGGCAGAAGCCGGTCGAGTTGGTGAAGTGCGAGACCATCGACCTGGAAGTTCCAGCCGAGGCCGAGATTGTGCTCGAAGGCTACGTCAATCTCGACGAACTCCGCACCGAGGGCCCGTTCGGCGATCACACCGGCTTCTACTCGCTTGAAGACCAGTATCCGGTGTTCCACGTTACCTGCATCACGCACCGCAAAGACCCGATCTATGCCGCGACCATCGTCGGCAAGCCGCCGCAAGAAGACGCCTGGATGGGCAAAGCGATCGAGCGCATCTTCCTGCCGCTGATGAAGCTGACCATCCCCGAACTCGTGGATATCAACCTGCCCATCGAAGGTGTGTTCCACAATTTAATGCTCGTCTCCATCCGCAAGTCGTATCCCGGACAGGCGCGCAAGGTGATGAACGCCATCTGGTCGCTGGGGCAGGCCATGTTCACCAAGTGCATCATCGTAGTAGACGAAGACGTGGACGTGCAGGACGTAGCCGACGTAACCCTGAAAGCACTTAATAATATCGATCCCGAGCGCGACATCCAGTTCACGATGGGGCCAGTCGATTCGCTCGACCACGCCTCGCGCCTGCCCGACTACGGCTCGAAGATGGGCATCGACGCGACGCGCAAGTGGTCAAGCGAGGGCTTCGGGCGTCCGTGGCCGGATGAGATTGTGATGGACGCGAAAACGCGTGCGCTGGTGGATGGCAAGTGGAAGGCGCTGGCGAAAGAACTTGGAATCGAGTGAAAGCGAGCTCGTGGGTGGTTCGTTTGGGGTAGTTGGTGCGGGCGCCTGTGGGTGTTGAAAAAGGAACCAAAGCAGTAATTTCAGCGAATTTCAGGGCCTACGGCGAACGGACATTCAATGACTTACGAACGAATTTCGTCGTTGAAATTGCCTGAAAGGAGTTTTTCAACAGCCACGCCTGATTACATCAATTACCGTTCCTTTTAAGCGTGACGCGAAAGAAAAGCCGCCCAGACATCGGGCGGCTCTGTCATTTGTCGCGGATGCATGTTTACTATCGCAGTGGTGGCTTCTTTCTCAGGAGATTTGGCCGAGCGGTGCGCGTGGCGGCTTCTGCAGAGGCCGTGGTTGCTGACAGCCAATGATGGTGTTGTTGGTCCCTTGGTTGAGGACGCTGTTGCTGGGTTCGGCGCAGACAACGAGCGTCGTGCGCGCACTGCTCGATGCGGGTTGGGAGGTCGGGAGACATGTGGGCAGTGGCTCGCGGCGAGTTTGGCCGCTGGGTGGAACTTGGATCCTCCAAGAGGCTACTCCTGCGGGGTTGTGGGTGTAATCGCACAAAGCCTTCCTGCCCTCACACACCTCTCCGGCGCACTTGTGCGGCAATCTCTATCGATGCGGCACAGCGACCGCGGGATGGGAGGAATCCGAAAGGGTTTCTTCGCCGGGCGAGCGCACCTGTCCGACATAGCCCTTGCGGGCGTACAACCGGAGCTTGCGACCGGACCTTCGAGTAGTGACTTCGACCTTGCGATAGTGACCGTCGAGCTCAAATCGAGAAGGCTTATAGGAGATCAGATAGCGACTCCGGATTACTTCCTGAAGGTCGGCTAGACCCCGTTTCAAATTGCCGGCCGAGCCCGGTACGAACGACGAGCCGCCGGTTTGCTCCGCGAGGACCTTGAGCGCTTGGGTACCCACCGGCGGGCCAGTCGCACTCAAGGTGATTTCAGCAGTGCTGATCGTGTAGACAATCACGTTTTCGCGCTCTGCGGCTAGGATTGCCTCTTTCAAGCTGGCCTCGCTGGAGTTGTCCTCCCCGTCGCTGATCACTACCAGGATTCTGGCCACAGGCTGCGTCTCCACCCGGCTGCCGAGCTGGTGCGAGGCAAAAGTAATGGCATCCCATAGCGCCGTTCCACCTGCTGGCACCAATTCGGAGATACCATGCTCCAGCTGCTTCTGGTCGGCGGTGTAGTCCTGTACCAGCAGCACCTGATTCGCGAACCCGACCACAAATGCCAGGTCCTCTTTATTCGTTAACACCTTTTGAAGAAAACCGGCGGCTGAGTCTTGCTCAAACGAAAATCGCCCGGTGATCGATTCACTGGTATCAATCACCAGCCCCATGCGCAGCGGCAGTTCGGACTGGTTGCGAAAGGCGAGGATAGCCGCCGGCGGCAGACCATCATCGCGGATTGCGACTTCCTCTTGTCGGAGATCGGTGACCGGCCTCCCATGATCGGTCACTGCAAGCAACAAGTCGACTTCATCCACGTTCTTTCGCAAAACCCAGCCTGTGGAACTGCGCCGAATCCTCTGTTCGTCCGGTTGGGACCCGGAAACGACATCAGCCTTTGCCAAGCCCGTGGCCTCTGCGCTTCCGCAGCCCACACACATCGCTTCTGCTTCTGTAACCTGCTTCGCTTCCTCCAATTGAGCCGCTGTGGGCGCGGCCGGCGCCGTTACGACCTTCGTCTTGGGACGACTTTGTATCTCTTTGATTTGCGCGACCAACTGGCGGGCCCTGTCGGCGCTCGGACTCTTCGGATCCTCCGCGAGAAACGTCTCCAGCTCGCGTCGCATTTCAGGGAGATTCTTCTGCTCTCGCCACGCAGCGGCTGCGAACATGTGAACCATCGCGGCATTTTCATGCTTGCCCGCATGCACTCGCTGCGCGGTCGCGATCGCGTCCTGGTAATTATGGTTCTGCAACTGAGCGTAAGTCAGGATCGTAAGCAGATCGGTTTTAAGAGGCGCGATTAACGACGCTTTCTTGATAGCCTGCTCCGCCTCCGGGTAGTGTTTGAGCGCCAGGTTGGCACTGCAGAGATTCGCGTAAGAGTTGGGCAAATGATCGTCCAGCGAAATAGCCCGTTGGAATTCGTCGCGCGCTTTTTCGGCCTGACCAAGATCCAGATAAGCGCTGCCGAGCGCATTGTGAGCGGCAACAAACTTGGGGTATATTGCAGTCGCTTTTGACAGCGGCTCGATGGCATCCGGCGACTTACTCGCTAACAGCAGGTGCATGCCCTTGTCGTACTGTTTCTTCGCCTTGCCGGGAGCTCTGAGGTCCAGTTTCGAAACCCAGTCGGCAGGTTGTTCCAGTTGCTCATGCCGCTTCTGTGCGTCCTCTCTCTCCATCCGCATCACGAAGAAGCCAGACGTCACCGAGACATCCATACCGGTTTGAAAGGACAGCCCATCCATGTCAGGCGCCGGGGAAAAACCCAAACCCTGCCCCGCCGCGGAAGAAGCCGCGAGGGTCAAGCATAAAAGGGTGAGTGCGCGGTAGTGGACCGGTGTAAACATGAATTGAATCCTTGTGTCTTGACCGTCGGATGGCGAGGACTGCTCTTTCCCGGACCGTCAAATAAACGGCTTCTATTATACCCTCTGAGCCCGCTCCCTTGCAATAAGTGTGCTCTCTCGCACCCTCTCCCGTTGCAAAACATCGGTAGTGGCTTAGGCTTGCAGTCCGAAACAGGCATGTGGGGCAAGGGTATCCGGTTCTTGAGTGAATAGTCGTCAAACAGGAAGCGATGCGGTTGTTGTTGAAAAATCCCGACATTGTTATGGAATCAATTATCCCAACGACAAACCTGACTGGCCGTGCCACAAAAGTTCGGCCTTGGTCACGCCCAGCCGATTTCCTATAGAAACGCGGCTTGCCGCGTCTGGGAAGACGGGGCAAGCCCCGTCTCTACACCGAAACGCCAATTCTTCAGCACCTGTGTAACGGGTTTCTGAATGGTCCACGGCTGTGCTAGCTTGAATGGCGGGACGCTCGGGACGCGCGAGGCGGGCGAATGGGTGGCGCAAAGAGTCGCTAGCCGATGAGAACCGCGTGGTGCCCGATCATTTTTCTAAGACAGAAGCTTTCAAAACAGAGGGAACATGAAGCTGTGGAAGTCCGCCGTAGTTGTCCTGCTGCTAGCATTGCTGGCTCTTGGCGCGTGGCCGCAAAACCAGCCGCAAGCTCCAGCCGGCAACAAGAACGTCGATAATCTTGGCCTCCAGGTCGAGGCTCAGAAGGACGGTCAGAATCACGATCAGCCGCAGACCGCGCCGGCCCAGACTCCCGCGGGCGAGGGCGCCCGCGCCACACAAGAAACCATCGTCTCCTCCAAAGAGGCGAAGGAACTTTTTCGCTCGGTGGACGAGATCCTGAAGTTTGTCAGCCAGGACACGGGCCTGCCGATCAAGCACGAAGTGAAGCGCAGGTTGACCAAGCGCAACGAGGTGCAGTCCTACATCCGGAAGAGCATGAAGGATGACAAGGACGCGAAGCGCCTGGAGCGCTCGTCGGCCGTGCTGAAGAAGTTCGGGTTGCTGCCGCGGAACTTCGACCTGCCCAACTTTCTGGTGACGATGCTGCGGGAGCAGGTGGCGGGATACTACGATGAAAAAACGAAAACGGTGAATTTGCTGAACTGGGTGGACGTGGAGCAGCAGAAGCCGGTGCTGGCGCACGAACTGACGCACGCGCTCCAGGACCAATCGTTCGACATCGAGAAGTGGATGAAGGGATCGACGGAAAGCCCCGATAATAAAAAGAGCGATCCAACTCCCGCTGACATAGAGAATGATGAAGAAACGTCTGCGCGGCAGGCCGTGGTTGAGGGGCAGGCGATGGTGGTGCTGCTCGACTATTCGCTGGCGCCGACCGGGAAGACGCTGCAGGAATCGCCGCAGATTGTCGAAGCGCTCAAGCAGGGCATGCTGGTGGGGACGGCGGATTCTCCGGCGTTCCGCGATGCTCCGATCTTTTTGAAAGAGGAGCTGACATTCCCGTATCTCTACGGACTCGACTTTACCACCGCGCTCTTGCAGGCGGGCGGGAAGGAACTGGCCTACGCGGGCGCGTTCAAGAATCCGCCGAAGACGACGCGCGAAATCATGGAGCCCCAGACCTACCTCGCGCACGAGAAGCTGGAGCCGATGAAGATGATCGACATGGAGAGAGACTTCAAAGGCTACGAGCCGTTCGATATCGGCGCGATGGGAGAGTTTGACGTAGATGTGTTGGTTGAGCAGTACGCGGGACGGGATGAGGCCGGGGCGATGTATCCGGAGTGGCGCGGCGGATATTACTTTGCCGGGAGGCCGAAGGGCGATAAGTCGGCGCCGATTGGGCTGCTGTATGTTTCCCGATGGTCGAGCGCGGCGAAAGCGGCGGAGTTCGCGGCAGTGTACGCGAAATCGCTGGCCGGCCGCTATCAGAAGCGACAGGGCCTCGGAACGGATGGCAAAGTTGCGGACGACGCGCCGCCGGTGGATTCCTGGCGAACCTTGCGCGGACGGCATGCCTGGCTGACAGAAGAGGGAACGGTCGTGATTGAAGTCCGGGGCGATGCGGTACTGATCAGCGAAAGTCTGGATGATGAGACGACGAGGCGGGTGGAGGGGGATTTCTGGCCATCGGAAAAACCATTGGAAAAAGCCGCGCCCGCGAAGCCATGAGTTTCCGTCTTGTATAATCACGAGTTCCGCAGAGCGTGTTTCAAAAATAGGTTTTGGGTAGGGCACGGCTTCAGCCGTGCCGTTTAGGGCCTGGAAAAATGCGGGCTTTAGCCCCTGAGGGACGCGCCTTCAGAGCCAAAAGGTATTTTTTGAAACACGCTCTAGTCATTTTCAAGACAATCGGGAGCGCATTTGCAGCAGGCAGAGATTGGCATTATCGGCGGCAGCGGTTTGTATCACATGCCGGGTTTCAGCGACGCGCACGAGGTCGAGCAGCGGACTCCATTTGGAGATCCTTCGGATGCTTACATTCTGGGGACGCTTGAGGGCCGCAAGGTGGCGTTTCTTGCGCGCCATGCCCGCGGGCACAAACTTCTGCCCAGCGAACTGAATTTCCGGGCCAATATTTACGGTTTTAAGCAGTTGGGAGTTGAGCGCATTGTTTCGGTTTCGGCGGTGGGGTCGTTGAAGGAAGAGCACAAGCCGCTCGATTTCGTTATCCCCGACCAATTTTTCGATCGCACCCGGCACCGCGTGGACACGTTCTTCGGCGACGGCATTGTGGCGCACATTGGATTTGGCGATCCGGTGTGCGCCGAGATGGCGAAGGTGGTCCGCGGCGCATGCAAGGCCGCGGATGTATCCGCGAAGCTGGGAGGCACTTACGTCTGCATGGAGGGCCCTCAGTTTTCCACCAAGGCCGAGTCGAACGTGTATCGCAGTTGGGGCGCGGATGTGATCGGCATGACTAACTTGCAGGAAGCCAAGCTCGCGCGCGAAGCGGAGATTTGCTACGTCACGATCGCCATGGTCACCGATTATGACTGCTGGCATCCGCATCATGATTCTGTGACGGTGGAGCAGATTGTTTCCGTGCTGGTAAAGAATGCCGAGAACGCCGCGAAAGTCGTGACGGCCACGGTTTCAGCGATGCCGAAGGCTCGCTCCTGCAAGTGCGGGCAAGCGCTGGCGAATGCCATTCTGACCGATCCGGCCAAGATTCCGGCGGCAACGAAAGAGAAGCTGCAGTTGATATTGGGAAAGTATCTGAAGTAGTCGTTGGTCGTTAGTCGTTGGTCGTCAGTCGTTCGCGAGCGTATTGCGGAAATACGGAAGAGTTCACCTGACATTCGCCAACGACTAACGACTGACGACTAACGACTAACCGCTGACTTACGGAGACTCATGAGCATTCTGGTAGTGGGTTCAGTTGCCTTTGACACGATCGCCACGCCTTCCGGCCGAGTGACTGACATTCTCGGAGGGGCTGCGACTTACTTCGCGTTGGCCGCCAGTTACTTCACCGAGGTGCGGGTGGTGGCGGTGGTGGGCGAAGACTTTACGCCCGAACACGAAGCCGTGCTGAAGAATCGCGGTGTCGACACGCGCGGCATCGAGCGGACTCAGGGGAAGACGTTTCGCTGGGGCGGACAGTATCTCGACAACCTGAACGAGGCCAAGACCGACTTCACGGAACTGAACGTGTTCGAGAAATTTCAGCCGCGCATTCCCAAAGAGTATTCCGACACGCAGGTCCTGTTCCTGGCGAACATCCATCCCACACTGCAAGCGGCGGTGCGCCTGGAGATGGATGGCGTGCGCCTGACGGGCGGCGACACCATGAATTTCTGGATCCAGGGCACGCCCAGGGAATTGGCGGAAACGTTGAAGCTGGTGAACGTTCTCCTGATCAACGACACCGAAACCAAGATGCTGGCCGGGGAGAAGAATCTTCCGCGCGCGGCGAGAAAAGTTCTTACCATGGGACCGAACGCGCTGGTGGTGAAGCACGGCGAGTACGGAGCGACAATTTTTTTCCGCGAGGGAGCCTTCGGCATTGGCTCGCATCCTTTTCGCGCGCCCGCCTTGCCGATGGAAGAAGTAAGAGACCCGACCGGAGCCGGCGATTCCTTTGCTGGCGGCTTCATGGGATATATCGCCTCACAAGGCGAAATTAGCCGCGAGGTGCTGAAGCGCGCCCTGTTTTATGGCGGGGTGATGGGATCTTTTGCCGTGGAACGCTTCGGGACGGAGCGGCTGCAGAATCTTACGCGCGGGGAAATTGACGCGCGCTTTCAGGTGTTCCGCGAGCTGACCCACCTGGAATAGGGCCATTGACGTTGCGGTTTATCCTCAAGCCATGATCGAGCGCAGAGTGAGCGTGAAGGCAGCCGCCGTTCCCGACCGCAGCGCGGCCCGCGTGGCCGGTGTCGCTGTTCTTGTGTCTCTGTTTTCTTTTCTCTATTACTTTCAACGGGGCGACCTTCTGCTCTATGGCGACGCGGTCGCGCACATCAATATTGCGCGCCGAGTGTTCGATTCGCAGACGCCCGGTCTGCTGCAGTTGGGGACAGTCTGGTTGCCCCTGCCTCATCTCCTGATGATTCCGTTCCTTTGGTCGAACAAGATGTGGCAGAACGGCGCGGGCGGTTCCATTCCCTCGATGATCGCCTACGTGCTCGGGGTCGTGGGAATATTTCGCCTCGCCGGTGGCTTGCTGGAAGCCGAGCTCTGCAAGAAAGCGGGCACAAAGCCGGCGGCTCTGGTGAGCGCATTGGCCGTGGCATTTGCTTATGGAGCCAATCCGAACCTGATCTACATGCAGGCAACGGCCATGACGGAGCCACTCTATCTGGCGCTGTTTATCTGGGCCGTCGTGTACTTCGCGGAATTTTTCCGCGCGCTGAAGGACGATGACAGGCGAAAAAATGACGACGCCGCTGAACGAGAATCCAGCTCCGGTGCACAAGAATCCAGCCCCGGAGGGGCGCACCAACCTAGCCCCGCGCTTCAGCGCGGGGTAGCGCGGGAAAAATTATCGAAGTCCCGTAGGGACGACCCAGGCCTCGCGCGCGCTCTGATGCGCTGCGCCTGCTGTTTGGCGGGTGCGGAACTCACGCGCTACGACGGATGGTTTCTGGCGGGTGTGATGGGAGCGGCGGTCGCCGTCATCGCACTGCGGCGATGGCGGAGTCACGACTTAAACGATCGCGCCTTGCGGCGGGTTGCAGTGAAGTTCCTGTTGGGCATCGCAGTGGTTCCGGTTTTGTGGCTGGCGTACAACGCGGCAGTGTATGGGAACGCGCTGGATTTCGCCAACGGTCCATACTCGGCGAAGGCAATTGAGCAGCGCGTGGGCGCGCCGAATCCGGCGCTTCACAATGCCGGGGTCGCGGCCATCTATTTTCTGAAATCGGCGCAGTTGAATATGGCGAATGGGAACTGGGGCCGGATCTGGCTGGCGGCGGCCTTTTTGGCGGTGGCAATCGGAGCGCGGAAACTGCGGGCGCAATCGGCGCTGCTGCTGTTGCTATGGCTTCCGCTGGTTTTCTATGCGTTTTCGATTGCGTACGGATCGGTGCCGATTCATGTCTACACGTGGTGGCCGTTTGCCACTTTCAACCAGCGCTACGGACTCCAGTTGCTGCCGATGTTCGCGGTTTCGACCGGAGTGCTGATGGCTTCTGTCTTTCTCCTGGGCGCGGGCACGCGGCATGTTTGGAAACTCGCGGTGTTGATATTTGCGCTGGTGGTGGTCAGTTATGCATCGGTGTGGAAGGCGGAACCTCAGTGCTTGAAGGAAGCGCGGAGGAACTGGGCGATCCGGCATACTTTGAATTCCGCGGTCGAGCGCGTGGTTACTCGATTGCCACGAAATTCGCGGTTCCTGATGGACCTCGGTGAACATGTGGGCGTCATGGAGCAGGCGGGCATTCCACTGCGTCAGGTGGTGAATAACGAAAATCATCGTCCGTGGAAGCGGCCGTCGGATCCCGAAGGCCTGTGGGAGCGCGCGCTGGCCGATCCGCCGCGCTACGTGGATTTTGTGATTGCCTTCGATGGCGATGCGGTGGACCTCGGCGTGAACCGGACAAATCTCACGGTGCTGGCGGAAATTCACGCGACCGGGCAGCCCCGTGCGCGCATCTATGCGGCGCGGAGCGCCACGAATCAATCGCGTTAACCCTTCCCGGCAAGCCGCACAGAAAGCGCGCGGACGGCGGTGATAGAATTCGCTCCGGGTCCCCAGACCGCGCGCTTTTCGCGGGCTGGGGTGGTCGAAACCGGGGCGCTGCTATGAACTCAATCCATCATGTTACCGAACTGCTACGCAATGAACTGGGCGTGGTGCTGAGTTCGACGCTGGCGCGGTTGCTGCTGGCGGCCATACTCGGCGGCGTTATCGGCCTGGAACGGCAACTGCGTCACAAGCCGGCGGGGCTGCGCACGAACATGTTCATTTGTTTCGGCGCGGCGATGTTCACGGTTCTATCGCGTCAACTCGCGGGTACCCCGTTGGACAGCGCGCGCATTGCGGCGCAGATTATCCCGGGCATCGGCTTCATCGGCGCGGGCTCGATTCTGCACGCGCGTGCATCGGTGACGGGTCTGACGACGGCGGCCACGCTGTTTGTGGTGGCGTCGGTGGGGATGGCAGCGGGCGGAGGCCTGTACCTGACAGCTTGTTTCGCCACAGTCATGATTCTGATTGCGTTGGTGCTGCTGGGACGAATGGAGGCCGCGTTCTTCCTGAAGTCGTTCATCACCACTTACGAAGTGACGGGCCGCAACGTGGATGGAATGTTGCGCGAAGTGAACCGCATCCTGGATTCCGAGCAACTCACCATGCAGAGCGTGCACATTGCGTCCGCGGAGCCGGATTTCCGCATGGTGTTCGCGGTGGATTGCGAGCGTGAACAGCAGAGCGTATTTTCCATCCGGCTGCACGAATCGAATGTGTTTGGCAGCGTGACGTCACTCGGGATTACGGAGCACGAATGAGCGCGCCGCAGAACCTTGGCCAGAAGAGCGAGAGCCAGCCGAACTCGCGAATCCCTTTTACGAAGGCGTCGGCTTGCGGCAACGACTTTCTGCTGGTGGAAGGCGCGCACGCTTCCGCCGACTTGAGTGCGCTCACCCGCCGGTTGTGCGATCGTCATCGCGGAGTGGGCGCCGATGGCGTGGAATGGCTGTTTCCGGATGCGGAAGCCGACGTGAGAGCGCACCTCATCAACGCGGATGGTTCGGAGGCGGAAGTTTCCGGCAACGGCACGCGCTCGGTCGCGGCCGAGATTTGTTCGCGCGAGGGCAAGACGGAAGTTGTGGTTCGCACCGGCGCCGGGCTGAAGACCTGCCGGCTCATTTGCCGGCAAGGCGGTCGGCAAGGCTCCACGTTTGAGTTCGAAGTGGACATGGGCCGGCCGGAAGTCGACGGCGAGTTGTCGATTGAGACAGGCGGCGTGCGTTCAGTCGGGACGAAAGTTTCGATGGGGAATCCGCATTTCGTAATTTTTGTCGAAAGCTTTCAGGATGGATGGCAGCGGCAGGCGGCGTTGATCGGGACGCAGCCGCAGTTTCCGCAGGGCACGAACGTGGAGTATGTGCTAGTGCGCGGTGCGAATGAAATCGAGATCCGGCTGTTTGAACGCGGCGTGGGAGAGACCGAGTCTTCGGGTACGGGATCGTGCGCGTCGGCGGTGGCTGCGATTGGGAGCGGGCGGGCTGCTTCGCCGGTGACCGTGATTGCGCCGGGAGGCTCGCAGACGGTGCGCTGGGAGAATCGAGTTTATCTGCGGGGTCTGGCGACTCTCATCTGCCGCGGAGAGTTTTTCGTTTAGCAGCCCGTCCTGTAAGTGGCGAGAAGGGTGTACGATGGCGCTGTTTTCGAAGTCAAAAACGAAATCCTGGGCGAAATGAATTGGCACAGCATCGGCGCGTTAAGAGCAACCGCCTCCGTTTTCGGCGTTTATGCGGGACTACTCGGCATGGAGCATGGCTTCTTTGAGACGCTTCAAGGGAATGTTGCGCCAAAAGGCATCAGGATTCTTGCCGTGGGTCCGCCTGGACTGCCGTTTCCCTTCGGCCACGAACCCGCCATGACACTCATTCCCAACTTCCTGGTGACGGGCATCCTTGCAATGATTGCTGGCCTATTAATTATTATTTGGGCAGCTATGTTTGCTCAGAACAAGCATGGTGCTGTGGTGCTGTTTCTTCTGTCAACCGCGCTTCTCCTTGTTGGCGGAGGATTCGGACCGATAACGCTCTTGATCACAGCCTGTATTGCCGCAGCCACGATTGATCAACCGCTTGTCTGGTGGCGCTCGCATCTCCCGGCCAACTTAAGACGCTTCCTTGCCAAGTTGTGGCCATGGTCTCTGTTCGCCGCCCTGTTATGGGTGCCTCTTGAATTCACCGTCGGGTATATTTTTGCTGTGAAGAACGACCCGAAGCCATCTCTCACTAGCATTAATCTTATCCTTAGTTACCCTCTCCTCGTCTTCTTTCTATTGACGCTCTTATTTGGATTTGCGCATGAGGTCCAGAGACACATCGACTTAAATCAGACGGGGCAGCGCTTCCGTGGCGATAAGTCGGAAGCATCCTCTGGGTATCCGTAAGCATCTTGCTCTGCGGATCCCCAATCGAGGTTTCACGTAGGCTGTTAAGATCGAGTCCAGATGGTTTTTGCTTCTCAGAATTCGCGAATCAAGCCGCGGGCGCTTCGTCCGGGCGAAAAGGTGGGAATTGTTGCCCCCGCGTCGAACGTCAATCGCGAAATGCTGGAGGCGGGCTGCGACGGCCTTCGCCGCGCCGGTTATGAGCCTTTTTATTTTGATTCGATCCTGGAGCGCGATTTGTACTTTGCCGGTTCAGCGGAGCGCCGCGCGCGCGAACTGGAAGACATGTTCGCGCGCGACGATATCCGCGCGATTATTTGCGCGCGCGGAGGATACGGGTCGAACTACCTGCCACTGACGCTCGATCCGAACAAGATCGTTCCCCATCCCAAAATTCTGGTGGGTTACAGCGATATTACGACGCTGGTGTGCTGCGTGGCGGACTCGGCGAACTTCGTGACCTTCCATGGTCCGATGGTGGCCAAGGATTTCGCCATTGCCGATGGCGTGGATATGGAGTCGTGGCGGAACGCGTTGGGCGGAGCCGGTGGCGATGAATGGAGCATCGCCGAAGGCTCAGGAGCAAGGCCGCTCGTGCCGGGGCAAGGGGAGGGAATCCTCTATGGCGGATGCCTCTCGATGCTGGTGGCGTCGCTCGGCACACAGCACGAGATTCGCACCGCGGGCACGATTCTCTTCGTCGAAGATGTTGCGGCCAAGCCGTACCAAATCGACCGCATGCTGATGCAACTGAAACTGGCGGGCAAGCTGAAAGACGTGCGCGGCATCGTCTTCGGCGAAATGCTGGATTGCCGGCAAAGCCCGGATCAGGATTACACGCTGGAGGAAGTCGTACTGCGGATTGTCGAAGACTTGCGGATTCCGGTGGCGTTCGGCCTGCGGTCGGGCCATGTCTCGCGTGCGAACATCACGCTGCCGATCGGGGTGCGGGCGAGACTGACCGTGGAGGACTCGGTGGAACTGCGGATTCTGGAAGCGGCAACGGTCAAGTGAGTAAGTCTTGATGACCAAACCCAGACATATTCACCTCATCGGCATTTGCGGAACAGCCATGGCTTCGCTGGCCGGCATGTTGCAAGAGCGCGGCTTTCGAGTCACGGGCTCAGACGCGGCGGCCTATCCGCCAATGTCGACGTTTCTCGAATCACTGGGCATCCCCGTCGCGCAGCCGTTTGCCGAGGCGAACCTGAATCCTCGGCCCGATCTCGTCGTCGTGGGGAACGCGCTTTCTCGCGGAAATGTCGAGTTGGAGCGCATCCTCGATGAGCGCATTCCATTCTGCTCGCTGCCGCAGATTCTGCACGATGAGTTTCTGGTAGGGAAAGACGTTCTGGTGGTTGCCGGGACGCACGGCAAAACCACAACGACGTCGATGCTGGCGTGGATATTCGAGACGGCCGGTCTTCAGCCTTCCTTCCTGATCGGCGGTATTGCCGAAAATTTCGGCCGCAGTTTTGGGCTGGGCGAAGGTAAGCACTTTATTTTGGAAGGCGACGAATACGACACGGCATTCTTCGATAAGGGTCCGAAGTTTATGCACTACTTTCCGGACTCCGTGATTCTCACTTCGGTTGAATTCGATCACGCCGATATCTACAAAGATCTGGACGCGGTGGAGACGGCTTTCAAGCGGCTGGTGAACCTGGTTCCGAGGCGCGGCCGGATTGTCGCCTTTGATTCGGGTGAGAGCCCGGGTGCGAGCCCAGGTGCAAGCATCGACCGCTGTCTGCAGAGAGCATTCTGTCCGGTCGAACGCTACGGGACTTCGGATCGCGCCGGTTGGAAAATCGAAAATCTGAAGTTGGGCGCGGATCGAACTTCCTGGTCGGTCCTCCGCGATGGAAAGCCCTGGGCGGACTTCGAATTCCCGCTCGGCGGGGAATACAACGTCTGGAATGCCACGGCCGCGGCGGCGCTGGCGGCGAATTATGAAATTTCAAAAGATGTGATTGCGAAGGCTCTCGCCACGTTTCGCAGCGTGAAGCGGCGGCTGGAAGTGAAGGCCGAGGTCAACGGGATCGCGATCATCGACGACTTCGCGCATCATCCAACGGCCATTGAGCAGACGATCCGGGCGTTGCGGTCGCGCTATCCGCAATCGCGCTTGTGGGTCGTGCTCGAGCCGCGCTCGAACACCATGCGCCGCAACGTGCTGCAAGACGCTCTCGCCCGCAGCCTGGCGCTCGCCGATCAGGTGGCGATCGCTGCTATCTTCAAGCCGGAGGCGATTCCCGAGGCGGAACGGCTGGATCTGAATCGTGTGGCGGACGAGATAAAGAAGCGCGGGAAACAGGCGCGCATCCTCGCCGATGCCGATGCCATCGTGAACGCGATCGCGCCCGAACTGCGGGAGCGAGACGTGGTTGCGATTCTTTCCAATGGCGGATTCGGCGGCATCTATGAGAAGCTACCGCAACGATTGCGCGGGCTCGGGGTGAAAGAGTAAGTGTTTCGCACCATTCTCATGCTGATGTTTTGGGCCGCTGCGCTGCCGGTCGCGGCGCTACTGGGGTTTCCCTGGACCTATCTGACCAAAGACATCACCTTCTTGTACCGCACCTGCATGTGGGCGGCATTCGCGGGCGCGCGCATCGCGGGCGTAAAGGTGCGGACGCTGGGACTGGAAAAAATCGATCCGGCCCGAACTTATATCTTCATGTCGAATCACATTTCCAATCTCGATCCGCCGGTTACGCTGCCGCTGATCCCGCGCCGGACTTCCGTGATGGTGAAGAAGGGGCTTTTCAAGGTTCCAATTCTGGGCAGCATCATGCGGATCGGTTCGCTGGTGCCCGTCGATCGGGGAAATCGGGAGGCGGGCATCGCGGCGGTGCGCGACGCGCTCAAAGCAGTTGAGCAGGGACTGAACATGACCATCTATGTGGAAGGGCACCGCTCGTTCGATGGCCGGCTGCTGCCGTTCAAGAAAGGGCCGTTTTATCTCGCCGAGGCATGCAAAGTGCCGGTCGTGCCGATCACAATTTCAGGCACCGAGGCAGTCATGCCGAAAGCGCAGTTTGCGATCCGGCCGGGGACGGTGACGGTCGAATTTCACGATCCCATCGAGCCCGCCGATTTCGGAGATCGCGATTGCCTGATGGCCAAGGTGCGAGCGGCGATCAACAGCGGGCTGCCGGCGGAGTTGCGAGAGCGAGCGCCGAAACGCTAACCGGGAAAAACATGCTGCGGTGCTTTCCTTCTTCAGCGCCGCTATGCTATAGCTGGATCCGCGCTAAGTATTTGGGAAAGCAGGCGCGTTCATCAGAAATTCACCCCGCTGTAACCTTCCTTTAATATTTCGCCCATAGAACTTATCCGTCGCACATAAACCGACATCGCATAGCTAATTAACCACGAGGAGGACTCATCGAGTGAACCATCGCATCGCGCTGCTGTTGGCAGGTCTCGCACTAGCGCTGCCCGTCGTGGGGCAGACCACCACGTTGAATGGAGCGGGCGCTACCTTCCCATATCCCATATATTCCAAATGGTTCAGCGAATACAACAAGCTGCACCCGGACGTGCAGATCAACTACCAATCGATCGGCAGCGGCGGCGGCATCCGCCAGGTGGTGAGCGGCACCGTAGATTTCGGAGCCAGCGACGCCACCATGTCCGACGAACAACTGAACGAGGCGAAAACCAAGATCCTGCACATTCCTACCGTGCTGGGTGCGGTCGTGCCCGCTTACAACGTTCCGGGAATTAGCGGGGAAATCAAGTTCACTCCCGAAGCTTTAGCTGGAATTTTTCTCGGCAAAATCCAGAAGTGGAACGATCCTGCCATTACTCAGTCCAATCCGGGCGTCAAGTTTCCCGACAAGCCCATCATCGTGGTCCACCGCTCGGATGGCAGCGGCACCACTTTCATTTTCACCGACTATCTTTCCAAGGTCAGCAAGGAGTGGGAAGCCACGGTGGGGAAGGGACCCTCGCCGAAGTGGCCTGTCGGTTTGGGCGGCAAGGGCAACGAAGGCGTTGCCGGACAGATACGGCAGTTGGAGGGATCGATCGGCTACATCGAATTGATCTATGCCGTGGAAAACAAAATCACGTACGGATTGGTCAAGAACGCCGCCGGTAATTTCGTGAAGGCTTCACTGCAGAGCGTGACCGAGGCGGCGGCATCCGTGAAAGCTATGCCCGCCGATTTTCGCGTGTCCATTACGAATGCCCCCGGCAAGGAGGCGTACCCCATCTCCAGCTTCACCTGGCTACTGATTCCCGCGCAGGCGAAGGACCCGAAGAAAGGGAAGATCATCGCCGATTTTCTGGACTGGATGCTGAACGACGGTCAGAAAATGACGAACCAGCTCAGCTACGCTCCGCTGCCCGAGAACGTGGTGGAGAAAGTGAAGGCGGCGATCAAGCAGATCCACTAAGCGCCTTGAGAAATGTGGATTTCTCCTTGCGGGGAACGGAATTTCTAATCGCGCTCCCGGCGCGGTTCGAGGTCTCAACCATTGGGTGCCGGCTGCAAACGGCACCCTTTTCTTATGAGCTGCAAGCTGCGAGCCACCGGCCTCCGGCAAGATCAGCGTCTGCTCGCTCGCAACCCGCTTGGTATACTATTCTAGGTCCGATGCCTTGCAACGGTAGTCAACACCCTCCTTCTGCCGCGAAGATCAATGGTTCGATGAACATGGTCCGATAGATATAGATATGGTTCGACAAACTCTGAGCAATCGCGCCCCACTTCTGAACCGCGAAGCGTCGTGGCTGAAGTTTAATTGGCGCGTGCTGGAAGAAGCGGGAGACCTTCGCAATCCGCTGCTTGAGCGGGTAAAATTTCTAGCCATCTCCGCCAGCAATCTGGATGAATTCTTTGAGGTCCGGGTAGGCGGCCTGTTGCAACAACTCGAAGACGGCCACAACTCCACCACTCCCGACGGACTCACCATGGTGGAGGAGCGGGAACTGATCAAAGACGCGACCCACGAGTTCGTCGAAGAACAATATTCATGCTGGAATGAGCGCCTGCGGCCGGAACTGACGGAGCAGGGAATTCGCGTCCTCGGCATCGAAGAACTGGATGACGCGGCATTGGCCTTCGTGGACGACTACTGCGAACGGGAACTCGATCCGCTGCTCACCCCCGTAACGGTGGACCCGGCGCATCCCTTTCCTCGCGTGATCAACAAGGCGCTGTGCGTGGCCCTGTTGCTGCGCCGCCGCCGCCGCTCCTCGCTTACCTATACCGGAGTCGTAACCGTTCCGCGGGCGCTTCCGCGATTGGTTCGTCTGCCGTCGCAGGGAACCATCGATTTTATTTTTCTTGCCGACCTCGTCGTCCACCATGCGGTGCGGATGTATCAGGGCTACGACATCGTTTCTTCCGCCGCTTTCCGCGTCACCCGCAACAGCAACCTCTACCTGCAGGAAGAAGAATCGCGCAATCTGCTGGAATCCGTGCGCGCGGAATTGCACAACCGCCGCAAGGGAGACGCGGTGCGGATGGAGATCGAGTCCGAGGCCAATCCCGAAATCATCGACCGCCTGGGCACGGTGTTCGAGCTTGACCCCTGGCAGATTTTCCCGGTCAATGGCCCGGTGAATCTTTCGCGGCTGTTCAATGTTTACGACGAAGCGGCGCGCCCGGACTTGAAGTACCGCCCCTATGTGCCGCGGGAGTTGCGTTTGACCGCAAAGTCCCGCGATCTGTTTGAAGAGTTGCGCCGCCACGACATTCTGCTGCACCATCCCTACGATTCTTACGACCCAGTCTTATCGTTCGTTCAGTCGGCCGCCGAGGACGAGCGCGTGCTCTCCATCAAGCAGACGCTTTACCGGACCGGCGAGCATTCGCTGGTTGTTTCGTCTCTGATGGCGGCTGCGGCACACAAGGAAGTTACCGCCGTCGTGGAACTGAAAGCCCGCTTCGATGAGGCGTCGAACATCCGCTGGGCGCGCGATCTGGAAGATGCGGGCGTGCAGGTCTTCCACGGGCTGGTCGGTCTGAAGACGCACTGCAAGCTTTGTCTCCTGGTGCGGCGCGATCCCGACGGCGTAACCCGCCAGTACGCGCACCTGGGCACGGGAAACTACAACGCGACCACGGCCCGCATCTATACCGATCTCAGCCTGCTCACCGCCGACCCGGAGATCACCAGCGCGGTGCACGATGTTTTCAGTTTTTTGACGGCCTACGCGGAGCATCCGAGCTACGGGCCGTTGCTGGTGGCGCCTCTGGATTTGGCCGAAAAATGCATGAGCCTGATTGAGCGCGAAGCCGAACATGCACGCCTGGGGCGTCCGGCGCGCATTATCGCTAAGATGAACGCCCTTCTCGAGAAAAATGTTGTCCAGTCTCTGTACCGCGCTTCGCAGGCCGGAGTGGACATTGAGCTGCTCGTGCGGGGCATGTGCGCGCTGCGGCCGGGGATTCGCGGCCTCAGCGACCGCATCCGCGTGCGCAGCATTCTGGGCCGGTTCCTGGAGCACAGCCGCATCTTCTACTTCGAGAACGGCGGCGAGCCGGAAGTCTACCTCGGCAGCGCCGATTGGATGAATCGCAACCTGCACGAGCGCGTCGAAGTGCTGTTCCCGGTCAAGAGCCCGTTGCTGCGCGACCGCGTGGTGCATGAGATCCTGGCCGCGTACCTCGCCGACAATGTGAAAGTGAGATTTCTGCAAAGCGACGGCCGCTACCTGCGCCCTTGGCAATCGCCGCGCGGACGCAGCAAGCGGCCTCCACGAGGCTCTGCCGCCTTCAGCTCGCAGGATTTTCTCATTGCTCTGGCGGAAGGCACGAAAACGCCCGAGGAGATTCCGGTTTCCGTTCCGCGGCGGCCTTCTCGAGCATTGATCGGACGAGCCTTGAACGGTCGAGCTCCGATCGGAAAGGAGTAGTCGCTCCAAATGTTTCTCTATTTCTTGCGCCACGCCAGCGCCGGGCAACAGTTGAGCAGCGCGAAGAAGGACGAAAAGCGCGGTCTCGATAAAGACGGCATCGAGCAATGCGGATACATCGGCCGCGCCCTGGCCGCGCTGGGCGTGCAAGTGGAAATCATCGTCTCCAGCCCGCTAAAACGATCCACCCAAACCGCAGCCTTGGTGGGAAACGAAATGGGGCACGAAGGCAAACTGGTGATCGAAAACGCGCTGCGTCCGCAGGCGAGCTTCGCGGATTTTCAGAAGATGCTGGAAAAGTATGCCCGCCAGGATTCTCTGCTGCTGGTGGGGCACAATCCCAACCTGCGCGAATTTCTCGGACGCGTGATCGCCGACAGTGGAGGCGAAGCCGTGGTTGAGCTAAAAAAAGGGGCGGTGGCCAAAGTCGAGATGCGGCGCAATGCCGGCTCCCTGAGCTGGTGCATCACGCCCCGCATCCTGCGCACGCTTCACGCCGCGGCCACCGAGAGTTCGCGCCCGAAGACTTCGCGGAAGTAGGCTCGGTCCTTCTCAATCGACCATACCTCCAGGTCCACGCTCGCCTTTCCGCGCGGAGTCAGTTTCATTGAAACCTTGCCGCTGCGCGCCGAGACTCCAACCTTCCCGACTGACTGGCTTCTCCCCATATTCAAAGCGCGCGCGATGCGGAGCAGTACCGACGCTTTCTCCACATTTTCCTGCTCCTCGGGGCTCAAGGCGCTCATCGGGCCGTCTCCCGGCGTGGGCCGCGACTTTCCCAGATAGCGCGCGATCGAGCCAATGATGCGCCGCTGTTGTGGCGTGTAGCCCAAAATTTCCGAGTTCGCGATGATGTAATACGTGTGACGGTGGTGCCCGTTGCGGTTCACATAGTCGCCCACCTCGTAGAGCATGGCCGCGGCTGAAAGCCATTCGCGATACTCCACTGGAAGCTGGTGCACCGATTTCAACGACGAAAATAGCAGCAATGCCGCCTCGCGCACATGCAAAGCATGATGCAGGTCGACGCGGTAATGTTCCACGGCGCGCTTGATCGACTCCCACCGTTCCGATTCAATCGCGCGGCCCGATCTCGTGCTGCGATCGTATTCCGCCGCCATCTGCGCCAGGATGCCGTCGCGCAGCCCCAGCGCCGAGTAGCGAAAGCCGGGGAGATGGCACCGCTCCAGCAATTCCGCGTACGCCACCGCGCCGGCGCAAATGATTTCGGCGCGCCGCGGGCCGATCCCGGGGACCTTCCGCCGCTGCTCCAATGTCAGGCGTGTGATCTGGTTGGCAATGCGGCGAATCATCTCGCGGGTGGCGTAAGTCGCCGGCCGGCGCTTCCTGGGGCGCGCCAGGTGGCTGGCGATGCCCACCAGTGCGGCGGCTGTGCCGGAGGTGGCGATCACTGCGCCCACCCGTGCGGACTTGATCCGATCTTGAATGCGCGTAATCTCCCGCGCCACAAATTCCTGGAGCCGCTTCAGTTCGCTCTTGCGCGGCGGATCGTGCTGCAGGAATTCGCCGCTCAGGCGCACCGCCCCGAGCGGCAAGCTCACCGTATCGCGGAGATGCCCATCGCGCGAAAGCGTGAGCTCGCAACTGCCGCCGCCGAGATCCACCAGCAAAACGCTGTGCGCGCCCACGCGGCCGGCGGAAACCATGCCGAGGTGAATGAGGCGCGCCTCTTCCAGTCCGGAAACGATCTCGATCGTCCAGCCCGTCGTCGAGCGCACCCACTCCAGAAACGCGCGCGAATTGCGGGCATCGCGCAGCGCTGCCGTGGCCACCACCTTCACCGAATCTGTCCCGCATTCCTGAATGGCGCGATTGAAGCGCCGCAACACGCGCACCGTTTCCGACATCGACTCCGGCGAAAGCAGTCCGCCGCTGAAGACGCCGTCCCCCAATCGGGTGACCTCGCGGTCTTCGTGGACTGCTTTCAGCCGCCCGGCTTGCAGGCGCGCAATTTTCAGGCGAACGGAATTCGATCCGATGTCGACGGCGGCAAAAGTGGGCATCGAGGGACGATTGAAAGTGAACCATGAGTATTCTCACACACGGGGTGATTCGCGCAAGCGGGTACGCTTCCCAGTGGTGTCCGATTTTTTTCTCACCACGGAGACACGGAGGCGTCTCCACGCTCAACGATGTGGGCCAACCGGCGGGTGAATTCAGAAATTTGTGGGGGGGTACCCCCCTCCCCCCAAAATGAGTTAAGTCGATGATAATAAAATAGTTAGAGGCAAAGTATTCAAAAGATTGCACTTAGCGTTGAATTTTGCTATTTGGCGTGCACTTGCGGGGGTGCTGACCGGGGCCATATGTTGTCAAATAGCGGTAAAAGGTTTGCGGCCGGAAATGGGTTCGTCTCTGGAGACGGGCGCAGTTCTCGACGGTGTACTGTCGAGGTATGTTCGCACCTATTGTGGTGCAGGTCTGTGATGAGCGTACGAGAAAAATGTGATGAAAAAAGTTGGGAGGAGCGCAGTGGTTCTTGGCAGTGTGGGATTCGAGCATTCGCGAAGTGCGCGAGAAGTGGCGCGCACCTGACATGCCCTCCTGAGTACAGTGGCCACCCGCCCTCCAACGTTAAGACGGGTTGGGTGGGCCAGCCCCCAAGGGAGAGCCATCAATCGGCGCGATTTCCATGGGCGGTCATGCCAGGAATGCAAGAAGTCAATCAGTGATTGATCGTTGCCCTGTATTCTTGACTTGTTGGTGTTGTTGGCCGCTCGACGCCTTGCCGGTCGTTGACAATAGCGTGAAAGCAATGGAGCACCTTAGCCACATGCACGAAATGTTAAAAGTATTGAGCCAGCCGCCGGGATGGCTCTCTTCGACTTTTTCGACACTCGCGGGAGCAGTCGTTGGGTTCCTCAGCGGGCTTGTCCGGGAATTGATTGTGCCTGACCTCGTCGCACGGCGCGATACGCGACGTGCTCTTTATAGAGATACTGCTCAAATGTTTTTTGCCGTCGATTTGATCATGAACGTGGAGGAATCGCTGATTGGGTCTGGGCATCCAGACCCGCTGCTCTGGAGGCAGGAGCAATTTCGCCAATTCCAGTTTTTAGGGGAGGGGTTTTATTCGGACAACCCTGCAGTCTATATACAATTGCCCGAGCGCTTTGCCGTCAACGAACTCTATCGCCGCCTCCGATACGTCTTGGAGCAACCGCCCGCCTCTTTGCCATATAACGCGCGCTCATTGGCAGGAATATTTGTTCTCTATGTTAACGATGATGTACTTAAACGCAAGTATTTCAAGAAGTATCTTGGTAAGAAGAAAGCACAGACCTTGTTATGTAAAGTCAATGAGTACAATAGGCGGAGAGAGAATGACATTCAACGCCTAATTGAGGAGACAGATGCTCAAAGAGGCGGGTGACCCGGACTAGCGCCGTCGTCTAAACTCACCAGGGTGCCCCCTCCAAGCTCTGCTTGGGCGGGCAACGGGAGAGATTCATGCTGGAAGAGACAATCTCAAAATTGGCAGGAATAGTAATTCTGGTCCTACTGGTCGTCGGAGTGGTGAAGATTATTAGCAAGGTATCGAAGAAAAAGAAGTGATGGAAGGGGGCTGGCCCACCCTTTCATTTGTCCTGACCCCGGAGGGTGGGGGCCAGCTCCCCCGGTACTGTGCTATTTGAGCGTTGCTGCTAAACTGGACGAATTGGACGGTCGTATGCCAAAGGCCTATATTCGCAACATTGTCAAAGCGGGGACTCCAGACAGCCCGAGAAATGATTATGAGTTTGGTTCTCGTCCTCAGAATTCGTGGTGCTGGGAATCGGAAGATGAAGCCGGAATTCTCTGCGATGAGTTGAGACGTGGAGGAGTGACGCTTCGATCTGGGGATGGACGCGTAGAGAAGGTCTACGATTTCCAAATAGAAGAGACTTCTCCAGGTCAGTTTTCAATCTGGTGCGATCTCCCGTTTATTGGGCAGTGACCCGTCAATCACCGTGAATCGTTGTCATGGTTTTCCCTTTCAAATTGAGGTATGAATGAAAATCTCTTGGTGGCAGGGCGGATTGGGGGCTGGCCCAGCCTTTCCGCCATTCTAACCTTCGCGGGTGCCCCGCTCCTGTCGCGTTTTATGTGGTGCGCACACCCACACATTCGCAAAGAACGCGAATGTGTGGGGCACCCGATGGTACTGTCCCGATTAATCAGGCCAATATTAGGGTCGCTTTTTAACCGATTTGTAACATCCCCTTGGTAGCCTCTACTACGAATGTCCAATCAAGCCCTGCCCCGGCCGCGTTTCAACGCTCCCGAACCGGAGCGGGAGCCGAAGGCCGCCCTGAAAATCGAAGCCAGAACGACGCCGCTGTTGCATGGGAAGGTCAACGAAGTTCCCGACGTCCTGTTTGGCTGGGCGATGCGCCTTTGCGGCTTGGCCGTGGTCGCGCTGCTGGGCTTGATCGTTTACCAACTGGTGGTGGGCTCCGCACTCTCCTGGCACGCTTTTGGCTGGAAGTTCTTTTGGCAATCGGACTGGAACCCGGTGTCGGACCAGTACGGCGCGCTGCCGTTCATCTACGGCACGATCGTGTCTTCGCTGCTTGCGCTGGTCATCGCTGTGCCGCTGTCGATCGGCGTGGCGGTCTTCATTACTGAGATGTGTCCGATCAGTCTGCGCGGAATTCTTTCCTTTACCACCGAACTTTTGGCCGCCATCCCCAGCGTTGTCTACGGACTTTGGGCAATCTTCGTTCTCGTCCCCATACTGCGCGAATATGTGCAGCCGTTTCTTGCCAATACGCTCGGCTGGACGGGCCTGTTCAGCGGACCGCCTTACGGCATCGGCATGCTGGCCGCGGGCGTGATTCTGGCGATCATGATCATTCCCATCATCTCGTCGATCACTCGCGAAGTGCTCACCGTGGTTCCTCAGCACCAGCGGGAAGCGGCGCTGGCGCTGGGGGCGACGCGCTGGGAAATGATCCGCATGGGTGTACTGCGCAATGCGCGGGCCGGAATCGTGGGCGCCATCATTCTGGGCCTGGGCCGCGCGCTCGGCGAAACCATGGCGGTCACCATGGTGATCGGCAACCGTCCGGAAATCGCCAAGTCGCTGTTTGCTCCCGGATACACCATGGCGAGCGTGCTCGCCAACGAATTCACGGAAGCGACCGGCGATCTGTATCTTTCAGCATTGATCGAAATTGGATTGGCGCTGTTCTTTGTCACCATTGTGGTCAACGCGCTTGCACGGCTCATGGTGTGGAGCGTTACTCGAGGCCAACCGGCGAGAAGCATTGCCTGATACGAACTCCAATACGGCAGCGGCGAAGGTTCCGCCGGCGAGCGTTCCGCCCATCAGCTTGCGGCGGCGCGTGATGGACCACGCGATGACCGGCATCGCCGTGCTCACGGTTGTGCTCGTGCTTTTGCCTCTCTTCGCCATCTTTGCCTATCTGGTTTATAAGGGCATCGGCTCGATCAATATTGCCTTCCTGACCCAGACGCCGAAGCCGGTAGGTGAACCCGGCGGCGGCATGGCGAACGCCATCGCCGGCTCGATGGTGATTCTTGCCATCGCCAGCCTGCTCGGCGTGCCGCTTGGAATCGGAGCGGGCATCTTTCTTTCCGAGTACGGACGAAACCGCTATGGCGATATCGTGCGCTTCATCTCCGACGTCCTGAACGGCGTGCCTTCGATCGTGATCGGCATTGTGGCCTACGGACTCGTCGTAATGCGCCAGAAACACTTCTCCGCGCTGGCCGGCGGCGTCGCGCTCGCCATCATGATGGTTCCGACCATCGCGCGTACCACCGAGCAGATGCTGCTGCTGGTGCCGCAGGCCATTCGCGAAGCCGCTTACGGTCTGGGCGTTTCGCGCTGGCGCACCACCATCTCGATTACGCTGCGCACGGCGACCTCGGGAGTCATCACCGGCGTCATGCTGGCCTTCGCCCGCGTTGCCGGAGAAACCGCGCCGCTGCTCTTCACCGCATTTGGAAACCAGTACTGGAATTGGAAGACGGATCAGCCGACCGCGGCCTTGTCGCTGCAAATTTTCACTTATGCCATCTCGCCCTTCGATGAATGGCACCGGCAGGCATGGGCGGGCGCGCTGGTCTTGATTGTCCTCATCGTCGCCGCGGTTGCCGCGGTTCGCATTGCTGTACGGCACGGAACTTTGGCAGGAGCGTAAGGATTTATGGGCGTCGGAATTACAGTCGAGCATCTGAATGCGTTTTACGCCAAGACTCAGGCCTTGTTCGACATCAACATCACCGTGCTCGCCAACCACGCGACCGCGCTGATCGGTCCTTCGGGCTGCGGGAAGTCCACGTTCATTCGCTGTCTGAACCGCATGCACGAAACCATTCCCGAGGCGCGTGTCGAAGGCAAGGTGCTCATCGGCGACCTCAGTGTTTACAACGGAACCTCGGCCACCCAACTGCGCCGCCGCGTGGGCATGGTGTTTCAGAAGGCAAATCCATTCCCGACCATGTCCATCTATGACAACGTGGCCGCCGGGCTCAAGCTGAACGGATTTCGCAACCGCAAACAACTGGACGAGGTCGTCCATAAATCTCTGCACAGCTCCGCGCTGTGGGACGAAGTAAAAGATCATCTCCACAAAAAATCCGGCGCCAGCCTTTCCGGCGGCCAGCAGCAGCGCCTGTGCATCGCTCGCGCGCTTGCCGTGCAGCCGGAAGTTCTGCTCATGGACGAACCCTGCTCGGCGCTTGACCCAATCTCCACCGGCAAAATCGAAGAACTGATTTTTCAATTGAAAGAGCAATACACGATCGTGATTGTGACGCATAATATGCAGCAGGCTGCCCGTGTAGCGGAATTTACCGGCTTCTTCCTTTTAGGCAAGATGATTGAGTTCGACAAAACTGAAAAGATATTCACCAATCCTTCCGACAAACGGACGGAAGATTACGTCACCGGCAGATTCGGATAGGAATGAGGTCAGAGGTCAGAGGTTAGAGGTCAGATTGCAGAGGTGAATCAGGTCAGAGGTCAGAGGTTAGATTGAAGAGATGAAGAACGGCGTACCTCGGTTTTAACCTCTGCAATCTGACCTCTAACCTCTGACCTTCCCTGGAAAGAGATTCACGAGGCTCGCAGAATGATGATGCGCACGCGCTTTCAGCAGCAGATGGAGGACCTGCGGGAGAGACTGCTCCGCATGGGCGGTCTCGCGGAACTGGCGGTCGATCGCGCCACTCAGGCGTACACCGAACGCGATCTCACCCGCTGCCAGCTCGTCCTCGAAAACGAGAGCCTCATCAACGCCGCCGAGCGCGAGATCGATGAAATGGCTTTCGACATCCTCGCCACGCAGCAACCGGCGGCCACCGATCTGCGCTTTATTCTCGCCGTAACCAAGATCAATGCCGACCTCGAGCGCGTGGGCGATCAGGCCGTAAACATCGCCGAGCGCGTCATGGACATGATTGAGTTGCCGGCCGTCGAGTTGCCCGTCGACATCCCGCGCATGGCCACCGCCGTCAGCGCCATGGTGCGGCGCGCGCTGGAGGCGTTCGTGGAAGGCAAAGCCGAACTCGCCCAGGCTGTGCTGGAAATGGATCACGTCGTCGACCGGATGCGCGACGAGGCTTTCATCGTGCTCGTGCGAAGGATGAACGAAGAGCCGCAAGTGACTCAGCAGGCGCTAGATGCGCTCTTGGTCGCTCGCAATCTCGAACGCGTCGCGGACCACGCCACTAACATTTCCGAGGATGTCATTTTCTGGGTTCTGGGAGCCGATGTCCGTCATCATGCGCAAGCCGCCTCGGCTTCGCCACGGCCAGACACGCGCGAGCAATGACGCTGCACCAGGCTTGGTTCGCGCTGCTGGCTTCGAGAATGGGTGAGCGTCAACTACGACTAAGTGCATCGCATGGTGGGTGATCGAGCGGGGAAAGTGCTCGCTGGCGTAGAGCAGTACAATTGTCTCAGGAGCTCGAAAATGCCGATCGGCACATTCACTGCGGTTCTGCACAAAGAGGGCGACCTGTACGTTGCCGACTGCCCGGAAGTTGGCACGGTCAGCCAGGGAAAGACTGTCGAAGAGGCCGTGGCCAACCTCAAGGAAGCGACTGAACTACACAGGGAAGAGTTCCCTCCCGTGCAGCTGTAATCACTCGAACCAGCCGCTGCGGTAAGCCACCCACCACGAGATGTACACGATGGGAATGGTCGCGCCCAGCGCCCACCAGAGCGGCAGAACGAAATCGGCGGCGAGCCCGAGCACGGTAAACGAGATCCAGAAGATCTTGCGCTCCATACTCTGGATTGTAAGTCTTTCTTGCCACGTATGATCCCGTTTAGCAGCCTGCGGAAAAACTTCGGTTTCCTATCAAGGACGTCGTCCTAGCGATGCCTGTAGAGACGGGGGCTTGCCCCGTCTCCTTTGGACGCGGCGGGAGACGCGGCCAGCCGCGTCTCTACGGGAAAATCAGGCTTTGGGCTTGAGTTCTTCCATCACACTTTGGATCAACTCCTTGGCGTCGGTGAGGTTTTTCATGATGAGCTGCACATCCATAACCGGCTTGCCGGGCCAGCGCTGGCTTTGGCAGTAGACGCCGTGCTGGCCGACGAGTGCCATGGCGTCGGTGACCAGGTCCATGGTGACAGCTAGGCGACCGCGGGGCACGCCCATGCGAATTTCGTAGTGCTCGAGTTCTTCCTGCTTCTCGTTGAAGACGGCCATGGACAAATTGTAATGGGAATGTGGGTATAATCCTTGGCGTCGGGAATTCAGCTCTTGGCATTTAGCATTTAGCCGTTAGCTCAAAAGCACCAGATCCCGGCGCATTGGTTTTTTCGCTCCCAGTACGGAACGGGAACCGGAGCAACGTGCGAAGTGTTCTTGGCTAATTGCTAAATGCTAAATGCTAATTGCTAATTGCTATCCCAGGAGGAACAAGTCATGAAGAAATTTGCCTTAATTGCAGCGTCACTCTTCGCGGTTGCAACTCTCGCCCCGGCGCAGATGGGCATGGGGCAGGACAAATCCAAGCGGCCCAGTCCGCCGGCCAGCGCTGAATGCAAGTTTTCAGATGGCAAAACGATCAAGATAGACTATTCCAGTCCGCGCGCCAAAGGACGGAAGATTTTCGGCGAGGCGAGCGAGAAGGCGCTGGTGCCGTATGGGGAGATCTGGCGCACCGGCGCGAATGAAGCGACGACGTTCGTCAGCGATGCGAACCTGACGGTAGGTGGCAAGTCCTTGCCCGCGGGCAACTACACTATCTTCACGATTCCTAAGGCTGACAAGTGGACGCTGATTATCAACAAGAAGACCGCCGAGTGGGGCATTCCGTACAAGTACGAAGCCGACGAGTTAGCGCGAGTTGACATGCGGGTCGCGAAAACGGCGGCGCCGGTGGAGAACTTCACCATCGCGTTTGAACCGGCAGGCAGCAAATGTACGCTGCTCATGGAGTGGGAAAACACCCGCGCCAGCGTCGAGATTACAAAGTAAGAAGTTGGTTCGTGTCCCCGTAGAGACGGGGCTTGCCCCGTCTCCTTTGGACGCGGCGGGAGACGCGGCAAGCCGCGTCTCTACGGGAAATCTTTTTCCGCAGCTTGCGGCCCCATCGCCCGGCGCTATACTGGAACCCGATGCGGACGATGCTGCGCTTTCTCTGGAACTCGACCCGTGGGCACCGAATCGCCCCCTGGCGCAGTCCCTATCTTCTATGGCGCATCGAGACCTACACCGGCGTCAAAATGACCCAGATAGGATTCCTGGAATTCTGGGAATTCGTGTGGACGGAGCGAACCAACCTATGGCGCTTCCTGAAGTGGACGGCGGAGATGGATCGCTACGTCCATCCCCGAGCGAAAAGCAGCACTTAGCACTTAGCATTTAGCCAAGAACACGTCGACGCTGCTCTGCTTCCGCACTGACGAATGAAAAACCCATGGGCCGTGGCTTGGTTGCCCTTGAGCTAACTGCTAACTGCTAACTGCTAACTGCTAACCCATTACCACATTTACTTCGCTGCCTTTGCCCGCGCCCAGCAGTTGGTACGCGGAGCCCCGGTTGGTGGCGACTTCCAGAAAACCCAGGCTGCCCAGAATTCCGAAGACTTCGCCGGGAGCGCCTTCGGCGTAGTTTGTACACATGCGAGTCGCCTGGGTCTTCGTTCCAATCGCGATCTTGAAGGCGGGCGGCGTGGCCTCGAAAAGTTGGGGCGCATCCTGCGGCGTGATGTTGGTGATGAGATTGCCAAAGCGATCGACTTTCAGGACGACTCCTCGCAGCGTGCGCTCGTCGACCGGCTTGGGCCGAGGCGCGCCGAAGCGGACATAGTCGGTAATCTCTTCGCCGAAGCGATCGGGCTCGATTCCCTTGGCCAGGTAAGCCGCGATCGGGGAGAAGATATCGCGCGCGTGGAAAGTATTGCTGCGGGGCTGCAGAAAATAATGCTCGGCGGTGACGTGGCGAACCGAGATCCGCTCCTCGCGATCGCAAACCAGAGAAAGCACGCCGTTGTCGGGCGCCACAAAGACATGGCGGTCGCTCGTCATAATCACGGGCCGCCGCGCCGTCCCCACCCCCGGATCGACGATCACCATGTGCACGGTGCCGGAAGGGTAGTAGGAGTAAGCCTGCGAAATCGTCAGCGCCCCGTCCAGAATGTCGAACGGCTGCACCGCGTGGCAGATGTCGATGATCTGCGCTTCTGGGGTAATCTCCAGGATGACCCCTTTCATGGCGCCGATGAAATGATCGTTGAGTCCGAAATCGGTGGTGAGAGTGATGATCGCGGTGCGTGCCAATTCGTTACCTCGTTGAACTGCAAAATTTTCAGGACCCAACGAAGTATCGGACGCCGCACGATGGCACGTCAAGGAGGAGTCAGCCCTGGTGACACAGGCTAGCGGCCTTTCCGCCGCGGACTCGCGCCAACGCCGAACTCGGTCGAGATCTCATCCGGCAGCCAGAGGCGGGTCTCGCTGGGTCTGACGCCCATTTTTTCTGCGAACGAAACCCAGTTTTCATCACTGTCCACTTTGCAGTTGTTGCTGGGGTCGGTGCAGATGTCGAGCGCGTATACCGGATGGATCTCCCACAACGACGAGCGCTTCGGACTGCCCTTGCCTCCGGAACAGGGGCGATGGCTTGCATCGAAGAACAACTGCCCGGTGAACCGGTACAGGTGTGAGTTCTTTTGGTTTAAGTCGTTCGGGTCCCAAACCTCGGGCCGGAAGTGCGGGCTCATCTCGGCGGTTACGCTGTTACACTCGTCTTTTTCTTGATAGCTATCGGCCAGCACGATGTGGATGTCGTTACTCTCCTTGTCGGGTTGATGGCAGTTGACGCTTTCTCCCGTGCCTAAGTTGGAATAGTGAGCGTCCATAACAAAGGCTACCATGCGGACTACGGTTCCCTCACGCAACGGTCCCGCCTTGGTAGGTAGGTTGCGCAACACGCCACGGTCCCTAGGTAGCTGACTGTCGCTCCCGAACGTAATGCCGCTTCCTGGTTTTGCTGCATCGGCTTGCAACTGATGGAGCACGTCGAAGTCAATATTCACGGGGGGTCCCGCAGCGCAGAAATTGTTCTTGGCTAAGTTCTGAGCCGCTACGGGCGTGTTGGGCACAACAGAACCGCTGAGTCCGCAGCAGCTGTCAATCGGATGGCGTTGCTGGATGGATTCGAAGGGCAGTGAACAGGAAAAAGTAATCTGGGTTGGGACAGTACACCCGAGCGCGGTGGCCAGACTATGAACTTTGGTTTCGGCCTCAGCCGCTTTCGCATTTGCGCTTTGCGCCTCGCTGGCGGCCTTCTGTATTTCCTGTGTGGCTTTGGTATACTGCGACGCTTGTGATTCAAGCTTCCTGTAAGTTGCTTCTAGCTCGATCCCTTCCGCTCTTAGCTTGACGCCTTCCGCTTTTTGCTGGTTGAAGATATTCTCCAGATCTTTGCTCTGCGCATCCGCATGAGTCTTAAGATTATCGGCCTGAGTCTTGACGTCTTTTAGTTTCGGTTCAACATCCTGCTTAGCTTTCTCCACCAACTTGTTAAGGTCGGAGAGCTTTTCGTAGCCAAAGAAGCTCAGCGCGACAAGAAGGATCCCTAAGGGGATGCCGACGTAGAACTTTGCCCAATCCGAGAGTCTCTGGATGACCGCCTCGGTCAGTTCATTCTCGACGACTTTTTGGTTCTTGAACTGTTCCTGAACGGCAGCGGCGACCTGCTCGCGCGAAAGTGACTCAACCAATTCTCTGAAGGGACCTGCTCTGGGATCCAGCGAAGCGCCACATTCGCTGCAGTACTTTCGGCCATCCGGATTTGAGGCCCCACACCGAATACACTCCACGAGGCAATCACCCTATGGCAGATTCTCAAAACACAGTCCAACACGAACTGCTGTTCCTTCGTTTCGGTTCATAACCTCGCTATTCTCCGCGCATAAGAATCAAGGGGATAGCGAATGGTGCGATCGGTACGCGCCAAACTCGCTCGAAATCTCATCCGGCAACCAGAGGCGGGTTTCACTGGGCTCTATACCCATTTGTTCTGCGAATGAAACCCAGTTTTCGTCACTGTCCACTTTGCAGTTGTTGCCGGGGTCGGTGCAGATATCAAGCGCGTATACCGGATGAATCTCCCACAACGAGGAGCGCTTCGGGCTGCCCTTGCCTCCGGAACAGGGGCGATGGCTCGCATCGAAGAACAACTGCCCGGTGAACCGGTACAGGTGTGAGTTCTTTTGATTCAAGCTGGTGGGATCCCAAACCTCGGGCCGGAAGTGGGGGCTTATCTCCGCAGTGACGCTGTTACATTCGTCCGTTTCTTTGGCATTATCGGCCAGGACTATGTGGATGTCGTTACTCTCCTTGTCAGGCTGCTTGCAGTTGACACTTTCTCCTTTGCCCAAGTTGGAGTAGTGCGCATCCATGACGTAGGCGACCAGGCGCACAACCGTTCCCTCGCTCAAAGGGCCCACCTTGGTCGGCAGATCGCGGAGCACGGAGCGGTCCTTGGGAAGCTGGGCGTCGCTGCCGAACGTAATGCCACTCCCGGCCTTCGCGGCATCCGCTTGCAATTGGTGGAGCACGTCGAAGTCAATATTGACGGGCGTTCCCGCGGAGCAGAAATTGTTCTTGGCGTCGTTCTGTGCCGACTGTGGAGTATCGGGTTGGGCGGCGCCATCGGCGAAGCAGGAATCGTCAATCGGATGGTGCTCTTTGATCGCATCGAAGGGCAGCGTGCAAGAAATGGAAAGGCCTGCAACATGACCTCCGCCGCCTCCGTGCTGCACCTGCGTGCTAACACCTGGAGTGGACACGTTGCTGGCCAGCCCGATCGCCAAGGGCAGCAGGGTCGCGGCATGGACAAGTGGATTCGTTTTCTTCCTAGCCATACTCATCTCCTCGAGATTGTCCGCCTAAGCATCTCTATCAAGTCGGTCGTCGTCTGCTGGTTGTGCCTTCGTCCCCGTGGGCGGGTTTGCTGGAGGGGGATTCTTCGTGTTCGTGCCGTTCCCGTTTTGCGAGGCACTAATCCCGCGACTCACCAGATAGGAACTGGCGCTGATCCCCAGGAGAGAGAGAACGCCACCGGGTACATCTGGGAATCCGGGCACGCTCTCGGCTTTATCTCCGTACTGGCGGACCTTGACGTTGGAAACCACCACCAGAAAGAAACTGAGGGCCACCACAAACGTAAAGATCACGAGCTGAAAACGAGACGTGCTGGCCCAGCCGTCGTCATCGCTGAGCAAGTGGGTGAGATCGATTTCGTTCTTGGCAATCTTCCAGATCAGCAGAATTCCAAACAGAGCCACAATTCCGCAGACCACATAGCCAACGAGTATCTCTAGGTATTGAAGAGCCTGCATTGTCAATCTCCTTTCAGGAGCCTTTCTGTTTTGAGAACCGGCCCAAATAGAGCCTTCGTCCCAGATATAGGGCGTGACTGCCGCCATACAGCAGAAGCCAGCTATTAGGAACTTGGGGCAACCGTGTTGGATCTTTCAGAACCAGCGACAGATACTGGGAAGCGGCAGCGAAAGTCGCCAAGAGGAGTTGAACTCGCTCCGGACTGAATGAGCGATCCCCTTCCTTCTTAATGAGCAACCCGGTCAGGTCGATCTGTCCGGTCAGGAGTTGGACGACTACGACGCCAAACAGGACCAATAGGAAGGCCAACCCCTCCCACGTGATGAGTTCCGTAACACCCGGCATACATTCCCTCGCAGGCGGGCGTGCGCACCGCTGCCGACGCTAACACTGACTGTTCTTTGGGCCCGGGGCCGAGGGGAAGAGAAACCTCTTGAAACGGGGCAAGCGACCAACAGCCTTCCCCGTAACGGGCGCAATAATACTACCGTTTCGATATGTGTCAAGCAGAAAAGTATTGTGGGTTTCGAAAACAGGAAAAACGACTGTGCAGGGCTGCGGAAAGCGGCAATCTTCGACGCCCAGCCCCGAAGGGGAGTCTGATTTCGAATACTCGCGGCATCGCTAAAGCTATGCCGTGATACGAAGCAGGCGCTGAGACTGCGCGATTCAGCGATTCAGCGCGAGGTTGCGCTCGCCACGTGCCGTTAGTCGACGTCGTTAGTCCACTTGCACGTTGCCCGATCCGGTGTGAACGGAAATCGTGGGACCGCCGCCGCGCACTTTGCCAACCACACTCTTTCTCGACTCCTGGATGCGGCCCTGGATCGTGGTTGTCACCGGATGGCCCAGCGTGACGGTTCCGGAATTCGAGGAGATGTCGACGTCGAAAGCGGCGTCCGAGGGCACCTGCAGCGTCACGTTTCCCGAGCCGGTGCGGACGTTCCACATATTCTTCGGCAAGCCTGTGCCGCGAATGTCGCCGCTGCCCGCTTCTGCGTGAAATCCGCCATTGATGCCGCTCACGGTGATGTTGCCCGATCCGGTGCGGATATCCACGTCGCCCGCGCCCTTTTCCTCGATCTCAATGTCGCCGCTGCCCGCCTTGACCTTCGCCGGCCCGGAAAGCTCGCGTCCCTTAACGTCTCCCGAGCCCGTCTGGAAGTGCATTTCACCGGTGAGGCGCGCCAGCCGCAGGTCGCCCGACCCGCTCTCAAGATCGACGTTGCCCTTGAGGCCTTCGATCTTCTGATCGCCGCTGCCGGTATGGGCTCGAATCGCGGTGTTCTCTGGGACGGTGATTTCGTAGTCGATCGAAATGTTATTGATGTTCACGTAGTCGATGCGGATGCTGTTGCCGTTCTGGCGAATCGGAGGATTCGTTTGCAACTCCTGCGCCTCCGCCTTATGGTCGCCGCCGAGCCAGGAATTGCCCGAGGTAATCTTGCCATGAATGGAAACCGTCCCCGCAGCGCCGTTCCGCACGGTAATGTCGCCGGAACGAGTCAGCACTTCCAGATCGACGTTGCCAGTGACCTGGAACGACCGGTCAAAAGTTCCAATGACCGAAGCGAAGCCCGCAAGCGAGCTGGCCAAAACAAAAATCAGCGTTCTAACGGCTCGATGTTGAATCGATAAAGTGTTTGTCATAGCGGTCTAACTCCATAAATAAGGTCTCAGGTGTCAAGTCTCAGGTCTCAGGTCTCAGGTCTCAGGCTGTGCGCGATTGGCACTATGTTCTCCTGAAACCTGACACCTTAAGACCTGTGACCTGCTTTCCTACTGCAGCACCACCTGGTCGCCTTCCTTCAGCCCCGATAGCAACTCGGTCTTGGCGCCATTCGAGATGCCGATGTTGACGGCGATTTTCTTCTTGCCTTCTTTTGCTTTCGGATCCGGTATCTCGACCGAGGCCTTCTTATCCTTGTCGTAAATGATCGAGCCTTCCGGAATCTGGAGCACGTTCTTGTGTTCTTCGAGAATGATCTCGGCGTTGGCCGTCATCATGGCTTTGAGCACGCCCTCGGGATTGTTGATCGAGACGCGCACCTCGAAGGTAGTGACGTTATCTTTTTCGACGCCCATCGGTGAAATCTTCGTCACCTTGCCGGTGAAGGTCTTGTCCTTGAACGACTCGACTTTGATCCGGGCGGGCTGTCCCAGGTAAACCTTGCCGATATCGCTCTCGTCCACTTTGCCTTTGACGTAAACCTCGCTGGTATCGCCGAGCGTCATCACCAGCGTGGCCGACGAGCCCAGCACCAGGATGGAGCTGACCGCGTCGCCAACTTCCACGTCGCGTGAAAGCACGATCCCGTCAATCGGCGACTCAATCGTTGAGTAACCGAGCTGTTCTTCCAGTTGTGTCAGGTTGGCGCGGTCCTGCGCCACCTGCCCCTGGGCCTGGCCGATCTTGGCCTGCAAAACCTGCAACTGCGCCTTGGCCACATTTTGCTTGTTCAGCGCCATCTCGTAATTCTTCTCCGCGTCGTCGAGCGCGGAAGCGGAAACCACGCCATCCTTCGCCATGCCTTCGGCGCGGTCATAAGCGCGTTTCAGCAGGGGCACGTCGGGGCCCTCGGCGTCGACTTTGGCGCGCACCAGGTCGGCGCGCGTGCCGTTCAAGCTGGCGCTCGAGGTCTCCAATTGCGCGCGGGCCTGATCGACACGGGCCTGGAGCTCTTCCTTGTCGAGGTCGGCGAGCACTTGCCCCTTCTTCACTCTGTCGCCGTAATCGACGTAGAGCTTCTTTACGATGCCGCTGGCCTTGCACTTGATCTCGACTTTGGTGATGGGCTCGATCTTGCCTGTGGCCACCACGCTTTTCGCCAGGTCTCCCTTTTCGACCTTGGCCAGCTTCGAGGGGTCGATCTTGGTGCCGCCGCTGGATGCGATCAGCGCACCGGCGACAATCAGGACGACAAGGGTTATCGCTATCGAGATCCAGATGATCCGCTTGCGCCGCTTTTTCTTGCCATTGCCATTGCCGTTCACGACCGCCTCCTGTTTGACTTCAAATCTTAGAACTGGCATTCACCTGTTGTTACGATAGAAACCTCGGAATAGTTCCTCAAAAATTCTCGGGTTCCGTATCAGGGCATCGCGTTGGCGATACGGTAAATTCTTCCGCCCGTAGAAACGGGGCTTGCCCCGTCTCCTGCTCCGCTGCCCTATGCGTACTTAGACCGCCGGACAGCGAAAAAGGAAGCGATTAATCTTCGCCAGCGCTCATTTTTTGTAAGGCGCAAGGATTCCCACGATTGTACCGCCCTGGAGCTGCAAACGCCCGCGATTCGCATTCCAGGAATTCCGATTCCCAAGCGATTATCCCTTTGGAATGTTAAAATTAGAGTTCCATGATTGCGTACGTGCTGCTGCGGGTGTTCGTCATCCTGCTCCTGGTGGCGGCCAATGCCTTCTTCGCCGCAGCCGAGTTCGCGCTGGTCAGCGTGCGCGAAACCCGCATCCAGCAGTTGATCGACGCCCACCGCGCCGGCGCCCGCACCGTCCTCAAACTTCACCAGCAACTCAGCCGCGTCGTCAACGGCGTGCAACTTGGCATCACCGCTACCAGCCTGACCATGGGCTGGCTGGGCGAACCGGCTCTGGCGCGCCTGTTCGAGGGCTGGATCGGAAGCGTGCCGCACGCGGCGGTCTACGCTCACGCTGTCGCCGTGACCGTCGCCTTTGTGATGATCACCAGCCTGCTCGTGGTCTTGGGCGAACTGGTTCCGAAGTCGCTCGCCTTACAACGGGCCGAGCGGGTCGCACTCGCGGTTGCGGCGCCCATGGACGTTTTCCTGACCGTGACCGCCCCTCTGACGATTGCCATGAGCCGCGCCGCTGGCTTTGTCCTGCGCGCCTTCGGGACTCGCGAGATCCGCCACGGTTCGGTGCACTCCCCCGACGAACTCAAACTGATCGTAACCGCGGCGCGCACCTCCGGACAGCTCTCCTCCGCCCAGGAAGAGATGCTGCTGAATGCCATCGAACTCGACAACATTGCCGCCCGTCAAGTGATGGTGCCGCGCACCAGAATTTTTTCCTTGCCCTCCGACCTGAACCTGGACGAAGCCCTCGCGCGCGTGGCCGGCGAACAACACTCGCGCATCCCCGTGTATGATCCACAGCGCGGTCCCGAACATATTATCGGAGTGCTTTATGCCAAGGACTTGATGCGTTGGGCGCGGCTGCGCCTCGGCGTCAGCGCCGCTCCTTCCGCTGCCTTGCGCGTTTCCCAGGTGAAGATCGGACAGATTATGCACGATGTGCTGGTGGTGCCCGAAACCAAGTCCTTGCTCGACCTGCTGGTTGAATTCCAGCAGCGCAAGCGGCATCTGGCCGTGGTGGTCGACGAATTCGGCTCTACGGCGGGAGTGATCAGCGTCGAAGACGTGCTCCAGCAACTGGTCGGCGAACTGGAAGACGAATTCGACGTCGCTTCCACGCCGCCGGCAGTGACCGACGCGAATGCGCCTCTCGTGCTCGACGGAGCCATTAACATTCGCGACCTCGAAAGCCAGTACGAGCTGAAGCTCCCGCAGGACGAAGGCTTCGAGACGCTCGCCGGATTCTTGCTTTCGCGGTTGCAGAAGATGCCCACGGGCGGCGAGGCGTTCGATTATGAAGGGCGGCGTTTTGTCGTCGAAGAAATGGAAGGCCATCGCATCGCAACCGTCAGGATCGAGCCGGTGCCCGTCCCGCAGGCGGCCACAGCGCCGCCAGCGCCAGTCGAGCGGGCCGGAGACTAGCACATCGGTTCATGTAGAGACGGGGTTTGCCCCGTCTTACCGGCAACTGGCAACTGGCAACTGAGGACTGACAACTGAGAACTGAGAACTGCCTTCATGCCGCGCTACATCATCACCCGCGTCCTCTACACCCTGCCAGTCATCTGGCTCGTCGTCTCGACCGTCTTCCTGCTGATTCACTTCGTTCCCGGAGATCCCATTCAGCAAATGCTAGGCGAAGGCGCAGCCGCCGGAGACATCCAGGCAGCGCGACACGCCTATGGCCTCGATGTGCCTCTCGGCGAGCAATACCTGAATTACTGGCGAGGCGTGCTCCACGGAGACTTAGGCAAGTCGCTGCGCTTCAACCAGGGAGTTACAAGCCTGATCGCGCAGCGTTATCCTTTCACCTTGCAGCTAACACTGGCGTCATTGTTCGTAGCGATCGTCCTAGCCATTCCAGCAGGAGTGCATTCGGCCCAGCGCCGCAATCAATGGGATGACCGCACACTAAGTGTAGTAAGCCTCTTCGGCCTGTCGTTTCCAAACTTCGCGTTAGGCCCGGTCCTGATCCTGTTCTTCGCCGTCAAGCTGGGATGGCTCCCAGTCTCCGGTTCCGGCAGCTTAGCTCATCTAGTGCTTCCCGCCATCACCATGGGAGGAGCCTTAGCCGCGATCCTGACCCGCATGGTGCGCACCTCAATGCTAGAGGAGTTAGGACAAGACTACATCCGCACCGCACGCGCGAAAGGTCTGCCCGAGCGCACCGTAGTCTATCGTCACGCCCTGCGCAACGCCATGATTCCAATCCTGACCGTCTTAGGATTGCAATTCGGAGCCCTGCTAGCCGGAGCCATAGTAACCGAAACCATCTTCTCCTGGCCCGGCATAGGACGCCTAGCCATCCAAGCCATCGGCAACCGAGATTACTATCTAGTGCAAGGATGCATCCTGGCGATTGGGCTGACCTACGTAGCGGTAAACTTTCTAACCGACTTACTATACTCGGCGGTGAACCCGAGGATACGGCAGTAACAAAACTCCGACTGACATACGACCGACGGGTGCCCCATCCTTGCGCGTTCTTTGCGCAAGGGTGGGATTGAAGTGCCCTCAAACCAGTTCGATCCTCACGCTCTGCCCCACTAAAGCCGCTGCCCGCTGCAAACTCGACAGAGTGATGTCGCGTTTCGGATCGAGAATGCGATCCACTTGGGAGCGGCTCGTCTTCAGCAAGACCGCCATGCGCGCCTTGGAAATCCTTTTCTTCTTCATGGCCTTGGCCAGTTGCCAGGCTACGACTTCCTTGATGGCTTGCGCCTGCGCTTCCTCGAAGATGTTTTCCTTCTTCAAGAAGTCGTCAATGCTCGATCCCAGATTCTTCTTATTCACTGCTCCAGCTCCTTCTGACGCTTGCGCGCCAGCGCTAAATCATCCTCGGGCGTGGCCCGTGTCTTCTTGATGAATCCGTGCAGTGCCACCAGACGGCCCTCACAAAAACAGATCAACACACGCGAAATAGTCTTGCCAGGCAGGTCCGTTCGCACCTCCCACAATCCCTTCCCCATTGGGCGGCACAGAGGCATACCCACCGGCCAACGCCACTGCGCCCGCAAGAGGTCAGTTCCGATGGCCTGCCGGTCTGCTTCGCCCATTTCCTTTAGCCACTCGCGAACCGGTTCCGTGCCAGCGTCATTGCGGAAGAATACGAGTTCGACTTTCCGTGGCGCTCTCTCGTCGGCCATCTTTAAGTTGTGTTCTAATATGATTGTACCACAAAAGGTACATGGCGGGACATCACAAAATCCGAGTCGCACGCCCTACTTTTTCATCACAAACCATCTGCGATCGAATTCCCTTGACTTAAGACCCGCTGCACGCGACCATAATAATTAGAGATCTGACTGGGGCAGTTTCGAGGAGTGTCCGTCAACCAAGACGCCCCTCGAACCTGCCCCAAACTCATTTTCAGCGCTGTTTTGGAGCTAAGTCATTGATTTTGGAATACTTTACCTCTAAGTCCTCTAAACCCAAAGACCTGGCGGGAATTTCTTCCTAAGTCTATGATTCCAGAAGACCGGGGGAGGGAGTTTTTAGTAAACACGGGTTAATACCTTTCTAGTAAACAGCAGGAACGAAGGTCGAAAGCTGGGCGTGAATTGCCGCTTGACGCATATATACAAATCATCTAGACTGTATATACGTTGAAGCAAGGAGACTCCTATGGCTGCGACCATGACATCGATCCGCCTGGACACCAAATTGGCCGACGAGGCGAAGAAACTTCTCGGCGTAAAGTCCCGCACTGAAGCCGTCCATGTCGCGCTTCGCGAACTGGTCGCGCTGAAGCGCTTCAAGGCCTTGATGAAGAAGAACGGAGGCAAGCTCTCATTCGCCAATCTCGATGAGTGACCTCATTATCTTCGATACGTCGGTTCTGGTGGACCATCTGCGCACAGACTGCCATCGGCGGCGGATGGAGACACTCAACGGACTCGTGCGTAATTGCGCCGTGGTCTTGGCCGAATTGTGGCGTGGCGCTGTGACTCCGGCGGACCGGGAGGTGCTCCGGATCCTCGGCAGGAATCATCCTACGTTGACGCCAACTGAGAACAATTGGCTGGAGTCGGGCGAACTGCTCGCAAAAATTCAAGCTGATCGCGGGTTCACAGCGGCCAAGCTGCGCGATCTGCATTTTGACGTGCTCATCGCGCTCACTGCTCGCTCGCATGGCGCACGCCTGATCACCTCGAATCGCGCCGATTTTGAAATGATCGGTAGTTACCGCAAACTCCAGCTTGAGATATGGTAGTTCGGTACCGGCCGACAAAGTGTCCACTCTAGCCATCTCGTTCCCGCGCGTCGCCCGCCACAATCCGCTGGCGGCTGTCGGAGCCGTGTTGGTGGCCGTGTTCGCGTTCTCCGCGATCTTCGCGCCTTGGATTGCTCCGCAAGATCCCGCGCACATCGATCTGCCTCGCCGCTTGCAAACGCCCTCGGCGCAGCATTGGTGCGGAACCGATGAACTCGGACGCGACATCCTTTCTCGCCTGATCTGGGGAGCGCGAATTTCGCTTTTCGTCGGCAGCAGCGTGGTTGCTTGTTCGCTTCTGCTCGGCCTCATCATCGGCAGCTTTGCCGGATACTACGGCGGAGGCATTGACCGCTTCGTCAACGTCGTGTTGATGAATGCCTTTCTTTCGTTCCCTGGAATTCTCATCGCGATTGCCTTCGTGGCCTTCCGTGGTCCGGGCATTTTCAATCTCGTTCTCGCCCTGTCGTTAGGAGGATGGGTCGGCTACGCCCGCCTGGTGCGCGGGCAAGTGCTGGCCGTCCGCGAGCGCGAATTTGTGGAAGCGGCGCGGGCGCTGGGCGCCGGAGATCTCCACATCGTCGTCAGGCACATCCTGCCCAACATTATTCAGCCAGTCATTGTGCAGGCGGCGATTGGGATGGCGGGCGCGGTTCTGGCCGAGGCGACGATGAGCTTCTTGGGATTAGGCGTGCCGCCGCCAACCGCGAGTTGGGGATCGATGCTGAACGACGCCCGCTCGCATCTCTTCGACGCTCCTCATCTGGTGCTCTTCCCGGCAGTGACAGTGATGCTGGCGGTCCTCGCCTTCAACTTTATCGGCGATGCCTTGCGCGACCTTCTCGACCCAAGATCCCGAATTGAGGCAGGGTTGTAAGTCTCAAATGAATTTACATGTTCGTAACATTCAAAGATTCGCTGTCCGCTAACTGCTCTTCCGCTGATACCTTTTCTCCTTTTCCCACGTCTAATTCAACGAGAGCAGATTGGGGAACTTTTTCCGAGGCTGGTTCGTATCAATAGTCGTTAAGGTGGTTCGTATGAACGGACATATGGAACTCAAGTTTCAAGTCGAATGCTTGCAGGATGTGGCGATCGTGAACTGCTCGGGACGCATGGTGCGCGGGGCAGCGCTCGACGAGTTCCGGCGCCGGATCGAGCAACTCGGTCCTGTCCGGGTGTTGGTGCTGGATGTTTCGGAAGTCGACCAACTCGATGCGGGTGGATTGGGAACCTTGCTGCTGGTGCGCCGTTGGGCGATGCGGAACTCGGCGAAGATGAAGCTGGTGAACCCGCCGCCTTTCTTCCGCCGGCTGCTGGAGGCGACGCATCTCGCCCCGGTGTTTGAGATTTCTTCCCTGCAAGAAGCAATCTGCATCTTGCGGTCGAAGGAATGCCCGCCGCGCTTCGCGGTCGCCTGAGTACGCCGGACTCATGGGCGCGATGCTTTATAATTCGCGCCCATGAAGCCGCCCTCCCCTATTTCGCCATGATTTGACCGTTGGGTTTCTGAAGGAGAACCTTCATAATCCGATCGTTTGTTCCGCGAACAGGAAGAACCCATGGCCGCGTGGCTCTTGCCTTCGCCCGCAGGAAGCAAGCGCTAGAGTTCGACCTCAGCGTACCACCCCTTGCTCACGATCCGGGTTTTGTAAGGATCCGAGAGCTTTTGCAGCAGGTCGATGATCTCCGCGGCGCGTTTGGCGCTGGCCAAGCGCGGCGTGCCGTAGAGCGGGCCCTCATCGTCAATGGTGACCGGAATGAGCTGGATCTTCTTCAGCTTCTCCTGGTTATAGATCATGCGCACCATCACACTCTCCATCTCCTGCCGGGAGTCCCGGCGGTCAAAGACGGAGACGTTGGTTGGCCGCTCCACCTCGGGGTCGCGCTGGTGGATGAGATCGATGGGGATTTTCTCCGGCGTGCGGTACTGGTAAATGAAATTGCCCAGACTGTAGAAGATGGGTTTGCCCTGGTAGATCTCAATGCCGCGCAGGACGTGCGGGCCGGTTCCGATGACCATGTCGGCGCCGGCTTCCACCGCCCGGCGATAAATGACCGAATCATTGGGCGGCGTTACGTCGGGGTAGCCATGCGAGCGGTCGTGGCTCAGGTCGTGAATGTGATAGGTGACCATGACGACGTTGTTGTGCCGCTTGGCCAGGACAACGTCGTCCTCCATGGTCTTCACGTCACCCTCAAGCGGTCCCTCGACAGATTCGACCTGGCCATCGGGTCTCCGCACCAATATGACGGCGGGGTCAATCGTGGCCAGCGATGGGCCGCTGGGATTGGCCGTCCTTTTCGGATACCAGTAGCGCAGGTAGGATAGCAGCGCGAACTCGGTTGTCTGGTTCTGGACTTTCTTGACGGCCGGGGCATGCGCCTCGGCGAGGGTGAGTCCGCCGCCCGCATGTTTGATGCTGGTGTGGTCGAGGATCTTGAGGCAGTCGGAGAGGCCCTCGGGCCCGAAGTCCAGCGAATGGTTGTTGGCCAGGCTGACCAGGTTGATGCCGGTGTTGGCGATCTCCCAGGCAAATTCGCGATTCGCGCCGAAGTTGTAGAAGGGACGCTGCAGCTCGGGATGCTCATTCAGCGACATTTCCAGGTTGCCAAAAGCGATGTCGGCTTCGCGCATCAGGCGGAAGAGATTCTGGTGGTCGGGTTCGGGGAGGTCGCTGATCTTCTCGTTAAAGATCATGTCACCGACGGCGGTGACGATGATGTCTCCCGGTTCTTCCTTCAACATCCCGGAGACGCGGCCCTCCCAATCGACCTTCTCGGGCGGCTGCGGCGCCTTGAGCCGCCGGTTGTACACGGACTTACTTTGGTCCCAGGAGAGGCGCTGCTTCGGTTGGGCACCGTCCCCCTCGGATTGTGCGAAGGCGGAAAACGCCCACACGGCCGTCAGCGCGATGGTCAGGAACAACCTATGTAGACTAAGCATGAGAACTCCTGCCGGCTCGGCGCTGCATTTCCGCAAAGCGGACCCGGGAGCCGGGATTTCTTCTTCACTTCGAAAAACACACCATTGTACGGCCTCTCGCCTGTTCGCAACGAGAACGCAAAGATGACCGGAGCGTTGCCAGGAAAAGTGCTGCGAGGAGCAGGCTACGAGCCGTCGGAAGCACGGTCGCACGAGTATTGCGGTACGATCCAGTTGGAGCGGCGCCAAGAGCCAAAAGCGCAAGAGCTGAGAACTGAGAACTGACAACTGCCTTACGGCTTGACACTCTTCGCGTTTGCTTCAGTACGACTTAGCGGCGCGACGTTCGGCTTGGCCAGCGTCCCTGTAAGTGTCCACGATTGCTCGTCGCCGCGCGTCAACACGAAATCGAAGCCACTGCTCGGAGAAGCGGTTCCGCTCACCCGATAAACGCCGTCGCGCGATTCCAGTCTGCCTGCAGAAAGTTCCCAGGCGCCTTTTTTCAGACGCAGCTCTCCGCTGAACCGGTACGCCGGCAGAGGCATGGGCGAGCCCGGAATTTCAATATGCGACAGGCTGCCATTCCGCATTATGAACTTCAACCTGCCGTCGCAGCGCGCCAGTAGCTCACGAAAGCTGTCTCCGGATCCTTCCACATCGAAATTCCCGTCGGCGGTTCCGGCAATCCAGGCATCATTCATCAATGTGCCCAACTGCTCCAGCGAAATGTCGTGCAAGGCGCCGCTGCCGTGGTATCGCACGCTCTGACTGGACGCGTCATGAATGGACGCGTCGTGAGCCGGTGCATCATGACTCGACATATCATGACTCGACGCATCAATGGTCCAGTTTCCCTGATGCGTGCCCTGAAGCAGTTGTGCACGGAGAGCAGTGAGTGTGATCTTGCCTCGATCCACTTCCACTTGCGTCGCAACCTGAGTGGCGAACACCTTCTTCAATCCGAAGCGGCCGACATGCAAGTTGCCCCGCGCCTCAATCGCGAGAAGAGGCGAAGGGCTCAGCGGCTGATTGGATTGGGAATTCAAGATGCGGTACCACGGACGTTTGGCGGGATGCGGCGTGAACCATTCAGCGAGATCGCCGGTCGAAAGCTGGTCGGCCGCGAGATCGAACTGAAACACACAGTTTGGGACGGCGCCCGGCGCGGCATTTGGAACGACGCTTGGAGCCGCGCAATGCCGGGGCGCTGCAATCCGGCCGCTCCAATGAGTGCTTCCAGTGCGGGCAGAAACCTTCTCCATCAACACCGCATCCGGAGTGAGAGACATGGCCGCCGAGCCAATCTCAATCGGCGTGTTCAGGCCGTGCATCTCGGCGCGCACGTTTCGCAACTGAGCGGTCCCAAGGCTGGCGGGAGCTGCAAATCCCTGCCACGGCCCGGAGACGCTCACATCCAGCTTGGCCTCGCCTTCTGCCGCCGGGCGCGCGACCGGCAAGCCCAGAACGTCCTCCAGCCGAAACAGGTCCTTCAGTTCCATGTCGCCGCGCAGAAAAAAACGATAACCGGCAGTGGACACCCACCCGCTGGCGTTCACGGGCGCGGAGACGTTCATCGCCAGCTCGACCGGCCCAATTCGCAGGTGAGGCTCAGCCGGCTCCTGGTCTTCTTCTCTTTTTTCCCTCGGACGATCTGTCCTGACATGACCGAACTTGGCTCCCTGCGAATCGGCCGCCACCAACGCCAGTGGGATCGTGCCGAAGGCAACCTCATCCTTTCCCGCGTTCCCCGCATTCCTCCCATTCGACGACAGGCGCACGTTGGTCGCCGAGCCGCTCCCGGTCCATTGCGGCAATAATCGTTGCCGCGCGGCCTCAGGAGCGTTGCGCGTGGCGCGGAACTCCGCATTCAGCAATCCAGTCGCAGTGAGGTCGCCGCGGATTTGCTTTTTCGCCTGGCGCAGCAATCGCACCACCGAGGTCAGCGGTACCTTTTCGGCCTCCAGCGTCAGATCGTAGGCAGGCTGTTGTGCGACCAGGGCAAAGTTTCCGCGCAGGCGAAGAGTCCCGCCGCTGACTGGCGATTCGCACAGCAGATCGGCAAGTGTGCTCGTGACCGCGTTATACCGTCCCGAGCAAGCGGTTGCCAGGCGCACGTTCTCGCTGCCCACAATGTCGTAGCGATGGAACCCTTCGATGGCGGTCGCGCTCTCGATCGTCAGCGCTTCCGGAGTGCCGGATACGTTCGCCGTGAAATTTAATCCGCCGCGCCATCCCCGGTCTTTTCCGCTCAGCAACTGGGTGATCTGTCCGAGCTGTCCGTTCCGCCATTGCACGGCGATCTGCACCGGGGTCAGCCGCAAGCTCGAAGCGCGCTGCCACGTGGCGTTGATCTGGAGCAGCCCGGTATCGGTGAGATTAAAATCCGTGCGCACGGGCTCGGCCTTGATGCGGGCTCTCCAGGAATTTTCTGAATCCTGCCAAAGCGCCACGTCGGCATCCATGAGCGCGTAGGACTTCTTCGTCTGTCCCAGCTTGAAATTGATGCGAGCGCCGCTGGCTTCAAGATAGGGGAACGCCGGGCGGCGTTCGGACGCGGGCTTTCCGGTCGGAGCCACGGGAATTTGCGCGTTGCGCGCGAGCAGGCTCGCCAGGTTCCAGCGGCCTTCGTGGTTGCGCACCAGGTTGATGCTGGGTTCGTTGGCGCTCAGGGTGGCGATCTCGAGCCGCCCGCGGAACAGGGAACGAAACCGGATCGCCGCGGAAACTTCCTGCGCGCGGATCATCGGTTCCGCGCTAAATGCAGGATCGTCGTAGATGACGAGGCCTTCAAGATCGAAGCCCGGCCGCGGCAGAAAATGCAAACTTACGTTGTCGAGCGTGACTCTGCGACCCAGAGCGCTTCCGATGGAACCGGCAATCCGGTTTCGCAACTTGTACACACCGGGCCGGAACAAAAACAGGATCAGCACGAGAGCTGCGACTGCAGCCACCCCGCGCTTGGAACGCAGGAATTTCACCTTACGACCCTGAGCGTGCGCGACCAGCGCGTCTCATCAAAGAAGTGAATGATGATGTGCGCGATGAACCCCAGCCGGTCGCCCGCGCTGCGCATCTGGTACTGGTCGGCCGGGGTGATAAACGACCAGTAAACGAACATGGGGCGGCCGATCACGTTCTTGCGCGGAATAAAGCCCCAGTAACGGCTGTCGTAACTCACGTCGCGGTTGTCGCCCATGCCAAAGTAGCTGTCTGGAGGCACAACGATGTCACCGCCCTCCAGATGCGAAGGCAGTTCCTGCTGCCATTTTTCGTTTCTTACTCCATACATTTCCGAAGGCGGCACGGCAGGGAAATTGTCGCGGTAGGGATTGTAATCCGCCAGTTTGTGCTGGACGTACGGCTCAACCAGTTTTTCGCCGTTGCGGTAGACCATGCCATCGCGCAAGTGGATGTGATCGCCGGGGACGCCCATGATCCGTTTCACTACGAACAGACCTTGTTCCTCCGGCGACAGGAACACAACAATGTCGCCGCGGCGAATATCGCGATAGGGCAGCAGCGGCCCCATCCAGCGGGTTGGCGGCGCGAACTGCTCCCGGTTCACGAATACGTGGTCGCCGATGAGCAGCGTGTCCTCCATCGAACTGGAGGGAATCTCAAACGCCTGCAGAATAAACGTGATGATGAACAGGCCGGTGACCAGCACTCCCGCCAGCGAGGCCAGGAATTCCACTGTCGTCTCGCGCGGCTTTTCGTCCACCGGTTTTTCGTTACCTATGACTTCTTCTTTTTCTTTTTTCGGCACGTTTGCCATCCGTTTCACAGGATTTCTTCTCAGCGCATCTGCATCAGTGGACCAGCCTGAAAGTACGTTCCCAGCGCGTGATCTGCAATAAATGAGTTGCTGCGTAAGCAAGATGATAAAGCCTATCGCCCACGGTTGGCGATCCGGGAAGATCATTGTTCAAACTGCTCGCCGACCAGTAAATCAAGAGCGGGCGTCCGATGATATTTTCGCGCGGCACGAATCCCCAGTACCGGCTGTCCTGGCTATCATCGCGATTGTCCCCGAGTACGAAATAATGGCCCTCGGGGACAATCAACTGGTGGTCTTCCACCAGCTTCGGCATTTCTTTCCACCATCTCGCATCCACTCCGTAGTCGGGAGAATCGGTGCGCGGGAAGTCGTCGCGATAGAAATTGCGCAGCAGCGTGCGGTTGTACTGCACGTAGGGCTCCTCGACCGGAGCGCCGTTGATGTAGACGCGCTTGTTGATGAGGCGCAGGCGATCCCCGGGCACGGCCACCACGCGCTTCACGAAGTCCTGCGCCGGATTCACAGGGTAATGGAAGACGATGATGTCACCGCGCCGGACCTTGCGGTACGGCAACAGGCGGTTCCACCCCGTGCTGCCGCCGTAGCAGAACTTATCCACCAGCAGGTAATCGCCGATCAGCAGCGTTTGCTCCATGGATTCCGATGGGATGGTGAACGCCTGCACTAGGAAGGTAACCACAAAAACGGCGATCACGACCGTTCCCGCGACCGACTGAATCGTCGCGGGCCAATCCCCAACCGAAATCTTTTCGCTCCACGACATAATTCTTCTCTAGAGACGGGGGTGCCCCGTCTCTTGCGTGCGGCGTCCCGAATGTTGCGGCCGGTTCGAGACGCGGCCAGCCACGTCTCAACAGGAAATCAGATGCTCTACGACGCCGCGCCGCCGTCCTTCAAGGCGTTCGGGCGCCTTGCCCCGGGTAACGTGGCCAGATGCTCCAGAACCTGCCGCGCCGCTTCCTGTTCGGCCCGCTTTTTGGTCGCGCCCTGGGCGCGCCCCACGAATCGCCCCAGCGCAGGCTCCGGCAGTCTCACCTCAACCGTGAAAGTCTTCTTGTGCTCCGGTCCTTCCTCCTTTACCAGCGCGTAAACCGGCTGCGGTCCTCCTCTGGCCTGCAGCGCTTCCTGCAACGCGGACTTGAAATCCATCACCGGGATGGCGCTGGTCTCCAGTTTCATATGCGCCAGTTCCGGCTCCACGATCACGCGCACGATGAAGTCTCGCGCCACCGGCCAGCCGCCGTCGAGATAGAGCGCAGCCAGGATCGCTTCCAGTGCGTCCACCAGCAGGCTTGCCTTGTTGCGGCCACCGCTTTTTTCTTCGCCGCGGCCCAGACGCATGTAATGGCCAATCTCAAGCTGCTCTGCCACCCGCAGCAAATGCCGTTGCCCTACCAGATGCGCGCGCAGCTTGGAAAGGTGCCCTTCCTGGAATTCTGGGAAACGATGGAACAGTGCCTCGCTGGTGGCCAACCCGAGCACGGCGTCTCCCAGAAACTCGAGCATTTCGTTGTCACCGCTAGACGAACCGGCGCCAAGCGAACCGCTCCCCGCGCCCAGCGCTTCCACCTCGCGCGCTTGCGAGCTGTGGGTCAGCGCCTGCTCGAGCAGTTCGCCGCGCTGGAACTGGTGACCCAGGCTTTCTTCCAGCGCCATGATTGCGCGTGACTTCATCACCCAGTGGGGCCAATGATCCTGCGGCCCGAAATTTGGCAGAGACGCGGCCGGCCGCGACTGAGCCGGGGCCAGCCGCCTCTCCGCAGGAGCGGCGGTTAGTTCTTGGGCGGAGTCTGCGGTTGAGCCGGGGCCGACGCGGTGAGCTTTTGCAAGCGGTCGCGTTCGCGGCGCGCCGGGATTCCAACCGGTGTGTTGTCCTGGGTCAATTCGACGGCGCGGTTCGCCACCTTGAGCGCCTCTGCATACAACTTCTCCTGCTTATCCCGATCGACAGCCGCAGTCGCCTGCTTGTCAATCGCCAGCGCCAGACGCAGAACCACCACCGAGTCCGGTTGGCTGGGGAACGCGTCGATGGACTTCTGCAGATTCTCCTGCGCCCCCGCGTAATTCTCTTTCTTGAACTCGATGGTGCCGATAACCGAATACGCACTCGAGCGCAGAAACGCCTTGGCGGCATCGATCTTGTCCTGCGGCGCTTGTATGGCGAGGTCGGTGTCCACCGTCTGCGTGGCCTTCTGCGCCATTGAAGTCGCCTCGCCAAGACGCTGATCTTTATCGATATCGGCGTCGCGCGTTCTCTCCGCGATCACCTCGGCGACAGTTATGAGAGCCTCGGGATTGTCTCCATCCAAGCTGAGCACTTTACGGCCCATGGCCTCGGTCTTCTCGGCGTTGTTGGCATTCTGGTAGAGTCGCATCGCGTTCTCGTAGAGCAGTATGCGAACTTCGCTATCGGGGAACTTGGCGGCAAAATCGTCAGCCGCCTTCTCCATCGCGGCGGGATCGGTATTGGCCACCGCCACTTTGTAGGCATCAAACTCCGGCTGGGTCTTGGCTTGCGGTAGACGCTTCCCCGCAGGCGCCGCCGCTTGACCCGCTGCCGGCGTTTTCTGCTGCGCCGGTTGTCCGCTATTCTGGGCCTCAGCCCAAACCGCGAAACTCAGTAAAACTAAACTCAGTATCCCTAAAATGACTGCTGCTCGTTTCATGCTGTCTCCCATACTGCAAGATTTCAAACCTAAGATCTGCTCACACCCGCAGAAACGGGACTTGCCCCGTCTCCGGAGACGCGGCAAGCCGCGTCTCTACAAGGGAATCTACTCCGGCTGCTTCGCCACCGGAGGCTCATATGGCTGATCCAGTCCCCGTTGCGCCGCCAGTTTCGCTTCCGGAAGCGTTCCGCCGGCCGCGTCCAATGCCGCCCGATACTGATCCACCGCGGCGAACCGATCCTCCCTCAAATCAAAAATGCGGCCCAGATAAATATGCGACCAGGCGATCACCTTGGGTTCATGCGCCGTTTGCAACGCTTGTTCAAAGTATTTGCGCGCCCCTTCCAAGTCCCGATTCGCGGTGGCGACTTCCGCCAAAATAAACAGGGCGCGTCCCGAATCTTCTTCCTGGTCATCGAGCGCCTTCTGCGCCAGTTTCTGCGCGGTCTCCGGATCGCCCGCCGCCAGCCGCCGCTCCGCGTTCAGCAGCAGGTTGTTGTTCGGGTGCCCCGCCAGGTGCAGCAGTTCGGGCGCCGCCTCGCCGGCGAACTGAATCTGGGATGCCCGCTTCATTTCTTTGCCAACGTCAATCGAGCCCACCAGGCCCGCATAAGCATTGCGCATGCCCGCCGGATCCTTTTCGAACTTGCCCAGCGCGTCGTAGAAATAGCGCGTCAGGACGTACCCTTCCTTGTCGGATTCGTCGATGCTCTTCGCCCGCTCCGCCTCCGGAATTTTGCTCAATCGCTGTTCAATCGCCCGTATCAGGCATTCGGTCACCAGCAGCGAAGTGTCGCTCTTGAAGGCTTCATCCATCGGAGCGTCCGTTAGGTCCTTGAGCAACGGCTCCAGCCGCTTGAACGAGTCGCCGTTTTTCAGCGCCAGCGGATCCAGAAGATAATGCAGATAGGTATGCCGAATCTGCTGCATCTTGATCGTCGTACTCGCGGTCGGTGAAATGACGACGTAGTAATCCGATGCGTAGTTGCGCGCGTTGGTCTGGCCCGGCGCGCCCATCGCATCCAGATAGATGGTGAACTGCCGTCCCAGATAGCCCGCCGACGGGTACTTCAAATAAATCTCGGTGTCGAACGTCATCTTCGCCAGCGGCTCGTGATAAATCCCGGTCAATTCCCGATAGCGCTCGCGGTGCCGCTCCCAGATGGCGTGCAACCCAATCTTTTCGTAGAAGGCCTGCATCAGCGGCACCATGTCGGCCACCACTGCGGCATCCGGCGGCAGCTCCGCCGGCTTCACCTTCAGCGTGAAGGCCGGCGCCTCCTCCAGATAGAGCGCCAGCGATACATAGTGGGAGAGGTCGTGTGCCGGCTCCGGTGCCTGGTGCTGCCGGTAGAACAAGCACATCGGGCCCACCACTGCCTGAGCTCCGGCCGTATTCTCCACCGCCTTGGCAACTTCCGACCGGATCTGCGTGCGCAGCGGGTCGGAAGCGCTCAGTTCCTGATCATATCCGCAAGTGTTAATGGCGGTCAGCACCGTAAAAAGTGTCTCGCTGGTTTCCAGAGACACCTGCGGCCGGTTCTGCGCCAAGCCCGACGCCACTAACAGCACCACTGCGAGGCTCAGAGCAAACGCCAGCCGAACGAGTTGTCCCGGGAAACCACTTCCGATTTCAGGCATAGACGGATGAGCTGAAAATAGTGTACGAACTGGTTAATGCGCGGTCAAACCGATAGTGGGCCAGTTTCCGAGCTGGCTGCGATACTCCAGAGACGGGATCTCAGGACCTCCCTGCTTTGCGTTCGTACGGTACGTACACTGGTTCCCAGACATTTGCCTGGAGTTCGCGGTCCAGGCTATCTTCATTGGCAACCTCCGCCTGGCCATCTTGAATCGCCTGCCTGCCTACAGCCTGCGCAATCGAGCGACTGAGCTGACGCGAATCCGAAAGCGATGGCAACAGGTTTGCCTTCTTATCCTTTTGTGTGGGGGCGAGACGCACCAATTCCTTAGCCGCGGCCATGATCATCGCATCGGTGACGCGTTTGGCTTTGGAGGCGATGATCCCGAGAGCGAGCCCGGGAAACATGTACGAGTTATTGGTCTGGTCGATGTGAACCTTCTTCCCCCAAATCCTCACCGGTTCGAACGGACTGCCGGTACCGATCAGCGCCCGTCCTTCCGTCCAATCCAGCAAGTCCTGAGGCGTCCCTTCGCTGCTTGAGGTGGGGTTCGAAAGCGGGAAGATGATGGGTCGAATTGTGTTCCTGGCCATTTCGCGCACGGCATCTTCGGTGAAGGCTCCGGCTTGACCAGACACTCCGATGAGGACGGAAGGCTTGGCATGGCGGACCACATCCAGCAATGTGATGTCTCCATTCGGTTGTCTCCATCCCCGCACTTCTTCTTCTTTGCGTGCGTAGGGCAGTTGCTCGGGCCGCACATCTTTGCCCTTTTCTGTGATCAGACCGTAGCGGTCGATAGCGTAGAAGTGATTGCGAGCTTCCTCCTTCGGAATGCCCTTGTCATGCATGAACTGTTCTAGCAGGTTGGTGATGCCTATGCCCGCGGTTCCGAAGCCAAGCACAGCGATCTTCTGTTGCTCAAGTGGCACGCCCGTAACGTTGATCGCAGAGAGCAGCGTCGCGGTCACTACGGCCGCAGTGCCTTGAATATCGTCGTTAAAAGTGCATAGTTGGTCTTTATAGCGAGCCAGAAGTCGAGCGGCATTCGAACCGGCAAAGTCCTCCCATTGCAAAAGAACGTGCGGCCAGCGCTTCTTCACGCTGTTTACAAAAATATCTACGAAATCGTCGTACTCTTCGCCGCGAACCCGATGATGCGTCCATCCGATGTAAATTGGACTCTTCAACCTGTCCTCATTGTCCGTTCCCACATCGAGCAGAATCGGAAGACAATGCTCCGGATGGATGCCGCCGAGCGCAGTGTAAAGGGCCATCTTTCCGATTGGGATACCCATGCCCCCGGCACCTTGATCGCCGAGCCCCAGGATCCGTTCCCCATCGCTGACCACGATGCATTTCACACCGTCGTAACGGGAATGACTCAGGATCTGATCGATACGATGTTTATTGGGATAGCTGAGGAACAACCCTCGTGGCTTTCTCCATATCTCACTGAAGCGCTGGCAACCCTCACCCACGGTGGGCGTGTACACCAGGGGGAGCATCTCTTCGATATTGCGCACCAGGAGCGCATAGAACAGCGTCTCGTTCGAATTCTGCAGGTCGCGGAGAAAGCTGTATTTATGGAAAGAGTTCGGCTGTTCCCGGAATGCTTTCATCCGCCGATCAATCTGTTCATCAAGAGTACCCACATGCGGTGGCAATAAGCCGTGCAGGCCAAATACATCGCGTTCGTGATCCGAAAAGGCTGTTCCCTTGTTGAGACGCGGAGAATTGATCAGGTCAAATCCCGAAAGAGAAATCTGACGGGCCTGGTTGCTTGCTGTCTGCTGTAATCGCTCGTTCATTTCCATTCCCTTCTAAATCCTGCTTGGCTGCATCGGCTCGAAGCCGCGATAAGGCCAAGGTCGCCCGCTTCCTCATATCAACCCGAGAGAACGAGCGCCCCGTACGCATGTTTGTGTACCTGCCAGGCTAACGCAGAGGTACGGATTGTTTGCAACTTGTCCATCTGTGGCCAGCCGCGTCAATTCAGTATGCCAGAGCCCGAGTGTTGCCAAGATTACTCCAATCGCGCGACACGTCCGCCAACCGTAGATGTAGCTCTTGATGACACCTTGCCGATTACTCCCCGATGACGGGCAACTCGGAAACTGGCCCGCAACCGGTCAAACCGATTGTGTTGAAGATAGCCGAGGCCGGCAGGCCCCGGCGGTGCTGGATGGAGTATTGCGGCCGTAAATGCCGGTTCAGGCGTGTCGTAGATGCTACGCAATGCCCGCGCCTTCAGATACTGAATCTACGGAGCAGAATCTCGCCACGCCCTGCTACCCCTTCACGCTAATCTTGGAAAACGACAGCACGGCGGTTCCCGAAGTCGGCCGGCCCATCGAAAGCGCCGGATGGAAGGTCGTGAAAATCAACAGGTTCTTCAACTGCGGCAGCACCGCCTTGGCGTCGTCCGGTTGCGACAAGATGCGATAATCCTCGACCCGTCCGTTGGCATCCACGTAGGCTTCCACCACCACTCCATCCTCGCCCATATTGCCGAGCGACGTGCCAAACGCCGACTGTTGGAGTTGAGGCCCGATGTACAGCATGAGAGGAACGTCTCCGCTGCTGGCCCGCAGTTCTGCCGGCAAGGCGAAGAAGCCAAGCAGCAGACCGAAAGTCAATACCGCGCTGACCAGCCCCGCCGTGGCCGGAACCATGAAAGCGTTGAGCGCATTTCCCAGCCGCACCAGCACACCTTCAAACCGCGGATGCCGCGCCTGTGCGGCCTCGCGCGAAATCGCAACCCGCAACTTCAACGCCAGGTCGGCCGGGGCCTTCTTCGGACCCAGACTGGCAAGCAACTGCTGCGTGCGCTGCATCGCGGCATATTCCCGCGCGCAACCGGCGCACTGTTCCACATGGCGCGTGAGCGCGCGCATCTCCGACCCACTCACCCGGCCGTCAAGATACGGCGACAACAACTTCTCGATCTCATCGCACTTCATGGCGTCACCTCAACCTCTCTGCCACCACGCGAACATTCCCGCGCGCTTTGGGTTAAGCCGTTCTGCCGGTCATTTACAGAAGCGCCGGCAGGAACGCCGGCAGGCCGGTCGTTCGCAGGAACGAGCAGCCCTAACTCTGGCCCCACTTCCCTGACATATCCCGCTAATTTCTTGCGCAGCGCATCGCGCCCGCGCGTGATGCGCGACTTCACCGTTCCCAGCGAGATCGCCAGAACTTCCGCGATCTCCTCGTACGACATTTCTTCCAGATCGCGCAGGATCAACGCCGTCCGATACGGCTCCGGCACCTGTTGCAGAGCCCGCTCCACCGCCTCGCGCACTTCGGTATGCGCGAACTTTTCAAACGGAGACTCGCCCTTATCGACCAGCCGCTCTTCTCCAGAAAATTCGTACTCCCCACCTGCACTTGGATCAATCGGCGTTTCCTGTGCCTTGTGCCGGAACCACCACCGCCTCCGATTGGCCGCTTCGTGCAGCGCGATTCGGTAGATCCAGGTCTTCAGGCTGGACTCGCCATGAAAGTGCTTCATCCCGCGAAAGACTTTCAGAAACACATCCTGCGTAGTGTCCGCCGCGTCCGACGGATCATCCACGATGCGGTAGATGAGCCCGTAGATCGGCTGGTGAAACTCACCGATCAACCATGAGTAGGCCTCTTCCGAACCCGCCTTCAGTTCAGCAATGACCGCGGATTCCGCAGTTCGGGCCCCGATAGCGCTGGCAAGATCGCCCAATGTAGTAGCTCCCGCCATGATGGCGTTGCCCTCAATTATAGAGTCACTCGAGCCCCGGCGGGGATCTTAAATTGCTGCAAAAGCCACTTCCGGACGACCTTCCCCGCCTAATGACTTAGACCCCGAAGCGCCCCGTAGAGTTCCAGCGGTAAGTCCAGTATTTGCAACACAAGTGCTTGTGGAGGGACGGTTGTGTGGGAGCCGGCGTCCTCGCCCATCCAAGCCGGGCGCAGCTCGGCCTCGTCCGCGCGACTACCATCTCTTCGGGTCTGGCCATCGCAGCGCGGACCCTCCCGCCGGCAGCCCGTCACTTCGTCGGCGAAGCGCTCGGCGGAGCGTTCGTCGTTGTCGCCGGCGGTTTCGGTTTCGTCACTTTCTTTTTCACCGGCGGCTTTGGAGGTTCGGTGTCATCCACGACGATCTTCTTCGGTGGCGGAGGTGGCGCCGCGGTCAGCGTCTTGACCTGCGCGCGCAATCGCGTCAACTCATCTTCCTTGCTCGCCGCCAGTTTCTGCATTCGCTCGCCAAACGCACGGCGCGCGCTCTCCAATCCGGTCATGTCGTTTCCCAGGCTCTGAAACTCATCTTTCGATCCGAACGCTCCCGCCGATTCCACCACCGAACCAAAGACGTCATACAGCGCATCGAGGTTGCGGTAGAGTTTGAAACTCACTCCCAGATCTTCCGGCGCGTTGTTCAGTTGCGCGACGATTTCCGGCAGCGCCGACTGCAAGTTGCGCTGGATGGAATCCACGTTCGCCAGGGTTTGCCGCTTGGTCGAAGCGTCGGCCTTCCATTTCTCGATGCGCGTCTTTCCGAGATCGGATTGCATGCTCTGCGCCGTCTGCTGCAATTGCGCCAACATGCCGTTCAGTTCGCTCACCGAAGCATAAGCAACCGGCCCTTGCGCTCCCGCTGCCACCGGCGCAAGCACGGCAATGAAACAGAAAAGTGACCGAACGAGAATGTTCCGCGAGTTCGACATGGGGCTCCGATTGTGTCTGTGGATTGTGCCAACCCTATCCTATTTGACCTTGACTGCCCGAGTCGAGTTTGACGCGGCGGCGAAGCTAAGCGAAAATTAAAAGACAGCAATTGCCAGTGGGCCTGTGGCGCAGCTGGGAGCGCGCTTCCATGGCATGGAAGAGGTCGTCGGTTCGATCCCGACCAGGTCCACCAAATTTTCGACTGCTTGCAGATGCCCCGCTTTCTTGGCCAAGCTGGGCAAGGTTGGCAGGACAAGGCAGTCTGAACCAGCCATCCGCGACGCTCTCATTTCTTCTTACGATTCTTCTTGCGATACTCTTCCATCATCGCCTGAAAGTGGTCCATGGTCGGCTGCAATTGCTTCGGATCGCGAATGCAATTCGAGAATATTGAACGCGGGTCGAAGCCTGGCATGCCTCCGAGATACCGGTAGTCCGCGGGCAGCGGCGGCCCGCCGGGTTGGCCTGCCGCAGGAATGATCTCGGGAAGCTGGACCGCGTACATACTGCCACCGGCGAGAACCTGGTGCGGATACTGCATGAGCCAAATACAGTCCCCCGCATCCGCCATATAGTTGGCGGAGACTACCGCCCATTGGCCGCCGTCGTGCTGGCCAGGTTTCTGGCAATCCCAAAGCAGCGCCTCGGGAACGTAAGCCGCAGTCTCTGAGAATCCATACTCATCGAGCAGGACCTGCTCCAGACCGCGCTGGCGCACGAAACTCTCCGCTTCGGGAAGAGCCTGGTCCCAGTCGAGGTTCGAGTCGTTGACCAAGGTGTAGCCCGGCCGTCCCATGCTGAGAATGTTCAAGTAAGGGAAATAGTTCGGGTAGACGCGTATTGCCGTAACCATGGACGCCAGCACGAGCACAATCGCGAGCCAGTTTCCGATGCGTGCCGCTTGCGGGCTCGAGTCGCGCAGCAGTTCCAGCGCGCGCGGGAGGGGGGCGAGCAACAAGACAATAAGCGCCAGCGCAATCGAGAAATGCCGGATGCTCAGGTCCAATCGATTCAGCATGCAGGCAGCGACGAAAACCACCAGGGAAACCCAGACGCTGCGCCAGTGCAGGTCCATGCCGGCGGGCATCGTCGAACGCGCGGGTGAACGCCGCTTCACTATCAAGGCCGTCGCGGCCGCCAGAAGAAGCAGCAAAAGGAACGCCAACTGCGATTTCAAAACGAAGAGCACGGGGAAATAGAACCAGACTCCGTGTGGATAAGGATGGCCGAGGATGTACGTGGGCCGGCTCCCTGCACTGAGTGCAAATCCCACCAGACCACGCAAGTAGATCCACAGCGGCATGAGCAGCCGCCGCAGGACCGGCGAAGCGGGAAAATGCGGAATGATCCCGAATGAATCGGTTGGTTGGTTCCACGAGAGGACCAAATACACGACGTAAACGAACAATGCGGCCCAGAGAGTCCCTTTCGCAAGATTGCGCCACGCCCGCCGGCGCCAGCGGCGCAGTTCGGTTTTCTCAACCGGTTGCTCCGGCAACCGCTTGCATCGCAAACTCAGTGCAAAGGCGACGAACACGAAGAACAACAGTCCCGAGGAAAACTTCGAAAGCAAAGCGCCGGCCAGCGCCAGACCAAACTTCACAACTGTTCCCCGCGTGGGAGAACGCCACATATTCGGAAGTTGCCAAATCGTCAGCACCCAGAACAGCGTGACCGCGATGTCGGTAATCACGAGCGGGCCAAATGCAATAAAGGCCGGCATGGTCACGAAGGCGGACAGACACAGCAAGCCTCCCCAGGCGCTGCCTAGCCGCGAGCCATAAATGTAAAGAATGAGACCCAATACCAAGGTCATCAGCAACATGGGCGCTCGCGCCCACAGCATCGTGGAGTGAGGATCGTTCCACCGCATGAGGAACCAGTCACCGAAGACCCACTCACCCAAATACTGGTAGAACGCCTTGTTGCTGAACGTCCAGGAGATATGCGAATAGTCGGCATGCGCTCCTCGCAGAACCAGCGGCAATGCGGCCAACACTTTCGCCAGCGGGGGATGCTCCTCGTTCATCCGCATGTCCAATTTTTGGAGATAGCTCACCCCAGCGCCGGTATGAGGGAGCTCATCAACGGTTACAGACTCACGTCTCGCGGCCCCGCCCGCAAGCAGTGCCATCAAGGCAAGAAGGAGAACCGCGGTGAAGAAAAATCTCCCAGGTGTTTTCAATTCCATTAACCTCATGCGATGAGAGGGCAATGCCCCATGTTGTTGGACGCCTGCGGAATCGAGTCCTTTCGCGAGACTAGACTGTCGCCGGCTTTGTTTCTGGCGCGGCATTGGCCGGGCCACTGTATTGGTTGATGTGTTCGAGTTCCTTGAGATGGTTGTACCAGGTGAACTTCAGGATGATCGAAGTAATGGCGATAACGCCAAACGCGATCGCCGCGGTCCGCAGCCTCCAGGTCACGATGTAGATGGGCAGGGCTACCAGGGCGATCTGCCAGACGATGCCCACCACGACGTTAAACATGTCGCGGAAGAAATCGTTGTTCTTCTGAAAAGATGGATCTTCCTGCTGCACCTTCTTCAGGATCGGTCCCCAGAAACCCCAGGGCCGCACCCGCCGGTAGAACTCCTTCAACACCGCTTCATCTTCCGGCGCGGTCAACCATGTACCCGCGAAGCAACCGATGAGCGATAGCAGGAACACAACGCCAAAGCCCACGGAGACCTCCAGGTTCAGCGAATGGGCGTGCGCGAAATTCTGCAACGGCTCGATCCTTGCGATCAGCGCCGGAACGGTCAGAGCGGAGGAAATTCCCGCGACCATGCCCCAGAAATAACCGTAGCCGTTGAAGCGCCACCAATACCACTTCAGCACATTCGAAGCCGTGTAGCCGCCCCACAGCGACGTCACGATCCAGATCACCACGTTGTTCACGCTGGTCACGTACCAGCCGAGCAGCACGCCCAGCAGAACCACCGCGAACGAACTCAGATAGCTCAGCCGCACGTAGGTTTTCGGGCTGGCATTCGGATTGATGAAGCGCTTGTAAATATCGTTCACGAAGTACGGGGGAGCGGCGTTCACGGTGGCGGCGAAGTTCGACATATACGCCGCCAGCAAGCCCGCGATCAGCACGCCCAGCAAGCCGGCGGGCACAAACAACGCCAGCGCAAACGGAAGAATCCGCTCGAAATCCATGTTCGTGCCCATGGCGCGGATCTGGTCGCCGAAAAACACCAGCGCCAGCACGGTGAGCCCGGTGATCAGGAAGTACCGCGGGAAGGTCAGCACCACGTTCACCCACCCGCTCATCATGGAGGCTTCGCGCGGATTCTTGCAGGAAAGAACGCGCTGCATATCGTAGTTGGGCGCGGGGCCGGCGGCGCTGATCAGGATGCCTTTAAAGAGGAGCATCATCACGAAGAACCCGAACAGCCCGTAGCCGTCCTGCGCGATTCGCGCATTGGCCGACGGTACCAGCGTGGACCAATCCAGATTCAAGTGCCATCCAAAGAAGATGTTGCCCCAGCCGGCGGGGGTGAAGCGCTGCAGCGTTCCCGGCGCGACCTTCATCATCGCGATGATCCCCACCGCGAACGACGCAACCGAAAGGATGCAGAACTGCAACACTTCCGTGATCACCACGCTGAACATCCCGCCCTTGATCACGTAAATCGCGGTGATGGCAATCAGCAGGAGGGCGTACTCATTCACGCTGAGGTGCCACGGCAGGAAGGTCGCGGCAAATTTGCCGATGCCCTTGAACCCGTAAGTAAAGAATCCGATGATGCTGATGAAGGCGTAAATTACGACGATGATGTGGGAAAGTTGCGCGCCGCGGCCTTTCCCGAATCGCGTCTGAATCCACTCCGCGCCCGTCATCACATTCGAGCGCCGCAGCCAGGTGGACATATACACCATCAGGATGACCTGGTTGAAGGTCGGCCAGAGCCACGGGATCCACACGCTCTTGACCCCGTACACAAACATCCAATACACGAGCAGCATGGTGCCGCTGATATCGAACATCCCCGAAGCGTTGGATATTCCGAGGATGTACCAGGGCATGACGTTGCCGCCCAGGAAGTACGCCCTCATATCGCGCGACGCGCGGTGGGAAACCCAGTAGCCGATCAGGACCGACAGCGCCAGGTAGGCAATGATGATTGCAATGTCAATTCCATGCAAGTGCACGCGCACACCTCGATTGGGGTGACCTGCCGCGCCCTCGTTTGCCTTGGCGCGGTCAGTTTGTCGTTAGTTACAGTACGCTCTATTTCTACAAACTAATGCAGCGGCAGCCTGATGCAGCGGCCACGCCAGGAATTCACGCGGCCGTCTTTCCCGTTCCGGTCTCTATCCTATTCCCGGCTCTATTCCGCACAAACTGCTCCGCGCCCCCGCTCCATCAAGGAAGCGTGCCCGCCAGCAAAAACACCAGCGCCGCTTGCCAATTGATGGCAATCTCATTGCTCGCATACGAGGCTTGGTCATCGACGTAAATTTTCGCCGGCGGCAATCCCTCCGTCAGCTTTTTCAGCGCATCGTCTTGCCGCCCGGCATTCGGCCCGCCGGACAGTAATCCCGGCCACGGTTCGGCGTTCTTGCCCGCCCCGCTCGGCCGGTGGTGCGGGTGGCGATACGGATTTGCCCCCACCTGTGTCACCCACGAAAGCGAAAATGTATTGCGTCCCAGCAAGTAATGAAGATTGTCCAGCGCGCTTTCCACAAAGCTCGGATCGGGCGCCAGCACATTCGCCACCAGCAATTCCATCCCGTAATTCGCAGCCACCCCGTTCGAACCCCACACATAATCTTTCGTCAGCAGGCTCACGCGATACGGATTCTTCCTCGTGTGCTCCACAATCGCTCGCGCCGCCGTCGCCGTGCGCTTTCGAATGTCCGCCACCGCAGCGGCATCCGCGCCCTTGCGCGTGCTCAGCGCGTACGTCCAGAGCCCCATGGGCGCAACCTCCCTCCAGCCTTCCGGCGAGGGCGCGTCCAGGCTCGGCCGAAAATCCGCGTAGTGCTTCACGAAATAGTCGTTGTAAGCGGCTTCACCCGTCGTCCGCCAGAGCTCCGCGGCCGCCCACAGCCTCTCGTCACCGCAATAGTTGTCGCCGTATTCGCCTGTGTTGACTCCCGGCGGGTTCTTGAACACCAGTTTCGGATACTTCTCCGTCCACAGCCACGCCTTGCGCGCTGCTTCCAGGTTGCGCGCTGCAAACTTTTCATCGAAGGGCAGATACACACGAGCGGCGATTGCGGCCACCGCCGCCAAGTCGGCCGTAGCGCAGGTGCTTTTGTACGGCGCCTGTCCGGTCCCAATTACTTCGCTCGCCAAGTGGTCGTCTTCCGGCATCACGAATCCGGGAAAATGTTCGCTCGTCTGCTTGTGCCACGCGCCACCATCTTCATCCTGCATTTTGAGCATCCATTCTAGGTTCCAGCGCGCTTCATTCAGGATGTCCGGCATCCCGTTTCCGCTCTCCGGAATATTCAGCTTGATGCTCTTCACCTTCGGCCCGTAAATCTCCCACGTCCACAGCAGCGTCCCCGTCGTGATGCCGGAGTTCACGACGTACCGGCCATAATCCCCCGCATCGTGCCATCCGCCGATATTGTCGCGCTCGCCTTGCTTCCCCGAGGAGGAGTGAAACTCTCCCTTCAAATGGCATGCGGCGTGTGTGTACCCGGGAAACTCCGGCCCAAGATCCACTGCCGTTCCGCAGCGCTGCCCGTAGAACGCCCGCATCGCCAGATAGTAGGTGCGCAAGAACACGTCCGGCCGGATCGAAAACGTCCAACTCCGCCCCACTCCCGGCACGTCCAAATAGTAAGTCCCCGCTTCGTGCAGCGTCGTGAAGTCCGCAATCTGCGCAGAATCGCCCGTATCCGCATCCAAGCTGGCCGGTCCAAGCGTGCCCTTAAACACCGGGACATTGTCCGACGCGCGTTTCACTTCAAATGTCTTGGCCGCCGCCGTAACCACGGCCACCTTCGCGGCGCTCGGCAGGTACCCCACCTGATCCACCTTTATCTTGGCGCTTCCGTCCTCCCCTCCATAAGCCTTTCCCATCGTTCCTACGAAGAGAATCGAAAGAAGAATCAGCGAGACAGGCAGACCTGCCATGCGAGTACTGTGGCGGCACGTGGATTTGGTCATGCCGTGCCCTTCCTTTCTGGGCGTTTGATCAATGGTGCAAGCCTCTGGTCTTATCGCCAACTTCGCCAGTGATTTTCCTCACTTGAGGACGTGATTGTCAGCACATCGCCCGAGCTATGCGCCCTACACTTTCTTGCGGACAAGTTACATATCTACACCTCAAAGTTGTTCCATGCCAGTAAAATATCGTTATACTAAAACGTTCTTACCAGTCCAGGGCGGTCCGTTAAGAAAGCTGCCATCATGAGATATGGGTACTTCGACGATCAGAATCGGGAATATGTAATCACTCAGCCGGATACGCCCCTGCCGTGGATCAACTACCTCGGCTGCGAGGCCTATTTCGGAATTATCTCCAATACCGCCGGAGGCTATTCTTTCTACCGCGACGCGCGCCTGCGCCGCATCACACGCTACCGTTACAACAACGCTCCCTTCGATCTTGGCGGACGCTACATTTATCTTCGCGACGATGCCTCTGACGAATTCTGGTCTCCCTCCTGGCAACCCACGCAGCACAAACTAGAGCAGTATTCCTGTCGTCACGGCATGGGCTACACCACCATCGGCTCGAAATACAGCGGCATTGAAGCCAGCACCCGCTACTTCGTGCCGCTCGGCGAGAACCTCGAAATCTGGCAACTGACCGTCACCAATCACCGCCCGCAGGCCGCCGACCTCTCCGTTTTCTCCAGCGTCGAGTTCTGCTTGTGGGACGCGCAAGACGATTCCACAAACTTCCAGCGCAATTTCAGCATCGGCCAAGTCGAAATTGAAGACGGCGTTATCTACCACAAGACCGAATACCGCGAGCGCCGCGACCACTTCGCGTTCTTCGCGTGCTCGGAAAAAATCGCCGGCTACGACACGCAGCGCGACACCTTCCTCGGCCCCTATCGCGGTTGGGACAATCCCGCCGCCGTCGAGCGCGGACACTGTTTCGATTCCGTTGCCCACGGCTGGGCTCCCGCTGGCTCACACCACGTCAAGCTCTCGCTCAAGCCCGGCGAATCCCGCCAAGTCATTTTTGTTCTCGGCTATCAGGAGAACCCGCGGGACCAAAAATTCGATCCGCCCGATTCGCAAGTCATCAACAAGAAAGCGGCCAGAGCCACCATCGCCAAGTATCGCGTGGCGGCCAATGCCGACGCGGCGTTTGAAAAGCTGCGTGTTTACTGGAGCGAATTGCTCGGCCTCTGCCAGGTGCAGACGCCCGACGTCCACACCAATCGCATGGTGAACATCTGGAACGCGTATCAGTGCATGGCTACGTTCAACATATCCCGCTCGGCGTCCTTCTACGAATCCGGCATCGGCCGCGGCCTCGGCTTCCGCGATTCGAACCAGGATCTGCTCGGCTTTGTGCACATGGTTCCGGGCCGCGCCCGCGAACGCATACTCGACCTCGCCGCCACGCAACTGCCCACCGGCGGCGCCTACCACCAGTATCAGCCGCTCACCAAGCGCGGCAATAACGACGTGGGCAGCGGCTTCAACGACGATCCCCACTGGCTGATCATCGGCGTCGCCGCCTATCTCAAGGAAACCGGCGACTGGAGCATCCTGGCTGAGCCGGTGCCCTATGACAATGCACCCGGCTCCGAAACGCCGCTCTACGAGCATCTCCAGCGCAGCTTCCGCTTTACCCTCGATCGTATCGGTCCCCATGGCCTGCCGCTCATCGGCCGCGCCGATTGGAACGATTGCCTCAACTTGAACTGCTTCTCCGATACGCCGGGGCAATCCTTCCAGACCACCACCAACAAAGACGGCAAGGTGGCCGAATCCGTTTTCATCGCCGGCCTGTTTGTGCTCTCTGGCCGCGAGCTCGCGGATATTGCCCGGCATCGCGGCCTCGCCGCCGAGGCTGCTTCATACCTGGCCGAAGTCGCCCAGATGGAAGCCACGATCCGCCGGCATGGATGGGATGGCGAGTGGTTCGTCCGCGCCTACGACGATTTCGGCCGCAAGGTCGGGTCAAAAGAAAACAAGGAGGGCAAGATTTTCATCGAAACGCAGGGGTTCTGCACCCTCGCCGGAGTCGGCCTCGAAGACGGCCTCGCCGTTCGCGCCCTGGAATCCACGCGCCAGTTGCTCGCGACCAAACATGGGATCGTCCTGCAGCAGCCTGCCTACTCGAAGTATTACCTCGAGTTCGGCGAGATCTCCTCTTACCCGCCGGGCTACAAGGAAAACGCCGGCATCTTCTGCCACAACAATCCCTGGGTCATCATCGGCGAAACGCGCGTCGGCAATGGAGACGGCGCCCACGACTACTACACGCGGATCAATCCCTCCGCTCGCGAAGAAATCAGCGACGTCCACCGCTGCGAGCCCTACGTTTACGCCCAGATGATAGCCGGCCGCGACGCTCCCACGCATGGGGAAGCCAAAAACTCCTGGCTCACCGGCACGGCCGCCTGGAACTACTACGCCATCACACAATGGATTCTTGGCATCCGCACGTCCTACGATGGCCTGCTGATCGCACCGGTCTTTCCGAAGAGCTGGCGCGGCTTCAAGGCCACCCGCAAATTCCGCGGCGTGACCTATGACATCGAAGTGCAGCGCGCCGGAAAAGGCAACCGGGTTTCTCTCGAAGTGAGTGGCGCGCCGTTGCAGGGCAACCTCGTGCCCCTGCCCCCGGCAGGCACTAAAACCGTGTCCGTCAAGGCGACGTTGCGCTAAGCGCCCAAGCGACAACCCTCGGCCGGGGCGAAAGCGCGCGGCAGCGCGCGGCTGTGGTGAGGCGCGTCCGAAACGGTTGCCGCCTTCCAGATTCCATATTCCGGAGTCTTGTTTCTATGGTTCGCGGGAGCTTGAAAGGGCAAAAAGGACGCCTTTTGTGGCATTAACAGTTTGGCCACCGGATTGCCATAAGAGCCTTAGCCGACAGGTTACGCTTCCCTATGGCGCAGGAAATCTCAGTCTCGTACCACGCGGTCAAGAGCAAGGTTTACCGGTTGATCGACGCCTTGGTAGCCGATGAGAAGAGTGAGGCAGACGTACAGGAGTCGATCCGGCGCTGGTGGGCTCTCATTCATCCTGCGGACCGGCCCATCGCTCAAAAATATCTTCTGACCGTGCTGGGGCGCTCTGTGTCCGCCTTGGGCGCTATCGAGGACGGTCTCACCTCTTCCAACGGTCGCGAAGTCACGTACGGGCCGTTGCCTTCCGAGCGGATGAAGGTGGTGGAACGAATCGTCAAGGAGGCGGGGGTTTCCTCGGCGGTTTGAGTCGGCGGCAACCGGTGAGCGCGGCAGTACAGTTCTTGCGGGCGTGTTGTCACCGCCGCCCAAGGCGGAACCTCCCCGCCCGGCTCCGCTGGACCGGCTTCCACATTCATCATCGCAGTGAGCAGACATCGCTTCTTTTGCGCTGAGTCCGGAATATAAGCCCGCCAGCGTCAAGATTAGATAAACGTTACTGTAAAGGGAAATCGCTCTCACTTGCCTTTTTCGTTGCACCGTCCCTCGCAAAATCGCGTTAGAATGGTGGTACTTCGCTCCGCCGGGCCTTGAGCGAGGTCATGACCCCATGAAAAAAGCCGCTAAGGCACGCTCCGCCGCCCCGAAGGTGCCTGCCGTTACTCTCAAGTCACTCGCTTTGCATCTCGGCCTCACGGCGGGAACCGTTTCCAGTGTTCTCAACAATTCGCCCGCCGCACGCTCCATCCCCGAACACACCCGCAACCGTATTTTCAAGGCCGCCGACCAGTTCAACTATCGCCCTAATTTCCTCGCGCGTTCTCTCCGCGTCCAGCGCAGCTACACCGTCGGCGTCATCGCCGAGGAAATCGGCGATGCCTACGGCGCAACCGCCATCAGCGGTATTGAAACCTTCCTCCGCAAGAACAATTTCCTCTTCCTCACCGTCGCTCACCACCATGACTACAAACTCATGCGCTCTTATTTCCAGTTGCTTCTCACCCGCGGCGCCGAAGGCATCATTACCATTGACACCTCCGTTGACCAGCAGCACACTGTTCCTACCGTTGCCATCGGCGGCCATCAGCGGGTCCCCAACGTTACCAACATCATCCTCGATCACCATCGCGCCGCACGGCTCGTCCTTCAGCATCTGTTCGACCTCGGCCACCGGCATATCGCTTTTTTCCGCGGGCCTTCCCTCAGTTCGGACTCCGTCCCCCGCTGGAACGCCATCCAGGAAGTTGCCGCCGAATTGAATCTCCCCATCCACCCGAAACTCGTCTTCCAACTCGAAGATACCCCGAACATTTCCGATATCGGCTGTCTCCCCGCGAAAGCGCTGTTGGCCACGAAGCTCCCCTTCACCGCTCTCTTCGCATATAACGACAATTCCGCCGTGGGCGCCATGGTCGTCTTCCACAAAGCCGGCCTCCGCGTCCCCCAAGACGTTTCCGTCGTCGGCTTCGACGACATCGCCTTCGCCTCTTTCGCCATCCCTCCTCTTACGACCATCCACCAGCCCCTCCTCGAAATGGGCTCTGTCGCCGCACAAACCCTGCTCGACCGCATCGAGGATCGCGCTCCCTTTATTCCTGAAATCGCCCTCACCCCGGAACTCATCATCCGCGAGTCCACCGGCCCCGCGCGCCGGCTCTGACCTCACATTCGCACCTCTGATCTGCGAATGTATTGAAAATGAGCAATATTGAGCATTTTCCAACTACGGAACGTTGCATTATGTGGTGGTGAAAACCAAGGAACTCACCCCGAAACAGATATTATCCGTGCCTTGTACTACCTGTGGTGCAGCGATCGGGGAAGCTTGTGAACTGCATACAGGTGCCCTGCGCACCGAGCCCCACCGAGATCGGAAACTTTCCGCGGCCGAGGTCGTGGAAACGAAGCCCGGCAAACGATAAACAACCGGTGGGTCTACGGCGATCCTTTGCGCGGACAGATTATCCCGCACCAGAAACGGGTGAGGCGGAAACTGCGTCACTTGGCCGGTCCCATCTGTCACGCTATCACTTGATCTCTGCTTCAAGATTCCCTCCTTCTGCATTTGAAAAGACGCGAAAGGCATCGAGAATATGAACACGCTGCGGACCGAATCCCCTTACCGGCAGAGCGCATCAAGCTCGGCGGAGGGATCCTTCGAGTGTTGAGGTTCCGGAATGTGCTTCGCAATTCTCAGTTGGTCGAGGAAGGTCCCCGCCCAGTTGGACTGCAAACCCGGCTCGATCGCGTAGGCAGGATCACTCGCCGCCTCGGGCAGCGTAATCAATTTGAAACCGCGCTGCTTGAGAAGTTCCAGCAACTCGGGGAGCATGACCGTTTCAAAGCCGCCAATGTGCAAGAGCATGATGTGTTTGATGTCGCGCCCCAGGATCTGCTTCGCCATCTCCTGACCGCGGGAAAGGTCTTCCGTTGCCCCATTGATGTAGCTCTTTTTCAGCCATTCGATCGCCTTGGTGTCGTTCTTCGCGAGGCACCGTGCATAGGGATCGTTGTAAGCATAATCCGCAAAACTGAGCGTGACCTCCGCCACTTTGTATCCGTGTTCCTTCAGAAAAGTTCGGACCGCGTGGTACTTTTCACTCGTGTCCCCTTCGCGTAGATACGGGAACCGCAGCCAATGCCAATCTCCGTCACCCATGTAGGTTTTAAGCGTTGTCTCGTCGGCAAGAATTTCCTGCTCGAATGCATCCGCTGAATTTGTGTGCAGGTCCATGTGCGAGAATGTGTGGTTGCCGAGCGGGAAACCCGCGTCGCGCCAAACCTGCAGAACCTGCGCGCTGCCGGGATCTTCTGCCATTCTCTTTGCATTCACGAAACCGTAGGCGGGAGGCGCTTGGGCAGCTTGAAGCGCGCGAATAATGCTCCGGGCAATGTCTACGCGAGAAAGCCCCTGGGGTAACGGGCCATGCACTGGAAGATCGTCAAACGTTAGCGCAACACTTGCGGGTGCGTTGGCAGCCGGACCCTTTATGTAGCGGCCGGCAAACTCCAGAAAAGTCGGCCAGTTCGGGCCGGTAGTGTGGCCGCCGCTGTGTTGGCGGAAGGCAATGTCTCCGTCGATTAGCGCGGTCTCGATCGGCGGAAATTCGGTGGTTGCCAGAGCCTTCTTACCCAGGAGCCTGTATACCGGCCCGGCGCCGGCCGCCCCCAGGAACATACCCTTTGCGTCGACCCAACCGCCTTCCGCCTGTTGAGAACCACTGCTGATGAACACCGGTCGCGGGGCGCACAGAGCGATTAGCTCATGAGCGTCCACCGGCAAGTCGTCCGCCGTGAGCGGGCCTGCATACTTCAGGAAGTTGCCCGCCATCCAATGATATTCGGCCGTCGAGGCGATGTTTTCCACCTGCTCGCCAAACTTCCGCCGGAGAATCTTGGCGCCCCCTGCGCCGGACGAACCAACAAGAGCAATGGCCAGGCGTGGCTCGTAGGCCATGGCGACCAGTGCCGCTTTGCCATAGCGAGAAAGGCCTTCGATGCCTACTCGTTTAGCGTCTACGGATTTATCCGTTTCGAAATAATCGAGCGCGCGGCTTGCACCCCAAGCCCAAGCGCGCAAGGCGCCCCAATCATCCAGTTTGCGCGGCTGGCCATGGTTCACCAAACCAATGACGCCCCGCGTCAGTCCTGCGCCGCTATCCTCCTGAACGCTAGTCGCTACCAGCGTTGCATAACCCCAACCTTTGGCAAGAACTTGCTGCTGCCAAGTGGGCCCGCTAAGTTGGACGGCCAACGGGAAGCGCTTTGCCAGATCTGCTCTTTCCGCAGGACTGAGGCCAATCTCCATGATCACCGGTACGGGGCCGGTCGCCATAGCCGGAGTGCTGAGCGTGAGCTGAATGTCAACGGTGATAAGCGGGTAGCCGGAATTATCGACGTGACCAACCAGTGTTTTCGTAATGACCGGAACCTCTCCGTTCATCTCCGTCGCAGTATTCTTTACTTCCCAATTCACTTTGGAGGTAACCGCGGGGACTCGGCCATAGATTTCTTTGTCGAAGTCCTCCACAATCTCCGGGCGTCGCTCCTTCCACCACATTTCGGCCGTCGTGACCCTCTTCCCGCTGTTCAAGACCAGTGCGTCGGGGAGCGGATAAGGACTGACCTTGGACTCATCGAAATTGGCGGCATTGGGGGATTTCGGGTCGCCGTCCGGACCTCGCCGCAGCGAGCTGATGTGCAAAAGCTCCATTGTCCTGCGGTGGTCCTGCTCAGCTGTCAGAGTCACTGTGGATGTGGCGGCCGCAGCCCGTTCATCACGGCAGTATGCCGGTGGGGCAAACACGAACGCGGCCAGGATCAGACCGCAGGCTGGGAATATTGGGATCGATGTTGGTCGAAATGAAACTAGCATGATGTTGAGGTGTCTAAAATGTTGCATCTTCAGGTAACACGCAAATCGTACACTTGCGTTCCGGCGGACCCATGGTAATGCAAGCATTCATTAACGTACACGATAATCACCCATCCGCGATAACCGCTCAAGAACTGTCCTCTCGACAGTCCGGTGTGCTCGATTCACAAGTCTGACAAAACCAACAAACGCCGTGGAAGCAGCGCACTCTACAAACACGCGGGGGACAACAAGCAATGACGCTACTGTTCGACCATGGGCCAGTGCCGTAATCGACTTGCGCCTCTTCGCCGGACGCGGCGACGATAACACAACCAGGGGACATTTCTATTGTGGCATGACACTTTCGGGCGACCAAGCATGACGGATCAATCGATGCTCTTTTACAATCGAACTCGGGGCATGGACAGATGCTCCGGGCCGTGCGGTCGTGCAACAGGATTGAGTTTCTAAGCTCGATCAACGTGCATCTCGAACGATTGCGATCAAGCTAGAGGTAAAGGGAGTAAAGCGTCAAGTCTTCTTCGTCTTCACGGGAGGCACCAGAGCGACAGCGGCCTCGGTCGTGAGCAGAAGGAAAGTGAATGTCTCCTGTAGGTACAGACGGACCGCGGCATCGTTGTGGTTGAGGTAGCCGATGGAGACGTCCTGCCCGACGTGTAGTTCGAAATCACCACCACGAGTGGTTAGCACGAAAGCACCGGCGATGGCGGGCGCCCAGATAATTTGATCTTTGACCAGCCGCTTGACGTGCTCCAGCACAGGGTATCCGTGGTCGCTAGTTTCGGCGAGCGCGGTGTAGGCGTCGGCGCCGAGGAGCACCGAGTAGGGGCCATTGACCCCGACGAGACGCAACTGGCTCAAGCTTTGAGCGATGGCATCGGGGTACTCGCGAACGTCGGCAGGAAGCGTCTTGATGGGATTGCTGGTGCCCTGGCGGATGCCTCCAATGCCGGCGGCGGCATACCCGTCGAATATGGCGGCGTCCTCGGCAAAGGCAATCTGCCGCGCAGCGTGCTTTGCCGGTTGCCAATCGGAGTCGTTCGCGCCCCGATCGACATCGTCGATCGCTCTGCGATCCAGTTCGAACGGAACACGTAGCTCGACTAACGCCTTCACCTCTCGCTGGCTCGCGACGATGCCTTTCGCCGGTGCGGCGATTGTCCTCAGGTGGCCGGTGCCGATCGCAGAAAGCGCAGTGCCGGCTGGTCCTTTTAGGTCGACGACGCGGCGTCCGGCGAGATAGCGCTTGAGCGTTCGTGATGTTTCCTCTTCGATTTGAGCCCATGCCGAATCGGAAATGGGGGCAAGTTCACGATGGAGATTATTCATGGGGTACGTCTCCTTTGAGAGATCCGATGCGGAGCGAACCCTCGCGCGCCGATGGGATGGATGGAGAAGGTTCGACAGCCACAGGCGCCGCAGGGGATTCCGCAACCGCAGGCTGGGTTTGGTCTTCGGTCACGTTCTCCAGAAATGTCGCCGACGGCACAAAGAACAGGTTTCCGGTCACGGCGCGGCTGAAGTCGAGCAACCTGTCGTAGTTGCCTGGAGGGCGCCCGATGAACATGTTCTCGATCATCTGTTCGATAGTGCGGGGCGAACGGCTGTAGCCGATGAAATAGGTGCCAAACTCACCATGCGCGGGTCGGCCGAAAGGCATGTTGTCGCGCAGGATCTTGACCTCTTTGCCGCCCTCGACGATTGTGGTGAGCGCGTTGTGCGCTGAGGCCGGCTTCACCGAATCGTCCAATTCGATGTCGGAAAGCTTGGTGCGGCCGATGATGCGTTCCTGCGCTTCGGTGGAGAGCGCATTCCATGCGCCCAGATCGTGCAGATATTTCTGAACGATAACGTAGCTGCCGCTGGCAAACTCGGTGTCTTCGTCGCCGATGAGCACGGCGTCGGCTACGGCGGCACCGCGGGGATTCTCCGTCCCGTCGACGAAGCCGAGCAGGTCGCGATCATCGAAGTAGCGGAAACCTTGAACTTCATCCACCGGCGAAACGGCGTTTCCCAGACGCGCCATAAACTGAGTAGCCAGCTCGAAGCACAAATCCATGCGCTTGGCGCGGATGTGGAACAGCAGGTCGCCTGGTGTGGAGACCGCATGGCGCGCCCCGGCACGAATCTCCCGGAAGAGATGCAGTTCTGCCGGCCGCGCCGGCCCAAAGAGGTGGTCCCACGCGTCGGAGCCAAACCCCATGACGCATGAAAGTCCTCCCTCTAGGTCGCGAAATTCCACGGCGCGCACCAGTGCGGCGAGGTCCCCGCAGAACGAGCGCAGAGTGGCGCGATTCGCGGAGCCCGGGTTGAGTGTCGCGACCAGGAAGATCGCGGCGCGAGTAAGCGGCGCGGCTACTGCTTGCGCGAGGACAGGCAATCTACCTGCCGCTTCGGGTGTGCTCATCGGATCGGTCTCCATCGGGTGTCGTCGCTGGTGAAGCGCGCAGATTTCGCCCTCCGAAGCCGGCTGAGATTCCGGTGCCAGCAACCAAATAGCAACTCGAAGGCTAGTAGTATTGTGTTTGCCATAGTCAGGCCTTAGCAAGTTTGCTTATCGTTCATACCGTGTATTCCTGCGACGAAGGCGGAAACGCGCAGATGCCCCCTAAGAGTTGTGGTTTCTTGGATCGTCGTTCGCACTGATGTATTCAAGCCCAAGCGGCCCGATCGCGGTCACTTGCGTTACGTACTCACTGGATTTCGCCCAGTGGAAATGGGACGTATTGCCCGGCAGAACGATGACGCTTCCGGGCGGATATGCCTCCAGCTTTTCCGGATTGAACTGCTCGCCCAGTCCGATGTAGAAAACGCCCGAGATTACCGTATAGACACGATCCTCCGGGTGCCGGTGGGGCATCAGCTTAACGCCATGGGGCACTCGGACCCTGATCGTGTAGGGTCCGGCCTCCGAGGGTTGACCCACGATGACAGCCAGCTGGACCGAAGGTGGGAACGCCGCGAAGGGCTTCCAGTTGATGTCTTCGGACAGGACCGATTTGAAAACGTCCTGGCCTGGCTGATGCGCTGCAACCGCCCTTCGTCGTGCTCCCGTCATCACTGCTGTTGTCTCATTTGGCATATAACGCTCCTCGTAATTTGGGCGTGGTACACATTCCCGATTGGACCGACGAGAACGTTGGGGCTGCATGCTTGATGGTGTCACTCGGCGGCGCCGCGCCGGGCACTTGCTTTCGAAGCACGCAGCGGTTCAACGCTTCTGGTACGGATGGAAAATGTAGTCCTTCGCCTTCACTGGCGTATGGCACGCATATCCGCAGTCCGACGGACTTTTGGCATCCGGGGTGAACTTGTCCGATGCGGCATCGTAGTTGAACACCGCGTAGCCCCACCCGCCGCTTTTTGGAAACCTCTTGCTGTCCTTCTCCATGACGAAAGCTTCCTTAAAGACGTCTGGCACATCCACGACGAAGGGAGCCTCCGTGCTCTTCTTCGGCGTCCACTGGAGCTTCACGACCATGGAGCCATCCGGGAAAGGCTGGCCGTTAAGCGGAATGCCGGCCTTGAACGCCTTGATCATGGTCGGATTGCCAACGATCACCTTGAGCCTTTCGTCGGTGTGGGCAGAAGACACGACTGCCCAGTCCTCGTATCCCCTGAAGTCGGAGAACGCAATTCCGCCCGGCGATACCAGTGAGTACTTGTCCTTGTCTTGGCTCTGCGCGTAAAGGACCACGACGCCGAGGACGGCGAGCACTGCCACGGCTGTCGCAACGATGATAAAGCCGCCGATACGTTTCACGGCTGTGCGTGTTTCTATCCTCTGTTCTTGCGGCACAGATTTCGTCACAGGTTCAGACATGTTGTGTTCTCCTCGCAAATAAAGTTTGCTAAGCCCGATCAACGTGCATCTTGAACGATTGCGATTAGGCCAGAGGTGAGGGGACTAAAACAATTGGACTATGGTATCGGCGATACCTTCGTATCGAGCGTGCTGCAGGGGGTTTCCTTCGCTTTGATCGATTTTCAGGCCAGCGGGATGGAGAAAAGCTGTCGGCATGAACACATGGCAGTTGATACGAAAGTATAGGCGATACCATCGTCCAATTGCGCGGCCCGTTTCGTTCTGGCTGAATGATCACATAGGAAAATCCCATGGCGACTATAAACGCCCCTACCAAACTCACACAGATGAGCGCACCCGCGAAACCCGCGCAGATTCGCCTGACCCGACGGTCGCCCGCCTATTGGCGTGTCACGATCGACAACCCGCCGATCAACGTCATGGGTCCGGAAATGGTCAAGCAGTTCCAGGAAGTCATCAACGCTCTTGAGGCCGACGAGCAAGTCAGGGTCGTGGTCTTCGACAGCGCCGTCGACGACTACTTCCTGAATCACTCGGATTTCACGGCCAAGATTGAAGACCTCACCTCGCTGCCGGAGGGCACCACGGGCTTGCCGCCCTGGCCGGACTTTCTCGTGCGTCTGACCCGCTTGCCAGTCGCCTCCATCGCCCTCATCCGCGGCCGTGCGACCGGCAACGGCAGCGAGATCACGCTGGCCTGCGACATGAGCTTTGCCAGCCGGGAGAAGGCCATCATCTCGCAATGGGAGGTGGGTGTGGGAATGGTCGCCGGAGGCGGCCCCATGGCTCGGCTTCCCCGACTCATCGGTCGAAACCGCGCCCTCGAAGTGCTCTTGAGCTCGGAAGACATCAGAGCAGATCAGGCCGAGGCTTACGGCTACATCAACCGCGCACTGCCTGACGCCGATCTAGATGCGTTCGTAGAGGCGCTCGCGACTCGGATTGCCAGGTTCGACAAATGGGCGATCGCCCAGACCAAGCGCCTCGCCGACACCACCCTGCCGCCGGATGTCGAGCTCGGCGCCGGGTGGGATGCGTGCATCGCCTCGCTCGGGCGACCCGTCGCCCAGGAGGGGATCAAACAGCTGATGGCGCGCGGCTTCCACAAACCGGGGGATGTAGAAAATCGTCTCGGATACTACCTGGGGCAAATCGGGCGGTAGGCCGGCGCATCCGACGCGGACGTTGCGGATGGGGCGCGCCTGAAGCCAAGCTTGCTTGCCAGGACACGGAAGGAAAATTGGAAATGAGAAAAGACCAGCGCGGAATCAACCCCGCCTCGAAGCCGAGTGGCGATGGGTGTGTCGAATGCCTAGCGTCACCGAAAGGCTGGTGGTTTCATCTCCGTCGGTGTGCGAAGTGTGGGCACATCGGTTGCTGCGACAGTTCTCCGAGTCAGCATGCGTCCAAGCATGCGGCGACAACAGGGCATCCGATCATTGCCAGCTTCGAGCCGGGTGAGGATTGGTTCTACGATTACGAGAAGCGGGGGATGATCAAGGGTGTGGAGTTGCTTCCGCCACATTCGCATCCGGAGGATCAACCATCGCCTGGACCGGCAGGGAGAGTTCCAGCCAATTGGGAATCGCTACTGCACTAGCTGGCGTCGATCGATTTTTGTGAATGGGAGCGGGACTCGGGACACCGTATTTGTAATGAGCACTGTATCGAAAGGAGCCATCAATGACCGGCGTACAAAAGGAGCCATCAATGACCGCGATACAAGTCGACCAGAAGAACTATGAGATGCCCCCGCGCGAGGGGATCAGCATCGCGCATTTTCTCACCGTCGCCGACGTCGAGCGATCGGCTCGCTACTACGAAAAGGTCTTCGGCGCTCGCATTCTGACCATGGGTGACGGCAACGCGCCTCCGTACCTTCAGCTTGCGAATATCTGGATGATTCTGAACGTTGGAGGCGGGCCGACCCCGGATAAGCCGACGGTAACGCTCAGCGTCCCCGACCCGAACCACATCAACAGCTTCATGAATTTCCGGGTTGCGGATATTCAAGCGTGCTATGAATTGTGGAAAAGCCGAGGAGCCGAGTTCATCACGGAGCCAATACCGAAGTACGGCGAGATTCGCTGCTATATCCGCGATCCTGACGGCTACATTATCGAGGTCGGACAGAGCACTACCCTCACGTACGGTTAACACTCGGGCCGGATGGGATGCCGACTCTGCGCTAGTCGTGGGGCTTCTGCCAACCTTTGCCTTGAACAGTCAGTAGCTCTGACGTCGAAAGGAGTACCAGATGGATGGCACAAATGGACTGAAGGAGGTCACGCGCGTGACCGCGCCTGTCGCTTCGAACACGCTTAGTGTGAACGTTTTTACGGCCCCCGGAAAGACTATGGTCGGCGAGCGGCCCAAGCCCTTCGGCGAAGCGCTCGGCTTTGACCCCATCACGTCGACTTTAATCTTCGGCGAATACGACGCGGTGCTGGTGGACGCAATGGGGACAGTGGCCGAGGCCGAGGCTCTCGCGGATTGGGTCGCTCTGCACAACCGCAACCTGGAGACCATCTATATAACGCACGCCCACTTCGACCACTTCTACGGCCTTGGCATTCTGCTCGACCGTTTCCCCGGCGCTCGGGCGATAGCAGCACCCAAGACGGTGAAGGCCATGCAGATGTCTTTCACTCCCACTGTGGAGCGGTTGGCCCGCCGTATGTTTCCTGGGCAAGTGGCCACGAAGTTGGTTCCACCTGAGCCCTATGAACCCGACACGTTCACTCTCGAGGGTCACGAATTGCGCATTATCGAGCAGGGCCGCACCGATAGTCCCGATTCGACGTCTCTCTACGTTCCATCGATCGGCCTGATCGTCGCTGGCGACGTTGTATACAACCAATGCCGCATGTACGTCGGCGACACCACCCCCGAGAGCCGAAAGAATTGGATCGAGGCGCTAGACCGGCTAGCTGCGCTGAACCCGGCGATTGTTGTCGCCGGTCACAAGAAGCCTGGCGCGCCCGACTCTCCCTCGACGATACAGGACACCAAGCGCTACCTCGAGGACTTCGATCGGCTGCAGAAAACAGCGACGTCAGACCAGGCGCTGTTCGATCAGATGACGGAGCTATACCCGCATTGGGTGGCCAATCAGTCGTGGTTGATGTTTGGATTCCCAGGGGCATAACTCACATCAACCGCGGTAGCCGGTCCTTACCCACTTTGGAAGAAGCCGCGGACGATGAGCCAGCTCATATTCAGGAGCACAGAATTCGATTTCAAAAAGGAGAACAACAATGACAACTAAAGGAAAAGTCTTAGTGCTGGTATCGAGCGGTCATGGCTTGCCCTTGAAAGATGGCAAGGTTTATACCGGCGCTGGCTACTACCTCAACGAGCTGACGGTTCCGGTTCGCGCCCTGATGAAGGAGGGCTACGAAATCACTTTCGCCAACCCCAAAGGCAACACGCCGCAAATGGATGTCAATTCAGCTATAGCGCAGTTCTTCGGCGGGGACGAGGCTAAGCTTCAGGACTATCTAAAATTCCGCGACACCCTGACTGGGCTCAAAAATCCAACTCGTATCTCGGATGTCATCGCATCGGGCCTGGATCAATATGACGCTGTTTTCGTCCCCGGCGGCCATGGCCCGATGATGGACCTACTCGATGATCCCGACGCGGGCACCGTGCTGAGACACTTTCATAAAACATCCAAGCCTACGGCGGTGCTCTGCCATGGCCCGATTTCACTTCTCGCGGCGCTTCCGAATTCGACGGAGGTGGTCGCCGCGCTGTCGGCGGGCGATGCCGCCGGAGCGCACGCAAAGGCTCAAGGCTGGATCTATTCTGGATATAAGATGACCATCTTTTCGACAGCGGAAGAGCAGCAGCGGGAACCGCTTGAGATTGGTGGTAAGGTTCTCTTCTACCCGGACTTCGCCTTGAGTACGGCGGGCGGTGACGTAAGTGTGCTCGCTCCATGGACGAGCTATGTCGTTCAAGATCGCGAGCTGATCTCAGGTCAGAACCCGTTCTCTGATCAAGCGCTTCTGAACCTTCTTCTACCCGCACTCGATGCGAAGAAGAAGTCGCTTTCAGCGGCATGAGAATCGGGGACGCCCAGAAACCCTGATTGAGAAAGGGACGACACTTGGAGGGCGTAAATATCGATGAAAACTACGTTCGGCGGTTTTTCGCTGATGCTGCCTGAAAATCAGGCTAGCGTGGGTCACCCGCCCAGATGAGCACTGTTCATCGGATTTGGAGTCGTTGCAGCGCTTACCTTCGATGGAGGGACAAGAGATGGATTGGAAACGGTTGGTCCAGTTTGCGCTGCAGGGTAGCAGTGATTTGGAACAATATGCCGTCCTGCTGATACGCGTTTCGATAGGGTTGTTCTTCGCCATCTCCGGTGGAAACAAGTTGTTTGTCGCCGGCGGCACGAAACCTGTTTACGACACGCTCGTTCAGGCCAAAGTCCCGTTTCCCCACCAGATGGCTTATTTCGTGTCGGGCGTCGAGTTCGTCTGCGGATCCTTGCTGGCCGTGGGGTTTCTTTCGAGTCCGGCCTGCGCGGCTTTATTGATCGATATGATTGTCGCCACCCTAACCAGCGCGATTTCCACTTTGCCGAAAGGACTTTCGCCTCTTAGTTGGCTCGACGATTTCCTCTACCTTCCTGAAGTACTGTACGTGCTCTTCTTTCTCTGGCTGATCTGCTCCGGTCCAGGAAAGTTCAGTGTCGATTACTGGCTTGCCGGCAAGTTACTGAGGTGATCGATCGACGAAGCGGCTTCGCGCAGCCCACGAAGCTTTGACCTTGTTTATTGCGGTGCGGTGCACATGATGATCATGATGAAATTTGAAACGAAATCAGCCGCCCTCGGGAGAACGATCACAAGTGACTGAGCCCATGCAGCCATCGAGAAGCACACCCGACCGGCACGCCGAGGCCTTCCCTGTCCTGACCCCCACCCAGATCGACCGCATCCGGCCGTACGCCACTCCGAGAACAGTTCAGGCCGGAGAGATCCTGGTCGAGCCCGGCCAACTGGGAATGCCCTGTTTTGTTGTGCTCTCGGGAAAGCTCGAGATTCTCATGACGAGGCTCTCCGGCGAACACGTAGTGGTGACGTTTGGTCTGGGAGGTTTCTCCGGAGAAATGGTCCTGATTTCTGGAGCCCGCTCCCTATCGCGCGGACGTGTTGCCGAGCCGGGAGAATTCCTTGAACTTAGCGCAGACGCCTTGCGCTCGCTAATCGCAAAAGATGCCGAACTCAGCGACATCTTCATGCGAGCTTTCATCCAGCGGCGCCTCACGCTAATTACGGAAGGCATGGGTAACGCGATTATCCTGGGATCGCGCTACTCGGCGAACACACTGCGCTTGCGCGAGTTTCTCACCCGCAACGGACATCCGCACACATATATCGACCTTGATAGTGACGCAACGGCTCAGGAGCTGCTCGATCGTTTTAACCTGAAGATTGACGAAATACCCGTTGTGATTTGCGGCGGAAAGACCGTGCTGCGCAATCCCACTATGCAGCAGTTGGCCGAATGTCTCGGATTCGCGGGCACAGTCGATAAATCGCGCATTCGCGATGTCGCCATCGTGGGCGCGGGTCCGGCTGGATTGGCAGCGGCCGTTTACGCCGCTTCTGAAGGCTTAGACGCCGTCGTGATCGAGTCGAAGTTTCCCGGTGGACAGGCGGGAGCAAGCTCAAAGATAGAGAACTACATTGGTTTCCCTACTGGCATCTCCGGCTTGGAACTCGCGGGCCGCGCCGTCGTCCAGGCAGAAAAATTCGGCGCTCAGATGCTGGTGGGACAACGGGTGGTCCAGATCAACTGCGATCAGAGACCATACCAGCTCTCGCTGGAGAACGGCGACATTCTGCAGGCTCGCAGCATTATCATCGCCGCTGGAGCGCAATACAATAAGCCGAACATCGCCAACCTGAAGCAGTTCGAAGGAAATGGAATTTATTACGCGGCTACGTTCATGGAGTCGCAACTCTGCGGAGGTGATGAGGTCATCGTCATCGGCGGCGGCAATTCGGCCGGCCAAGCAGCAGTCTTCCTGGCAGAGACTGCCCACAAGGTTTACATGCTGGTTCGCGGAAAGACCCTTTCGGACACGATGTCGCGCTATCTGATCCAGAGGATCACGAAGCATCCGGCGATCGAACTTCATCTGGAAACTGAACTTGTGGCATTAGAGGGCGATTCGCACCTGGAAGGCGTCACCTGGCTCGACCGGTCGTCGGGAGAGAGATCGACGCGCGCGATCCGGCACGTTTTCGTGATGGCGGGTGCGTCGCCGCACAGCCACTGGTTGCGTGGCTGTGTCGCCCTCGATCAGCAGGGCTTCATTCCTACAGGACGGGACTTGGATCCGATTCTGGCAGGCGCGCCACGAAAGTGGCCTCTGGGCCGGCCGCCGCAAATGCTTGAGACCAGCTTGCCAGCAGTGTACGCAGTTGGCGACATCCGGTCCGGGAACGTGAAGCGGGTTGCGTCAGCCGTTGGCGAGGGTGCGATCTCAATTCATCTTGTACATCGCGCCCTGGCTGAAATATAGCGTCGACGAGCAGTGATCATATGCGCCGACATCGCGGGTGCCCCACCGCGGGTGCTCCACTTCTCGCGCTTTTCGAGAAATCCTGCCCTAAGCTGAGTTCCCGCTCACTCCCTTTTCATCACATTTTTCCCGTGCCGCCACCGATTTTGCTTTCGTGCTGTTCGCAAAACAATGTCAAGCCACCAGCAAGATCTTCCCGATACCGCCCTTTTCTGCCGCTGCTTGAGCCTTGGCCGCGTCACCGAGTGCCAGTTTCTGGCTGATTGGGATAGCCAGCTTGCCATCGCGCACTGCTTCGGCCATGAACTCGAGCGTCTTCCTGTCGAATTTCGAGAACACGAACACTGCCTTTACAGATGGGTACGTCGCGGCGTTCTGCGGTGCCCCGACAACCGAAGCAAACACTCCTCCCGGCTTAACCTTGGCGATCAGCTTCTCGGCGGTTCTTCCGCCGACCGTATCCGCCACCGCATCGAGCGCCGTAAGACTTGCAATCGCGATGTCGTCGTCGGTTGCGACCGCATGATCTGCGCCGATGGTCTTCGCTTGATCCATCTGGGTCCTTAACACCCCCGCAATCACGGTCGCTCCCCGTTGCTTCGCAGTGAATACCGCCGAACGCCCGACATTTCCTACGGCACCTACGACCAAAACCGTCTGGCCGGCCTTGATTTCCGTAGCGGAAAGGAGTTGGTTGCCGGTCACAGTCACCAGCGGCAACGCCGCCGCCTGGATCAAGTCGAGACCCTTCGGCACCTTCGCCAAGACCGCTGCCTTCACGACACAAAGTTCGGCGTAAGTATTGTCTGCCATCGCGAACACCTGGTCGCCGACGGAAAAGCCCTTCACTCCCGGCCCAATCTTGACGACAGTCCCCGCCATATCGACGCCTATCAGCCCTGGGAACTTCATGGGGTAAAAATCCTTCGTTAATCCGGCACGTCGCTTGTAGTCGATCGGATTCACGCTCGCAGCGGCGACCCGCACCAGCACCTCGCCTGAGCCAGGTACTGGATCAGGATAGTCTCCAAATTTCAGCACTTCCGGACCGCCATATTCGTGGACAACGACTGCTTTCATATTTCATCTCCTTTGTGCGTTGGGCCAACATACACTAACGACAAACTTAGATATTTCGGTTGTGCCGGTAACTCGATATCCGCCAAAACGAGGGCGAAACACTCGCTCTCACAGCCGGCCGTCCATTTGCGAACTGGCCGCCTAAGCGGCTTCGTTCCGCGACTTGCCGGCCTTCTCGCCCAGGAAACTTAGCAATTCGGCGTTGACTTCATCCGTGTGGGTCCACGGAACGCAGTGTGGACCCTCTTTCACGACTAGCAGGCGCGCTCCTTTGATGAGCTTGGCGGTGCGCGGTCCCGCAGCCGCGATTGGAAGAATGCGGTCGGCATCCCCGTGAATGACCAGTGTGGGCACATCGATGCGGGCCAGATCCCCGCGGAAGTCTTCGTGCCAGGTTGGGATACATGCTAGGCTGGCGACGGCGGAGGCGCCGGCCGCCACGTTCCAGCTAGCCTGGACGGCTTGTTCGCTGACACGCTTACCGAGCAACAAGTCCGTGTTGTAGAAATCCTTGAAGAAGCCAGTGAAGAACGCGTAGCGGTCAGCGGCCACAGCTTTCTCGCTGGCGGCAAATATACTGGCATCCAGACCTTCGGGATTGTCGCCGGTCTTGAGCAGGTACGGCGGCACACCGGAGATAATCACGGCTTTGTTCACGCCCTTGGAGCCGTATTTTCCGATGTAGCGTGCCACCTCGCCTCCGCCCATCGAAAAGCCGACTAATGTGAAATCGTGCAGCTTGAGGTGGGTGACCAGCTTGTGAAGGTCCTCTGCGAACGTGTCGTAGTTGTAGCCGGTGGTCGGCTGGCTGGACTTGCCGAAGCCTCTGCGGTCGTAGGTAATGACCCTGTAACCCACTTCCAGGAGAACGGGCACTTGCTTCTCCCAGGAAGCACCGCTCAATGGGTATCCGTGGATCAAAACAACCGGTTGTCCCGAGCCATGGTCCTCGTAGTGAAGCTCGATGCTGCCTGAATTTTCTTTTCCAACCGTAACGTATGGCATTGCTTTTCTCCTTTTCTCTTGCACCGAACAAGTTCTCTTGCACCGAACAAGGTTTGTGATTGGTAGGGTCCGGAGCTGATCCAGTCACTCTTAAACCGGGCGCCATTACCCTAAGATGCACTGATTCTCCCGCTCAAGAGTAGCTCGTCCTCCATGAGTTCTGATTTTGGCCCACTTCAGCACATCCCAGATCTCGCACTGCAAGTAAAAGCCTGACGAGATAGAAGGCGCTATCACTCCTTCGCCAACGGCATCATGAACCAGCAGGTTACAACCGCAATTTTGGGCGTCGGACGCCTCCCCAGTGTTGGATCGTAACTTTTTGCATAGTTCCGGTTTGCTTCTAACGCCTCATCAATAATGCTCATCGTTTTTCTCCTGAGAGGCGAGCGGTGCCGCCAAGCCCGTTTTCCTAAGCGTCGCTCTTCCGGCCGAATCGGCTGCGATGGAGCGATTACACCCGAGGTGCCCTGGCGAATCAATTGGACGATGGTATTGGCAATACCTTGGTATCGGCCCCCCCGGAATGAACCACGCACTACTCCGCTCCCATATGTCCGATCCACGCTTTGGTGGTGGCGCTCAGTTCCAGATCGAAGGCAGCGGTCGCATCAGCGGGCCAGCGCCCGAGCATGCCACGTACAACTCGTTCGCCACGTTTCGTGATCCCGACGGCAATGGATGGCTGTTTCAGGAAGTCACAACCCGGCTGCCAGGCCGAGGACTTAGTAATTTGGACGTCGCGACACTCACCGAGCTCTTGCAAGAGGCTGAGAAGCATCACGGCGAATACGAACCTACCGCTCCGAAGCACCACTGGTCGGGCTGGTACGCGGCCTACATTGTCGCGCGTCAAGAAGGCAAGACGCCCGAAGAGGCGGCGGAAGACGGCAAGTTCCACATAGAGGGGCCGCACTGACCGCCCCATGAAGCACTTCGACGCAGCTAATACCAACGTATCCCCAATACCATCGTCCAATTGCCTCATTTTGACGCCTCTGTTTTTATGCATTGAGCACGTACGAATCAAATCCGGTATGCGCAGAATGAAAAGTTCTCACGAGCACACTATGGCTCAAACCAGTGTCACCGCAGCGCCAGGCCAAGTAGGAACTGTACAAGCTGATCGCTCCACAGTTGGAAGCGACGCGCGGGATACCGCCATCCGGTCTAAATACAAGGCCGTGCGGTCGGCGACAAGTGCTCTGGCCGCGAGTATGTCCGCTGAAGATCAGATGGTGCAGTCGTGTCCGGAAGCCAGCCCCATGAAATGGCACCAGGCTCATACGACATGGTTTTTCGAGGCGTTCGTGCTGCGTCCCTTCCTCAAGGGCTACAAGCCTTTTCGGGAAGAGTTCCATTGGCTTTTCAATAGCTATTACAACTCGCTCGGCCAGGAGATTCCGGACAAGAGCCTACGCTCGGCTTTCTCACGGCCTTCGCTCGATGAAATTCTTGCCTTCCGCGCACATATTGACCAGGAGATGGACAGATTTCTTGCGAACGGAGCCGATGACGAAGCAACTCGACGCATAGTGTTGGGCCTGAATCACGAGCAACAACACCAAGAACTCGCCTTGACGGACATTAAGCACGCCTTTTTTTCCAATCCACTGTACCCCTCGTATATGGCGGGCCGTCTCTCAGAAGAGAAAGATCCTCCAGTTTCCAAGCTAGCTTGGGGCAGCTTTGACGCCGGATTGGTGAAGATTGGTTATCCACTTCAGGCAGAGGATCCTCTCGATTTTTGCTTTGATAACGAAACTCCCCGCCACAACGTTTTTTTAGAACCATTCCAGATCGCAAACCGCACAGTCACCTGCCGCGAATACTTGGAATTCATATCGGATAACGCATACGCGCGCCCTGAACTCTGGCTTTCCGACGGCTGGGACAACGTGAAGCGCGCGGCTTGGCAGGCGCCTCTGTACTGGCGGCGTGATGCTGGCGATAAGACGGGCTGGCGCGTGTTCACACTGACGGGTTGGCACGGGCTTTCGGCACTGCTTGACACGCCCGTATGCCACGTAAGTTGCTTCGAGGCCGAGGCGTTTGCGCGTTGGAGGGGTTGCCGGCTTCCGACTGAGGCGGAGTGGGAATACGTGGCGAGCCAAACAACGGTCCAGGGAAACCTGCTTGACGCTGGAAAACTCCATCCCACTGCAGCACGAGGTCCGGGTATCAAGCAACTCTTCGGCGATTGCTGGGAATGGACGGCGAGCGCCTATACCGGTTATCCGGGATACAAGCCTCTGCCGGGCGCGCTCGGTGAGTACAACGGCAAGTTCATGTCCGGCCAAATGATTCTGCGCGGGGGATCGTGCGTCACTCCTGCGAGTCATATTCGGGCGACCTATCGGAATTTCTTTCCACCCGCAACCAGATGGCAGTTTTCCGGGATTCGCTTGGCACGCTGAAAGGATTCGTTGAAATGGCAACCTACATTCAGACAGTTGACATCGGACATTTTGCAACGGCGGATGAGCGCGAAGCACTCACTCGCGAAGCTCTGACTCGCGAAGTGCGGCGCGGCTTGATCGCACGGCCACGCTCGCTCTCACCCTGGATGTTCTACGATGCGGAGGGGTCGCACCTTTTCGAGCGCATTACGACGCTTCCCGAGTACTACCCCACCCGCACAGAAAGGGCCATCCTGGCGGGATGCGCGGATGCGATCATTGCTGCAGCTCACGGCGACAGATCGTTGCCGTTGCGCCTCGTTGAGTTGGGTGCCGGCACGGCTTCCAAAACCTGCATTCTGCTCGAAGCTGCTTTGCGCGTTTCGGACGATGTCGCCTACGTGCCAGTTGATGTCTGCCCCGACGCTCTTGAGTTGGCGTGCCAAAACGTTGCATGCACATTGCCGGAAGTGCGCATGCAGCCCGTCGTCCGGAATTATGTAACTCACCCGCTCCAACTCGACCCCTTCGACGGCACTACGCTCGCACTCTACATCGGTACAAGCATCGGCAACTTCTCGCCTGAGGAAGCACAACTCATTCTGCGGAATTTGTGTAGTCAGTTGCAAATCGGAGATGCGCTATTGCTCGGTACGGATATGGTGAAAGACGAACGCACGCTCGTGGCTGCTTATGACGACAACGATGGAATCACCGCAGCGTTCAACTTAAACATCCTGCATCGCCTTAATAGAGAACTAGGAGCTAACTTTGACGCCGCTTGCTTCCGTCATCGCGCGCTTTGGAATTCTATTGAGTCTCGGATCGAGATGCACCTCGAGAGCATGCAAGCGCAGGATGTAAGCATCGAGCACGCGGACCTTGATGTTCACTTCATGCGACGCGAAACCATTCACACCGAAAATAGCTATAAGTTCACAGACCAGGGCATTCGAAGGCTACTCACACAGGTCGGTTTTGAGGTCAGAGGGACATGGAAAGACAGTCGCGGTTGGTACACCCTCACGCTTGCGTGCCTCGGGTAGCTCAGTTGGAGTG